>OGCL01000160.1_pt1 | contig 78129 bp, 66 predicted proteins | sample 1570041 | NCBI WGS metagenome assembly OGCL01 (sample SAMN06266162, study PRJEB24511) | hot springs metagenome | isolation source: Hot spring water | place: South Africa: Limpopo | collected 2015-06-22
CTGCGCAAGCGGGGGAAGCTGGCCGACCCGGCCCTGCGCGTCTACATCAACGAGCGCGTGTGCGAGGGCTGCGGCGACTGCGGGAAGAAGTCCAACTGCATGAGTGTCCAGCCCGTCCCAACCGAGTTCGGCCGGAAGACGCAGATCCACCAGTCGTCGTGCAACAAGGATTACTCGTGCCTGCTCGGCGACTGCCCGTCGTTCCTCACGGTCGAGCCGCTCGGAGAGCCCCGGAAAGGCGGCCGCCGGCTCCCGGCGGTGGACATCGACCTGCCGGAGCCCGCGCTCAAGGTGCCGGCGGACGACTTCGCGCTCCACATGATGGGGATCGGGGGCACCGGGGTCGTGACGGTGAACCAGATCCTCGGCACCGCCGCCCTGCTCGACGGCAAGCACGTGCGCGGGCTCGACCAGACGGGCTTGAGCCAGAAGGGTGGGCCGGTGGTCTCCGACCTCAAGATCTCGACGCGGCCGGTCGATCTCGCCAACAAGGTGTCGGCGGGCGCCGCCGACCTCTACCTCGGCTTCGACCTGCTGGTGGCTGGTGGGGCGCAACCCCTGGTGCCAGCTGGAACTGTTCCAGTTCGAACGCCCGCTGGCGCGGCTGATGCCATACGACTTTCGGCCCTGCGACATCGGCTATACCCGTGTCGGCCTGTGGGTGGCCGACTTCGATGCCTGCCTCGCCAATCTGGCCATACTCGGCTCGCTGCCCTTGAGTAGCATCCTGGGTGCCCCCGGCCAGCGCCGCGCCTGCGTGCGCAACCCGGATGGTGTCTACGTCGAGCTGATAGAGGAAGACCCGCTGCCGCAACAGCCGCCAGGCGAGCGCCTGTACTGCGCGGCGGCCATCCGCTCCGTGACCCTGTCCACCCCCGATCTGGACCAGTCTGTCGCCTACCTGAGTGCCCTGTGTGGCAAGGCGCCGATAGGCAACTTCCTGCATGGCCCAGAGCATGAGGCGCTCTGGGGGCTGGCTGATGCCAAGACCAGGAGCGTGCTATTCGAAGCCGGAGACGTGCTGCTGGAGGTGGTGCAATATCAGGACCCGATCGGACGCCCGCGTCCACAGGATTACCGCATATCCGATCAGGGCATCCTCAATATCGCGTTCGGCGGGCGCAGCAAGCAGCAGATGATGGTGGCTTATGAACGAGCTGTGGCGTTTGGTGCCATTGCCAATTGCCGCCCGGTTCACCTGCCTCTGCTGCAGGCAGGTGCGGTCTACCTCAATGACGCCCTGGGATTCTCGGTGGAACTGCTGTGGATGGGCGCAGCATATGCCAACCGCTCCTGGGGTTTCGAGCCGAAACCCTTGGCTCAGCGCCCCCAACCAGACACTCACCAGGTGTGCCATCGACTGCATATTGCAGCCGCGCCGGAGCAAGTCTGGACACTGATCGCCGATCACAAGCACCTCAGTCGGTGGAGCGGCTTACAGGCGCGTCGAGTCCGTGATGGCGCAGGCGAGCCCAATGGCTATGGCTCCGAACGCTTGATCCAGGGAGTGACGGGGATTGCGCCCTTTACCGAGCAAGTTACGGCCATGTCGCCAATGAGCCAGTTGCGCTACCGCATCAGTGCCGGCTCTCCTCTTATCTGCCATCAGGGCGAAATGTCCCTGACTCCAGCGCAGTGCGGAGTCGAACTGACCTGGCAGATCCGCTTCCGCCCAAAACTTCCGGGCACCGGCTTTCTGCTGCGCCTGCTGCTTGGCAGGAGGCTGGAAGCAGCCCTGCAACGACTAAAGACCCTCTGCCAATCAAGCTGACAAGCCCTGCACCAGCGCTACACGCGTATCCGGATTAGGCGCCGCCTGAGAGCCTGTCCCGCTTCAGCAAAGCATCTGTCAACGGAGAACGAAATATGCTGGCCAATCTATCCATTCGTCTGCGCCTGCTGATTCTGAGCCTGGTGCCACTGTCCCTACTGCTGATTGTCATGCTGCTGGCCGTCAGCAATGCCAACCGGCTCAATCGAAACTTCGAAGAGCTGTATGTCGACCGTATGCAGCCCATCAGCCAGATCAAGACGATTGCTGACGCCTATGCAGTGAACATGGTTGATACCCTGCATAAGTACCGTGCTGGACTGCTTGACGAGGGTCAGGTACGCCACGCCTTCAACGAGTCGCGGCAAGAGGCCGGCAAGGCGCTCAAGGCATACGGCGCAACCCGCCTGACCAGCGATGAGCGCCAGCGTTTCGAACGTATTACCGCTTATCTGCAGCAGGCCGATCATTTGACTGACGGCTTTCTCCGTCAGCTCGACGGATCGCTGCGCACTCAAGACGCCAATCAGTTCAACAGCCAGCTCTATGCCACCTTCGACCCGCTCAGTGCCGAACTGGACGGCCTGGTGCAACTACAACTCGATGAGGGCAGCAAGCTGAGCCTGCTGTCCCAACATGATTACCGCCGCACCAGCAATATCTTTCTTGTGGTCAGCCTGTTGGCTCTGGTGCTGATACTGATCACGTCCTGGCTTATCGCCCTCTCGATCATCCGCCCGCTACGAGGCATTTGCCGGGTCATTGGCGAGGTACAGAACAGCTCCGACCTCACCCTGCGCGCACCGAGCGATGGACGGGATGAGCTGGCCGCCACCGCACAGGCGTTCAATGCCTTGCTCGAACATTTCCATGGCGTGATCCGCCACCTTGGCGAGACTGCCAGCCAGTTGACGACCGCTTCGCAAGAGATGAGTGCGATCAGTATCCAGGTCAGTGAGGTAACCACCCAGCAAGGCCAGCAGACCGTGATGGTAGCCACCGCCGTACACCAAATGAGTGCAGCGATCCAGGAGGTGGCGGGCAGCGCCCTGGACGCCTCCCGCAGTGCTGGCGACGCCAGGGGGGACGCGCACCGGGGCAGTGCCCTGGTGCAGGCCAATGTGCAGTCAATCGAACAGCTTTCCGCGCTGGTGCAGCAGAGTGCCAGCGTGATTGATCAGCTGCATGCCAAGAGCGACGAGATCGGCTCTGTGTTGGCAGTTATCCAGAATATCGCCGAGCAGACCAACCTGTTGGCCCTCAATGCGGCAATCGAGGCAGCTCGGGCTGGCGAGGCTGGTCGTGGTTTCGCCGTGGTCGCTGACGAGGTGCGCAGCCTGGCGAGTAACACCCAGAAGGCCACCGAATCGATTCGAGCGATGATCGATGCCCTGCAAAATGGTGCCCGGCAAGCGGTCGACGCCATGCGTCACTCGCGTGGACAAGCCGGTGAAAGCGTGGAGCATGCACGACGCTCCGGTGAGGTGCTGCAGCATATCGCCAATGCAGTCGACAGCATCGCCGACGGCAATGCACAGATTTCCACCGCGACAGAGGAGCAGACCGCCGTGGCCAATGAAATCAGCCAGAACATCACCAGCCTCAATGACAGCATTCAGGAGGTGGTCGGCGCTGCCCAGCAGAGTTCGACTGCCAGCCGCACGCTGGCGCAGTTGGCCAGCGGCTTGCAGCAGCAGGTGGCGAGGTTTAGAACCTGAGCGAAGGTTTCGCAGCGCTAGTCGGTACGAATGATCAGTGGCCCCTTGAAGGCCTGCATGATGTGCGACACCGGTAACCCACGACTGACCAGCTGCGCCATGGCGTTCATATACTGGGTGATATGGCCGAAGTAATGCTTGTAGCTGGGGCATAGGTAATTCAGCCCCGGCTCGCCATCGGGCGTCACCGCGAAGCGGTTCTTCGGGCACTCGCCGTGGCAGGCAAACAGATAGGGGCAAGCCTTGCAGTAGGCTGGCAAGGCATCCTCCTTCGCCGCACCGAAGGCCTGCTGCGCGGGCGATTCGGCCAAGGTCTGGAGGTCTTCTTCAAGAATGCTGCCCAAGCGGTACTGCGGGTACATAAAGTGGTCGCAGGAAAACACCTCACCGCTGTGCTCGACGATCAGCGCCTTGCCGCAGCGCGGTGCGAACAGGCAAACGCTCGCCGGCAACTGGCACCAGGCGGCCAGCGCCCATTCGAAGTTCATCACATGCACGCTGCCGACATCCTCGCGCACCCACTCATCGAAAATAGTCGTCAGAAAGCGTCCGTAAGCGTCCGATGCAACACTCTGCTCACTGATCCTCGGCCCGCCGGCCGAGGCAATCAGGCCGGTGCGGGCAAGCTCCGCTGGTGTGGCGAAATGCAAGCCGACTGCCTTATCGTCGCCCTCCGACAGTCGCTCGACCACTGGATTGAACTGGATAAAGCGCACGCCCTCGGCCTTGAGAAAGCGGTAGATCTCCAACGCGTGGCTGGCAACCTCGCGCGCCACGGTGACCAGCACATTCACTCTCACCTCATGCTCAAGCAGTAGCTGCAAGCCGCGCACCACATCGTCGAAACTCGATCGCCCACGCTTATCCAGCCGGTAGAGATCGTGGACATGCCGCGGTCCATCCAGGCTGAGGCCGACCATAAAGTCCTCGTCGCGCAAGAATGCCGCCCAGGCTTCGTCGATCAGCGTGCCGTTGGTCTGCAGGGTGTTGCGAATTCGTTTGCCAGCGGCGAACTCGCGCTGATAGGCGACGGCCTGGCGGAAGAAATCCAGGCCCATCAGCAGCGGCTCGCCGCCCTGCCAGACGAACTCCACCTCCGGCGTCGGCTGCGCGGCGATATAGCGCTGCACGTAAGCACGCAGCACCTCGTCCGGCATACGGAAGCGCTCGCGGGACGGATACAGCTGCTCCTTCTCCAGGTAGAAGCAGTAGCTGCAATCTAGGTTGCAAATCGGGCCAACCGGCTTGGCCATCAGGTGCAGGCCTTGCGGCTGTGGGGTGAGTTCGGGCACATGAGACTCCGAGGAGCCTGTCGGCTCCGACTATTCGCGCACCGGTCGAAACAGGCCGTGCGTGCGTAGTATGTGCTGCCTCAGCTGCCGGCATACCCCCAAGAACAGGGGGCATGAAGAAGGGCCAACGGAGCAGTCAGCACGACTTGCGCCGGCCCGAATCACGGATTACTGGATTGTGCGGCCGCCTGAGCAGCCAGCTCATCGAGATCGATGATACTGCGGGCCAGGTAGAACTCGATCCCCCCGGAGGAATTCTGGGCGTCGTTAGCGAGAAACTGGGCGCGGACAAACCGATAGTTCCTGTACACCCCAGCCAGACTCGTAGCCAACTGCGCATTACCCCTCAAACGCTCGAAGCGCTGACTGATGCCGCGATCCAATGTTTGCCGCTGATCCATGCTCAGGCGTTGGTAGCTACCCGCTGCGAAGGGATATTTGCTTGCCTGATAGTCCAGTAGCAAGCGCGCCATTTCCAGGCTTTGCTGATGCAGCGCACGAAGCACTGCATCTCCCGCCTCAGTTTGTTGCAGAAGCTGCTCAGCCGCCCAGTCATCCATCGAACGCTGTGCCTGCAACAGCTGCATAAGCAGTTCCGGGTAGCGCCCCGCATCCTGCCTGGGCATGCGTTCCAGCGTCCTGAACAGACGCTGCATATCGCCCAGAGCTTCCACCATCGTCTCAGGCTGCTCAAGCTGCACCGTACGGGTGGCCAGCAGATTCAGGCTGTCGTAACTGGAAGCCAGCACACGCGTATCTGGCGACCTGAGTGCCGGGCTGAAATAGAGCAGCGCGCTGGAGCACAGCAAATGGCTGCGAGTGCGGACCTCATGGAGAAGCTGAACCCTTTGCCCATCCGCCCCGGCATTCACAGGGAATACCCAACACAGCAACAGCAGCATACCCACTCGCATGACTTCCCTCCCTTGTCCACTTGCGATGAGGCTGCCATGACAAGGGCTTTGTGTAACTGACACCTCCCCCGTATCGGGGGGGGAAGAAAACAAACCTCCTCTTCGCTGGGGGGGCGCAAGCGCACGGATGCCCGCAGGATGCACAGAGACCCCATCGCCCCCGTGGCCAGCCATCGAGAGGAACGCCAATATGCTGTACGAAAGCATCGACACCGCCGCCATCAATGACGAAGACCTGCCCTGGGTGCCTTTTGCGCCTTACAGCGACGAAGTTTTCGTCAAGTACATCAAGTGCGACCCGGTTCGCGGTGAAACCATCACCCTGCTCAAGGCTCCCGCCGGTACCTCCCTGCCCAAGCATCACCACTCCGGCACTGTGATCGTCTACACCATCAAGGGTGCCTGGAAGTACCACGAGCATGACTGGACTTCCTACGAAGGCGGGGTGGTGTTCGAGACCGCCGGCACCAGCCACACCCCCCTGGCGTTGACGGGCTACGGCGACGAAATCATCACCCTGAACATCACCCAGGGCGACCTGATTTATTTCGACGAGAACGACACCGTCTGCGCCATCGAGAACTGGAAAACCGGTGTGGAGCGCTATCGCGCTTTCTGCGAAGCCAACGGCATCGAAGCCAAGGACATCACCAGCTTCTCGGTTTGATACGCAGCGACGCTGCCCACTACCGGGTTGTGCAGCGCACGCCCGGTTGCGCTAGCGCCTCTCAGCCCCATCACAAAAACGACAATGGATGGAGAACCCCATGATTCAGAAGCTGCCACGCGCCGGCCACTTCACGCTGAAGCTGGGCATGCTGCTCACCAGCTCGGTCGCCGCGGCCCAGGAAACCCTGCCCTTCCCGCCTACTGCCACGGCCAGTGACGCCAAACCGACTCTGCAGGAATCCAGGCACCAGAAACGCCAGGCGCAATCGCACCTGCCAGCAGACGCACCGAACATTCTGGTGATCATGCTCGACGATGCCGGTTTCGCCCAGGCCGCTACGGTGGGCGGCACCATCCATACCCCGACGCTGACCCGGGTCGCCGATAGCGGTGTGCGCTACAACGCTTTCCATGCCACAGCGATCAGCTCCGCCACCCGTGCAGCGCTGTTGACCGGGCGCAACAATCATCGCGTCGGCAACGGTGTAATCGCCGAACTGGCCACCGACTGGGACGGCTATACCGGCGAAATCCCGAAAAGCTCGGCGACCATGGCCGAGGTGCTCAAGCAGTATGGCTACAGCACCGCCGCGTTCGGCAAATGGCACAACACGCCGCCACTTCACACCACTGCCGTCGGCCCTTTCGATACCTGGCCGACCGCCTATGGCTTCGAGCACTTCTACGGCTTTCTCGCCGGTGAAACCTCACAGTACGAGCCACGCCTGTATCACAACACCACGCCAATCGAACCACCGCGCAGCAAGGACTACCACCTGAGCGAAGACCTTGCCGGCCAGGCCGTGAACTGGCTGCAGAATCAGCGACTCTACGCACCGGACAAACCCTTCTTCCTCTACTGGACCCCCGGCGCGGTCCACGGCCCGCACCAGGTCAACGCCGAGTGGGCAGACAAATACCGTGGCAAGTTCGACTCGGGCTGGGATGTCTACCGCGAACAGACCTTCGCCCGGCAGAAGGCCCTCGGCTTCATTCCCCAGGATGCCAAACTTACGCCGCGCCCTGCCGAACTACCGGCCTGGGACAGCCTTAGCCCAGAGCAGAAGCAATATCAGGCACGCCTGATGGAGGTCTATGCCGGGTTTATGGAACACACCGACACCCAAGCCGGGAAAATTCTCGACGAGCTGGAACGCCAGGGCATCCGCGACAACACCCTGATTTTCTATGTCTTCGGCGACAACGGCGCTTCGGCCGAAGGCATGGAGGGCACGATCAGCGAACTGCTCGCCCAGAATGGCATTCCAGTACCCAAAGAACAGCAGCTCAAGGTGCTCAACGCTATGTATGGCGGTTTGTCGGCACTCGGCGGGGCGAAACTGGAAAGCATGTACCACGCCGCCTGGGCCTGGGCTGGCTCGGGTCCCTTCGTCGGCACCAAGTTGGTGGCCGGCTACTTCGGCGGAACCCGCACGCCCCTGGCGATATCCTGGCCTAAGCAGATCAAAGCGGACGCCAAGGTTCGTGGGCAATTTCACCACGTCAACGATATCGCGCCGACGGTCTACGACCTGCTCGGCATTACCCCGCCCACGGTGGTCAACGGCATCGCCCAGGACCCGCTGGACGGCGTCAGCATGCGCTACACCTTCGATGCTCCCGAAGCCGAGTCGCGCAAACCGGCACAGTACTTCGAAACGCTGGGTAGCCGCGGTATCTACAAAGACGGCTGGATGGCTTCGGTATTCGGCCCGCGCAAACCCTGGGTACAAGGTTTCGAGCAGTTTATGGGCTGGAACCCGGCAAACGATCAGTGGGCGCTCTACGACCTGAGCCAGGACTACTCGCAAGCCACCAATCTGGCGGCCAGCCATCCTGAAAAGCTGGCTGAGCTGAAAGCCGAGTTCGACACTCAGGCCAAAGTCAATCACGTCTACCCCATTGGCGCGGGTCTCTATCCGTTTCTCGACCCCAGTGCGCGCATCGCCCCCGAGCAGAGCGAATGGCGCTTCACGGCACGCAGCAAGCGTCTACCGGAATTCGCCGCACCCAACCTGCGCAATCAGAACAGCCGTGTGCGGGTCGATGCCGAGCTGCCGGCCGGTGCCAATGGCGTGCTCTATGCGCTGGGCGGCATCGGCGGCGGGGTGAGCCTGTACCTGGACAACGGCCATCTGGTCTACGAGTACAACGCCCTGGCCGTGGCACGCACCGTCCTGCGTTCGACTGAAAAGCTGCCGGCAGGCAAGGTCAGTATTGAGGTGTACACCAGTATGAGCGCATCCAAACCAGGCGCTCCGGCCAACCTCAGCCTGCGTGTGAATGGTACAGAAGTGGCCACGGGCACCACCGCCTTCACCCCGCCGCTGACATTCACCGCCAGCGAAACCTTCGATGTGGGCGAAGACCTCGGTTCGCCGGTTTCCCTTACCTACTTCGAGCGTGCCCCGTTCGCCTTCACTGGCACGATCAACGAGGTGCATGTCGCTTATCTGCCCTGAGCCGTTGCGACCGCTCTCTACACGGAGCGGTCGCAATGCCCAACGATTTCCCGCAGGAAACCCCTATGGCTATCCCTGACCTGAAGAACAAGAAAGTCCTGATCACCGGTGCCGCATCGGGTATCGGCCGAGCCGCTGCACTGGCCTTCGCCCGCCACGGTGCCTGCATCATCGCCACCGATATCAACCTCGATTCCCTGGCGCTTGTCCGCCAGGAAGTCGAAGCACTGGGCGCGCCCTGCTCCATCCATGCCCTCGATGTATCCAGTGACAGCGCGGTGCAGGCCCTGGCCGAACATCTCGCCACCCAGGGCAGCCTCGATGTGCTGATCAACAATGCCGGCATTGGCTACCTCGGGTTGTTCCTCCAGAGCGACCTGGCTCACTGGCAACGGGTGCTGGATATCAATCTGATGGGCGTGGTGCATGGCTGCTACCACTTTATCCCGCAGATGCTTCAGGCCGGCGGCCCACGCCATGTGCTCAATGTCGCCTCGGTGGCGGGCATCTATCCCTCCCCCACCATGGCCGCCTACGCCGCCTCGAAGCATGCGGTAGTCGGTTTCAATGAAGTGCTGAAAATGGAGCTGGCCGACAGCCAGGTGAAGGTCACCACGGTGTGCCCCGGTATCATCAACACGCCGATCACCCAGGCCCGCAGCAATATCTCGCCGTCAATTGAAGATGACCAACTCGACCGCTTGCAAGCCTATTACCAAGCCAAGGGCTGCATGCCAGAGCGGGTTGCGGAAGGCATGGTGCGTGCCGTCCAGCAAGGCCAGGATCTATTGCTGGTGGGCCCCTTCGCCAAGCTCATTTTTCACACCAAGCGCCTTTCTATGGGGTTGATGCGTCGGATCATGCTCCGCGATGCCCGGAAGATCGGCTACTTTTGAAGGTTTGAAGCGACTCGTATCAGTAGACAGTGCAACCAAGTGGTAGAAACCATGAGCGCTTTTTGGCCGAAGATGACGTTCAGCGCCTGCCTTCTGTTCTCCTTGCAGGCGACAGCCCCCCAGGTAGACGCCGCAGTACTGGAAGTCGGAGTGCAAGGGATCGATCAGTTGCCCATCGCCCTGGGCGACCCCCATACCGGGCATTTCGAAGGCTTCGCCCGGGAGCTACTGGATGACTTCGCAGCTCACCAAGGCCACCAGTTGCACTACCATCCACTGCCCGTGCTGCGTCTGTACGATAGGTTCCTGCATAAGCAGACGCTGCATCTGAAGTTCCCCGACAACCCCAATTGGCGCACCGATCTGCGGGGCGAACTGCCAGTTGTTTACAGTCAACCGCTGTTGCGCGTCAGCGAAGGGCTGGCGGTGTTACCACAACACCTTGGCCGACCACTAGAGACGATAAAGGTAATAGGTAGTGTACGCGGTTTCACCCCGGTTCCTTACCTGGAGGCGATCCGCTCACAGCACATTCAACTGCTGGAAACCTCCGACCTGTCAGCACTGGTCGCGCTTGTCCTAAATAAAAGGGTCGATGCCATCTATATTAACCACACCGTGCTCAAGCACTATCTGAGTCAACTAGATCAACCCGGTAGCCTGCTGCTCGACCGCAGCCTGCCCCATCTTGAAGCCGACTTTCATGTCTCGGCCCTCGGTGCAGCGGATATCATCCATCAGCTCAACCGTTACCTGCGCAGTGAGCGGCGAAGCGTGGCACGGCTGCGCGTCAAGTATGGAATCGCCGATGAAATAGGCACGAACCGTTTTCGCCCGCCTCGCGGATGGCGCTCCACCCCATGAGACATAACTCCGAGACAGACTCATATCTTCCTTAGCTCAACATCAACAACGCGAAATTTGACAATGTAAGAAGAGTGCACAGGCTGGGAACATCTAGCGGAGAGAAGGAATCCAACACGTGGAGCAACTGCCGGGCAAGAACCGCATCCCGCGCGGCGCAGCCCGCCAGGTGTTTATCTAAACGCGTTGGGCCATAAACGCGCCCGTTTATGACCGCATGACAAGTTCAGCCTGTCGCCCTGCCCTTGCGCCAGGACTGCACGGCCATCACCAGCAGGGTAATGGCCGTCAGTGGCAGCACGTAACCGAGCATGGCGGCGGCGAACTGATCGGCCTGGGGCCGGCCGGCGGCGCTGAGTACCAGGTACAGGGTATAGGCCGCGTAGTAACCCAGGAACAACAGCCCTTCCCAACGGTTGATACGGTAGCCGGAGAAGAAGATGGGCAGACAGACCAGGGCTACGCCGATCATCACCGGCAAATCGAACGCCAGGGCATTGGCCGCCACGGCAATGGCGGCCGGCGAGACCAGGGCGGCCAAGCCAAGCACGCAGAGCAGATTGAAGATATTGCTGCCGACGATATTGCCCACGGCGATATCGCGCTCCCCACGAATGGCCGCCAGCAGCGAGGTGGCCAGCTCCGGCAGGGAGGTGCCCACCGCCACCACGGTCAGGCCGATCACCAACTCCGACAGCCCCAGGGCACGGGCCAGGCTTACCGCGCCCTCCACCAGAAGATTGGCGCCCCCTACCAGCAGCACCAGCCCGAGCACAATCAGCAGCAGATTGAGCAGCCAGGCATAGGGCTTGGCCGGCTCATGCAGGGCAAATTCCTTGGCGAACTCATCGTCGGCGGCAATATTCTTTTCCCGGTACGCGCTGACAATCAAAAACCCGGTGTACGCCACAATACCGGCGAACAGCAGCAGCCCATCGAGCTTGCTCAGGCTGCCATCCCAGGCCAGCGCCAGGGTCAGCAGGCTGGCACCGATCATGATCGGTACATCCAGCCGGATCAGCTGGCGCGAGACGATCAGCGGCGCGATCAGAGCGGTCAGACCGAGAATAAACAACACGTTGGCGATATTGCTGCCCACCACATTACCGATGGCCAGGTCGCCACTGCCGGCCAGGGCCGCCTGCACGCTGACGGCTGTTTCCGGCGCGCTGGTGCCGAAAGCCACCACCGTCAGGCCGATGATCAAAGGCGGGATACCAAACTGCGCCGCCAACTTGGCCGCACCTCGCACCGACACTTCAGCACCCGCTACCAACAGAACCAAACCGGCAATCAGATACCCCCACAGCATCAGACTCATCACGCGCACTCCTGGGACGTGGCGCCAGTCTATGTGAGCCGTAAAAAGCCGCCAGAGGGGCGACGAAATATATTTTCAGCCGATGCAGACATGCCGCGGATGGCTGGCCACCCGCTGCAGCCAGGCGCGGATGGCCGGGTAGTCGCCCAGGTCGAAACCGCCCTCATCCGCCACATGGGTATAGGCATACAGGGCGATATCGGCGATGGAATACTGCTCACCCACCAGATAGGGGGTGCGCTCCAACTGCTGCTCCATCACCCTGAGCGCCTTGTAGCCGCGTACATGGCAGACCTCATACTCGGCGCGGCGCGCCTCGGGCAGGCCCTGGTACAGCTGGATAAAGCGCGCCACCGCGACATAGGGCTCATGGCTGTACTGCTCGAAGAACTGCCACTGCAGCACCTGGGTGCGCAGACGCGGCTCGCTGGGCAGAAACTCGCTGCCATCGGCAAGGAAGTTGAGGATGGCATTGGACTCCCACAGGCAGGTGCCGTCTTCCAGTTCCAGCACCGGGATCTTGCCGTTGGGGTTTTTCGCCAGAAAGGCCTCGCTCTGGGTCTCGCCCTTGAGGATATCGACCGCTATCCACTCATAGGGCAGATCGAGCAGATGCAGCATCAGCTTGACCTTGTAGCAGTTGCCCGAGCGGGTATCGCCGTAGACCTTGTACATATCGCCCTCCTCGACCGATTTGCTCTTGGTAGGAGCCAGCTTGCTGGCGATGCTTTCGCTTGCAGCGGATCGCCAGCACGCTGGCTCCTACAGGTTTATCAACGCGCTACAGTGCCTGCGCCTGGCGAATCACCTCGGCCAGGCGCTTGAGCCCCTCGCCCAGGCGCTCTGGCGCCACATGGCTGAAATTCAAGCGCAGATGCCCGGGGTTGGCGTCGGGGTCGATAAAGAACGGCTCGCCCGGCATAAAGGCCACGTTCTGCGCCAGGGCCGGGGCCAGCAGGGTGCGGGTATCCAGCGGCTGTTTGAGGGTCAGCCAGAAGAACAGCCCGCCCTGGGGCACCTGCCAGTCGGCCAGGTCGCTGAAATGTTCTTCCAGCACCGCCTGCATGGCGTCGCGACGGATACGGTAGAAGTCGCGCAACTCGGCCAGGTGGCCACGGTATTTTTCGCTACCCAGCCACTGCAGCGCCTGCCACTGGCCGATGCGGTTGGTGTGCAGGTCCGCCGACTGCTTGAGGCGCAGCAGGTAGGGAAACAGATCCGGGGTGGCGATCAGGTAACCGACCCGCAGGCCCGGCAGCAGGGTCTTGGACACCGTACCGGTGTAGATCCAGCTGGCTTTCTGCAGGCGGCTGACGATGGGCGTGGCGCTACCGGCATCGAACACCAGTTCGCGGTAGGGTTCGTCTTCGATCAGGGTCACGCCGAACTCGTCCAGCAGCGCCGCCACGGCGTCGCGCTTGGCCTCGCTATAGCGCACCGCCGAGGGGTTCTGGAAGGTCGGAATCAGGTAGGCGAAGGCCGGCTTGTGGTTCTGCAAGCGTTGGCGCAGGGCATCGATCTGCGGGCCATCGGCCTCCTGGGGTACGGCGATGCAGTCGGCGCCGAACAGCTGGAAGGCCTGCAGCGCGGCCAGGTAGGTGGGCGCTTCCAGCAGCACTTCGGTGCCCGGGTCGATAAACAGCTTGCTGGCCAGGTCCAGGGTCTGCTGCGAGCCGCTGACGATCAGCACCTGACTGGCCTCGCAGGGCACACCCAGGGCACGGGCCTCGGCGGCGATGGCTTCGCGCAGCGCCGGCTCGCCTTCGCTCATGCCGTACTGGCCCATGCTGGCCGGCATCTCGACCCAGTCCACCTTGGGCAGCATGGGTTCGGCGGGCAGACCGCCGGCAAAGGACATCACCTCAGGACGCTGCGCCGCGGCGAGGATTTCACGGATCAGGGAGCTTTTCAGGCGGGCGACGCGTTCGGAGAAGGCCATGGGATGTCCTGGGGTGCAAAAAACGTTGGAATTAAGTCAAACTGCTTGACCGAAACTACGATGCCGCCCAGAGATACGTCAATATGACTGACCTAAAAAATTTCCCCGAGAAATTTTTAATGGCGCACGGCGACGGCCCGCAAGGCGGCCGCCCCGGATGGCAGGCGAGCAAAAATCCGGCTGTCCAGCAGGCCGCCATGGAAGCCTTCTTCTTCGGCTACCAGGCTTTTACCGCCAAGGCCGACGAGATGCTGGCGCGCCGCGGCCTGTCGCGGGTGCATCACCGCATCCTGTTCTTTATCGCCAAGTACCCGGGCTTGAGCATCAAGGAGCTATTGAGCTATCTGGGCGTCAGCAAGCAGGCCCTGAATACGCCGCTGCGCCAGCTGCTGGAGATGGATCTGGTGCAGAGCCTGGCCGCCGAGGACGACAAACGCAAACGCCTGCTCGGCTTTACCCAGGAAGGCGCCAAGCTGGAACTGGCCCTGCGCCGCGAGCAGGCCAAACTGCTGCAGCGGGCCTTTGCCGAGGTGGGTGAAGAGGCGGTACAGGGCTGGCTCAAGGTCAACCAGGCGTTGGCCGGGCGCTAAATCCGGGCGTAAAAAACTGTAGGAGCCAGCTTGCTGGCGATCCCCTCCGGTAAACGCATCGCCAGCAAGCTGGCTCCTACACACTCTTGGCCTGCCGATAAGCCGTCTCTGCACCAGGTAACGCACTGCACTGCTGCTCCAGCCAAACTGTACCGGTATTTTACAAAAACACTTTAAAACTGTTCCGCTCAAAGCCCGCCCTGCTGTACGGCGACGCTCTGCCCCGCCGCCCTTAGGCTGATCAGCACTGTCCCCGAGTGCCTTCGCCATGACCCCTGAACTGCTGATCGCTTTTATCGCCTTTGCCTTTGTCACCTCGGTAACGCCGGGGCCGAACAACACCATGCTGCTTGCCTCTGGTGCAAACTTCGGGCTACGGCGAACCCTGCCCCATATGCTGGGCATCAGCCTGGGCCTGATGCTGCTGGTGCTATCTGTCGGCCTGGGGCTCGGCCAGGTGTTTGAACAGGTGCCAGTGCTCTATACCGTGCTGCGCTATGTCGGGGCGGCTTACCTGTTGTACCTAGCCTGGAAGATCGCCCATGCCGGCGCGCCCAGCAGCCAAGCCTCTGCCAGCGGCAAACCGTTCAGCTTCCTGCAGGCTGCAGCTTTTCAATGGGTCAACCCGAAGGCGTGGATCATGGCGATTGGCGCGATCACCACCTATACCCCACAGGACAATTTCATAACCAATGTACTGCTGATTTCAGCGCTGTTCGCCTTGGTCAATTGCCCGACCATGAGTGTCTGGACCGTTGTCGGCAGTCTCCTGCGCAACTGGCTGCAGGATGCGCGTCGCTTGCGTGTTTTCAATATCGGCATGGCCCTGCTGCTGGTGGCCTCGCTCTACCCCATCTTCGCCGACACTGGACTGCTCTGATGCACGGCCTGTCTCAAACCCGTTTACGGCCACTGGCAGATACCTCCACCTCGGCGGTAGTGGCCGGTTTTATTGCCATGCTCACCGGCTACACCAGCTCCCTGGTGCTGATGTTCCAGGCCGGCCAGGCTGCAGGCCTGACCAGTGGGCAGATTTCCTCGTGGATCTGGGCGCTGTCCATCGGTATGGCGCTGTGCTGCATTGTCCTGTCGTTGCGCTACCGGGCGCCGATCATGATCGCCTGGTCCACCCCTGGCGCCGCCCTGCTGATCACCAGCCTGCCCGGGGTACCCTACGGCGAGGCCATCGGCGCCTATATCTTCGCCTCGGCGCTGATCGTGCTGATCGGCCTGACCGGCACCTTCGACCGCCTGATGCGCCGTATCCCCGCCTCCATTGCCGCCGCCCTGCTGGCCGGGGTGCTGTTCAAGATCGGCCTGGAAATCTGCGGCGCCGCCGAACAGCAGCCCGTACTCGTCGTGGCCATGCTGCTGGCCTATCTGTCCGGTAAGCGCCTATGGCCACGCTATGCGGTGCTGGCCGCGCTGATTGTCGGCAGCCTGCTGGCAGGGCTGTTCGGCCTGCTGGATTTCAGCGCTTTTCAGCTGGAGCTGGCCGTACCGGAGTGGACCACGCCCAGCTTCTCCCTGGCCGCGGCCATCAGCATCGGCATTCCGCTGTTTATCGTCGCCATGGCCTCGCAGAACCTGCCGGGCATGGCGGTGCTGCGCGCCAACGGCTACGACGTGCCGGCCAGCCCACTGCTGACCAGCACCGGCCTGGCCTCCATCCTGCTGGCCCCCTTCGGCAGCCACGGCATCCATATGGCCGCCATCAGCGCGGCGATCTGCGCCGGCCCCGAGGCCCATGAGGATCCGAAGAAGCGCTACACCGCTGCCGTCTGGTGCGGGCTGTTCTACGGCATCGCCGGGATCTTCGGCGCCACCCTGGCCGCATTGTTCGCCGCCCTGCCCAAGGCGCTGATCCTGTCCATCGCCGCCCTGGCGCTGTTCGCCTCGATCATCGGCGGCCTGACCCAGGCCATGAGCGAGCCGGACGAGCGGGAAGCGGCGCTGATCACCTTTCTGGTCACCGCCTCGGGCATGAGCCTTTTTAATGTGGGCTCGGCCTTCTGGGGCATAGTCGCGGGCCTGCTGACCCTGGCGATTCTTAACTGGGGTAAGCCGGAGGCTTGATTGATAGGTATGGCTGCGCGCAACGCACAATCTGTAGGGTGCGCTGTTGTGCGCACCGATCTTGCTATCGGGTTCCTGGTGCGCACAGCACACCCTACATGGCGCCACGGGTGGCGGTCATAAAAAACGGGCTAATGCAGTGCGCATTAGCCCGTTTTTATTGCAGCAGAGGAGATCAGCCGCGCTGGCGCTTGGGCAGTACATCCTTGAGCTTGGCGTGCATGCTGCGCAGGGTCTTCTCGGTGGTGTCCCAGTCGATGCAGGCATCGGTGATGGACACACCGTACTTGAGCTGGCTGAGGTCCTTGGGAATGGACTGGTTGCCCCAACCCAGGTGACTTTCCACCATCAGGCCGACGATCGACTGGTTGCCTTCCAGAATCTGGTTGGCCACGTTGTCCATCACCAGCGGCTGCAGGGCCGGGTCCTTGTTGGAGTTGGCGTGGCTGCAGTCGACCATGATGTTCGGACGGATGCCGGCTTTTGTCAGTTCCTGCTCACAAATGGCAACGCTGACCGAATCGTAGTTCGGCTTGCCGTTGCCGCCGCGCAGCACCACATGGCCATAGGCATTGCCCTTGGTGGTGACGATGGACACGCCGCCTTCCTGGTTGATGCCGAGGAAACGGTGCGGGCTGGAAACCGACTGCAGGGCGTTGATAGCCACGGTCAGGCCGCCATCGGTGCCGTTCTTGAAGCCGACCGCCGAAGACAGGCCCGAGGCCATCTCGCGGTGGGTCTGGGATTCGGTGGTACGCGCGCCGATGGCCGACCAGCTGATCAGGTCCTGCAGGTACTGCGGGGAGATCGGGTCCAGGGCCTCGGTGGCGGTGGGCAGGCCCATTTCCGCCAGGTCGCGCAGCAACTGGCGACCGATATGCAGGCCGTCCTGGATCTTGAACGAGTCATCCATAAAGGGGTCGTTGATCAGGCCTTTCCAGCCGACCGTGGTGCGCGGCTTCTCGAAATACACGCGCATGACCAGATACAGGCTGTCCGACAGCTCGGCGGCCAGGGCCTTGAGGCGCTCGGCGTACTCGTGGGCAGCCTTGATATCGTGGATCGAGCACGGGCCCACCACCACGAACAGGCGATGGTCCTTGCCATCGAGGATATTGCGGATCACCTCGCGGCCGCTGGCCACGGTGTGCAGGGCGGCGTCGGTCAGCGGAATCTCGCGCTTGAGCTGGGCCGGGGTGATCAGGGTTTCGTTGGAGGCAACGTTCAGGTCATCAATCGGTAAATCAGCCATCGTGCTATTCATCTTTCTAGAGTCATCAGGTCACGGGTGCCGGCCGCCAGCGAACCCCGTGTGGCGGAGCACAGCAATATGAGCACAACGGGGAAGCCGAACCTTAGCGCGTAAGGGCCGGCGCGACAATGGGGCTTGAGTGTTAAGGCGGCCGAGATAACTGATCAGTGGCTCAAACTGGCCTGGGAAAACTCGGCGGCATGCTGGGCGATCCACTCCTGGGCCACCGCCTCCACCGACAGGCTGCAGCCCAGTTCCTGCTCACGCTGATGGCGATAGTGCTCGATCTGGCAGACCTGCTCGACCATACGGGCGCGGAACAGGGTGTCCTCGTCAACAAAGGCAATACCCACCAGATATTCATCACCCTGCTTGCGGCACCAGGCCACCACCCCGGGGTAGCGGGCATGCTCGCCAAACACCGGAATGCGCAGTTCCACCGCCGTACCGCGACGGAAGGCGCGCTTGGTGTTGCATGCCACACCGCCGAGGCTGATATTGTTCAGGTGCTGCCTGGGGATGGGCGGTTGCTTGCGCACCACCAGTTCCACCGGCATTTCACTGGGATGGCGCAGAAAATGACGCATCTCAAACCCCCTTCGATGCCATTAAATGGCTACCACTAAGAACAGTATAGTGACTGAGCTGGAACTGACCGATCTGGATGCGGATCACCATTTGCTGGCCCTACCCGGCACTTCACTGTTGATTTTTACCAGCATAGGCTGTGCCAGTTGTCGCTGGGCCCGCCGCGAACTGCCGAACTTGAGCCTGCCGCTGGCGCGCCTGGCCTGGATTGATGCCGGCCGTAACGGCGGTTTAGTGACGCGTTATGACGTACTTAGCCTGCCTGCGCTGTTCGTCGTCCATGAAGGACAGTTTTATGGCGCCCTGAACTGCCGCTTGTGCGCCGCCGACCTTACCCAAGCGCTGGAGCACGCCCTGGCGAGCCCGGCTGAGGAGCTTCCCTGATGAGTGCATCCCCCCGCATCGGCATTATCGGCGCCGGCGCCATTGGCGGCTTTTACGGCCTGCTGCTGGCCCGGGCCGGCTTCGATGTGCATTTTCTGCTGCGCAGCGAGTTCGACGCCGTGGCCCGCCAGGGCCTGCAACTCAATAGCGCAGTGCATGGTGCCCAGAGCCTGCAGCCGGTACAGGCCTACCGCAGCGCCAGCGAGATGCCGCCCTGCGACTGGCTGCTGGTGGGCGCCAAGACCACCAGCAACGCCGAACTGGCGCCGCTGCTCGCCCAGGCAGCCGCCCCCGGAGCCAAGGTGGTGCTGCTGCAGAACGGCCTGGCGGTGGAAGACGAACTGCGCCCCCTGCTGCCGGATCACCTGCACCTGCTCGGTGGCCTCTGCTATATCTGCGTGCACCGCAGCGCCCCCGGGGTGATTGAGCACCAGTCCCTGGGCGCCATCAACCTGGGCTATCACTCCGGCCCCGCGATCTCGGCCGACGAGCGCCAGGGCCTGCTGGAAACCGGCGTCGCCCTGTTCAAGCAGGCCGGCCTGGACTCCACCGCCATGGCCGAACTGGAACAGGCGCGCTGGCAGAAACTGGTGTGGAACGTGCCCTACAACGGCCTGTCCGTGCTGCTGGATAGTCACACCACTGATCTGATGCGCAACGCCGACAGCCGGGCCCTGATCGAAGCCATCATGCAGGAGGTGGTGGAGGCCGCCACCGCCTGCGGCCACAGCCTGCCGCCGGGCTTTGCCGGCAAGCTGCTGGCCGCCACCGACCGCATGCCCGACTACCTGCCGAGCATGTACCACGACTTCGCCTTGGGCCGGCCCATGGAGCTGCATGCCATCTACGCCGCCCCCCTGGCCGCCGCAGCCAAGGCCGGCTGCGCCATGCCGCGCACCCAGATGCTCTACCAGGCGCTACGCTTTCTCGAACAACGGCCTCGATAGGAACCCCGCATGAGCAAGGGATTAGGCGACAAACTGGTGCTGGCGATTTCCTCCCGGGCGCTGTTCGACCTGAGCGAAAGCCACAAAATCTACGAAAGCCAGGGTGTCGAGGCCTACCGCCAATACCAGATCGAACACGAGGACGAGATTCTCGCCCCCGGCGACGCCTTCCCCCTGGTGGAAAAGCTCCTGGCCCTGAACAAGGCCCTGGAGCAGCAGCGTGTGGAGGTGATTCTGGTCTCGCGCAACAGCGCCGACACCGGCCTGCGCGCCTTCAACTCGATCCAGCACTACGGCCTGGCCATCTCCCGCGCCGCCTTTGTCGGCGGGCGCAGCCCCGACCCCTACCTGGCCGCCTTCGGCAGCCACCTGTTTCTCTCCACCCATGCCGAGGATGTGCGCAGCGCCCTGCGCTCGGGCTTTGGCGCGGCCACCATCCTCTCCGGCGGTGCCCGCCGCGCCGCCAGCAACGAGCTGCGCATCGCCTTCGACGGCGATGCCGTGCTGTTCTCCGACGAATCCGAGCGGGTCTTCCAGCAGGCCGGTCTGGAGGCCTTCCAGAGCCACGAGCGCCAGTCGGCGCGCGAGCTGCTCGGCGGCGGCCCGTTCAAGCCCTTCCTAGCCGCCCTGCACCGCCTGCAGCAGGAGTTCCCCGAGGAGCAATGCCCGATCCGCACCGCCCTGGTCACCGCCCGCTCGGCCCCGGCCCATGAACGGGTGATCCGCACCCTGCGCGAATGGAATATCCGCCTGGACGAATCCTTCTTCCTCGGCGGCCTGGAAAAAGCCGCCATCCTGGAAACCTTCGGCGCCGACGTGTTCTTCGACGACCAGACCGGCCACTGCGAAAAAGCCAGCAAGGTCGTCCCCACCGGCCATGTGCCCCATGGCGTCAGCAACGAGCCCCTCAGCTAGCTCGGCGGCCCTGAATGTAGGGCTGCACGCAGCGATATGCACCTCCCTGTAGGGTGCGCTGCGCGCACCGACAACCCGCCAAAATCCACCGCCCCAGGCCACAGGACCGTACCACAGCGCCTAAGCTAAGTGATCGACACCCTTGCCCCTGCATATAGCGGCCAGCCATGGCGACCCTGGCGGATGATCACCCTCGCCGGCCAAGCACCCTGCCCCCGACAAACCGGGCATATAAACTGATATTAATCCGCCTAAATTCAAAAAATTCTTTTCATAGATGCGCGCACAGGTATATTTTATCGATAAATATCGACTTAAAGCTCAGGCAATCGCCTGAACGCAGCCTCGCATCACCTGTAGCAGGAGTTGGCACCATGATCGAAGTCACCGAAGTTTCCATCGCCGAACTGCGCGCCGCGCTGAAGTCGGGCCGCACCACCGCCGTCGAACTGGTCCAGGCCTACTTCGCCCGCATCGATGCCTACGACGGCCCCGACAGCCCGACCCACCTCAATGCCCTGGTGGTGCGCAACCCCGACGCGCTCAAGGAAGCCGAGGCCTCCGACGCCCGCCGCGCCCGTGGCGAGACCCTCGGCCCGCTGGACGGCATCCCCTACACCGCCAAGGACAGCTACCTGGTCAAGGGCCTGACCGCCGCCTCCGGCAGCCCGGCCTTCAAGGACCTGGTGGCCCAGCGCGATGCCTTTACCGTCGAGCGCCTGCGCGCCGCCGGCGCCATCTGCCTGGGCAAGACCAATATGCCGCCCATGGCCAACGGCGGCATGCAGCGCGGTGTTTATGGCCGCGCGGAAAGCCCGTACAACGCCGCCTACCTGACTGCGCCCTTCGCCTCCGGCTCGTCCAACGGCGCCGGCACCGCCACCGCCGCCAGCTTTGCCGCCTTTGGCCTGGCCGAGGAAACCTGGTCCAGCGGCCGCGGCCCGGCCGCCAACAACGGCCTGTGCGCCTACACGCCGTCGCGCGGGGTAATCTCGGTGCGCGGCAACTGGCCGCTGACCCCGACCATGGACGTGGTGGTGCCCTACGCGCGGACCATGGCCGACCTGCTGGAAGTGCTCGATGTGGTGGTGGCCGATGACGCCGACACCCGCGGCGATCTGTGGCGCCTGCAGCCCTGGGTGCCGATCCCCAAGCCCTCCGAGGTACGCCCGGCCTCCTACCTGGCCCTGGCCGCCACGGCCGACTCGCTCAAGGGCAAGCGCCTGGGCGTGCCGCGCATGTTTATCAACAAGGACGAACTGGCCGGCACCAGCGAGAACCCAGGCATCGGCGGCCCCACCGGCCAGCGCATCCACACCCGTGCCAGCGTGATCGCGCTGTGGGAAGCGGCGCGCCAGGCCCTGGAAGCGGCCGGCGCCGAAGTGATTGAAGTGGACTTTCCGCTGGTTTCCAACTGCGAGGGCGACCGCCCCGGCGCGCCGACCGTATTCAACCGCGGCATCCTGACCCCCGAGTTCCTGCATGACGAGCTGTGGGAACTGTCCGGCTGGGCCTTCGACGACTTCCTGCAGGCCAATGGCGACCCCAAGCTCAACCGCCTGGCCGACGTCGACGGCCCGCAGATCTTCCCCCACGACCCCGGCACCCTGCCCAACCGCGAGGGCGACCTGGCCGCCGGCATGGACGAATACGTGAATATGGCCAAGCGCGGCCTGAAGACCTGGGAGCAGATCGAAACCCTGCCCGACGGCCTGCGCGGCCTGGAAAAGACCCGCAAGCTGGATCTGGAAGACTGGATGGATGGCCTGAAACTGGACGCCGTGCTCTTTCCCACCGTCGCCGACGTGGGCCCGGCGGATGCCGATATCAATCCACAATCGGCCGATATCGCCTGGAGCAACGGCGTCTGGGTGGCCAACGGCAACCTGGCCATCCGCCACCTGGGCGTGCCGACTGTCACCGTACCCATGGGCGTTATGGCCGATATCGGCATGCCCGCCGGCCTGACCTTCGCCGGCCGCGCCTACGATGACAATAACCTGCTTAGCCTGGGGGCAGCCTTTGAGTCCCTGGGCAACAAACGCCAGATCCCACCGCGCACCCCGCCGCTGGCACGCAGCTGATAGCGCATACGGAGAAGCCGCTGAATTCAGCGGCTTTTTTGTCTCTTTCTGGGGACGCTGGCGCCGCCAGTAGCAGCGTAGGATGGGTTGAGTAAAACGATACCCTCGGGTTTTCGGTTGGTTTAGGTTTGTTGATCAGACACTGCCGAGGACAAATGGCAGGGAGCGGCAAAAAGCGGACTAGCTGGGATCAAGAAAAGTAAGTCTCACTTTGTGGTTCTGAAGAGACCTGGAAAACGGAGTCTATTCATAGTCATATCTTTGCCCTATGTAGACGCGACAGTCGAGAGCGTGATATTTTCCTAGCAATGAATGAAGTACTGCTATAATACAATGCTAATAAGCCAGCTACTATGTTTAAACCTTCAGCTCTCGACTTAAAAGCTTAATCTAACAACAGTCAGTAGATTGCCATGAATAGAAATTTAAAGTTTTTCGGTATTTTTATTGTGATAGTAATAATCGGAGGTGTATCTTTTTTAGGGGCTCGGTATGCAGTTGAGAAGAGATTCAAGGATGGCGTAATCGCCTACCATGCCGGCGACTATAAAACTGCGGGGTCGAAGTTATGGCCCCTAGCGAAACTGGGACATAAGGATTCTCAATTTAGCCTCGCTGTTATGCATGAGAGAGGTCGCGGAGTTAATAAAAATATTGACGTGGCTTTGAAGTGGTATCTACTTTCAGCTGAGAAAGGGCATCATATAGCTCAACTAAACCTTGGGAAAATATATCTCGGAGAAAAAAATATACAGAGGCAGTAAAGTGGATGACGTTATCCGCAGATAGTGGGTATGCAAATGCACAGTATGATCTTGCTTTTCTTTATGAATTTGGACATGGTGTTCCAAGAGATGAAAACAAAGCTTTTCAACTATTCAAGCTCTCAGCTGAGCAGGGAAATGTAGACGCCCAGTACAGCTTGTATTTTGCTTATAAATATGGAATGGGCACGCTCGTTAATGAACCTGAAGAAACGAAATGGTTAAAAATCGCTGCAGGAAATGGACATCCTAATGCGCAGTATCTTCTTGCTATTTCCGAGGCGGAAAAAGGAAATGCCGATGCTGCATTAAAGCTGACTACCTTAGCTGCAGAGCAAGGCCTGTCAGACGCACAGCTTAGCCTTGGAGAATACTATTACCACGGAGTGGGCGTACCCCAAGACTACAAAAAGTCTGCCGCTTGGATTCTGAAAGCTGCAAGTCAAGGGAATGCTAAAGCTCAAGCTAATCTTGGAGCCTTGTATTCCAAGGGTCATGGAGTGCCTTCAGATTTTATAATTGCGTATGCACTGATCAACCTTGCAGCATCAGGCGACGATGAAGATATTTCTAATAAAGCAAAAGCAGTCCTAAATTCTTTCTCAACAATGCCAACCTCTTCAATTCTTGAGGCACAAAAGCTCTCAGGCAAAATGAGAAATATTGGCATAACAACAGCAATTGAGCAGTATCATGCGCGTTAATTTAAGCCGTCATCTAGCACGTCTTCTTGCTGCTCGTCAGGTTTTAACTTATATGCACAATGGGTCAAACTGAATCGCCTCTGGTTTCGTAGGCATCCTCAAGCCTCAAAGTCGAACTAATATTTCACGGCACAACAGCCTGAATCGCCCCTAGTAGCGGATGACTTTCTCTACCCCGTCCAGTACCGGGCCAGGGGCGAGCTTGCAGCGATACTCAGTAACCTCTTTCCCCGCAGCAGGGACGCTACTCACAACGGCGTAGTGCATGTTGATGTAAACCTGTGACTCTTTGGACTGCATGAGCCGAACCATGGAAACCCTGCTATCAGCCGGCACCATTGCCAGATTGCCGGCAGAAAGTACAAATTGGGCAGCACTTTCGGACTCCACCATGGCAACATGGCCTGTGGCGCTATTTTTGAGAGCCCATTTAAAGACTTCAGATTTACATGACTCGATAAGCTTCTGCAGGTCTCTGTCGCTCAGTTTAATAGCATCTTTCTCGCCGGCCAGCTGACGATTACGAGCAGCCTCTCCTTTTACATAAACCTCAGACTTCTGGCGTTCAAAAAGGGCTTTAGCCTCCTTTTCGGCAGCGGACTCTCCGCATGAGACTAAGAACAAAGAGCTTATGATCAGTGGCAGGGCGCAAAGACTGTCGCGCGATGGAGTCATTCGATGGGATCCTACTGGTGTGAAAGTACGCCTTGTCGCTGACTAAAGGACTTGAATTCGATCTGGCAGCTAAAGAGTATCAATTTTAATCCGCGCTGTTGATTCCCCCATTTGAATCACCCCAGCTTTTGTGGATCGTTCGAACGCATACTTCGGGTCGGTTGGCTCCGGTCATGACCGGCTGCTATTGGCCGACTTCTGCCAATCGCCACACCCATCCAGCCCCGGACAGACAGCGGTGGAAAACGCTTTACAGTTTTCCACCCTACGCAACCTCAAGGGCAGCGTAGGGTGGGCAACATGTATTTGCCCACCGGCTCTGCGCATGGTCATTTGCTGCCGGTTGCCAGCCGCTATTCTGCGCCGCTCCCTTGCACCCAATAAAAAGCCGCTAATTGCTTAGCGGCTTTTTACTTTCAGCACACGGCTTATTCGGCCAGTCGCCAGGTGGTGCCGCCCTTGCCATCCTCCAGCACCACGCCCATGGCGGTGAGCTGGTCGCGGATGCGGTCGCTTTCCGCCCAGTTCTTGTCGGCGCGGGCCTGCAGGCGTGCGGCGATCAGGGCGTCCACCTCGGCGGCATCGACCTTGCCGGCGGCGCCGGCCTGGAGGAAAGCCTCGGGTTCCAGTTGCAGCACGCCGAGCACACCGGCCAGCTGCTTGAGCTGGGCGGCCAGGCCGGCGGCGGCCTGCTCGTCGGACTCGCGCAGGCGGTTGACCTCGCGGATCATCTCGAACAGCACGGCGCAGGCTTCGGGGCTGTTGAAGTCGTCGTCCATGGCCGCGCCGAAGCGTTCCACATAGGCTTCGCCACCGGCAGGCGCAACCTCTGGAAGCCCCTTGAGGCCGTTATAGAAGCGCTCCAGGGCGCCCTTGGCTTCCTTGAGGCTTTCTTCGGAGTAGTTGATCGGGCTGCGGTAGTGGCTGGACACCAGCAGGTAGCGCACCACCTCGGGGTGGTACTTCTCCAGTACCTCGCGGATGGTGAAGAAGTTGCCCAGGCTCTTGGACATCTTCTCGCCGTCCACGCGCACCGCGCCGGCGTGCATCCAGGCGTTGGCGTACTGCTTGCCGGTGGCCGCCTCGCTCTGGGCGATCTCGTTCTCGTGGTGCGGGAACACCAGGTCCGGGCCGCCGCCGTGGATATCGAAGGTGTCACCCAGGCAGCAGGTGGACATCACCGAGCATTCGATATGCCAGCCCGGCCGGCCCTTGCCCCAGGGCGAATCCCAGCTCGGCTCACCCGGCTTGGCGCCCTTCCACAGGACGAAGTCCAGCGGGTCTTCCTTGATTTCGTCGACCTCGATACGCGCACCGATCTTCAGCTCGTCGATCTTGCGCCGCGACAGCTTGCCGTAGCCCTCGAACTTGGTGACGCGGTAGTACACGTCGCCATTGCCCGGGGCGTAGGCGTAGCCCTTGTCGATCAGGGTCTGGATCATCTGGTGCATGCCGGCGATATGGCCGGTGGCGCGCGGCTCGATGTCAGGGCGCAGCACATTCAGACGGGCTTCGTCTTCGTGCATGGCCGCGATCATGCGCTCGACCAGGGCCTCGAACGGCTCGCCGTTCTCCTGGGCACGCTTGATGATCTTGTCGTCGATATCGGTGATATTGCGCACATAGGTCACGTCATAGCCGCGCTGGCGCAGCCAGCGGGTGACCACGTCGAAGGCCACCATGACCCGCGCATGGCCGATATGGCAGAAGTCGTACACGGTCATGCCGCATACGTACATACGCACGCTGTTGCCTTCCAGGGGCTTAAAAACGTCCTTGGTCTTGCTTAGGGTGTTGTATATGGAGAACGCCATTTACTGCCCCCAGGAATCGCGCAGGGTGACGGTGCGGTTGAATACCGGTTTACCCGGCTGCGAATCCTTCAGATCGGCAACAAAGTAGCCTTCGCGCTCGAACTGGAAGCGCTCTTCCGGCTGCGCCTCGCCCAGGGATGGCTCGGCGCGGCAGCCGCTGAGCACCACCAGGGAGTTGGGGTTGATATTGTCGAGGAAGCTGCCGCCCTCCTCGTCCTTCTCCGGGTTGGCGGAGCGGAACAGGCGGTCGTACAGGCGCACTTCGCACTCGACGCTTTCGGCGGCCGGCACCCAGTGAATCACGCCCTTGACCTTGCGCCCTTCCGGGTTCTTGCCCAGGGTGTTTTCGTCGTAGCTGCAACGCAGTTCGACGATAGTGCCGGCGGCATCCTTGATCGCCTCATCGGCGCGGATCACGTAGCTGCCGCGCAGGCGCACTTCGCCGCCCGGGATCAGGCGCTTGAAGCCGTCCGGCGGGGTTTCCTCGAAGTCGCTGGCGTCGATATAGATCTCGCGGGAGAACGGCAGCACGCGCACGCCCATGTCCTGCTTGGGGTGGCGCGGCAGTTCGAGGTTCTCAACCTGGCCTTCCGGGTAATTGGTGATCACCACCTTGAGCGGTTTCAACACGCACATGGCGCGGCCGGCGTTGGCGTCCAGGTCCTCGCGGATGGCGAATTCCAGCATGCCGATATCCACCACGCCGCCGGCGCGGTTGACGCCGATCATGTCGCAGAAGCTGCGGATCGAAGCCGGGGTGTATCCGCGGCGACGGTAGCCGGACAGGGTCGACATGCGCGGGTCGTCCCAGCCGCTGACGTGCTTTTCATCCACCAGCTGCTTGAGCTTGCGCTTGCTGGTGATGGTGTAGTTCAGGTTGAGGCGGGCGAATTCATACTGACGCGGCTGCGCCGGTACCGACAGGTTCTCCAGGAACCACTCATAGAGCGGGCGATGGTCCTCGAACTCCAGGGTGCAGATGGAGTGGGTGATGCCCTCGATGGCGTCGGACTGGCCGTGGGTGAAGTCGTAGCTGGGGTAGATGCACCACTTGTCGCCGGTCTGGTGGTGATGGGCGTGACGGATGCGGTAGAGGATCGGGTCGCGCAGGTTGATATTGGGCGAAGCCATGTCGATCTTGGCGCGCAGCGAGCGGGCGCCGTCGGCGAACTCGCCGGCCTTCATGCGGGCGAACAGGTCGAGGTTCTCTTCCACCGAGCGCTCGCGGAACGGGCTGTTCTTGCCCGGTTCGGTCAGGCTGCCGCGGTAGGCGCGCATCTCTTCGGCATTCAGGTCGCAGACGAAGGCCTTGCCGGCCTTGATCAGTTCCACGGCCCAGGCGTGCAGCTGATCGAAATAGTTGGAGGCGTAGCGCTCCTCACCGGCCCACTGGAAACCCAGCCACTGCACGTCGGCCTTGATCGCGTCGATATATTCCTGGTCTTCCTTGGCCGGGTTGGTGTCGTCGAAGCGCAGGTTGCACTCTCCACCAAACTCCTGGGCCAGGCCGAAGTTCAGGCAGATGCTCTTGGCATGGCCGATATGCAGGTAACCGTTGGGCTCCGGCGGGAAGCGGGTGATGACCTTGGCGTGCTTGCCGCTGTCCAGATCGGCCTGGACGACGGGGCGCAGGAAGTTGGCGGCTTTTTCGACGGTGGGCTTGCTCATGTGATCCTTAGCTTGGCAGATGCGCGGCACAGGGTAGGCCGCCTTGGGCAAAGCCCGTATGATAACCAACCTGTCAAGCCCCCGACAGAGCAACCCGCCGGTTCGGGGCCATTCGCGGCCAATAACGGATACAAAGATGATCAAACTGCACACCAACCATGGCGTTATCACCCTCAACCTGTTCGAAGACAAGGCTCCGGAGACCGTGGCCAACTTCAAGCAGTACGTGAAGGACGGTCATTACGACGGCACCGTTTTCCACCGCGTGATCAGCAACTTTATGATCCAGGGCGGCGGTTTCGAACCGGGCATGCAGCAGAAGCCCACTCGCGCCCCGATCAAGAACGAAGCCAACAACGGAGTGGCCAACAAGGTCGGCACCATCGCCATGGCCCGCACCATGGAGCCGCACTCGGCCAGCGCGCAGTTCTTTATCAACGTTGCCGACAACAGCTTCCTCAACCACAGCGCACCCACCGTACAGGGCTGGGGCTATGCGGTGTTCGGTGAAGTGGTGGAAGGCATGGACGTGGTCAACGCCATCAAGGGCGTGCCCACCACCAGCAAGGCAGGCCATCAGGACGTGCCGGTGGACGATGTAATCATCGAGCGTGCCGAGATCGTTGAGTGATACTGCTGATCTCCGATCTGCATCTTGAACAGGAGCGCCCGGACATTACCCGGGCGTTTCTGCATTTTCTCGCCAGCCGCGCCCGCCAGGCCGACGCCCTGTATATCCTCGGCGACTTCTTCGAGGTGTGGATAGGCGACGATGCCATCAGCCCCTTCCAGCGCGAAATCGCCCAGGCCCTGCGCGAGCTGAGCGAGAGCGGCACGCGCGTCTATCTGATGCACGGCAATCGGGATTTTCTGCTCGGCAAGCACTTCTGCCGCGAGGCCGGCGCCACCCTGCTGCCAGACCCCTGTCTGGTGGAAATGGGCGGCGAGCGGGTGCTGCTGATGCACGGCGACAGCCTGTGCACCCTGGATGTCGGCTATATGAAGCTGCGCCGCTGGCTGCGCAACCCGGTTTCGCTGTTTATCCTGCGCAACCTGCCCCTGAGCACACGGCACAAGCTGGCGCGCAAGCTGCGCAGTGAAAGCCGAGCGCAAACAAGGATGAAGGCCAGCGAAATCGTCGACGTAACCCCGGAAGAAGTGCTGCGGGTGATGGCCGAGCACGGCGTGCGCACCCTGATCCACGGCCACACCCACCGCCCCGCCACCCACGCTTTGCAGATCAACGGCCAGGCGGCCCGGCGTATCGTGCTGGGCGACTGGGACAAGCAGGGCTGGGCGCTGCAGGTGGACCAGCAGGGCTTTAATCAGGCGCCCTTCGCCCTCTGATCCGCTGATTCCTTGATGGCGCGCACAAAACCGCGCGCATCCTGATCTTGACGACATTGATGGCCGCGCTCAGCATCGGCGCCCCATCATGTCAGCAGGGACAGACCATGCAAATCAACAAGGAACAGCTTCTCAAATTCGCCGTCGCCCCGGCCGCCGCTCTGGCACTGGGTTTTGTCACCTTCAATAGCGTGTTCTTCTATAACGAAGCCGGCTTCGCCACCCATGTGCGGACCATCTTCGGCGAAGAGAAAGTGGTGGATGACGTCGGCTACGCCACCAAATGGTTCGGCCGCGCCACCGCCTGGAAAAAGGCCCTGAGCGTGCAGTCGGTACTCACCGAAGCCCTGGCCATCAACGACCACAGCGACAACGACTCCCTGGGCGCCACCATCGAAGCCTTTCCCATCGTCTTTCTCGGCAACGTCGACGCCAAGGTCGAGTCCTCGGCACGCTTTCGCCTGCCCACCGGCGAGCAGTTCCTGACCATCGCCCAGGAATATCGCAACCCGGAAAACTTCATCACCACCGCCCTGGTGCCGGCCATCAAGGAAACCCTGCAGGCCACCGCCTCGCTGATGAGCGCCGACGACTTCTATGCCGGCGCCCGCAGCGAATTCGCCGCCGAATTCGAAAACCAGCTCAACGACGGCCTGTATCTGATCAAGCGCAAGGAAGTGCGCGGTCCGCGCGGGCATGTGCCGAGCCAGACCGCCATCCTCCAGGCGGGCACCGAGCAGGGCAACTTCGGCGACAACAACGCCAGCCAGTTCATCACCGAGAAGGTCATGGACAGCAAGGGCATTCCGGTGCGCAAGCAGCAGCAGTTCCGCAAGTACGGCGTGGAAGTGGTCGAGGCGCGCATCACCAACGTCGATCCCAACCCGCAGTACAAGCAGCGCATGGTCAAGGTGCAGCAGGCCCTGGCCGAGCTGGCAGTGGCCCGGCAGAACCGCCTCAAGGAAGAGGAAGAAAAGCTGCTGGTCACCGCCCGCGGTGAAAAGGAAGTGGAAGCCCGTCGCCAGGAAACCCTGCGCGACCAGATCGAGCGCACCACCCAGGCAGAGACCGAGAAGCAGCTGGCGATCATCAACGCCGAGCGGGAAAAGGGCCGCGCCGAGATCGAGAAGCAGACCGCCGAACTGCTGCGCGACAAGGCGGCGATTACCGCCGAAGCGACGAAGATCACCGCCGACGCCGAAGCCCACGCCCGCGAGGCCGTGATCAAGGCCGACGGCGCCCTGCAACCCAAGCTGGATGCGCTGATCGCCATCAACCAGGTCTGGGCCGAGGCCGCCTCCAAGGCGCCAGTGCCCAGCGTGATGATGGGCGGCGCCGGCGACGCCAGCAGCCGTCAGGACGAAATCGGCCAGCTGATGGGGGTTCTGGCCACCAAGGCCGCCCGCGACCTGTCGCTGGATCTGAAGATCAAGCAGTAGCGGCCTTACAGGTAGCGCCCCGGGGCGCTACCTGCTCGCCTCAGGCCGGCACGCCGCTGTGAAAGCGGAATTCCGTATCCGGCGACTCGATCAGCTCCTGCTCCAGCGCCCTCACCCGCTCCACGGCGCGGTCCACATCCTGGGCGTCGCCATACTGGTAGGCCAGTTTCAGGTAACCCTGAAAGTGCCGCGCCTCGCTTTTCAGCAAACCGAAGTAGAACTTGCCCAGTTCCTCGTCCAGATGCGGCACCAGGGCCTCGAAACGCTCGCAACTACGCGCCTCGATAAAGGCGCCGATCACCAGGGTGTCCACCAGCTTGTGCGGCTCGTGGGTGCGCACGATCTTGCGCAGGCCCGAGGCATAGCGCGCCGCCGACACCGGGCGCAGGCCGATCTTGCGCCGTTTCATGATGCGCAGCACCTGCTCGTGGTGCACCAGCTCCTCGCGGGCCAGGCGTGACATGGCGTTGAGCAGATCGACATGGGTGCTGTACTTGGCCATCAGGCTCAGGGCGGTGCTGGCGGCCTTGAATTCACAGTTCTTATGGTCGATCAGCAGGGTTTCCTGATCCGCCAGGGCGGCCGTGATCCAGCCCTGGGGCGTGCGACAGGCCAGAAAGTCGTGAATCTCGGGAAAAGTCATGCAAAGGGTTTCCGGACAGGCGCAAAACAGGCCAAAGCCACTGACGCGCAGAACAAGGTATACCTGTAACTATCGACAACTTGAGGGCAATTACGCCGATATGCAGGATTGGGGCGCCATTATACGAATGCCCGCACGAACAACCAGACTGCCCGTTGACATTGATCAACTACACAGACAGATTCAGCCATCTATAGTGAACACAAGCCCAACCTTGTCACATGGAGTCAAGCATGCAAGCGATTCGTAGCATTCTGGTGGTAGTGGAACCCGATCAGCCGGAAGGCCTGGCCCTCAAGCGCGCCAAGCTGATCGCCGGGGTCACCCAGTCGCACCTGCACCTGCTGGTGTGCGACAAGAAGCAGGATCACAGCGCCTACCTCAAGGACCTGAGCGGCCTGCTCAGTGGCGAGGGTTACAGCGTTTCGGCCCAGCAGAGCTGGCATGAAAGCCAGCACCAGACCATCGTCAGCGTGCAGCAGGCCGAGGGCTGCGGCCTGGTGGTCAAGCAGCACTTCCCCGACAACCCGCTGAAAAAAGCCATCCTCACCCCGGATGACTGGAAGCTGCTGCGCTACTGCCCGGCGCCCGTGCTGCTGGTCAAGACCGACAAACCCTGGGCCGGCAGCGCCATCCTCGCCGCCGTGGACGTGGGCAATGCCGACTCTGAGCATCGCGTGCTGCACACCAGCATCGTCAGCCACGGCTTCGATATCGCCGCCCTGGCCAAGGCCGACCTGCATGTGATCAGCGCCCACCCGGCGCCCATGCTGTCCGCCGCCGACCCGACCTTCCAGCTTAAGGAAACCATCGAGGCGCGCTACCGCGAGCAGTGCAAGGCCTTCCAGGCCGAGTACGGCATCCCCGACGAGCGCCTGCACGTGGTGGAAGGCCCGGCCGACGTGCTGATCCCCCAGGTCGCCCACAAGGTTGCCGCCGGCGTCACCGTGATCGGCACCGTAGCCCGCACCGGCCTGTCCGGCGCGCTGATCGGCAACACCGCCGAGGTGATCCTCGACTCTTTGGAAAGCGACATCCTGGTACTCAAACCGGACGACATCATCGCCCATCTGGAAGAGCTGGTAGCGCAACACTGACAACACCGCGCCGGCTCCCGAAAGCCACCCCAGCGGGGTGGCTTTTTTATGGCTGTACCAATGACGTGTTGCATAAAGGGCCGGCTCAGGCCTGCCTTGTCGAGACGGCTATAGGTAGGGTGCGCTGTGCGCACCAAGTTTGGCAGCGCAATAGCGGTGCGCACGGCGCACCCTACAAATCCAGTCCATCCTAAGTTCAGTGCAGCTGGCCGAAGGCAACACACTTGGAGCGGCCCATGACCGCGCAAGGGCCTGGGTGCAGGCACAGGGGGCGCGGGCCTGACCCGCTGCTCCAGGGCATGACTGCATGCAACCTGCAACGACTGCCTTGTAGGCCTCAGGTACGGAACTGCCGCACCAGCCCCTGCAACTCCACGCCCAGGCGCGCCAGTTCGGCACTGGAAGCGGCGGTCTGTTCACTGGCGCTGGCGCTCTGCTCGCCGATGTCGCGCACCCGGGTCAGGCTCTCGCTGATGGTTTCCGCCACCGCGCTCTGCTCCTCGGCCGCGGCGGCGATCTGCTGGTTCATCTGTTCGATGGTACTTACTGCCTGGGTAATCCGCCCCAGGGCCGCGCCCGCCTCGCCAGCCAGGCTGACGGTCTGCTGGGTGAGGCTGCGGCTGCTTTCCATCTTTTCCACCGCGCCGCGGGCCATGCGCTGCAGGCCGCCGATCAGTTTCTCGATCTCTTCGGTGGAGTCCTGGGCACGCTTGGCCAGGGCACGGACCTCATCGGCCACCACGGCAAAACCGCGCCCCTGCTCACCGGCCCGGGCCGCTTCGATGGCGGCGTTGAGAGCCAGCAGGTTGGTCTGTTCGGCCACACTGCGGATCACTTCCAGCACCCCGCCGATACGTGCACTTTCCTGATTGAGGGCGGCAATCACCTCGGTAGACGCCTCCACTTCGCCGGCCAGGCGGTTGACCTGGCTCACCGCCTGCTGCACCACCTGATTGCCCTGCCGGGCCTGCTGATCGGCACCCTGGGCGGCCTGGGAAGCCTGTTCGGCGTTCTGCGCCACCTCCTGCACGGTCGCGCTCATCTGCTGCATGGCGGTGGCGGTCTGTTCGGTTTCCAGGCGCTGGGTCTGCACCCCGTCACTGGTCTGGGCAGTGATGGCCGAGAGCTGTTCGGCGGCAGCGGCAATCTGGCTGACCCCGCCGCCGATTCGCCCGACCAGCTCGCGCAGGCTCTGGCTCATACGCTGCATGGCGGCCATCAGCTGGCCGACTTCGTCGCGCCGGTCCTGGGCCAGATCCTGGCTGAGATCGCCCTCGGCAATACGCTGGGCAAAGGCCACGGCCTGGCGCAGCGGCAGGACGATGGAGCGGGAAATCAGCCAGGCGGCAAGCATGCCCAGCAATACGGCGGCCAGGCCCATCCCCCCGAGCAGCAACTGCGCCCGGGCACTGCCGGCGGCCATGGCCTGCTCCTCGGTGTCCACCGCCTGGCCGGCAAGCTCCAGTACCGCCCGCGCCTGCGCCAGCATGGCCGCTTCACTGGCCTGGCTGTGCTGGCGCACCTGCTGGTAGTTGGCGAAGGCCTGTTGGTACCGGGCAAGAGCCTGCAGAGCGGTTTCGATGGCGCGCTTCTGCTCATCATCGAGCCAGACCATCAGGCTACGGGCCACGGTCTGCAGATCCTCACTTACGTAGTTCCACTCCTCCAGGGCCTCGGCCGAGCCGTCGATGATGTAGAGGCTCTCGTGGCCGCGCAGGTCGAGCATGCGCTTGCTCAGGCCCGAGGCGGTTTCCGCCAGGGTCAGCGGGTCGCTGCCGCGCAGGCGATCACCAGCCAGGCGCAGCTCACGCACGGCGTCATACATATCCAACTCGATCACCTCGAACTGCTCGCGCGCCTCCTGGGCCGCGCCACGCATCTGCTCACGGGCCTCACGGGCGCGCTCTTGCTGCTGGGCGAAGGTATCGAACTGGCTGCGGTAATCGCCCAGGGACTGCTGCATGCGCTGCAACGGCGGGCGCCTGGCGGCGCTGCTGGCCTGCAGCTGCTCGGCCAGCAACTGCTCAACCTCGGTCAACTGCTCGCCCACGCGCCGGGCCGCCTCGGCGCTCTGGCGCAGGGCGAAATCCCGCTCCAGGCTGCGCGCCTGCAGCAGCTGGCCGTCGATGGCCGCCAGGCGCGCGGCATCGCTATGGCCCTGCAACACCGCCTGCAGGGCGACAAAAGCGCTGACGGTGACCGCCAGGGTCAGCAACAGCACCAGGGCAAAGGCACAGAGCAGTTTTTTCGCGACACCCAGGTCGGCGAACAGGCGGGCGGCAGACATAACGGGGTACTCCATTCTTATTATCGGCGTGGTCACGCACAGGCAGGCGCAGCGCGGTCTTTGCAACCCCTGCGCCAAGCCTGGAGCCAGGCCTGATACAGCAAGTCTAGAGCCTTGCCGGGGGACAGCCGGAAGAACGGAATACAGCGAACAGCGGCGGCTTTTCGCCGAAGGACGGGGGCTGCTGGCGAAAAGTCGCCAGCAGCCCCAAGGACGTATTACTGAGCGTCGGGCTGCTGCTCCGGCGCGGCCAGACGGAAGGCGTCCAGGCTTTCGCAGCGCGCCGCCATGGCCAACAGGCGCGGATAGGCATCGAGGGGGCAGTTGAAACGCCGGGCGTTGTACAGCTGCGGAATCAGGCAGGCTTCCAGATAGCCCGGGCGCTCACCCAGGGACAGGCGCCCATCGAACACGGCCACACCCGCCTCCAGCGCGGCCAGGCCGGCCTCGACCCAGTGGCGATACCAGGCATCCTTAGCCTGATCGCTGACGCCCAACTCCGTGGATAGATACTGCAATACCCGCAGGTTATTCAGCGGGTGGATATCACAGGCGATATGCAAGGCCAAGGCCCGCACCTGGGCACGCTCGACGGGGTCTGCCGGCAGCAGTGCCGGCAGCGGAAAGACCTCTTCCAGGTATTCGAGAATGGCCAGGGACTGGGCAATGCGCAGCCCACCTGCGGTTTCGTCCACCAGCAGCGGCACCAGTTGCTGCGGGTTGAGCGCCTGGTAGGCGGCCGCATGCTGCTGGCCGCCGTCCTTGAGCAGATGCACCGGCACCTGCTGGTAGGCCAGGCCCTTGAGATTCAGGGCGATACGCACCCGGTAGGCGGCGCTGGAGCGCCAGTAGGAATAGAGCGTCAGCATAAGGCTTCGCCTCCCGGTAGGAGCCAGCTTGCTGGCGATCCGAATCTTGCGAGAGCATCGCCAGCAAGCTGGCTCCTACAGATGTGGCTGGTTTCAGGGTTCATAACGCTCCACCGCCTGGTCGATGGCGCCGAAGATGCTGTGGCCGGCGGCGTCGAACATCTCGATGCGCACCCGATCACCGAACCTGAGAAACGGCGTTTTGGCTTCGCCCTGCTCGATGATTTCCAGCATGCGTTTTTCCGCCAGGCAGCTTGAGCCCGCGCTGCGGTCGTAATTGGATACGGTGCCGGAGCCGATGATGGTGCCAGCGCCCAGGGGCCGGGTCTTGGCCGCGTGGGCCACCAGGGTGGGGAAATTGAAGGTCATGTCCACCCCGGCATCCGGCTGGCCAAACAGCACGCCATTGATATGCGACACCAGCGGCCGGTGCACCTTGCCGCCCTGCCAGGTATCGCCCAGCTCATCCGGGGTGATGGCCACCGGCGAGAAGCTCGATGACGGCTTGCTCTGGTAGAAGCCAAAACCCTTGGCCAGCTCGCCCGGGATCAGGTTGCGCAGCGATACATCATTGACCAGCATCAGCAGCTGGATATGCGTGGCCGCCTCGGTGGCGCTGACGCCCATGGGCACGTCATCGGTGATCACCGCGATCTCGGCCTCCAGATCGATGCCCCAGGCCTCGTCGGCCATCAGGATCGGGCTATGCGGCGGGATAAAAGCGTCGGCGCCGCCCTGATAGATCAGCGGGTCGTGCCAGAAGGATTCCGGCATCTCGGCGCCTCTAGCCTTGCGCACCAGCTCCACATGGTTGACGTAGGCGCTGCCGTCTGCCCAGTGATAGGCGCGCGGCAGGGGGCTGTGGCAGGCGGCCTGCTCGAAGGCAAACGCGCCCTCTTCCAGACCATCGTTCAGGCGCTGATACACCGCTTCCAGCTTGGGTTTGGTGGCTACCCAGTTATCCAGCGCGGCCTGCAGGGTGGCGGCGATGGCCGGGACTTTGGTGGCGCGACTGAGGTCGCGCGATACCACGACGAGCATGCCGTCGCGGCCTTGATTCAGTGATGCGAGTTTCATAAGCAGATTCCGTCAATGTGTAGGAGCCAGCTTGCTGGCGATCAGCGGATCAACAGCATCGCCAGCAAGCTGGCTCCTACAGGTTTGTTCAGTCTGATTTCCCCGGCGCACGCCAGGAGTTCACATATTCCGGTACGTCCACCGTGCTGGCGGCTTCGCCGACTTCCAGGGCGCGGCGGGTGTCGATCATCACCGCCACCTCGTCGATAAAGCTCGCAGGGTCGACCAGGGCCTTTTTCAGTGCCTTGGGGTGCGGGCCGTGGGGGAAGCCACAGGGGTGCAGGGTGACCATGCCCTGTTCGATATTGTCGCGGCTGAAGAAGTTGCCGCGGTGATAGAACAGCACTTCATCGTAGTCATCGTTGTTGTGATAGAAGGGCACCTTCAGCGCGCCGGGGTCGCTTTCCACCGGGCGCGGGGTAAAGGTGCAGATCACAAAGCCATTGGCCACGAAGGTGGTGTGCGCCGAGGGCGGCAGGTGGTAGCGGTGGCTCATCAGCGGGCGGATATCGCGCCAGTTCAGCCGCACCACGGTGTTGTCGCCATGCCAGCCAACCACATCCAGGGGGTTGAACGGATAGGTCACGGTGCTGATCTGGCCCCGGCGCTTGATGCGGATCTGCCAGGTGTTTTCGTCCTGCTGGGCCTTGAAGGCCTCATCCAGTTTCGGATGATCGAGCACCGCCGGATCGAAGATCGCCTGGGGGCCGAGCAAACCCTTGTCCGGCAACTGATAGGCACCGTCGGTGCTTTCGATCAGCAGCATAAAGGTCGGTTCAAGGGCCTCGATGCGCCAGGCAGTGCCACGCGGAATCAGCAAATAGTCGCCGTCGCGGTAGGTCAAATGACCAAAGTCGCAATAGAACTCCCCTGCCCCCTCATGGATAAAAAGCAGGTCATCGCCATCGGCATTGCGCACCAGATGGCGCATGGCGCCGTGGGTGCGCCATACGCGCAGCTTCATATCGCTGTTGTGCAGGGTCAGCGGCGCAGCCAGGGGGCAATCGCGCTCACTGGGGATATCGTTGAAGTTGAAGGCATGGGGCCGCAGCGGCCCTTCCCAGTCGACCCAGCCGGTGGGCGGGTGCTTGTGGTGCAGGTGCGCGGTGGGGCCGAAGAAGCCTTCACGGCCCATCTCGCGCTCATAGGTGCCTTCAGGAAAGTCGCAGTGCGCCTGACGCGAACACTCGCCTTCACGCAGGGGAAAATGGATCCAGTTACGGCTCATGGCCGGTATCTCCTCAATACGGCATTTTCGTAGGGTGGGTTAGGCGCAGGCACATGTTCGGAATGAACCATGATGCCGGTGCGCCGTAACCCACCATTGCGGTGCCGGCTTGGTGGGTTACACGACGCCCATACTCCGCAGCGTTTCCAGACGCCAGCGTCACGCGCCGCTAACCCACCCTACAATTTCGGTCTTGCCTAGTCGGCCTTGATCACACCGCGCTTGATCTGGTCTTCCTCGATGGACTCGAACAGGGCCTTGAAGTTGCCCTCGCCGAAGCCCTGGTTGCCCTTGCGCTGGATGATCTCGAAGAAGATCGGGCCAATCACAGTATTGGTGAAAATCTGCAGCAGGATGCCGTCATCGCCCGGGGCGCCGTCGATCAGGATATTCAGCTCACGCAGCAGCTCGGTGGGCTCGCCATGGCCGGCCACGCGGGTATCGACCTTGTCGTAATAGGTGCCCGGGGTGGCCATAAACTGCACGCCGTTGGCGCGCAGCTGGCGCACGGTGGCGTAGATATCCTCGGTGGAGAGCGCGATATGCTGGATGCCCTCACCGTGGTACTCGCGGATAAACTCCTCGATCTGCGACTTGTCGTCGGCCGACTCATTGATCGGGATGCGGATCTTGCCGCAGGGCGCGGTCATGGCGCGCGACAGCAGGCCGGTAAGCTTGCCTTCGATATCGAAATAGCGGATCTCGCGGAAGTTGGCGATGCGCTCGTAGAAGCCCGACCACACGTCCATCTGCCCGCGTTTGACGTTGTGGGTCAGGTGATCCAGCTCTTTGAGGCCCACCGAGTTGTCATTCGCTGTACGCCCCTCGATATATTCGAAGTCGACGTCATAGATGCTCTTGTCGCCATAGCGGTCCACCAGATACAGCAGCGAGCCGCCGATGCCCTCCACGCAGGGGATATTCAGCTCGCCGAAGTTGGCATGGCTGCCCACCAGCTTGGCGCCCTGGGCCTCCACATAGGCGGCGGCCTGGGCCGCATTCTTGACCCGGAAAGCCATGGCGCAGGCGCTCGGCCCGTGCTTCAGACCGAACTCGCGCACATGCCCGGTGGGGCTACCGTTGAGGACGAAGTTGATATCGTTCTGCTGGAACAGCCAGACCTCTTTGGAGCGGTGTTTGGCGGTTTCGGTAAAGCCCATGGCGGTGAACAGCTCACGCAGCTGCTGGATGCCTTCCGGGGTCGGCGCGGTGTATTCGACGAACTCGAAGCCGTCGGTGCCGATGGGGTTGTGCTGCTCGATCTTGTTCACGGCGTTCATTGCGCCTCCTCGTTGTTGTTGTGATCAGCCGCTGCCGGGCAACGGCGCGAATGACTCCATCACAACCGAGCGCAGCCCCGCTCACAAGCAGGCCCGGAGCGCCCTGCGCCAGCCTCAGCCCATTCTTATGGCAAGTTTTTAATACACCCAGAAAAACCGCACGCAGCCTGATGGCAAAGGCTTGCCATGCGTAACGATAGATTTACAGCGCGGTGGATTGGGATGCCAGATGCAAGGCCGCAGCCACAGCTGCATATCACCCAGGCATCCGCCTGGACACAGCGCACTGTGAAGCCAGGGGGCATCTGCAGGCGGCTAAAACAGCGCGACCGGGACAGCAGTGACAGCTGCCCCGTATACTGCGCCCCCGCTGAAACTCTGAGGAGCCCATCATGGCCAATGCCCACATCGACCACCACCTCGCCCTGCTCAACCACTTGCGTAGCATCCTCGTGGCCCTGGGTGAAGCCGAGCAGATTCTCGATGACAGCCACGCCATGTTTGTCGAACGCTACGACGAGTTGCTGGCCGACCTGCCCGATGCCCCGGACAGCAGCCTGTATCTAGGCCAGGACCTGATCAGCCAGATTTTCCAGCGCTACCCGCAGATCGCCCATCTGGTGCCGCGCGACCTGCTGTGGTTCTTCGGCGGCGACTGCCTGCACTATATGCCCGACGAAGAAATCGCCCTGTACCAGCTCCTCGACGAGCGTCGCTTCCAGGCCGAGGAAAATGGCGAGCCCTTCGACTGGAACCAGGAAAAGCAGCTACTGGCCATGCCCGCCCAGGGCGGCACGCACTAACAGGGCAAACCTGCGGCCTCTTACACCGACACAGCCTGCGCCTGGGCAAAGGCCGCCAGCGCCTGAGGCGGCAACGGCTCGGCAAACAGATAGCCTTGGCCCTGATCGCAACCGAGTTGCAGTAGCAGGGCACGCGTGGCTTCATCCTCGATGCCCTCGGCGGTGGTCAGCAGCTGCAGGCTCCTGGCCATCTGGATAATGGCCGTGACGATGGCCTGATCCTGGGAGTTGCCCTTGAGGTTGCGCACAAAGGACTGGTCGATTTTCAGCTTGTTCACCTGAAAGCGCTGCAGATAGGCCAGGCTGGAATAGCCGGTGCCGAAGTCATCGATGGACAACCCCACCCCCAGGGCCTTGAGCCGGCTGAGCAGGTCGATAAAGGCTTGGGCATCCTGCAGCAGGATGGACTCGGTCAGTTCCAGTTCCAGACACTCGGCCGCCAGCCCGCTACGCTGCAACACCGAACGCACCACGGCCTCCAGGTTGCCGCGGCGAAACTGCAGCGCCGAGAGGTTGACCGACACCACGAAAGGCGGCAACCCGGCGGCCTGCCAGAGCATGGCCTGACGACAGGCCTCCTGCAGCACCCATTCGCCGATCTCGACGATCAGGCCGCTCTGCTCGGCCAGGGCAATAAAACGTTCCGGCCCGATCACACCCTGCTCCGGGTGCTGCCAGCGAATCAGTGCCTCCGCAGCCAGCAGGCGCCCACTGCGCAGATCGACAATCGGCTGGTAATGCAGCAACAGCTCGTCGCGCCGGATGGCCTGACGCAGGTCGAGTTCCAGGCTCAGGCGCTCATGGCTGGCGTGATTGAGCTGGGCATCGAAGAAACAGAAGGCATTGCGCCCGGAAGATTTGGCCTGGTACATGGCTACATCGGCATGCTTGAGCAGGGTGTCGAAATCCTCGCCATCCTCGGGGTACAGAGCGATACCGATGGACATCGAACTGACCACCTGCATGCCCTTGAGGACAAAGGGATGAGCCAGTTTTTCCTGCACCTGCCTGGCCACGGCGGAAACAGCCGCCAGGCTATCGACATCAGCCACCACGATCAGAAATTCGTCGCCGCCCAGGCGGCTGACGCTGTCCATGTCGCGCACACTGGCCTGCAGGCGCTGAGCCACGGCCTGCAGCAGTTCGTCGCCGGTGCCATGGCCAAGGCTGTCATTGATGGTCTTGAAATTGTCCAGATCGAGAAACAGCATGGCCACGCGCTTGTGGTAGCGCCGTGCCTGGGCAATGGCCTGCTCCATGCGGTCACGAATCAGCACCCGATTGGGCAGGTTGGTCAGGGCGTCATGCTGGGCCAGGTGGGCAAAGTTGGCTTCTGACTGCTGTACCCGGCGAATTTCCCGGCGCAGGCGCAGCAAGGTCTTGCGCAGGTCGCTGGCCAGCAGCCAGACCGCCGCCGCGCACACCAGCAGAATGCTGCTGACATTGACCATGCGCCCCACCCCCAGGGGGAGCGGCTCGAAGACCTGCAGGCCACTCAGGGCGGCGTAGGTCATGCTGGCCACGGCCAGGAGCATAAAGGCCAGAATGCCCACAAACAGCCGCAGCCCCGCCACCATGCCGGTGACGATCAAAATCGCCGGGTAGGCCAACAAGCCGCCGCTATACAAGCCCTGACTGAACCACAGCGACAGGGTCACCAGCGCCGTCAGCGAACAGATCACCAGATTGATCGAGGCCGCAACCGCCCCACGCCGGTTCAGGTAGCGCCCCAGCAGCACCAGCGCCAGCGCGGCGGCTACCAAAGCGGTATTGAACCAGTTGTGCGCCAGCAGGGTTTGCATCCCGATCAGCAACAGGACGCCGCACAGCACATTGGCGATCTGCATCAGGCGCCGCGCCTTGAGGCGCTGCTCCAGGGGGGCGTTCAGTTCGTCCTGAGGTGGCTCGCTGCGATCGATGGGCATGCCCGGTCACTTCCTTGTTGAAACGGCTGCAGTGTGAACAAGGTCTCACTGAGAATAGGCAACGCTAACCAATGCTGCAGACAGCGGCAAGCTCGGCGGTCGGGATGGCGGCCATATATAACCATTCGTCCTCAAAACCGCCGCCAACTTGGACTTATGGTTGGCGCTGCTAAGCTCAAAGCAGGCCAGCCCGTCAGGCAGTCAAGGAGGCCGGATGATTCGCTCGATTCTCTATGCAACGGATCTGGGACTCTACGCCCCCTATGTGCTGCAGCACGCCCTGGCCCTCACCCGCGCGTTCAACGCCGGTCTCTATGTGGTGCACGCGGTGGAACCCATGGGCCTGTTTGCCGAGTCGGTGTTGCAGACCTATCTGGATGAAGAGCGGCTCAAGGAACTGCGCAAGAACGGCCTGAGCACGGTGATGGCCAGCATCGAACAACGGGTACTGGAGGGCTTTCACGATGAAATCGGCGAAACCAGCCAGGATCTGCAACTGATCCGTGCGGTACGGGTGGTCCAGGGCGACCCACCGCTGGTGATTCTCGACGAGGCGCAACAACTGGGGGTGGATTTGCTGGTGCTCGGCAGTCATAGCCATGGCACCGATATGGACATTCCTCTGGGACGCACCGCCTCGCGGCTGGTGCAACTGTCCGAGGTGCCGGTGTATCTGGTGCCGATGCTGCAACATCGCAGCCGTGCAGAGCTTTAAGGACACAGGGAGTTATAGATCTAAAAAATCAAGCAAATCCATTTAAATGGTTATATAACAACGCCGGTAATCTGAACGGCCGCCGACCTGCTTTGAGGGATTTCTATGAAGCTTCAGCAATTGCGCTATATCTGGGAAGTGGCGCATCACGACCTCAACGTCTCTGCCACCGCGCAGAGCCTGTACACCTCGCAACCCGGGATCAGCAAGCAGATCCGCCTGCTGGAGGATGAACTGGGCGTGGAAGTCTTCGCCCGCAGCGGCAAGCATCTGACCCGGGTCACCCCGGCCGGCGAGCGCATCATCAACACTGCCGGGGAAATTCTGCGCAAGGTCGAGAGCATCAAGCAGATCGCCCAGGAGTTCTCCAACGAGAAAAAGGGCACCCTGTCCATCGCCACCACCCACACCCAGGCGCGCTACGCCCTGCCCCCGGTGATCAGCGCCTTTATCAAGCAGTACCCGGACGTGTCCCTGCATATGCACCAGGGCACCCCCATGCAGATCGCCGAAATGGCCGCCGACGGCACGGTGGACTTTGCCATCGCCACCGAGGGCCTGGAGCTGTTCAACGACCTGATCATGATGCCCTGCTACCGCTGGAACCGCTGCGTGGTGGTACCCCAGGGCCACCCCCTGAGCAAGCTGCCCAAGCTGACCCTGGAAGCCCTGGCCGAATACTCCATCGTCACCTATGTGTTCGGCTTTACCGGCCGTTCCAAACTGGATGAGGCCTTCAACCAGCGCGGTCTGACGCCCAAGGTGGTGTTTACCGCCGCCGATGCCGACGTGATCAAGACCTATGTGCGCCTGGGCCTGGGCGTGGGCATCGTGGCCAAGATGGCGGTGGACCCCAAGCTCGACCCGGATCTGGTGGTGCTGGACGCCAGCCAGCTGTTCGAGGCCAGCGTGACCAAGATCGGCTTTCGCCGCGGCACCTTCCTGCGCGGCTTTATGTGCGACTTTATCGAACAGTTCGCCCCCCACCTGACCCGCGACGTACTGGCCAAGGCCGTGCAGTGCCATACCAAAATGGAGTTGGAAGAGCTGTTCGAGGGCGTGGAACTGCCCGTGCATTAACAGACCCTAGACAACACGCCGAGGCCCGGATCAATCCGGGCCTCGGCGCTTTAGAAACCCCAGCGCCCGACTTAGGCCGCCGCCGTGGGCTGATCATCCGGATCGTTCAGCAGATAGGCCTCGAAGCCCAGCTGATTGAGCAGATGCACCGCCAGTTCGCTGCGTATCCCGCCCTCGCTGGTCACCGCATACAGGGTGTCACGCGCCAGGCTTTCGGCATGGGTGCGCAGATTGGCCACCGGCAGGCTGATGCTGCCGGGCTGGTGGCCCAGGCGATACTCCGCCGGCAGGCGCACATCCAGTAAAAGGAACGGGCGCTGACTGCGCTTGATCATGTCCTTGAGCTGCACGCTGCTGAGCTGGGGTATCAGGCTGGGGTGCACCAGTTCGACGAAGAGCTCCCGCGGCAGACGCGCCAGCTCGCCATCCTCCAGCATGGTCACGGTGGCCGAGCGCACCGCGCCGCTGACCAGGGCCTCTTCGCCGAAATAGTCGCCGGCCTGCAACTCCTGCAGCACCCGCTGCTGATACACCGCCGGCAGGGTCACCGCCGCGCGGCCGTGCTTGAGCACATAGAAATGTTCGCCCGGCTCACCGTAGCGCACCACCGTTTCGCCGGCCTTGACCTGGCTGTACTCGAAATGCGCCAGCAGGCGATGCAGGTGCGAAGGCGGCAGGCGGCCAAACAGCGGCGAGCGCAGCAGCAGGGCCAGCCAGTCATCCTGCTCCGGCTCATCCTCATGCGCCAGGCTGACCACGCCATAGCTGGCACTCTGGCTCCAGCTCAGCAGACGCTCCAGCAGGCCGCGCTCGATGGCGAACAGGCTGACATCGCTCTGCGCCACCACGGTCTGCGCCTGGGGCTGGGCCTCGTTGAGGGCATGGCAGGCCTCCAGGCTGCCGCCGATGATGGACTTGCGCGCGCCCTCCTCGCCCACGGCCACCTTGCCTTCGAGCAGGTAATACAGGGCCAGGGATTTGTCGCCGCGCTGGAACAGGCGGGTGCCGGCCTTGCGCTGCACATACTGCAAACCGTCCAGCACCTGCTGCTGATAGCTGGGCGAGAGAAAATCGAAGGGACTGAAGCGCAGCAATAACTCCAGGGTCAGGCGTGGCGTGCTCATGGCGATACCCCTTGCGTAGCCAGGCGGCCGGCCGAGGGCAAACTCGGACACCTGCCACCCACAGTCTTACCCTAGTTGCACTGTGCCATCCTGGGTAGGTCATTTCGTCTGCTGTGCCCCGGTAGCCTGTATCCATTACACTGCCGGCAACCCGGCGCCGGCCATCGACTGCGCCCCTGCAAAGGAGTCTGCATGAATCCCTCCACGCTGATCGGCATGCTCGTTGGCATTGCGCTGCTGGCCACCGTACTGCTGTTCTCCACCGAAGACCCGGCCCTGTTTATCAACCTGCCGGGCCTGGGCATCGTGCTGTTCGGTACCATGGCCGCGACCTTTATCAGCTACCCGCTGCGCGAGGTGCTACGCATCTTCGGCCTGCTCGGCACGGTACTGCGTAATGAGCGCCTGTATGCACGCAAGGATATTGAAGAGCTGGTCAGCCTGTCGCGCCTGTGGCTGGCCGGCGACCTCAAGGCCGTGGAAAAGGCCCTGGACAATGTTGCCAACCCCTTCCTCAAGACCGGCGCACAGCTGGTGGTGGACATGACCCCCGAGGAAGATGTGATGGACCTGCTGCAATGGCGCATCGCCCGCCTGCGCGCCCGCGAACACGCCGAGGCCCAGCTGTTCCGGGTAATGGCCACCTACGCCCCGGCCTTCGGCATGGTTGGCACCCTGGTGGGCCTGGTCAACCTGATGTTCCTGCTCGGTGACGGCGACATGACCAGCATCGGCCAGCAGATGGCCATTGCCCTGATGACCACCTTCTACGGCGTGCTGCTGGCCAACCTGCTGTTCAAACCGGTGGCGGTGAAGCTGGAGCGCCGCACCGAGGAGCGGGTGGCGCTGATGAACACCATCATGCAGGGTGTTTCCATGATGAACCGCAAGCGCAGCCCGGCCCTGATGCGCGAAACCCTCAACTCGTTCATGGCCCACTACCAGGACGAGATCAACGACGGGCGCAAGGGCAAGAGCAAGCCCGCGCCCATGCAACCCTGAGGCTTCGGCATGGCCGAGCAACCGGACGCCAACGAGCAGCGTCGCGCCAACCGCCAGCTGGAGCAACAGGTGCAGGTTCTGCAGTTGCAGCTGCAACGGGCGCAGCGCGCGGGTGACGCCACACAGCACCAACTGCGCCGCCAGCAGGCCAGCCATGCAGTGTTCGAGAACAGCGAGGAAGATGGCTGGCTGACCGTCTACCTGGACATGCTCACCCTGCTGCTGGTGATGCTGGTGGTGATGCTGGCCTTTGCCGGCAAGGCCGATGACCATGCACCACCGGTCAGCAGCCCGCTGCTGAGCGAGCGCCCGGAGCCGCTGCGGTTTATCGAACCGCCCTTGCCTGCCCCGCTGGACACCACACAGCAGGAAGCCGACAGCGACCCACTGGCTGGCCTCGACACCAGCGGCCTGGGCCAGGATATCGAAGTCATAGTCAACGAGCAGAGCGTCAGCTTTCGCATCAGCAGCGAAATCATCTTCGCCCCGGGCCAGGCCGACCTCAGCCTGGAGGGCCTGGCCGTGCTGCGTCAGCTGTTGCCCATACTGCGCAGCAGCGAGCATCGCCTGAGCATTGCCGGGCACACCGACAATCGCCCCATCCGCAGCCTGCGCTATCCGTCCAACTGGGAGCTGTCCGGCGCCCGGGCCGGCAGCGTGGTGCGCTACCTGGAAGCCAACGGCATTGCCAGTGCACGCCTGAGCGCCATCGGCCATGCCGATACCCAGCCCCTGGCCGATAACGCGAGCGCCGAAGGTCGCGCGCAAAATCGCCGGGTGGAGCTGATCCTGGAAAAGCCCACACCCTGATGCGCTACGCGCCGGCGATCATGCACAGCAGATCGCCAGCAAACCGATTGGCAACCTGGCAAGCGCAGAGCCGCAGGCAACAAAAAGGTTATGTCCCAATAGGCTGTGGCGTTCGCTCAGCTCCACTGACCTTAGGCTGGACTGGAGCCGTAGGGTGCGCCGTGCGCACCGGTATTGCGCTGCCAAACGTGGTGCGCACAGCGCACCCTACCTATAGCCGCCTCGACAAGGCAGGCCTGAGCCTGCCCTCTATGCAACACATGATTAGTACAGAACCAACAAAAAGCCCCCACAGCACGACACTGCGGGGGCTTTTTGCTAATCGGCGCAGCCGATCAATCTTCGCGATAACGACGCAGCTTGAGCGGCTTGCCGCCGACACGGGTGTCCTTCAACTTGCCGAGCAGGCGGTCGAGGCCGTCTTCCGGCAGCTCCACCAGGCTGAAGCTCTCGCGCACCTGAATGCGACCGATATCGTCACGCGCCAGGCCACCTTCGTTGAGGATGGCGCCCAGCAGGTTCTTCGCGGCGATACCGTCACGGGCACCCAGGGCGGTGCGGCAACGGGCACGGCCTTCGGCCAGGGGCAGCGGCGCACGACGCTCACGCGGGCCATCACGCTCGGGGCGGTCACTGCGCTCGGGACGATCGCTACGCGGACGAGCCGCACCGGCACCCGGCACCAACGGCTGATCGCGCTCCACCTCAGCCAGAGTCAGGGCCTGGCCATTGGTGGCCTTGCGCAGCAGGGCGGCGGCCAGGGCACGGGGGCTGCAGCCGATATCGGCGGTCAGGCGGTCGAGCAGTTCGCCATGACTGGCTTCGGCATCGGCCACCAGCGGCGCCAGGCTGTTGGTCAGCTTCTTGATGCGGGCATCCAGCACCTGTTGCGAGTTGGGCAGCTTGACCTCACCGACCTTCTGCCCGGTAACGCGTTCGATCACCTGCAGCATGCGGCGCTCGCGCGGAGTCACCAGCAGCAGGGCACGGCCGGTACGACCGGCACGACCGGTACGGCCGATACGGTGCACGTAGGATTCCGGGTCGTAGGGCATGTCCACGTTCATCACGTGGGTGATGCGCGGCACGTCCAGGCCACGGGCGGCCACGTCGGTGGCGATCACGATATCCAGACGGCCATCTTTCAGCGAGTCGATCACCCGCTCACGCTGGTTCTGGGCGATATCACCGTTCAGCGCGGCAGCCTTGTAGCCCTTGGCTTCCAGGGCGGCGGCCAGGTCCAGGGTGGCCTGTTTGGTACGCACGAAGCCGATCAGGGCGTCGAAATCCTCGACTTCCAGCAGGCGCAGCACGGCGGCGTGCTTCTGGTCGGCATGCACCATCAGGTGGGCCTGCTCGATGGCCGTGACGGTCTGGGTCTTGGAGGCGATCTTGATGTGCTGCGGCTCGCGCAGGTGCTTCTCGGCAATGGCGCGGATCGAGTGCGGCAGGGTCGCGGAGAACAGCACGCTCTGGCGGCTGGCCGGCATGGCTTCGAAGATCACTTCGAGGTCATCCATAAAGCCCAGCTTGAGCATTTCGTCGGCTTCGTCCAGCACCAGGAACTGCACGGTCGAGAGCATCTTCTCGTCACGGCGCAGGTGGTCGACCAGACGGCCCGGGGTGGCCACGATGACCTGGGCGCCCTGGCGGATGGCCTTGAGCTGCGGGCCCATGGGCGCACCACCGTAGACGGCGACCACATTGAGGCCGGGCATCTGCTTGGAATAGGTTTCGAAGGCGGTGGCCACCTGCAGGGCCAGTTCGCGGGTCGGCGCCAGGATCAGGGCCTGGGGCTCGCGCTTGGCCGGATCGATCTTGGACAGGATCGGCAAGGCGAAGGCGGCGGTCTTGCCGGTACCGGTCTGGGCCTGGCCGATCATGTCGTGGCCGCCGAGGATCACCGGAATGGCCTGGGCCTGAATGGGGGAAGGTTCTTCGTAACCGACTGCGGTCAGTGCGGCAACGATACTGGGGTGAAGTCCGAGCGCGGCGAAGCCGCCGATATCCTGGGTCATGGGTCTGCCTCTAGTGCATCCGCAAAGACCCATATTCCAAAGCTGCGCATGCCGTGTAAGACCCGAAAGTCACCCTGGCAGCCCTGTCGGCGGGGATTTGCGAAAACGTGGTGATAAATGAATCGTCAAGGATAGCCCGCTTGGCGGACTGGCTGCCGGCATAACACCGGGCGGGTTGCACTACCTGAACGTGGCCAAGAATTGGCCGGCGCGCACTATACCGGAAAAGCTGGCCAATGTGCTGGTTTTTCCAGAAATAGAGCCTGCCATGCGCTGGACGGTCATCGCCAGTCCGGACAAGCACGCCGCGTCATGACGCAAAACAGCAGCGCCCGGCCGATATGTCGCCCGGTGGACTTTAAGAGCGGCCGAATCTGCTGATGACGCTTTCGCAGGGTGCGCCGTGCGCACCTAATACCCCTTAGCGCCCCGGGAGATGGTGCGCGCAGCGCACCCTACCCATAATGCCCTGCTCAGGTCGCCGGGCGCAGCGCCTGGATCAGCGAGCGCAGGGAATAGCCCAGGTGCGGCGCCAGCAGGTCATCGCGGCGCTGCAGCTCTGCCAGGTCCAGCTGCTGATCCAGCTCGGCCGGCACCAGCAGCACCACATTGCCCTCCTTCACTGGGCACTCCCAGTAATGCCGATGGTAGAGGCCGCGCAGCAGCGGCGCGCCGAGGGGCTTGCCATCGTTGCCGGCCCACTGATTGATGATCAGCCAGCCGCCGGGGTTGAGCTGCTTCTGGCAGTTTTCCAGAAAGCGCCAGGCCAGGTGGCCGGTGGCCGGACCATGGTCGGTATAGAGGTCGACAAACAGCAGGTCGGTCTTTTCCGCGCTGGCCAGCAATTCCAGGGCATCGCCGATACGGATGGTCAGGCGCGGGTCGTCGGCCAGGCCCATATGTTCCATGGCCAGGCGCGGCACCTCGGCGCGCAGCTCGATCACTTCCACATCGTCCAGGGGTAGAAACTTCAGGCAGGCCTGGGTCAGGTTGCCGGCGCCCAGGCCCAGAAACAGCGCACTCTCGGGCTGCTCATGGCACAGCGCGCCGAGCAGCATGGCGCGGGTGTAGTCATACTCCAGCCAGCAGGGATCGGGCATATAGACGCAGCTCTGCTCGATGGCCTCGCCAAATTCGAGAAAGCGGTAGGCGCCCATTTCCACCACCTGGATCAGCCCAAATTCATCCTTAACTTCGGCTATCACAAGCGGCTCGGGCATCTGCCCCGGCGGCGGTAAACCTGGCATCGAACACTCTCCACAGTGACTTGCGCGACCATCCCGGGCGCAGGAAAGGCGCCAATTGTCATTGAGGCACACGCCCCTGGTCACGCGATAATTGCCCGGTGCCCTGCAAGGCCTGCAAAGTGAGCCGTGCGCCATAACAAGAAAATGATCGAGGACCGCCATGAACACCAACGCTGCACGACCTGCCGGCCATACTGACCCGTGCAGACACCCTGTGGGCGGAGAGTGTCGCTGATGCAGACCGCCGCCATCAGTTTCGACCCGGCCAGCCTGGTGCTGATCAATCTTATCCTCGCGGTGATGATGTTCGGGGTATCGCTGGATCTGCGCATCGAGGATTTCAAGCGCATCGCCCGCGAACCCAGGGCACCCCTTATTGGCCTGCTGGCGCAGTTCGTGCTCCTGCCGGCGCTGACCTGCCTGGGCTGCTGGCTACTGCAGGTCGAGCCCATGCTGGCGCTGGGCATGATGCTGGTGGCGGCCTGCCCAGGTGGCAGCTTCTCCAACATCATGACCTGGATGGCCCGTGGCAGCGTGGCGGTCTCGGTAAGCATGACCGCCGTTTCCAGCCTGGCAGCCAGCGTGCTGACCCCGCTCAACTTCGGCCTCTATGCCTGGCTCAACCCCCTGACCCGGCCGCTGCTGACCCAGATCGCCATGGACCCGCTCAGCCTGCTGCTGATGGTGCTGCTGGTGCTGGGCCTGCCTCTGGTGCTGGGCATGGCCGTGGGACGACGCCTGCCGAACCTGGCGCTCAGGGTGGAAAAGCCCCTGCGGCTGTTCGCCCTGCTGGTGATGCTGGGCTTCGTGGCCCTGGCCTTTAGCCGCAACTACGCGCAATTTATCAGCCACTTTCATCTGTTCTTCTGGCTGGTGCTGGCCCATAACGCCCTGGCCCTGGGCACCGGCTACCTGTGCGCGCGCCTGTCCGGCCTGCCGGCGGCCGAGCGCCGCGCCGTCACCCTGGAGGTGGGCATCCAGAACTCGGCCCTGGGCCTGGTGATCATCTTCACCTTCTTCCCCCAGGCCAGCGGCATGCTGCTGATCGCCGCCTTCTGGGGCTGCTGGCACCTGGTCAGCGGCCTGGCCCTGGCCTTTGTCTGGTCGCGCAATCCGCCTGCGCCGCCGCTCAAGGCCGAGAGCCCATTGACCGCAGCCGCAACTCCCAAATGAACAGCGTGCCGATCAGCGCTGCCGCCAGCGGCCTGGGCTGCCGATAGCGCCGATGAGGAGGGGCAACAGCACCTGCGGACCAACCTGCTTGGCGTATTGCCCCGGCCTTATGCAGCCGCTCTATCAAGGCTATCGGCTTGAAGCGTCCGACTGATCGGTTACCATGCCTGTCCGCCTGACCTGACCAAAGCCGAGAACCACCATGTCGCAAGCCTGGAGCCCCGAAAGCTGGAGGGCCAAACCCATCCAGCAGCAGCCACAGTACCCGGACGCCGCCCATCTGGCCCGCGTCGAGCAGAGCCTGGCCGGTTATCCGCCCCTGGTATTTGCCGGGGAGGCCCGCGAGCTGCGCCGCCAGTTTGCCGAGGTGACCCAGGGTCGGGCGTTTTTGCTGCAGGGTGGCGACTGCGCCGAGAGCTTTGCCGAGTTTTCCGCCGGCAAGATCCGCGACACCTTCAAGGTGCTGCTGCAGATGGCCATCGTCATGACCTTCGCCGCCGGCTGCCCGGTGGTAAAAGTCGGGCGCATGGCCGGGCAATTCGCCAAGCCGCGCTCGGCCAATGACGAAACCATCAATGGGGTGACCCTGCCCGCCTACCGTGGCGATATCGTCAACGGCATCGGCTTCGACGCCGCCAGCCGCGTACCGGACCCGGAGCGCCTGCTGCAGGCCTACCACCAGTCCACCGCCAGCCTCAACCTGTTGCGCGCCTTCGCCCAGGGCGGTTTCGCCGACCTGCACCAGGTACACCAGTGGAACCTGGACTTTATCGCCAACTCGGCCCTATCCGAGAAGTACCATCAGCTGGCCGATCGCATCGACGAAACCCTGGCCTTTATGCGCGCCTGTGGCATGGACAGCTCCGCGCAAGTACGCGAGACCAGCTTCTTCACCGCCCACGAGGCCCTGCTGCTGAACTACGAGCAGGCCTTCGTACGCCAGGACAGCCTGACCGGGCGCTGGTATGACTGCTCCGCCCATATGCTGTGGATCGGCGACCGCACCCGCCAGCTGGACGGCGCCCATGTCGAATTTATGCGCGGTATCGAGAACCCCATCGGGGTCAAGGTCGGCCCGAGCATGGACCCGGACGAGCTGATCCGCCTGATCGACATCCTCAACCCGAACAACGACCCCGGCCGCCTCAACCTGATCGTGCGCATGGGTGCCGACAAGGTCGAAGCCCATATGCCGCGCCTGGTGCGCAAGGTACAGGGCGAAGGCCGCCAGGTGCTGTGGAGCTCCGACCCCATGCACGGCAACACCATCAAGGCCTCGACCGGCTACAAGACCCGGGACTTTGCGCAAATCCTCTCCGAGGTGAAGCAGTTCTTCGCCGTGCACCAGGCCGAGGGCAGCTACGCCGGCGGCATCCATATCGAGATGACCGGGCAGAACGTCACCGAATGCATCGGCGGCGCCCGCCCGGTGACCGAAGACAGCCTGTCGGACCGCTACCACACCCACTGCGACCCGCGGATGAATGCCGACCAGTCCCTGGAACTGGCCTTTATGATCGCCGAGACGCTTAAACAGGTGCGGCGCTAACACCTGTTGATACGGAAATCGCCCGCACCAACCAACGCGCCCCGCAGGGTGGGTTAGCCGAAGGCGTAACCCACCACCCGCGCCGGTCCCACCATGCTGCCGTCTTACGGTATCCATGACGGGTTACACTGCTGCGCAGCTAACCCGCCCTACGCGATCAGACGCTCGCGCAAACGCCCCAACATCCCCAGCAAACTGCCAACTTTCTCCCGCTCCGGCGCCTCCCGCGGCGCTTGCGCCAGGCGGGTGATCACCTGCGTCGGCCGCGCACGCCACAGCTGCGCCTGCTCGGCGGCGGCCTGTAGCCCCTTGTCGAACAGCCCGCGGCGAATCGGCTTGGGCAGGTAGCGGAAAATCTGCGCCTCGTTGATCAGCTTGAGCAGCGCCTGGGTATCGCAAAACGGTGTCACCACCAGGCTGAGCAGCCGCGGATGGGCCTGGGCCAGGCTTTTCAGCAGCGGCGCACAGTCTTCACCGGCCAGCTGCAGATCGCTGACCAGCATATCCACCGGCTGGCCGTTCAGCACAGCCACAGCCTCGTCCAAATTGCCGACCCGCAGCAGGCGATGGCCGCCTGCCACGCAGAATTCGGCCACCACCGCCAGGGTCTGGGGATCGTTATCCAGCAGCAACACGCTCAGCGGTGTCGACTGCAGCGGCATCACGGGGGCGGAGGGCAGGCTCTGCCGCGCCGCGATCTCGGCGGCCTGGCGCAGGGTAAAGGCCATCTCCTGCGGGTCCCAGGGCTTGGTCAGGTAGCGGAAGATGCCGCCACTGTTAAGCGCCTCCACCGCCGCGTCCAGATCCGAATAACCGGTCAGCAGGATGCGCAAACAGTCCGGGGCAATCTGCTGGGCCTGGGCCAACAGCTCGGCACCGCTCATCTGCGGCATGCGCTGGTCGCTGACCAGAATATGCACCTTCTCGCTTTTCAGGCGCTCTAATGCGCGGCGCGGATCACTCTCGGTCAGCACCTGATACTGGCGGCGAAACTGCAGGGCCAGGCTGCGCAGGATGCGCTCCTCATCATCGACAAACAGGATGCGGATCGGCTCGTTCATATCAGGCACTCCGTTGCAGTGAAAGCGCCTGCGGGCGCGGCAAGCGAATCAGAAAGCGCGTGCCGCGCCCGGGCTCGGAAGCCACGCGGATCTGCCCGCCGTGGTCCTGGATGATCTTGTAGCTGATCGACAGCCCCAGTCCGGTGCCCTGCCCCACCGGTTTGGTGGTGAAGAAGGGATCGAAGATACGCGCAAGTACCTCGGGCGGCATGCCACGCCCGGAGTCCTGCAGCGAGATAAATACCGCCTCGGCCTCGGCCCAGGTCTTGAGCCGGATCTGGCCGAAGCCGTCGATGGCCTGAGCGGCGTTGTTGAGCAGATTGAGCAGCACCTGGTTGATCTGCGAGGGCGTACAGGGAATGCGCGGCAGTTCGCCCAGTTGCAGCAGCACTTCGGCCTTGTCCTTGATGCCGTTACGGGCGATCACCAGGGCGCTGCGGATGCACTCGTTGAGATCGACTTCTTCACTGATGGCACGGTCCAGACGGGCGAAATCCTTCAGCCCCACGACCAGCTCACCGATCTGCCCCAGGCCATAGAGCGTGTCGTCGAACAGCTGATTGAAGTCTTCGACCAACAGCTCAGGGGCCGCACGCTGGCGTGCCTGCTCGGCATTTCCCAGGGCCTGGGCCAAGTGGCTCTCTGCGCACTGCGGATCGCTCAGGCAATCGGCCAATGTTGCTTGCGCAGCGGCCAACTCGAACAGCGGCGCGCTCAACTCACGCAGCAGCTGCACATTGTTCTGCACATAGCCAAGCGGGGTATTCAACTCGTGGGCGACACCGGCCACCATCTGGCCCAGAGACGCCATTTTCTCCGACTGCACCAGCTGGGTCTGGGATTCCTTGAGCTCCACCAGGGCCTTGCGCAACACCAAGTTGCGCTGGGCGATGCGCCCTTCCATGGCCTTGAGCAGGTCCAGCACCGTCCCCAGGCCGCGATAGTGCCCCTGAGCGTCAACCAGAATAAAGTCCTCGGTGATGGGGTATTGCAGCTGCGCGGTGATCTGCTTGGCCGCCTCCTCCAGGCTGGTATCCATGCTCACCACCAACGGCGCCGAATTCATCACCTCCTCGACCGGATGGCGGCCACGCAGGTCGCGCCCGAAACGCTGCATAAAGATGTCCTGCAAGGTGCTGCGGCTGACCAGACCGACGGGGGCGCCGCTGTCATCGACGATGGGCAGCGAAAGAAAGGCTTTGTGCTGCGGTGTCAGCAGGCGGTCGGCAACATCGGCGATGCTGATCCCCGGAGCCAGTGGCGCAACCGGCCTGAGCAGCCGTTCCAGAGCGCTGGCGCTGGTCATGGGTAACTCCCTGTCGTGGCAAAGGCGCCATTCAAGCAGCGCCAGATTGCCAGCGTGTTACAGGGCCGCGCTGAATGCCTTGATCATCCACCACGGCGCATGTTGAATAGCCTCTTACCACAGGGAACAACCATGTTCAGAACACTGCTCGCTGCCACGTTATTGGGCCTGCTGCTTAGCGGCTGCATGCACCGCCCCGAGCTCGCCGATAGCTGCAGCGCGCTGTTTAGCCAGTTGCATGACGCCAGCGCCGGCGTGCGCGATGGTCAGTATCACCGCCTGCCCGGCTTTGCCGGCCTGCGCAGCGAGCGCAGCCTGGCGCTGCTTGGCCATAGCGCCGAGAGCAGCGCACAGCGCCGTCTGTGGCTGCAGCGCCTGAGCGAGCTGGACGCGCAGGCCAGCGCCATCGAGATCGCCCAGTTGCCCACTACAACGCGCCAGTTCTGGCAGCAGGCCGAGCAGCAGAAGGCCTTGGCCAGCTGCCGCGCACGCCAGATCGAGCAATTGGCCAGCGAGCCACAAGCCTTTGCCCAGGCCCTGCAGGCCGCCCAGGTACCAGATGACTACCAGGGCTGGGCCAGGGCCCTGGGGCTCTACCCGCTGCTCAAGCCTGTCTACCGCCGCGGCATCGATACCTGGCAACAGCAGGCGGCTCAGCTCAGCGCGCCCGTGGACGGCCCGCAATGGCTGGGCTATCGACCGCTTGCCCAGCCTGCTGCCACAACGCTGGCAGCGCTGCCAAGCGACAGCCTGGGCCTGCCCCAGGCCGATAGCGAGCAGCTGCAGGCGCTGTTTGCCCGCCATGCGCCCTGGCTGAAAGTCGCCCAGGCCAGCCGCCACGACCGGCTCGGCAGCCCCGAGTACCGCGCCACTGGCCAGCGCGAGCTGAACCTGACGCAGCCTGTGCTCTATCAGCACAGTGGCTGGAGCCGGATCCAGGGGCGCTGGCATCTGCAGCTGATCTACCAGTTCTGGTTCAGTCAGCGCCCGAAAACCCATGCCCTGGACCTGTTCGGCGGCGAACTGGATGGGCTGCTCTGGCGCGTGACCCTGGATGCCCAGGGCAATGCCCTGCTCTACGACAGCATCCACCCCTGCGGCTGCTGGCATGCCTTCTACCTACCGGCGGACTCGCCCTGGCAGTTTCGCCAGGCCCCGGGGGAAGAGGCGCGCCAGGCCAGACGCCTGGACCTCACAGGGGATCAGGCGGCAACCCTTTGGCTCGGTGCCGGGGATCACTCGCTACTCTGGGTCGATGACAGGCGCTCGCCCTACCCGGCTGTGCTTTATCAAGGTGCGAGCCTGGACCAGCTGCGCCAACTGCCCCATCCACAGGGCCTGCGCAGCCTTTATCGGGCGGACGGCCTGGTGCCCGGCACACAGCGCCTGGAGCGTTGGCTGCTGTGGCCATCCGGGGTGCGTTCGCCGGGCGCCATGCGCCAGTGGGGGCGGCACGCCACGGCCTTTATCGGCCGCGCCCACTTTGATGATCCGCTGCTGCTTGAGCGCTACTTCCAGACGCCCTGATAAGCTGGCGCAAACCCCTGAAGGAGAACGCAATGCCCTGGTATATCTGGTTGCTGATCGTGCTGGTCCTGGGCTCCATCGTCAGCGGCCTGGTGATGCTGCTGCGCACCGCCAACGACAACCCGCTGACCCCGGAGCAGCTGGAGAAGGTGCGCCGGCGTCAGTTGGAGCTGGATGAGCAAGATCAGCGCGAAGCCAAGGAACGGGATTAACAGGCTGTTGAAAAACTACCTGCGTTGGCAATCCTGCGTTAAAAGCGGCCTCAAAATGCTCATGTACAACTCGTACACTCCGCTTTTTCGGCCGCTTTTGCCTTGTCTTGCCTGCCTCGCCTACGTTTTTCAACGGCCTGTTAAGGCGTACCTGGCCGCGCCACCTCGCTCTCCGGCAGTGGCGTCAGTTCGATCTGGTAGGGCGAGAAGATCCGCGCCAGATCGCCCCGCTCGCGCAGCTGGGCATAGAGGGCAGCGAGCTGCTCGGGGCGTATCGGGCTGTCCGGGCGCAGCAGCAACTGATGCCGGTAAGACTGATCGACCCGCTGCGACACCAGCAGCTGCCCCTGGTATTCGGGATAGCGGCGCAGAAAGTCGCGGATATAGGAGCGCGTTACCAGGGCGATATCGGCCCGTTCGTTGAGGGCCATCAACAGATTGCCATCGTGGCTGTGGCTGAGCTTGGCATTGAAGGCGCTGGCCAAATAGGCCGGGTCGGAATTAAAGCCGGCAAAGGCGTAGTGAAAGCCATGGAACAGGGCCAGGCGCTTGTCCTGCAGGCTGTCGAAATAGTCCTGGCCACGCCAGGGTACGGCGCGGGCGACAAACACCTCGGCGTCCATCAGCCCCATGTCCAGGGCGTTGTGGGCAATAGTCTGCCAGCCCCAGGCCGGGTTCTCGAACACCGCCAGATCCAGGCGACCGCGCTGCAGGTCGGTAAAGCGCCGGTTGAGGGACGTGGGCACCAGGACGAAGCGAAATTCCTCCTGCACATCGTTCAGGGCCTCGACCAACTGGGTCAGCAAGCCCGGCACCTCGGCCGTCTCGTGCCTGAACACATAGGGTGGGAACTCCACCTGGGCCACCCGCACTTCCTGCTGGGCCAGCAGGCTGCCACTGCCCAGCAGCCAGGCCAGGCCCCATATCATGCTGCGAAATCCATGCTTCACTGCGCTATCCCTATTCACTCGCTGCAGAAGACGACTCTGTCAGGTAATACCGGGCAAACAGCCGATCCAGCCCGCCCTGCGCCTTGACCTGCGCCAACAGCCCGGCAAACACCGCGGGGCTGATGGCCGCTTGCAGGCCAAACAGGGCCTGGTGGCGATACACCTGATCGACCCGTTCGGAAACCAGAAACGCCTCGGCCTGGGCCGGGTGACGTTGCAGGTACATATTCAGGTAGGAACGGGTGATCACCGCAATCTCCGCCCGCTGGCGCAGGATCATGTTCAGGTTGCTGTCATGGGAATAGGTCAGCAGCGCGTCAAATTCGCGGGCGAGAAACTGCTGATCGGCATTGAAGTCGGCAAAGCCATAGTGGTAGCCGTTGTACAGGGCCATGCGCTTGCCCTGCAGGCTGTCGAAGTAATCCTGGCCGCGGCCTGGGGCATTCAGGGCCACATAGACTTCGGCATCTTCCAGATGCAGGTTGAGCGCCACATGGGGGGTGTCCTGCCAGCCCCACTCAGGGGACTCGAAAACAATCAGGTCATAGCGCCCGTCCTGCAGATCACGGTAGCGGCGCTTGGTCGAGGTGGGCGCAATGACAAAGCGATACTGCGTCTGGGCCTGATTCAGCGCCCTCAGCAACTCGACCAGAAGCCCCTCTGCATCAGCCTGCTCGGGCCTCATCACATAGGGCGGAAAGTGGTAGGCGCCTACCCTGACCTCCTGCGCGGCTTGCACAGAGGGAAACAGCAGCGACAGGGCCAGCAGGGCGGACAGACAGACTAGGCGCACGGGGCATACCCATTATCAAGGTGCCGGTGATGATAAACCCCTTCTGTGATAGCGACACTCCCTTGGCGCCAAAAAACAATAGCAAATCGCCACCTGAGTTTAGCTCAGTTCTCCTTGACTACCAGTGACAGGGCCTCTTCGGCTAGTTGATCCAGGCTCATCGGTCCATCCGGGCGGAACCAGGTGGTGGTCCAGCTCAGCGCCCCGGTCAGCAGACGGCGCAGGATAAAGGGGTCGGCCTTGAAGTAGCCGGCTGCCCGGGCCTCGCCCAGCACCTGCAGCCAGAGCTGCTCATAGTTGTCGCGCAGATCGAGGATAAAGGCCTGGCCTTCTTCCGACAGTGAGCGCCACTCGTACACCAGCACCGCCATGGCCTCGCCCGTGCCGCCCATGATCGACTGCAGCTCGCAGCGGATCAGCGCCAGCACACGCCCACGCAGATCAGTGGCCTCGGCCAGGGAGGCCTGCATCAGCGCGGTGTTGTAGCGGATGGTTTCCTCCATCACCGAACGCAGGATCTCGTCCTTGCTCTTGAAGTGATGAAAGATGCTGCCCGACTGAATGCCCACGGCGCTGGCCAGGTCACGCACCGTAGTGCGCTCGTAGCCCTTGCTGCGAAACAGGTGCGCTGCGGTTTGCAGCAGCTTGCCACGGGGGCTGTCCGGATCGGTGATCTGCCCACTGGCCACCAGATCCTGCATCACCGCCTGCGCTTGTTGATCATCCACGCTCAATACACTCCAGCTTTTCTTGCCTTGGCCCCAGCGCTTTACGCATTCAAGCCAAGTGCTTGTCGTTATTAGTGAAATTTATGCTGCACCGACCACCCAAGCAAGCGCTTGGCCACACTTTTGGCTAGAAAGAGCCAATTGAGGGCTTTTCAACCAAGCGCTTGCTTGGTAGCCTTCGAATCACCTTATTCATGTGTTGCGGACCATTCCAATGACTAAAACCGTACGCATCGGCTGCGCTTCCGCCTTCTGGGGCGATACCAGCACCGCCGCCGCCCAGCTGGTAAAGGGCGCAGAACTGGATTACCTGGTGTTCGACTACCTGGCCGAAGTGACCATGTCGATCATGGCCGGGGCGCGGATGAAGAAGCCGGATGAGGGCTACGCCCGTGATTTCATTGAAGTGCTGACGCCGCTGCTGGGCGAGATCGCCAGCAAGAACATCCGCGTGATCAGCAACGCCGGCGGGGTCAACCCTAGCGCCTGCGCCGCCGCCCTGGCCGCTGCCTGTGAGCAAGCTGGAGTCGACTTGAAGATCGCCGTGCTGCATGGCGACAACCTGCAGCCCAAGCTCGGTGAGCTGGCCAAGGCTGGCACCGTGGAGATGTTCACGGGCGCCCCGCTGCCGCCCTTCTGCGTATCGGTCAATGCCTACCTCGGTGCACCGGGCATAGTCGAAGCCTTGAAGCTCGGTGCGGATATCGTCATCACCGGCCGCGTGGTCGACAGCGCCGTGGTCAGCGCCGCCCTGGTGCATGAATTCGGCTGGAGCTGGAACGACTTCGACCAGCTGGCCCAGGCCGCCCTGGCCGGGCATATCATCGAATGCGGCGCGCAGTGCACCGGCGGTAACTTCACCGACTGGGACAGCGTGCCGGACTATGAACACATTGGCTTCCCGGTGGTGGAAGTGAGCGCCGATGGCAGCTTCGTGGTGAGCAAGCCGGAAGGTTCCGGCGGCCTGGTTACGCCCTTTACCGTGGGCGAGCAGATGCTCTATGAAATCGGCGATCCACGGGCCTATTACCTGCCCGATGTGCTCTGCGACTTTACCCAGGTGCAGCTGGCCCAGGTCGGCGACAACCGGGTGCAACTCAAAGGCGCACGGGGCCTGCCGCCCACCGATCAATACAAGGTCAGTGCCACCTACCCGGATGGCTTTCGCTGCACCGCCAGCTGCCTGATGGCCGGCCTCGATGCGGTTAAAAAAGCCCAACGGGTCAGCCAGGCGATTATCAACAAGACCGAGGAGCTGTTCGCCGAGCGCGGCTGGGGCCCCTACAAGGAAGTCAGCATCGAGCTGCTCGGCAGCGAAGCCACCTACGGCCCCCGTGGCAGGCGCAGCGACAGCCGCGAGATCGTGATCAAGATCGCCGTGCGCCACGCCAAGAAGGAAGCCTTGATTCTGTTCTCCCGCGAGATCGCCCAGGCCGCCACCGGCATGGCGCCGGGGCTGACCGGCATCGTCGGAGGACGCCCTACGGTTTATCCGGTAATCCGCCTGTTCAGCTTTCTGGCCGACAAGTCTGCCTGCCAGTTGCAGGTGGAAATCGACGGCGAACGGAGCCCGGTCGCGCTACCGCAGATCGCCGTGCTGGATAGCGCACAGATCGCCGCCGATACCCCAGCTCCGCTGCCCAGCGGCCAGGCCGACACCAGCGTGCCGCTGATCAAGCTGGCCGTGGCGCGCTCCGGCGACAAGGGCAACCACAGCAATATCGGCATCATGGCCAGAAAGCCCGAGTACTTGGCCTGGATCGCCGCTGCGCTGACAGAAGGCGCCGTGGCCGAATGGATGCAGCACACACTCGACGGGCAAACCGGCAAGGTCAGCCGCTGGTATCTGGCGGGCAGCCATAGCCTGAACTTCCTGCTGGAAAACGCCTTGGGCGGTGGCGGCGTCGCCTCCCTGCGCATCGACCCGCAGGGCAAGGCCTTTGCCCAGCAGTTGCTGGAATTTCCGGTGCCGGTGCCCAGTGCTCTGGCGGCGACCTTATAACCTTTGATCGTTCCCACGCTCCGCGTGGGCATGCAGGCAGCGGCGCTCCGCGTCGCCTGGGACGCAGAGCGCCCCGGAGCGGTTCCCACGCCGAGCGTGGGAACCATCGGTAAAGCTGATCACGACTAGGACAATAACAATGCACTACGACTCAGTCTTTAGACCCGGCCTGTTTACCGGCCAGACCATCATGGTTACCGGTGGCGGCAGCGGCATCGGCCGTTGCACCGCGCACGAGTTGGCGCACCTGGGGGCCCATGTGGTGCTGGTCGGGCGCAAGCTGGAAAAGCTCGAAGCCACCTGTGGCGAGATTATCGAAGATGGCGGCAGCGCCAGCTTTCAGGTCTGCGATATCCGTGATGAAGAGGCGGTCAAGGCCATGGTCAAAGCCGTGGTGGCCGAACGTGGGCAGATCCATCACCTGGTCAACAATGCCGGCGGCCAGTTCCCCGCGCCGCTGATCGGCATCAACCAGAAAGGCTTCGAGACCGTGGTACGCACCAATCTGGTGGGCGGTTTCCTGATTGCCAAGGAAGTCTTCCTGCAGAGCATGAGCAAACACGGCGGCTCAATCGTCAATATGCTCGCCGATATGTGGGGCGGTATGCCGGGCATGGGCCACTCAGGTGCGGCGCGGGCCGGCATGGAGAACTTCACCAAGACCGCCGCCTATGAATGGGGCCATGCTGGCGTGCGGGTCAACGCCGTAGCGCCGGGTTGGATCGCCTCCAGCGGCATGGATACCTACCCCGAATCGATGAAGACCATGATCCGCTCGCTCAAGGACCATGTGCCGCTGCAACGCATCGGCAGCGAGTCCGAGGTGGCCGCCGCCATCGTTTTCCTGCTCAGCCCCGGCGCCAACTTTATCAGCGGCAATACCATCCGCATCGACGGCGCCGCCAGCCAGGGCACCCGCGCCTGGACCTTGGGCAAGGCGAAAAACAGCGAATCCTATAACGGCTTTCACCGGGCCTATGTGCCTGCAGTTTTGAAGGAGTAAGGCGATGCCCGTCATTCAGTCCGAAATCGATGTGCATGGCGAAGACTTCGCGAAAAACCGCGAAGCCATGTTGGCGGCCGTGGCCAGTTTTCGTGATGTTGAGCAGAACTGCCTGAACAAGGCCGCTGAAGCCAAAGCCAAGTTCACCAAGCGCGGCCAGTTGCTGCCGCGCGAACGCATAAACCTGCTACTCGACAGCGGCGCGCCCTTTCTGGAGCTGGCATCACTGGCCGGCTACAAGCTGCACGACGACAAGGATGGCACCCAGGCCGGCGGCGGCATCATTGCCGGCATCGGCTATATCGCCGGGGTGCGCTGCCTGGTGATCGCCAACAACAGCGCGATCAAGGGCGGCACCATCTCCCCCAGCGGTTTGCGCAAATCCCTGCGCCTGCAGCAGATCGCCTTCGAGAACAAATTACCGGTAGTCACGCTTGCCGAGAGCGGCGGTGCCAACCTCACCTATGCCGCCGAGATTTTTGTCGAGGGCGCCCGCGCCTTTGCCAATCAGGCGCGCCTTTCGGCGGCGGGCATTCCCCAGGTGACGGTGGTGCATGGTTCATCCACCGCCGGCGGCGCCTACCAGCCGGGCCTGTCGGATTACGTGGTGGTGGTGCGCGGCAAGGCCAAGATGTTCCTTGCCGGCCCGCCACTGCTGAAAGCCGCCACCGGCGAGATCGCCACCGACGAGCAACTGGGCGGCGCCGAAATGCACGCCCAAACCGCCGGCACGGCCGAATACCTGGCCGAAAACGACGCCGATGGCGTGCGTCTGGCCCGCGAGATCGTCGGCATGCTGCCGTGGAATGCACAGCTGCCGGCCAGGGCGCAAAAGACCTGGCACGAGCCACTCTATTCCGCTGAAGAATTGCTGGGCATCGTCCCGTTTGACGCGAAAAAACCCTACGACGTGCGCGAGATCATTGCGCGTATTGCCGACGGCTCGGCCTTTCTCGATTTCAAGAACGAGTTCGACAGCCAGACCGTCTGCGGTCATCTGCAGATCGAGGGCCACAGCTGCGGCATCATCGGTAACAACGGGCCGATCACCCCGCGTGGCGCAGCCAAGGCCGCCCAGTTCATTCAGCTGTGCGAGCAGAGCAACACGCCGATTCTGTTCTTCCACAACACCACCGGCTTTATGGTCGGCACAGAGTCCGAGCAGAACGGCGTGATCAAGCACGGCTCGAAGATGATCCAGGCGGTGGCCAACGCCACGGTGCCCAAGCTCACCATTGTGGTCGGTGGTTCCTACGGCGCCGGCAACTACGCCATGTGCGGCCGGGGCCTGGACCCACGCTTTATCTTCGCCTGGCCCAACAGCCGCACTGCGGTGATGGGTGGCGCCCAGGCCGGCAAGGTGCTGCGCATCGTCACCGAGGACAAACACCTCAAGGAAGGCAAGGAAGCCGATCCGAAGATGCTCGACATGATTGAGCAAGTCACTGCGCAAAAACTCGACAGCCAGTCCACCGCGCTCTATGGCACCGCCAGCCTGTGGGACGACGGCCTGATCGACCCGCGCGATACGCGCAAGCTGCTTGGCTATCTGCTGGATATCTGTGCCGAAGCCAATCTGCGCCCGTTGAAGAACAGCAGCTTCGGCGTCGCACGTTTCTGACCGTAGGGTGCGCCGTGCGCACCACATCCACCGATCTGGTGCGCACAGCGCACCCTACAAGGAGAACAACAATGATCTTTACCCAGGAACACGAAGAGCTGCGCCGCACGGTCCGTAACTTTGTCGACAAGGAAATCAACCCGCACGTCGAGCAATGGGAAAAGGACGGGCGCTTCCCCATCCACGATATTTTCAAGAAAGCCGGCGACCTCGGCCTTTTGGGCATCTCCAAACCGGAGAAATTCGGCGGCATGGGCCTGGATTACAGCTACTCGATCGTCGCCGCCGAAGAATTCGGTACCATCCACTGCGGCGGCATCCCCATGTCCATCGGTGTGCAGACCGATATGTGCACCCCGGCCCTGGCGCGCTTTGGCTCGGATGAACTGCGCGAGGAATTCCTCAAGCCTGCGATTGCCGGCGAGATGGTCGGCTGTATCGGCGTATCTGAAGTGGGCGCCGGCTCCGATGTGGCAGGGCTAAAGACCACCGCCAAGAAAGACGGCAGCGACTATGTGATCAACGGCAGCAAGATGTGGATCACCAACTCACCGTCTGCCGACTTTATCTGCCTGCTGGCCAACACCTCGGACGACAAGCCCCACGTCAACAAGTCGCTGATCATGGTGCCGATGAACACCCCGGGCATTTCGGTCAGCCCGCACCTGGACAAGCTTGGCATGCGCAGCTCGGAGACCGCCCAGGTGTTCTTCGACAACGTGCGCGTGCCGCAGCGCTACCGCATCGGCCACGAAGGCGCCGGTTTTATGATGCAGATGCTGCAGTTCCAGGAAGAGCGCCTATTCGGTGCGGCCAACATGATCAAGGGCCTGGAGCACTGCATCAACGCCACCATCGACTACTGCAAGGAGCGCAAGACCTTCGGCAATGCGCTGATCGACAACCAGGTCATCCACTTCCGCATGGCCGAGCTGCAGACCGAAGTCGAATGCCTGCGCGCCCTGGTCTACCAGGCCACCGAGCAGTACGTGCGCGGCCGTGACGTCACCAACCTGGCTTCGATGGCCAAGCTCAAGGCTGGCCGCCTCGGCCGTGAAGTCACCGACAGCTGCCTGCAGTACTGGGGCGGTATGGGTTACATGTGGGAAAACCCGGTGGCCCGCGCCTACCGCGACGTGCGCCTGGTGAGCATCGGCGGCGGTGCAGACGAAATCATGCTGGGCATTATCTGCAAGCTGATGGGCATTCTGCCGGGCAAGAAAAAATAGCCGGTAGCGACTGATGGTTCCCACGCTCCGCGTGGGAACCCATACCGGGACGCTCCGCGTTCCAGCGACGCAGAGCGTCGCAAAATGCATTCCCACGCGGAGCGCGGGAACGATCAAAAAGAAGAAAGGCTGAGGACGCGACCATGGCCGCTCTACCGAACTGCGAAACCCTGCTGCTAAGCCTCGACGCCGGCGTGCTGCATATCACCCTCAACCGCCCGGACAGCCGCAACGCCATGAGCCTGGCCATGGTCACGGAACTGCGTGCCGTGCTGGAAAGCCTGCGTAATGATCCAAACGTGCGCGCCATTGTGCTGCGCGGCGCCGGTGGGCACTTCTGCGCCGGCGGCGATATCAAGGATATGGCCGGTGCCAGAGCGGCAGGTGGCGATGCCTACCGCAACCTTAACCGCGCCTTCGGCAGCCTGCTGGAAGAAGCGCAGAACGCGCAGCAGGTGCTGATCGCCGTACTGGAAGGCGCCGTGCTCGGTGGCGGCTTCGGCCTGGCCTGTGTGTCGGATATCGCCATCTGCCAGCAGGACGCCAAGTTCGGCCTGCCGGAAACCACCCTGGGGATTCTGCCGGCGCAGATCGCGCCCTTTGTGGTGAAACGCATCGGCCTGACCCAGACCCGTCGCCTGGCCCTGACTGCCGCCCGCTTCAATGGCAGCGAAGCCGAACGTCTGGGCCTGGTGCACTTCAGCGAAGCCAGCCAGGACGCCGTGGCGCAGAGACTGGCCGAGGTACTTAGCCAGGTGCGCCAATGCGCCCCCGGCGCCAATGCCCAGACCAAGGCCCTGTTACTGGCCAGTGAGCACGAAGCCCTTGGCCCATTGCTGGACCGCGCCGCCGAGCAGTTTGCCGCAGCGGTAACCGGCGCCGAAGGCGTCGAGGGCACCATGGCCTTTGTACAGAAACGCGCGCCAAAGTGGGCGCAGTAGCCACAACACCGACTGTAGGAGCGAGCTTGCTCGCGATCAGCTCAGATCAGGATCGCCAGCAAGCTGGCTCCTACAACAAGACCGTAGGATGGGTTGAGCACATCGATACCCATCACCAGCAGGAGCACCCAGATGCCCGCATTCAACAAAATCCTGATCGCCAACCGCGGGGAAATCGCCTGCCGGGTGATGCGCACCGCCCAGGACCTCGGCTACCGCACCGTGGCGGTCTACTCCGAGGCCGATAGTGACGCGCGCCACGTCCAGCTGGCTGATGAGGCCCTGTGCATCGGCCCGGCCCAGGTCAACCAGTCCTATCTGCTGATCGAGAACATCATCAGCGCTGCGCAGAAAACCGGGGCCGATGCCATCCACCCGGGCTACGGCTTTCTCTCGGAAAATGCCGACTTTGCCCGCGCCTGCGAGGCCGCCGGCATCGTGTTTATCGGCCCGACCGTGGAAGCCATTCACCTGATGGGCAGCAAGCGCCTGTCCAAGATCGCCATGCTGGAAGCCGGCGTGCCGTGCATCCCCGGCTATGAAGGCGCCGCCCAGGACGACGAGACCCTGAGCCGCGAGGCCGAGCGTATTGGCTATCCGCTGATGATCAAGGCCAGCGCCGGTGGTGGCGGCCGTGGCATGCGTCTGGTTCACGAGTCCGGCGAGCTGCTGGCGCAGATCCGCACCGCCCGCTCGGAAGCGCAGAACGCCTTTGGCAGCGGCGAGCTGATTCTGGAACGGGCAGTGATCCAGCCGCGCCATGTGGAAATTCAGGTGTTTGGCGATGCCCACGGCAACATCGTCTATCTTGGCGAGCGCGACTGCTCGGTGCAGCGCCGCCACCAGAAGGTGGTCGAGGAAGCGCCCTGCCCGGTGATGACGCCCGAGCTGCGCCAGGCCATGGGCGAGGCGGCGGTGAAAGCGGCGGCCTCGGTCAACTACGTCGGTGCCGGCACCGTGGAGTTTCTGCTGGACCAGAGCGGCGAGTTCTTCTTTCTGGAAATGAACACCCGCCTGCAGGTGGAGCACCCTGTCACCGAACTGATCACCGGGCAAGACCTGGTGGCCTGGCAGATTCGCGTGGCAGAAGGCCAACCGCTGCCACTCAGGCAGGACGAGATTACCCTCACCGGCCACGCCATGGAAGTGCGCCTGTACGCCGAGGACGCCACCCACAACTTCCTGCCGCAAACCGGTACCGCCCTGCGTTGGGAGCCGGCGCTGCGCGACGGCATCCGCATCGACCACGGCCTAGTTGAAGGTCAAGCCATCACGCCGTTCTATGACCCCATGCTGGCCAAGGTGATCGCCTATGGCGCTACCCGCGAGGAAGCCCGGCGCAAGCTGGTGCGTGCGGTGGAGGACTGCGTGCTGCTGGGCGTAAATGGCAACCAGCGTTTTCTCGCCAACCTGCTTAGCCACCCCGAATTCGCTGCCGGCAACGCCACCACAGCCTTTATTGCCGAGCATTTCGCCGATGACCCAAGCCTGAGTCCGCAACCGCCCAAGGCCTGCGAACTGGCAGCCGCAGCCGCCCTGCTGTTCCAGCAGTCGGCCAATGCCCGCGCCCACCAGCCTGGCCTGTCCGGCTGGCGCAATGCCGGCAGCGCGCCCTGGCGCTTTCTACTCAAGCAGGGCGAGCAGCAATTTGCCGTGGAGCTGGAAGTATTGGCCGACGGCCCACAGCCCAGCCTGCAGGCCACGATTGGCGAGCAACAGGTCAGCCTCAAACTGCTGGCTAGCGACGGCCGCTGGGCCACCCTGGAGCTGGACGGCATTCGCCAGCGCCTGGCCTATCACCTGGCCGGCGACAACCTCTGGCTGTATGGCCATAACGGCAACCTGCAGCTCACCGATATCACCCACCTGCCGGTCAGCAGCACCAGCGCGGCCGCCTCGGGCAGCGTCAAGGCACCGATGGATGGGGCGATTGTCGAGGTTCTGGTGGCAGAAGGTGCCAGCGTCAGCAAGGGCCAGCTGTTGGTGGTACTGGAAGCGATGAAGATGGAACACCCGCTCAAGGCCAGTATCGACGGTGTGGTGCGGCGCATTGGTGTCAGCCGCGGCGATCAGGTGAAAAACCGTCAGCTCTTGGTGGAGATCGAAGCTGCAGACGCGTAGCGCGCAGAAACGTTGATCACTGAGCTGATCGTTCCCACGCTCCGCGTGGGCATGCAGCCCGAGACGCTTCGCGTCTCAGGGACGCTAAGCGTCCCGGGATCGGTTCCCACGCAGAGCGTGGGAACCATCAAAATCATAAAAATAAGATTGGAGAGCCCTATGTCACTGCAAGGTAAAACCCTGTTTATCACCGGCGCCAGCCGTGGCATCGGCCGCGAGATCGCCCTGCGCGCCGCCCGTGATGGCGCCAATATCGTGATCGCGGCAAAAAGCGCCGAGCCCCACGCCAAGCTGCCGGGCACCATCCATTCGGTGGCCACAGAGGTCGAACAAGCGGGCGGCAAGGCCCTGGCCCTGCAGGTCGATGTACGGGACGAAAACGCGGTCAAAGCCGCCATGGCCCAGGCGGCCGAACACTTTGGCGGCATCGACGCGCTGGTCAACAACGCCGGGGCGATCAAGCTGGTGGGGGTGGAGAAACTGGAACCCAAGCGCTTCGACCTGATGTTCCAGATCAACACTCGCGCGGTCATGGTCTGCAGCCAGGCGGCCCTGCCCTTCCTTAAGCAAAGCAGCAACGGGCATATCCTTAACCTGTCACCACCACTGAATATGGACAGCAAGTGGTTTGCCCAACACGGCCCCTACACCGTGACCAAGTACGGCATGAGCATGCTCACCCTGGGCATGAGCGAGGAATTCAAGAAATACGGCATCAGCGTCAACTCCCTGTGGCCGAAAACCATGATCGCCACCGCCGCCATCGAGTTCGAACTGGGCAGCCGCGACGCCTTCAAACGCGCCCGCACCCCCGCCATCATGGCCGACGCCGCCCACGTCATTCTCAGCAGCAGTGGGCGCAGCATCAGCGGCCGCCTGTTGATCGACGAAGAGATCCTGCGCGAACAGGGCGTCAGCGAATTCGAGCACTACCGCTTCGACCCGGCCGGCGGCACGCTGATTGCCGATCTGTTCGTGGATTAATGGGTGGCCGCTTGCGGCTGAGTGGCGGGCAGCAAACGTTCAGCAAAGAACGCCCCATAGCCCTGCTGCGCCGCCACCTCGGCCTGAGCCCGTTCATAGCGTTGCAGATAGACACTGGCCGCAGGTCGGGAAAAGGCCGAGTACAGCGGCATCTCCTGCTCGGGCAAGGGCAGCAGGCGAATGCGTGCCTGCATCTGCAGTTGCTGCAGCTGATAGCGCACGGCCAGGTCATCGGGGTGATAGAAGGCCTCCAGCCGCCCGCCCGCAATCATCTCCAGGCTTTGTCGTACCACATTGCTGCTGGTAAGGGTTTGCAGCTGCAAGCGCGGGTCGCGCAGCATGGGTGAACGGTAACCATCCTGCCAGGCGCCCAGGCGCAGTGACAGCAGTTGCTCCACACTGTCCACCCGCTGCAGAGGGTGCAGCTGCGGTACCAATAAAACCGGCTGCACCACCACAAAAGGCTGCGCCGGGAATACCAGACGCTCTTCACGCTCCGGGGTTTTGGCCAGAATCAGGGCCATATCCAGCTGGCCACGCTCCAGCATCATCAGCAACCGCGGCAGCGGATAGCCCTGGTAGCTCACCTCGTCCAACTGCATGCGCGCGGCGATTCTGTCGAAATAGGCAATGGCCGCCCCCTGACTGTCGGCCTGCCCCGCGATGGGCGTATGGGGCGGCAAGTCGAAATACCCCACCCGCAGGCTCTCGGCACTGACCATGACAGCGGGACAGGCGACAACCGCAAACAGCAGGGAGGCAAGCAGACAGCTGCGAAATCGAAGGCGCATGTGCAAGGTCCAAGAGCAATTAGGAGGAGAGGAAGCCGCAGGTGCAGCCAGTTTAGCAGGCCACCGAGCGCCCATTACCTGCCTATTTGCCCATCTGCCCGGCCCCGACCGCGGGCCGGTCATGGCCGGCCTGGTTCTGCCGGTCTAGAGTCAGCGCTCGCCCCCGCATAACAACCACAAGCGCGAGAGCCATGAGCCAGACCGACCTGATCTCCCCCCTGCGATTTCTTGCCCGCCTGCCCCAGCACCTGCCGCGGGTGCCGCGCATGTTGCGCGGGCTGTACTACGCCGGCATCCGTAACCGCGACAAGGCGCTGTCCCTGGGCTGGGCCCTGGAGCGGGCGGCGCAGTTGCATCCCGAGCGCCCGGCCCTGCTGGATGAGTCGCGCCGCCTCAGCTATGCCCAGTTCAATGCCTGGGCCAATCGCCTGGCCTGGGCCTTCAAGGCCGAAGGTGTAGGCCATGGCAGCGTGGTGGCGGTGATGCTGGAAAATCGCCTGGAGCTGCTGGCCATCCTCGCCGCCCTAAGCAAGCTCGGTGCGGTGGGCGCCCTGGTCAACACCACCCAGCGCGGCAAGGTGCTGGCCCATAGCCTAAATCTGGTCAGCCCCAGTCATCTGGTGATCGGGGCTGAATTGCTGGAAGCCTACGACGAAATCGCCGAGCAACTACACAACGATCCGGCGCGTTACTGGGTGGCCGATCAGGACTGCCTGGCGGATGCAGGCGTTGCCCCGGCTGGCTGGCGCAATCTGATGCAACTGGCCAGCCCCCAGACCACGGACAACCCGCCCGACAGCGCCCAGGTGCGGATGAAAGACCCCTGCTTTCTGATCTACACCTCCGGCACCACCGGCCTGCCCAAGGCCTCGATCATGAGCCATGGCAAGTGGATCAAGGCCTATGGCGGTTTCGGCCACTCCGGCCTGACCCTGACCGAGCAGGACGTGCTCTACCTCACCCTGCCCTGCTACCACAACAATGCCGTCACCGTATGCTGGAGCGCCGCCATGGCCGGTGGCGCGGCCATCGCCCTGCGTCGCCGTTTTTCCGCCAGCGCCTTCTGGGCGGATGTGGCCCGTTACCAGGCCACCTGCTTCGGCTATATCGGCGAGCTATGCCGCTATCTGCTCAACCAACCGGAATGTGCTGCGGAGAAAGATAACAGCCTGCGTTGCATGATCGGCAATGGCCTGCGCCCCTCGATCTGGGCCGAGTTCAAGCAGCGCTTCGGGGTGGAGCAGATCACCGAGTTCTATGCCTCCAGCGAAGGCAATATCGGCTTCACCAATGTGTTCAATTTCGACAATACCGTGGGCTTTACCCCGGCCACCTACGCCATCGTGCGCTACGACCTGGAAAACGACCGGCCCATCCGTAGCAAGCAGGGCTTTTTGCAGAAGGCCGACAAAGGCGAGCCGGGCCTGTTGATCAGCGAGATCAGCGCCAAGTGGCCATTCGACGGCTACACCGACCCGGCCAAGAGTGAGGCGGCCATTCTGCGCAACGTGTTTAAAAAGGGCGATGCCTGGTTCAACACCGGCGACCTGATGCGCGATATCGGCTGCAAGCACGCCCAGTTCGTCGACCGCCTGGGCGATACCTTCCGCTGGAAGGGCGAAAACGTTTCCACCACCGAGGTGGAAAACGTGCTGGGCGCCTTCCCCGGTGTGGAGGATGCGGTGGTCTACGGCGTGGAGATTCCCGGCACCAATGGCCGCTGCGGCATGGCTGCATTGCGTTTGCGCGAGGGGATAACGCTGGATGGCGCGGCCCTGGCCGGCTATCTGGACAGCGAGCTGCCGGCCTATGCCGCGCCGTTGTTTATTCGCCTGCTCGGCGAGGTGGAGACCACCGGCACCTTCAAGTACAAGAAGACCGAGCTGAAAAAAGCCGCCTACGACCCCAACCTGCTGGACGACCCGTTGTGGGTGCGGTTACCGGGCAGCGCCGCCTTCCTGCCCCTGGACAACGCACTGCATCAGGCCATTAGGCAGCAGCGCTATCGCTTCTGAAGCGGTGTTGGCTCAGACCCAGCTCAGTAGGGTGCGCCATGCGCACCGAGGCCTGGCGGAGGATTAACGGTGCGCACCCTAGCTCTTTCGGCAAGAGCAGGCGGGGCTGTTCTGTCAGCTACTGCTTGAACTCGAACTGCAGTTCAGCCCCTTCCAGGGACTCCCAGTAGTCATCGACCCGCTCGTTGCTGATCAGCTTGCCATGCAGCTGAAACGGGCTTTCTGGCTTGGCCTTCGCCTCGAACAGCGGCGGCAGCAGCGGCGTCAGGGGCAGCTCTTCGCCCGCCAGCGGCGCCAGCAGCAGATCCTCCGGCAGGCTGAGGTCCAGCGGCATCTTGTCCATGGCCGCCTCGGGACGAGGCTGAACCGGGGCTGCAGCCGGTGGTTTCTGTCCCGCTGGGGCTGGCTTGGTGGCAGCAGGCGCAGCGGGCTTGAGCGGCGCACGGGGCGGTTCAGACGCAGCTTCCGGCGAGGGCTCGGCAACAGCTGGCGCATCGGGCGCCCTGGCCTCGGCAGCGGGTTGCAGCACCGCGCTGGGCGCCTCAGCCGTGCTCGGCGGCGTCTTGTCCTGCTGGTCGCACCCTGCTAGGCCCAGAAGTAACAGGCCCACCAGGGCCATGGAAAATCGCATCGACACGCATCACCCCATCACAATCAGGTGGCCATGCTGTCGCGCCAGCGCCTTTCTGACAAGGCCGCGCGGGTGTTCAGCCGTATCAGAATGCAACCTGCCTATTGCGCCTGCAGCTCCAGCGCCCGCAGTTCAAGCTCGATATTGCGCTGCGGATAGTCGCGCATCAGCTGCAACAGCAGTTGATCGGCCTCCTCCTGCCAGCCATCACGGCGCAGTTTGCTCAGGCGCTGCAGCTGCCGGGCAAACTCGGCCTCCTCGGTCTTACGGGCCAACTCGGCAGGCGGCGCAGCCGCAGCGGCGCCCACGGCCAGATCCTCATAAGTACTCAGCGCCTCGACTGCCACCTCGGCCTCAAGGGCTTTCTTCGCAGGCGCCTCGCTCAAGCCCTGGCGCTCACGCGCCTGGGGAGCCGGCATGGCATCGGCCATGGGTGCGGCAGGGGCAGCACTGCGCATGGCCGGCGCCATCAGCACTTCGCCGGGGGCATCGAATACCGGCGGGGTGCGTTCCAGGGTGCGCCAGGTCAGGCTGACGCCAACCCCCACGCAGGCCAGCCCCGCCAGGGCCAGGGACCAACGCTGGCGGCCGGCACCAAACAGCCAGTTATGTAGACGCTGGACCAGGCCCGGCCTAACAGGCCGCTGAAAAACTACCTGCGTTGGCAATCCTGCGTTAAAAACGTCCTCAAAATGCTCATTTACAGTAGGTAAACTCCGCTTTTTCGGACGTTTTTGCCTTGTCTTGCCTGCCTCGCCTACGTTTTTCAACGGCCTGCTGGGCTCCTTGGTCAGTTCGGCGCGGGCAGCGCCCAGAATCAGCGCATCCAGCTCGGCGGATGGCTCCCCGCCCGCATGCTCACGGAAATGCGCCAGCAGCTGCTGCTCTTGGGCATCGGGGCGCTGTTGATCGTGGTTCATAGGGGCAACTCCTCGGCGGCCGGATCGGCCAGCAGCCGGCGTAACTTCTGCAGGGCATAACGCAGACGGCTCTTCACCGTCTCGGTGGGGGTCTGGGTCAGCTCGGCGATCTCGCCCAGTTCCAGCTCGCCCTGGGCGCGCAGCAGAAAGACCTCGCGCTGCTCGCTGGGCAGATCGGCCAGAGCCGCCTGCAGACGGGCCTGGTCGCGGCTCAGGCTGAGCTGCTGCTCGGGCCCGGGCTGTGGGTCGGGGGCGGCGTGTTGCTGCTCATCGTACTCGGCATGCTGCGCCTGGTGCCGGCCCTGCTTGCGCCAATGGTCGATCAGGCGGTTGCGCGCGATCTGGTACAGCCAGGTCTTGAACAGCACTGCCTCGCGCTGCTCACTCTGGCTGCGGATCAGGCTCATCCAGGTGTCCTGGAACACCTCCTCGGCCAGGGCATGCTCGCCGCACAGGCCAAGCAGAAAGCGGAACAGGCCGAGGCGATGGCGCTGGTACAGCTCGGCAAAGGCCGCGCCATCGCCCTGGCGGTAGCGCCGCAACAGGGCGGCGTCTTCATCCTTGAGAGCTGAATTCACGGAGATACTCGTGCATGACTGGAATCCACCGGATTGTGCAGGCTGGCGGCCAGTTCCACCAGCTGCACAAACTCGCCACGCAGACCAAAGGGGTCAGCGCCCTTGGCCTGGCGCGCCAGTGCGGCGCTATCGGCCAGGCTAAAGCCGTCGGTGTACTGCCCGCCCTTAAGCTGCTGGGCGAAGGCCGCCACGGCCGCGGCAAAGCGTAGATCCTCGCTGGCCTGGCCTGCGGTCTGGCGCGCTGCGATGGGCTGCTCCAGCAGACGACTGCTCGCCTGCCCCGGCAGCTTGTAGCGAATGCGCAGCCAGGCCAGCTCACCCACCTGGCCCGCAGTCTGGGCAGCAGCCTGATAGCGCAGCGGCTCCAGCCAGCCCCTGGCTCCCACCGGCACCACTTCATAGAGCGCGGTCACCGTATGGCCGGCGCCTATTTCGCCGGCATCGACCTTGTCATTGCTGAAATCCTCGCGTTTGAGCGCGCGGTTCTCGTAGCCCAGCAGGCGGTACTCGCTGACCTCGGCCGGGTTGAACTCGACCTGGATCTTCACGTCGCCGGCCACGGTGGCCAGGGTCGAGCTGAGCTGATCCACCAGCACCTTGCGCGCCTCGCGCAGGTTGTCGATATAGGCGTAGTTGCCATTGCCGGCATCGGCCAGCTGCTCCATCAGGCGCTCGTTGTAGTTGTCCACGCCAAAGCCCAGGGTGGTCAGGGAGACGCCGCTCTTGCGCTGCTCGGCGGCCAGCTGCTTGAGGGCCTCGAAGTCGCTGATACCGACATTGAAGTCGCCATCGGTGGCCAGCAGGATGCGGTTGATACCGCCGTCGATAAAGCCCTGCTGCGCCTGCCGATAGGCCAGCCGAATACCCGACTCGCCAGCCGTGGAGCCGCCGGCCGTAAGCTGCTCGATGGCCGCGCGAATCCTCGCCTTGTCGCTACCCGGAGTGGAGTCCAGTACCACCTGGGTCGCACCGGCATAGGTGACCAGCGATACCCGGTCCTGGGGGCGCAGCTGGTCCACCAGCAATTTCAGGGTGGCCTGTACCAGCGGCAGGCCTTCGCGCCGGTGCATGGAGCCGGAGACATCCACCAGAAACACCAGATTGGCCGGCGGCAGCGCGTCTACCTGCATATCCGAGGCCTTGATGGCGATACGCAGCAGCCGGCTGTGCGGATTCCAGGGCGTGGCCGCCAGCTCGGTGTGCACGCCAAAGGGCGCATCGCCTGTGGGCAGCGGATAGGCATAGGGGAAGTAGTTGACCAACTCCTCCAGGCGCACCGCTTCCGGCGGCGGTAGTTGCCCGCCATTGAGAAAGCGCCGCACATTGGCGTAACTGCCGGTATCCACATCGACGCCAAAGGTCGATACGGGGGCCTCGGTCACGGCCTGCACCGGGTTGTCGGCATAGGCCTGGTACTGCTCGCGGCCCTGGTCGCGGTAGCCGGGCGGCAGGCTGTCCACTTGAATGGAAAGCGGCAACGGTGCATAGGCCGGGCTCGGCAACAGCGCCCTGCCCGCCAGTTCGCGCTTGCGCTGTAATTCAGCTGGGGCGGCGCTGGGCAAAGACTGCTCGGCGGACTGATCCGCCAAGGGCGCAGTACCAGCCGCCTTGGCCGGCGCCTCGGGGTTGGCGGCGCTGCAGGCGCCAAGGCTGATCAGTACACCGGCGGCAAAACCGGCCAGCAAAGGGCGAGTCAGCAAAAGGGGGTAAGCGGACATGGCGGCATCTCCTGAGCGAGGCAACGAAGCATCCGCTCAGGTAGACGGGCCATCGCCGCCATTCGGGTTAAGACAAGGCCACTTCTCACTAGCCGCACCAGGCGGACAAAGCCGTAGAGTGCGCCGTGCGCACCGACAAAGCGCTGTGCCAGATCAGTGCGGCCTGGCCGCCCGGCGCTTGGCGCAACCGACAAAGCGGGCCGGCCCCATACGGAGTAAACCATCAGAAAAACAGAAGCCCATCATGCGATGGGCTTCTGTCAACCAGGCATCAAGCCTCTACTGCCAATGCGCGGCTACCACCATATCCAACTGCGCACGCTGGTCAGTCGTGAGATTCGCCTCACCGCCAGCCGGCACGCCAAATGAGGCCATGGCATCGACCAGACTCTGCACCTGACTATCGAGCAGCGTCCGCCCGTCCGTCATCTGCAAGGTCTCAATGCGGTTACTGCTACTGCCATACCAGTTGCTGACCGTAACCCGGTCGCTGCTGCCGGCTACCAGGATCTCCAGGTTATTGCCATTGCGCTGGAACCAGAGCTGCTCGGCCGTCAAGCTGGAGCCGAATAGCAGACGGTCGTTGCCACCGGTGTCGTAGATAACATCCCGACCACCCCCCAGATCGAACAGGTAGGTGTCATTACCTGCCCCGCCAGCCAGGTAATCGTTACCCACGCCACCATCGAGCAGGTCGTCACCATCGCCACCTTCCAGGCGGTCGTTGCCGGCACCACCGAGCAGAATGTCGTTACCCGCTCCGCCCACCAGCGAGTCGTCGCCATTGCCGCCATCCAGCAGGTCGTTCAGCACACCACCGGTCAAGGTGTCGTTACCGTCCAGGCCGAAGATGCGGTTCTCGCCATCGTTGTAGCCGCTGATATTGTCGTTGCCACTGCCACCGTTGGTGGTCACCAGCGCCTTGATATCGGCCGCGCGCCACACCACTCCGTCGCTAAATACAAAGCGCTCGACCTGGTACGCCCAGCTCGAGAAGTAACTGCTGACAATCACCCGATCACTGTCGCCGTAATGCAGGTGCAGGCTATTACCCACACGCAGCAGTTGACTCACTTCCGTCGAGGCCACATCGGTGAACTGCACCGTATCGCTGTTGCCGACCGTGGTGTCGTAATCGTAGATAGTGTCAAGGCCCGAACCCTTGCGCAGCAGGTAGGTGTCGTTGCCCTTGCCGCCGACTAGGTAGTCGTTACCGACGCCGCCATCGAGCAGGTCGTTGCCGTCGCCACCATTGAGGGTGTCATTACCCCCGAGGCCAAACAGAATATTATTGTTGGCGTTACCGTTTATGATGTCGTCACCAGACGTCGGACTTATCGCTGTATTCATTGCCGCACTAACAACTGCGGCAATAGCCATACCAGAGTAGGCAGAAAAACTTTCCGACTGAAGAGACTGAATAAGCGCTTCACTCAGGCGCTCAACATTAACAGGCTCATATGGATTTACACCACGGACAGCCTGTGCAAAGTCCTGAAATATCTCTTGAGCATTTTCAGGGTATTCCTCAGCATAGCTAAACAGCTTCTCGCCCACCCGACTAAAATCACCTAGCCAAATGCCCGAAACTTCGTCTTGAACCCAACTGATCTCGTTGAAGAACGGCTGCAAATAGGTACGTGCCGCCAGCTGATAGAATACGGTATCGACCAGATTAGTGAAAATCTCGTTAAACATAACGGCATATTGCTGCCCTGTGCCGTTGGGCTTATCTACCTTGTACCCATAGAATGCTTCCAGAGCACCAATCCTTCGTGCATCTATTGGCGACTGATAGTAATTTCTATATTCACCTTGCTGGCCGGTCCAAGCAAAAACAATCTGCTCCGTTAACGCCTGCCGCTCGTCACGGGTGCTAGCCTGAATAAACTGCACCACCAACTCCTGCAACTTTCCTGACTCATCGCGTGCCATTGCCTGGTGCAGCGAATGCGCCTGGCCAAAACCCATGGCATTG
>OGCL01000161.1_pt1 | contig 77626 bp, 75 predicted proteins | sample 1570041 | NCBI WGS metagenome assembly OGCL01 (sample SAMN06266162, study PRJEB24511) | hot springs metagenome | isolation source: Hot spring water | place: South Africa: Limpopo | collected 2015-06-22
GCGAACAAGCCGAAACCGCGCATCAAGCCGCGCAACAGGCATTCGCGCGCGCTCAGCATCGGCTGGAGGAGGCATCTCAGGCGCGCGGCATTTTCACCCGCGAGACGCAAGCGCGCCAGCGCCGCCTCGAAGAAGCCGAACGGTCGGTGGCGCGCCACGAGGAAGCGCTGGCTGCGCTGGCCGCCGATATGAGCCAGATCGAACAAAGCATCGCCGCGCTGGACGCGGAATCGGCACAGATCGAATCGCGCGCGCGCGATAACCAGCGCGCTTTGAGCGAGGCGCAGGCCCAGCTCGACGACGCCACGCGCCAATTCGACGCATTCCTGGCTGGGGAGTGGATGGAGGCGCTCAATCGCGCCCGCACCGAAGCAGCCGCCGCGCGCGACGCTATGGCCCACGCCCAGGCCTTGCGCCAGGAGCGCGCCCAGAACCGGCCCCATCACCGCCATGGCGAGCCCGCCTTTGCGGTGACCGAGACAGGTGCGCGCGGCTTTGAACAGGTCCCGCGCCAGTCCCGACTGCTCAGCCAACGCACCCATCAGAATGAACAGCGGAATCACCGTCATGGTGTAGTTGGCGAACAGGAAATAGGGCGTCGTCTTGATGTAGTTGAGGAAATTGGCGACGCTCGACATCGACACGTAGCCACCGATGCCGACGAGCAGCATCGCCATGCCGATCGGCATGCGCAGACCGATCAGCAGGATCATGGCGATGAAGCCGCAGCCGGCCGCGAGATTACCGGACATGGCGCGCTCTCAAGCCACGCAACCCTACTGCCGCCGCGGTGCAGCCGAGCACCGCCATCAAGACAGCACAGGTGGCGACAGCCCACCAGGTCGGCAGCGGGTAGACCTGAAGCGTCGTCCCGCTGGCGCGTTGTTCAATGGCACCGACCACCATGCGCCAGGACAACACCAGCGCCACGAACCCGAACAGCGCGTCCCAGAGCGAATCGATGATGCCGCGTGCCCGCTCCGGCAACCGTGTCGTAAAGGTATCGACGATAATGTTCCCGCGGGCGGCGAAGCAGAGTGGAAACAGGCAGAAGGCGGCGATCGCCGCCGCCAATTGTACGATCTCGAAATCGCCGTCGAGTCCTGAACCGGTTACGATTCTGCATGAGACACTGACCGTGACCAAAGCCGCGATGGCGATGAGGATCGCGCCGCCGGTCAAGGCGAGCCCGCGCGCGATCCATCCGATCCGTGGGCCGGCGAGCCGATCTTCGAGCTGTTCTGCCTGCAACGCCATGGCTCAGGCTGCCTGCTCGTGCTTGGCGATCAGGGCCGTCGCATCAGCCAGCAGCGCATCTCCGTCGATCCCCTTCTCCTTGATTGATTTGATCCAGGTCTCTGTCACCGGCGCGCATGCCGCCTTCCAGCGGGCCACCTCATCGGCCGCAAGAACATGGATGGTATTGCCGCGCTTGCGGGCCATCTCCTCGACCTTGGGTGCTGTGTTGTCGAACATCGCTGCGACCATGGCGGTCGCGACCTGGCCGGAGTTCCGATCGATCACGGCGCGCAGATCGGGAGCGAGGCCCTGATAGCGGGCCTTGTTCATCGCGAGCACGAAGGTCGAGGTATAGAAGGTCGGCGTGCCCGGGAAGGCGGTGTGGTTCTTGACCATCTCCTGCAGCTTGATCGAGGGCACGATTTCCCAGGGAACGACCGCCCCGTCGATGACGCGCTGCGAGATTGCCTCCGGAACCTGAGGCACTGGCATGCCGATGGCGGAGGCGCCGAGGGCGCGCAAGCCCTCGCCGGCCAGCCGTGTCGGAAAGCGCAGCTTGAGGTTCTTCATGTCCTCGAGCTTCGTCACCGGCCGGCTGGAATGAATCAGCCCGCCATCATGTGCCCAGAAGCAGATCGGATGGACATCGCCGAACTCGCTCCCGAGATGTTTAGCCGCAAAGTCCTGGACGGCGCGCGAATTGGTCAACGCGCGCTTGGCTGCAAGGAAAGGGAGTTCAAAGACCTCGATTTTCGGGAAGCGGTTGGCGGTATAACCCGGCAGCGTCCAGACAAGATCGACGACGCCGTCCCTGGCCTGGTCGAAGAGCTGCGGTGGAGCGCCGCCAAGCTGCATCGATGGAAACACATCGATCTTGATGCGCCCGTCGGACTCAGCCTCGACCTTCTTGGCCCAGGGAACCAGGAACTCGCGATGGCCAGGCGAAACGCCGGCCATGAAATGGTGCAGCCGCATCGAGACCTCAGCGGCGCCGGCGCGGCCGACGGTGAGGATGGCTGGCGCCGCGATGAGGCCCGTTAGCACGTGACGACGATCAAGCATTGGAATCCTCCCAGGATGAGTCGCGGCCGCTGCCGCTTCTTCTGTTGTCTGGCTGGTGGTCAGTCTTCGTCGCGATAGACGAGGCCAGCTTTGGCCAGCCCGTCGCGCATCGCGTACATGTCGAGGCCAAGTTCCCCGCTGGCGAGGCGCCGACGCTTCTCTTCCTCGTTGGCTTCGCGCTTGCGAGCCGCTTCGGCGACGGTCGCAGCCTCGAGGCGCGGCACGACCACGACGCCATCGTCATCGGCGACGATCACGTCACCGGGATGGACGAGCGCCCCCGCGCAGACGACCGGCACATTGACACTGCCAAGCGTCGCCTTGACCGTGCCCTTGGCCGAAATCGCGCGCGACCAGACCGGAAACCCCATCTGGGTGAGGATGCGCACATCGCGCACGCCGGCATCTATGACCAGCCCCACACCGCCTCGTGCCTTGAGCGAAGTCGCGAGAAGGTCGCCGAACATGCCGTCGGTGTTGTCGGCGGTGACGCCGACCACCAGCACGTCGCCGGGTTTGCATTGCTCGATCGCGACATGGATCATCCAGTTGTCGCCGGGCTGGGCGAGCACCGTCACGGCGCTGCCTGCGATTTGCGCTCCCGTATAGATCGGCCGCATATAGGGCTTCATCAGACCACTGCGGCCCATGGCTTCATGGCTGGTCGAAACGCCGACCTCGGCGAGGGTCGTGATGTCGGAAGCGGCGGCGCGCCTGTCGGTGCGGATGACGACGGGAGTCATGCCAGCGTCTCCAAGGCTTCCGGGAAGAGGCGCTGATAGGCCTCGCCATAGGTCATGGCCTTGCCGGAGTTCCGTCCGCCCTGGACGCCACGGTTTAAGGCAACGCGCGTATAGTACTCCCAAAGATGCTTCTGGGCCGCGAGGATCTCGAAAGCCTTGCGCTTCACCTCCCAGACTTCATCGATATTGAGGATGACATTCGGTTTGAAGTTGCACTGCTCGGGCTGGTGCGGCTCGAACAGGAAGAGTGGCGGTGCCGCATAGATGCGCCCTGGATCGGGTTTGTGGCCGGCAGCCTGGGCGATGATGCGGGCCTCCTGGGCGAAGCGCGTCGCTTCGGGGTGGTCCACATTGTAAGGATCGTCCAGCGAATGGGTCAGCACGAAGCTTGGATTCAATTCGTGGAAAACGTCGATGGCGCGGTCGAGCATCGCCTCGGTCGTGCGCAGCGGATAATCACCGGCGTCCATGAATTCGATCTCGGCGCCGAGTACCGCTGCAGCGCGCTCGGCCTCGTCGCGGCGTTGGGCCTTGACGTCTTCGATCCGCACGCCGGCCTTCTTCCAGGCGAACTGGCTCTCGCCGCGCTCGCCATAGGACAGGCAGAGGATCTTCATGCGGAAGCCCCGCTTGGCATGAAGCGCAACGGCGCCGCCGGCGCGCCAGACGAAATCGCCCGGATGGGCGGTGATGACCAGACCGGTCTTTTGCGGGCTCGACATGGGCTCAGGATCCTTTGTGGTGAGATTCATTCCGCAGCCTGTGCTCGGCGCGGCGCCACGACACGGGTTGGCACGAAAGCTTGGCCGTCCATCAGGATGCGGGCGGTCCGCAGCAAGCCGGCGCGCTCGATCACGGGTTGCGCGGCGGTTCCGCCGACGGTCAGCGTCACCGTGAACTCGCCGGTCGGATGCTCGACCGATAGCGACCGCTGGCGTCCGGCCGGCATCGCCGCGACGGAGGAGGCCGGCGAACCCGGCAAAGCGGCAGCCGTGGCGACCGTCACGGCGGCGAAGACGCCGATGGAGGCATGGCATTCATGCGGGATGAAGCTGCGCGTGCAGATCGAGCCGCCGGCCGCCGGCGGGGCAACCAGTGCGATCTTGGGGACGACCTTTCTGGCGACGTCGCCGAGCTTCATCAGGGGCCCGGCGGCGAGGCGGATGCGTTCGATCCGCGCCTTCAGGTCCGTGTCCTCGCTGAGTTGCTCGCGCGGTTCATAGCCGGTGCGGCCGAGATCGGCTGCACGCATCACGATCACCGGCATGCCGTTGTCGATCAGGGTGCAGGGGACGCCGTCGATCACGTCGACGACATTGCCGGTCGGCAGCAGGGACCCGCAGACCGAGCCTTCCGCATCGAGGAAACCGATCTCGATCGGCGCCGAGGTGCCGGGCACGCCGTCGATGCGGGCGGCGCCTTCCACGCTGGCCTGTCCGTCCGGCGTGTCCATCGTCAGGTCCGCGAGGGTGCCCGTGTTGACCGTGCGGACACGGATGGTCGTGCGCGCCGCCTTTGCCTTCACCAGTCCGCGCGCGAGGGCAAAGGGGCCGATCCCGGCGAGGATGTTGCCGCAGTTGGGCGTGGTGTCGACATGGGCTGTCTCGATGCCGACCTGTGCGAAGAGGAAATCGATGTCGCAACCCGGCTCGCTCGAAGGCGACACAATTGCGACCTTGCTCGTCAGCGGATGCGCTCCGCCGAGCCCGTCGACCTGCCGCTTGTCGGGTGATCCCATCACGGCGAGCAGGACGGCGTCTCGTGCCGCGGCCTCAGCCGGCAGATCGTCGCGCAGGAAATAGGCCCCCTTCGAGGTGCCGCCGCGGATCAGCATGCACGGTATCGCGATCTGCCCCATCGCCTCACTCCGCCGCCTTGATGCCGGCACGCGTGATGACCTCGCGCCAGAGCGTCAGTTCCGACGCGATCAGGGTACCGAAGCCGTCCGGCGTCTCCGGGCGTGCAATGGCGCCGTCGCGGGCGAGTGCGGCGGCGAAATCGGGCTGACGCAGCAGATCGTTGATCGCGTTGTTGAGCCGGTCGACGATCTGACGCGGGGTCCTGGCCGGCGCGACCACGCCATACCACTGCACGGCTTCGAAACCCGGCAGCCCGCTTTCCGAGAGGGTCGGCAGGTCAGGTGCGAAGCCGACCCGCTCCCGGTTCGCGACGCCGAGCGCGCGCAACTGCCCACCCTCGGCTAGCGGCAGCACTGCAGGCCCGCCGGTCAGCGTGAACTGGACATTGCCGGCGACGAGATCGCTCACCGACGGTGCCGTGCCTCGATAGGGCACATGGACGGCCTCGATGCCGGCCTGATAGGCCAGATACGCGGTTGCGATATGAGCGGCACTGCCCTGCCCGCCGGACGAGTAGTTCAGTTTGCCGGGATGGGCCCTGGCATGGACGAAGAACTCGCTGAGGGTCATGGCGGGCAGCTGCGGGTTGATGGCCAAAATGTTCGGCACCATCGCGACGAGCGCGACCGGCTGGAAATCCCTGACCGGGTCATACGGCACGTTGGAATAGAGCGACGGCGCGAAGGCGAGCGTCCCAATATGTCCCATCATCAGGGTGTGCCCGTCTGGCTCGGCCTTGGCGACCTGGGAGGCTGCCGTCATGCCCCCCGCGCCCGGCCGGTTGTCGATGACAAAGCCTTTCCCGGGGATCATCCGCTCCAGCCGCTGAGCGATTAGCCGAGCCAAGACATCTGTGCTGCCGCCCGGCGTGAATGGCACAACGAGGCGGACAACCTGCGTCGGCCAAGTAGGTTGGGCTAGCAATCCGCTAGGTGCCACGATGCCTGACAGGCCGAGCCCCGCCAGAACATTGCGTCTATCGATCATCGCAGCGTCCCTTCTGCGGCAAGCCAATGAGGCGAGCATGCCGAGAGCTCCCAATTGCAGGGGAGCTCATCGCCACGCGACGTGCCGCCCAACTCTCCGGGCGCACGCCGCCATTGACCTGGACGATGGCGACGAATGGTTGTGTGATCAAATGAGTAGATTGCAGCGATTAATGAGAATCGTGCAGGAATGAATCAGGCTTCGAGATTCTGGTCTCTGAGAGAGCGGATGACGAGATCGAGCATCTCGCGAGCAGCCGGGCGCAGCGGCAACCCCTTCCGGGTGATGATGCCGACCGTGCGTGAGACGGTCGGCGAGCGCAACGGGATCGCGACAAGATCATTTGCCGAGACGAGATCGAGCGCGAGCTGCGGCACAATCGTGCAGCCGATGCCAGCACGCACGAAACTGACGGCGGTTATGACGCGCTGGACCTCGTAGCGCCAGTTCAACATCTCCCGTCGCGAGCCAAGCGCATCGTCGATGAGGATGCGGTTGCCAGTCTCAGCGCTGATGCGCACAAGCGGCAGGTCCTGCAGCTGCGACCAGGTCAACGATGTGGAAGCCGCCAGCGGCCAGTCGCGCGGACAAACCAGCACGAAGCCCTCCTTGGCCACCGGCTGCAGGTCAAGATCCCAGCGATTTGCGGAAACGATGGTGACGCCAAATTCGGCCTCTCCGGATTGCACCTTGTCGGCGATTTCAGAGGCCGAATTGTCGTGCACCTTCACCTGGACCCCGGGGTGGCGGCGGACGAATTCAGAGATCACCGTCGGCATGCAGCGGATCGCGATCGTCGGCAGGCAGCCGACTGTGACGCGCTCATTGGCGTCGCTTGCGCCAAGGCGCAGTTCCTCGAGCGCACTGCCGAGATCGTCGAAGGTCCGCTTGGCGCGCGGCAGCAGGGCGACGCCCGCTGGCGTCAGCGAGACCTTGCGGGTCGTGCGGAGCAGGAGCGGCGTCGCCAGCGCTTCTTCGAGCTTACGGATGCGGTGGCTCAGCGCCGTCTGAGAGAGGTTAAGATGCGAGGCGGCGGCGTGAAAGCTTCCGCGCTCGGCAATGCTCACGAAGGCTTGCAGGCCGAGGATGTCGATTCTCATGATGCTTCGGCCTCCCAGCAGCCCGGCTGCCTCAAATGAAACGCAATGGAGGGCTTCCGCAATCGCGACTTTGCAGCGACAGCGCTCTAGCGCACAACAGGCCCTCTCGCGCTGCGTTCATCGCTCGGACTATGGTCTGTCGCGCCGGACGTTGCCGGCGGGATGGACGCCATCATGCGATCGAGACTCAACACGCGGATCAAGTTGCGGCAGATCGAAATCGTCCTCGCCGTCGCCGAACAGGGCAGCTTCCTGGCGGCGTCGCATAAGCTGAGCATCACGCAGCCCGCGGTCTCCAAGGCAGTTCAAGATGTCGAGGAGATCGTCGGGCATCCGATCTTCGATAGAATGGCGCGCGGCGTGATGATCAACCAGTTCGGCCGGGCGGTGGTCGAGCGCGGCATGGCGATGATGTCGCTGGTCGAGCGGCTGGCGGACGACATGGTTCAGATCGAGCAGGGCCAGGCGGGCACGTTGATCATCGGCGCGCTGCCGACGGCAGCCTCAAGCGTGCTCCCATCGACGCTGGGAAGGCTGAAGGTGACCAACCCCGAGCTCAACATCCGGATCGTGCAGGGACGCACCGCGGAGCTAATGCCAGAGTTGGAAAGCGGCAAGCTCGACCTGATCGTCGGCCGTCTCTACGAGTTGGAGACCGTCCATGACGTTCAGCGAGAGACTATCTACCACGAACCGATCTCGATGCTGGCGCGGGCCGGCCATCCCCTGCTCAGCGGCCCGACGCCCGATGCGGCGGCTATCGCCGCCTTCGGGCTGGTGCTGCCCTCGCTGGAGCAGCGGCTCGGCCAGGAGGTTGACGGTGTGATCGCTTCGAGCGGTCTCTCGATACCGTCCTCGCTGCTGCGGTCGACATCGATTTCATTTATCCGTGAGCTAGTTCTGACGAGCGACTTCGTCACGGTGCTGCCTCGGCTGATGCTGGCGGGCGATCTCGGCCGCGGCACTGCCGGCGTCGTACCGATCATGCTGAGTTCCGGCCGCCGCCCGGCCGGCATCATCACGTTACGCCATCGTCGCCGTCCAGCCAGCATCGCGGCGCTACTGACCGCATTGCGCGCCCATCTGCGCGAGCTTCGGGCAAGCGGATTGCTCGACGAGGATGGCGGCGTGCAGACCGCTGCGGAGAGCGCCTGATATTCCCGGGGCTTATAGCTAATCCCTGCGCGGCCGCGAAGACCTGCCCGCCCGTCGCCGCTAGCGTGAGGCTCAACGTCCGCTCGCAGGCTGCCGCCCATGCTCCAGACCACCACTCGCCAGGGCGTCTCCGACACCTGCCTCGATCTGCTCTTCAGGGAGGCGCGCACCTACTACGGCTGGCTTCCGCGCCCGGTACCAGAGGAGCAGCTGCGCGCGCTGCACGACCTTGCCCGGATGCCACCGACGAGCAGCAACATCAATCCGCAGCGCATCGTTTTCGTGGTTTCGCCCGAGGCGAAGGAGCGGCTGCGCCGCGGGCTGAAGCCTGGCAATGTCGAAAAGACCATGACGGCGCCGGTCACTGCGGTGCTCGGCATTGACATTCAGTTCTTCGACCATCTCGAAAAACTCGCGCCGCATGCAGTCGACAAGCGCGCCGGCTATCTTGCCGACCCGGACCTCGCGCTCCGTGCGGCCTTCCGGAACGCTACCCTGCAAGGCGCCTATCTGATGATGGCGGCCCGCGCGCTCGGTCTCGATTGTGGGCCGATGTCGGGTTTCCTACACGATGTCGTCGACGAGGAGTTCTTCCCAGGCGGGCGGATCAAGTCGAACTTCCTCGTCAATATCGGCCATGGCGACCCCGCCAGCCTGAAGCCGCGAGGCGCCCGTTTCGACTTCGACGAGATCTGTCAGATTCTTTGAGTTCGGCCGGCGGCTGACGCCCGGCGAGGAGGTCTGTCATGGCCATGCAGACAGGCGGGTGGAGCAACCCGCCAAGGCTGTGCTTCATCGGCTTCGGCGAGGCCGGGCAGGCCTTTGCCGGCGGCTTTCGCGAAGCCGGCATCGTCGAGATTGCGGCCTTTGACATCGCGCCCGATCCGGCACGGGTCGTCGATCCCGCGCAGAGACTGGGCGTGAGGCTTGCCGCCGACCTGCCTTCGGCGCTGTCCGGCGCCGATTTCGTGTTCTGCGCGGTCACGGCGGCGTCCAGCCTTGATGTGGCTCAATCGGCGGCCGCTCATCTGGAACCCTGCCAGATCTTCATCGACGTCAACTCGGTCTCGCCCGGCCGCAAGCGCGAAGCTGCAGCTGCACTCGGCTCAGGCGGGCGCTATATCGATCTCGCGATCATGGCGCCGGTCCATCCGCGTGGCCATGCCACGCCCTGTCTGGTCGCCGGTAACGATGCGGCAACCTTCATCGAGATGTTCTCGCCCTTCGGCATGACGCTCAAGCAGGCCGGCTCCGAAATCGGCTCCGCAACCATCATCAAGATGGTTCGCAGCGTTATGGTGAAGGGGCTGGAGGCGCTGAGTTATGAATGCTTCATGGCGGCGCGCGCAGCCGACGTCGATGCGGTGATCCTCGACTCGCTCAAGGACAGCTATCCGGGCCTCGATTGGCCCAGTCTCGTTCCCTACAATGTCAGCCGCATGCTCCAGCACGGCACCAGGCGCGCCGCCGAGATGCGAGAGGTTGCGGCCACGTTGCGCGAACTGGGTGTCGACCCCGCCGTGACCGAAGGCACGGTGACACAGCAGGAGCGTCTCGGCGCTTTAGGCCTGCCCGGCGATCCCGATGACGGCTTGGCTCTGCTTGATCTCGTTGCCGACGCGCTGGCGGAGACGGATCGCGCGAGCTGATAGTCGCCAAAGTTATGCATTGATCGCCGGATGCGACGAAGACCCGCCCGCGCGAAACCTTTAGCCAGAACGAAACAATCAGAGCTGGTGCAGGCCGCGGCGCGATCGGGCGCCCGGACCATCATGGCCGGCGGGGAGGTAGGCGATGAGTGAGACTATGACGGCGCAGCACGGGATTGCAGTGCAACGCCCCGCCCCACTGGACAAGGCCACTGTCCTGCCGGTCCATCGCTCGCTGTATATCGACGGCGTGTGGCGCGAACCCCTCGCTGGTGGCAGCCTTGACCTGACCAATCCTGCAACCGGCGCCTCGCTCGGCCTCGTCGCCCAGGCGGGTCCTGCAGATGTCGATGACGCAGTCGCAGCCGCACGCCGTGCCTACCGCGTTTGGAAGCACGTCGCACCAGCGGAACGTGCCAAGATCCTGCGCCGCATTGCCCAGATCGTCCGCGACAACGCGCGCGAACTCGCGCTGATTGACGCCATCGATGGCGGCAACCCGGTTCACGAGATGGAGGGCGATGTCGCCAATGCCGCAGCGCAGCTCGACTTCTTTGCAGGCTTGGTAACCGAGATGAAGGGTCATTCGGTGCCGCTGGGGCGCGACTCCGTAAATTTCTCAGTGCGCGAGCCGCGTGGTGTCATCGGGCGCATTATCCCCTTCAACCATCCCTTCATGTTCTGCGCAGCCAAGTCTGCGGCACCGCTGGCGGCTGGCAACACCGTCATTGTCAAGCCGCCGGATCAGGCGCCGCTGAGTTCGCTGCGCTTTGCCGAGCTGATCGATGGTCTATTGCCGCCAGGCGTGTTCAGTGTGCTGCCAGGCGGGCGCGATGCGGGCGCCGCGCTCGCAGCGCATCCCGACGTCGCGATGATCTCGTTGATCGGCAGCGTACAGGCCGGGCGCGCTGTGATGAAGGCCGGCGCCGACACGATCAAGCCGGTCCTGCTCGAACTCGGAGGCAAGAACGCGCTGGTCGCGCTCGCCGATGCCGACCCCGATGAGGTGGCCGCCGCCGTCGTCGCCGGCATGAACTTCACCTGGTGCGGGCAGTCCTGCGGCTCGACCAGCCGCGCCTTCATCCATGACGCGATCCATGACGCCGTCATCGCGCGCATCGCCGAGCGGGTGAAGCATTTCAAGCCGGGGGACCCGAGCGATACCGCCACGACGATGGGCGCGATCATCAGTGAGACCCAGCTCTCCAAGGTGCTCAGCTTCATCGCCGACACCAAGGCGGAGGGCGCAACGCTGCTCTGCGGCGGCGGGCGGCCATCGGACCCTACCCTCGCCAAGGGCAATTTCGTCGAGCCGACCGTCTTCACCGGCGTCACGCCGGAGATGCGCCTCGCCCGTGAAGAGGTCTTTGGCCCCGTGCTCGCCGTCTTCCGCTGGACCGACGAGGCGAGCATGCTCGCCACCGTCAACCGGGTTGAATACGGGCTGACCTGCTCGATCTGGACCAATGATGTCCGCGACGCGCACCGTCTGGCCGGCGAGGTGGAGGCGGGCTTCGTCTGGATCAACGAGGTATCCAGGCATTTTCTGGGCACGCCCTTCGGTGGCTACAAGCAGTCTGGCATCGGACGCGAAGAGTGCATCGAGGAACTCCTCAGCTACACCCAGGAAAAGCACATCCACGTCAATCTAAAGCGACCCGCGCGAAGTTGAGCGCGGACGCGAAATCAGATGCGAAGGCTCCAAAAAGAGAGCCTGCACAGAACAACAATCCAGGGAGATACAAATAGTGGTTGCCATCCGCCCCTCGCTCGCGCGCATCGCAGGCGCAACGCTGCTTCTGTCGGCTACTGTCGGTCCGCTCGCAGCGCAAACCTATCCGTCCGATCGCATCACCATGATCGTTGCCTTCGCGCCCGGTGGCTTCGTCGATTCCTTCGCGCGCATCGTTGGCCAGAAGCTCAACGAGAAATGGGGCAAGGCCGTCACCGTCGAGAACAAGGCCGGTGCCGGCGGCAACACCGCTGCAGCACAGGTAGCAAGCGCCAAGCCGGATGGGCTGACCCTGCTGGTGACCTCGACCGCGATCGCGATCAACGAGACGCTCTACAAGAAGCGCGATTACGCTATCGATCAGCTTGTGCCGGTGTCGATCTCGGTTTCGTCGCCGGAGATGATCGCCACGCACCCTTCGAAACCGGGCAACCTCAAGGATTATCTTGCCTGGGCGAGAACGAACGACATCAACTTCGCCAGCGCAGGCGTCGGCACTGGCTCCCATCTCGCGGCGGAGTATTTCCTCAAGGTGATAGCGAAGACGCCGGCGACGCATATACCGTTCCGCGGCGGCGCACTTTCGGTTCAGGCTGCGCTCGGCAACCAAGTCGACATGGTCGCCTCGTCGTTCGGCATCATCCCGCAGGTGCAGGAAGGCAAACTGACCGGCCTCGCCGTAGCCAGTCAGAACCGCGTAGCGGCAATGCCGAACGTGCCGACCTACACCGAAGCCGGCTTCCCCTTCGTTGCCGAATCGTGGGTCGCTGTACTCGCACCGGCCAAGACGCCGCCGGCTATCGTCGCGGCGCTTAACGCGGCTATTGCCGAGGTGATCGCTGATCAGGCCAACCGCACCAAGCTGACGGGCATGGGCTACCAGCTTCACAACCGGTCCGTCGCTGAGACTGCCGCCTATCTCAAGGACGAGATCGCTAAATGGGGCGAGATGGTGCGGACCGTCGGCGTGACCGTCGAATGAGACTTCAGGTCGCTACTGCAGGGCGGTCTGGCTGGCTTACCAAGGAGAAACGGTCATGACCCCCCCGAGTGATGTCCGCTCCGGCGGTCTGCGGCTGCGCTCGCCACAGAATCTCGTCGCCGGCCTAATCCTCGTCGCCGCCTCCGCCTTCGTCGTCTGGATGCTGAGTGGGTTGTCGCAAGGCACCTTGCGCACGATGGGTCCGGCGATGCTGCCGCGCTGGACCGCGATCGCCATCGGGATCGGCGGTGCGGTGCTGGTCGTGCTCAGCGCGATCAGGGAGGGTGACGCTCTGGAACGCTGGCATCTGCGCGGGCCACTCTTCATCGTCGCGGCGCTCGTCATTTTTGCTGGCACGATCCGCCAGCCCGGCTTCCTCGTCGCGGCTCCGCTGGCGATGCTGCTGGCGGGCTTCGGCTCCCGCGAGGTCCGCCCGCGCGAACTCGTCATATTCACTGTCGCGATGACCCTGGCCTGCGCCCTGCTGTTCCGTGTCGCCTTGAACCAACCCTTGCCGATGCTGGTGATCCCGGCGCTTTCGCTCAATTTCTGAGGGGTCGATGGATCTGCTCTCGAATCTCGGGCTCGGCGCAGGCATCGCGCTCTCACCCGTCAACATCGCGCTGTGCTTCGCCGGCTGCATGCTCGGCACGCTGATCGGCGTTCTGCCGGGCATCGGCCCGATTGCCACGATCGCTATCCTGCTACCGCTGACATTCGGGCTCGATCCGACGGCTGCGCTGATTATGTTGGCTGGGATTTATTACGGCGCGCAATACGGCGGCTCCACAGCCTCGATCCTGCTCAACATCCCTGGCGAATCCAGCGCCGTGGTCACCGCAATCGACGGCCATGAGATGGCGCGCCACGGCCGAGCCGGCAAGGCGCTCGGAATCTCCGCGATCGGCTCCTTCATCGCCGGCACGATCGCGACCCTCGTTATCGCTGCGCTCGCCGCACCTCTGGCGGCGGTCGCACTCGTGTTTGGGCCGGCAGAATATTTCGCGCTGATGCTAACCGGTCTCGCCTTTGCTGTGCTGCTGGCGCGCGGCTCGGTGCTGAAGGCGGTGATCATGATCCTGGTCGGCGTGCTGCTGTCCACCGTTGGGCCCGACCTGACGACCGGCCAGCTGCGCCTGACCTTCGGAGCTACCTGGCTCGCCGACGGCATCGAGGTGGCGCTGCTCGGCATGGGGCTGTTCGGCATCGCCGAGGTCTTCCGCAGCCTGGAGCATGGCGAAGCCCGCAAGGTGAAGGAAGCGCCGATCGGCAAGCTCCTGCCCGGCCGCGAGGAGATGAAGGCCTCGATCAACCCGATCCTGCGTGGCACCGCGCTCGGCTCCGTGCTCGGCATCCTGCCCGGCAACGGCGCGGTGCTGGCCCCTTACGCCTCCTACACGCTTGAGAAGAAGCTCGCCAAGGATCCGTCGCGCTTCGGCCGCGGCGCGATCGAGGGTGTGGCAGGGCCTGAATCGGCCAACAACGCTGGCGCGCAGACCTCCTTCATCCCGCTGTTGACTCTCGGCATTCCGCCGAATGCGGTGATGGCCCTGATGGTCGGCGCAATGACGATCCACGGCATCGTGCCCGGCCCTCAGATCATGACCAAGATGCCCGACCTGTTCTGGGGGTTGATCGCCTCGATGTGGATGGGCAACCTGATGCTGCTGGTGATCAACCTGCCGCTGGTCGGGCTCTGGGTGAAGCTCTTGAACGTGCCCTACCGGCTGATGTTCGTCGGCATCGTGGTCTTTTGCTGCATCGGGGTTTACTCGATCAACAGCGAGCCGGCCGACATCCTGATCATGGCGGCGCTCGCCATCTTCGGCTACGGCCTGACCAAGTTCGGCTTCGAACCGGCGCCACTGACGCTCGGCTTCGTGCTCGGCCGGATGATGGAGGAGAACCTCCGCCAGGCGCTGATGATCTCGCGCGGCAATCCGATAACCTTCCTCGAACGGCCGATCGCCGCAACCTTCATCGTCATTGCCGTGGCGATGCTGATCGTCGGCGTGCTGCCCTCGATCCGCAAGGGCCGCGACAAAGTCTTCACCGAATGAGATCTGGGCGAACAGACCTCCAAACAAACGAGGCGCCGCCGCCCAACTTTGAGAGACGGACGATATCATGAACGAGCAAGCGAATACCGAGGCGCCGGCCGAGCGCCGCTGGGGCAGTGACGTCGTCGCCGAGACGATCAGGGCGCTCGGCTACCGACATGTCGCGCTCGTCCCCGGCGCCAGTTTTAGAGGACTACATGACAGCCTGGTCAACCATCTAGGCAATCATGACCCGGCGATGATCGTCTGCCTACACGAGGAGCATGCGGTCGCGATTGCCGACGGCTTCTCGCGCGTCGCGCAGGAGCCGATGGCGGTGATCCTGCACTCCAATGTCGGGCTGATGCACGCCACGATGACGATCTTCAACGCCTGGTGCGACCGCCGGCCGATGCTGATCATCGGCGCAACCGGGCCGGTCGACGCCCACCGCCGCCGGCCGTGGATCGACTGGATTCATACCTCTCGCGACCAAGGAGCGCTCGTGCGTCCCTATACGAAATGGGACGATCAGCCGGCCTCGGCTGAGGCCGCCGTCGAATCCCTCCTGCGCGCCGACCAGATCGCGAGAACCGCGCCGATGGGCCCGGTCTATGTCTGCCTGGACGCCGAGATGCAGGAGACGGAACTCGATCGCCACGTCCACGTCCCCGATGTCGCCCGCTTCCGCTCGCCGCGCCCCGCAGCGGCGCCCGCAGAGGATCTGCAACGCGTGCTTGAGGTGCTGCGCGGCGCGCGCGCGCCAGTTCTGCTCATCGGCCGCGTTTCTCGAGACACCTGCGACTGGGACCGGCGCATCGCGCTCGCCGAGGCACTCGGCGCGACGGTGCTGACGACGACGCATAATGCGCCTGGCTTCCCGACCGAACACCCGCTGCATGGCCTGGCTCCGGCCGGCGAGCGGCCGAACGAGGCAGAGATCGCGCTGCTTATGGCGGCAGACGCCATCGTTAGCCTCGACTGGCACGATCTGGCCGGCTTCTTGAGCGCCCGCTGCGGCGCCTCACAGACACAGGTGCCGCTGGCGACGCCGATCATCCACTGCTCGCTCGACGGCCATGTCACCAATGGCTGGAGCATGGATCATCAGGCGGTCGCGGCGGTCGATGTCAGGATCGCGGCGGATCCCGACCGCTTCGTCGGCCAGTTGCTCGAAGCCGTGACGACCTCCGGCGACTGGACCGCGTCGACCCCGATCATCGCTTCGGCCGAGCACTGGACCGTGTCGGCCACCACGGGGCCGGACCGAGCTGCGATCTTCAATTCCGAACAACTCGCCTTCACGGTCGCCGCTTTTGCCGAAGGTCGCGACGTTACCTTCGCACGACTATCCTTCGGCTGGCCGCGCTCGGCCTGCCGCTTTCGCACGCCGCTGGACTTCCTCGGCAAGGATGGCGGCGGGGCCGTCGGCACCGGCCCCGGTCATACGATAGGGGCGGCGATCGCGCTGCGCCATTCCGGTCGGATGACGATCGGCGTGATCGGCGACGGCGACTATCTGATGGGCGTCAACGCGCTCTGGACCGCCTCGCGCGACCGCGTTCCATTGATGCTGATCGTTGCCAACAATCGCTCCTACTTCAACGACGAGGTCCATCAGGAGCGTATGGCGCGGGCCCGCTCGCGCCCGGTTGAGAACAAGTGGATTGGCCAGCGCCTCGACGATCCGCCGCCGGACATCATCGGGCTAGCGCGCGCGCAGGGCTTCGAGGGCGGTCGCCCAGTGCGGTCCGTCGACGAATTGCTGGCCGAACTTGAGCGCGGCGCTGCTGTGGTGGCAGCGGGCGGTCGCTACATCATCGACGCGCTGATCGTGCCCGGGTATTCCGACAAATGAGCTCGCAAAATGCATCGGACCCCACGCTGACGATCGGCTGCGGCGCCTATGACCGGACCTGGCCGCTGATCGCTGGCCTGTTTCGTCCGGAAGGCTTTTCGCTCGACTGGTCTATCTTGCCGCCCGAGCAGGTCTTTCTGCGCGGTATGCTCGGCGGCGAATTCGACATCACCGAGATGTCACTGAGCACCTATCTGTTGCTGCGTTCGCGTGGGAACTGCCGCTATATCGGCCTGCCGCTGTTCGTTTCGCGGAAGTTCCGCCATAGCGCGCTTTATGTCCGGACGGATGCGGGGGTCACCACGCCCGAGGATCTCATCGGACGCCGCGTAGGCGTGCCAGAATATCAGCTCACTGCCAATGTGTGGGTGCGCGGCCTACTCTCCGATGAGTATGGCGTCTCCTCCGACGCGATCCATTGGATCATCGGCGGCATCGATTCACCCGGCCGCGAAGAGAAGGTGCCGGTAACCCTGCCCGAACGCTTTCAAACGACGCGGTTGCCCGCTGGCGAGACGCTGTGGGAATGGCTGCTGGCAGGCAAGCTTGACGCGATCATCGCGCCGCGCGCTCCAGAAGCCTTCGCCAAGGGACATCCGGCGATCCGTCGGCTGTTCACGGACGTTCCGGCTGCCGAGAAAGCTTATTTCCGCAAGACAGGGCTATTCCCGCTGATGCATCTGATCGGCATACGCCAAGATGTACTGGAGCTGCACCGCGAGCTGCCGGCGGCGCTGACTGCGGCGTTCGAGAAGGCCAAGGAATTCGCCGCGCATGAAATGCATCAGTTTGCCTACGATACCTCAATGTTGCCTTGGCAGGAGAGCGCGCTTCGCGAAACACAGGCCGTGATGGGGAGAGATTATTGGGCTTACGGCACGGCGACGAACCGCCGGGCCATCGAGGCCATGGCCCGGTATTCGTGGGAGCAAGGCCTCACTGACAGGCAGCTGTCGGTTGATGAAATTTTCCCACTGTGAGCGCCGCGCAGGGGTTGGTGCGCTGACCCTTCACGGTTTCATCGCTCTAGGGGCGCTCGAAGGGACGATCACCCGCGACGCTTTAGAAACCTATGCCCAAAAAGTCCTATTCCCGGCACGGCATCCCTTCGACATCATCATCATGGACAATCTGGCGAGCAAAATGGGCCGCGCGTGCTTGAGATAATCGAGTCGGCGGGCGCGAACCTGCGCTACCTCCCGCCCTACAGCTCCGACTTGAACCCTATGAAGACGCTTCGCCAAGCTCAAGGGGCTTCGGAGAAAAGCTAACGCACGAACTTGGGCGGCCTCTCGGATATCATCGGCGGGATCATCGACCTCTTCCCCATCGCCAAGTGCGCCAACTACATCAGCGCGGCAGCGTACAGCGCAACCTGACAGGACCTCGCTCTAGGACAATGGGCTTTTCCACGGCTGCTCAACTGTGAGGAGCAAGGAATTTAAAGGGCTGTGCAGGCTTAAACTCCTGCGATGTTTCCCCTGAAAGTATACGCTGTCCTGAAAGATCCAGTTTGAGCGAAGGGGCACCTACTTTGAGGTTGAGCAGCCCAAGGTCGACCCAAAACACCGAGGGCGTGTGGACGCTATCGAAAAAATAACGCCCGGCGTTGATGTCAGTCAGCGTGCGCCAGCGCGTGGCGGCGATGTTTGGCTTTAGTGGGTCGGACAACCCCAGTGGCGCAGAAATTGCCCGGATCAAGGACATCACTTGAGCCACTGCGGCGTCGCCTCCAAGGCCCGTAGGTACAGCGTCGACCATCCAGCTCATGCGCGCGAATCGGTCGGATGCGCGATTCGTTCCGGGAAGGAAATTCAGTCCTCCCACGGTCTTCCAATAAGTGGTGATCGCAAGCTGTTGGTCAAACGTCGGTTCGTTCGTCATGACCTTGAACTGCTTGCCGTGATAGATCTGCAGCTTGCCACCAGTGTACTCCACGATCGCGGTATCGCCTGATTTGTCGGTGATGGCGAGGTGCCCCTGCGCAGCTGAACCATTGGGGAGCGCCGGTGCAACGATGGTGAACGGCTCCTTGGAAAGAGCGGATACAGCTTCAGCAACCGTGGCGTAGTTGTCCAGAACATACTGTAGCCATGCGCCTATAGAAAGCAGCGGTTTTTTTGAAAATCTATAGTCGCCATAGTCACTATTGGTCAGGTAAAGTAAGTTTCCGGCCAGTCCCGCGTCATTCATGCCATCGACGGTCCCGACATTATACATGGCGGCGATCACAGAACCGTACTTGCTGGTCCATTTGATCGAGTTGGAACCGATGCCGCCATCTCGGACCAGACCAGCTGGAAAGGCCCAGAGATCGGTTCGCGTTTCTTCAAGCCAGTCCATGGTGCGGCCGACCAAGTGGCTGGATCCGGCCCCCTGATAAACGATTCTCGTACAGGCATCTGCGGCAGGGACCAAAGCGATAGCGGCGGCGAAAGCACAGATTACAGCGGCATTGTTGCGCATAGCATCCTCTCTATGTTTCCAGATAATACTATTTCATCGGTGCGTGGCAAATTCAAACGCGAACCGTCGCGCGATGCTGGATTTACCGCAGTTCGTCGATGGTGCTGTAGTGGCGTTAAGTTTAGGCGCTTCAGGCGTCGGGCTCACGTCGAGGCGCCATCGTTTTGCGCTAAAATTCGAACCTAATCAGTTGCTTGAGCGAGCGATCTGATCGGAATGGGGTACCTTACTACAATTGACCTGCCACTGGTTTGTCATCCAGCAGCGATTAGGGCATCGGCGCTTTTTACGCCTTGTGGCGCAGCGGGAGCAACGTGCGATCGGCGGAGTTGGTCGGGGGGCGCAGGGTCCCGCCGGGGCGGATAATCAGATAGTCAACTCGCGCCGCAATAGAGTCGACATCGGCCGTGCGGGAAAAGACGCCAAACTGGTATGGGATGTCGGGACCGACCAAGGACCATCTCCTGCTTGGGTGAGGTGAATCTCGCAGCCCCACCCAGTCATGATAATGTATTGGTTCCGATGTCCGTCCGTGAGAAGCCGAGCCGATGCCAGAAGGGAACTGCGGCCGAAAGGTCGTTGCTCGGAACGATGGCGATGGCGCCGACGCTTGGTATCTCCCAAGTGCTGAACGATGACCCTTGTCCCTGCAGCGAGGAAGTCGGCACGTCAACCCCAACCAGTGTGACATCGACTGCCACGCTCAAGGTCATTGAGTTTGGCCCCTAGGGCGCGGCTTAGCGATCCAGATAGATGGCGAGACGCATTGCTGCATTTTTGAGATGGGTTTCGGCGGCAGTGCGGGCGCGCTGCGCATCACGGGTAGCAATCGCATCGTAGATTGCCTGGTGCTCGCCCTGGACTATCTGAGCCATGCCGGCGACACGAGCTGAATTGGCCCGGGCGGTTCGAATGAAGGTGCGTACGCGCCGATCGAGAAACTCTGACAGGTCGCGGAAATAGGGATTATCGGTCGCATCGACAATGGCGCGATGAAAAGCGACGTCTTCGTCGACACCGGATTCGCCACGGTCGATCGCGGCTTGCATCGCGTGCAGCCTTGCCCGGATCGTGATGAGGTCGGCCTCGCTGTGCCGCTCTGCCGTGTGCTCGGTCGCGGATGCCTCGACTGCCATCAGCAGCTCGACGATGTGGCGCAGATCCCGCTTGTTAGAGAAATCGGCAACGTCGAGCCGAAAGACTGAACTCGCGCCCGGATCGGCAACGAAGGCGCCGGCGCCCTGCCGCGACAGCACCAGCCCGTCATGCTTCAGTCGGCCGACAGCCTCGCGTACGATTGGGCGGCTGACACCATAGGTCTTGGCAAGTTGTTGTTCGGTCGGGAGGCGCTCGCCGGCTTGTAGGCGGCCCGAGGCGATCTCGTCGCGCAGTCTGAGCGCCAGCGTATCCGCAAGCGAGGGCGCTCGTCCCAAAATGTCACGTGGCGGCTCGGGGCGGGTCTTGTCGGGGCCCATATGTTCGATATGTCCGTTAGCTGGCGATATGCAGGCCGCCGTTGACGTGAATGCTCTCGCCGGTGACGAACCGTGCCAGATCGGAGCACAGGAAGGCAACGACGCCAGCTACTTCCTCGGCCGTTCCCAAGCGCCTCATCGGCGTGTTCGATATCAGTTCCGGTTTTTTGGCGATCAGCGGCTGCACCATCGGCCCCTCGATCAGCCCGGGCGAGACGCAGTTGACGCGGGTGCGCGGCGCCAGTTCGAGCGCTAGCGAGCGCGAGAGGCTGAGCACGCCCCCTTTCGCTGCTGCATAGTGGGCATGGGCATAGCTACCGCGATGGCCAGCCATCGACGCAATGTTCACAATCGCAGAATTGTCCGCCAGATGCGGGATGGCCGCGCGGCAGATGTGGAACACGCCGTCGAGATTAATTGCGATCGACTGCCGCCATTCGGCCTCGCTCATCTCGCTGACCAGCCGGTCACGATAGACACCTGCTGCAGTGACCACAGCATCGATACGGCCGAATCGCGCCATTGTGGCTTCGACAACGCGGCCGGCGTCCTCGGCCTGCGCCGCGTCCTGCCGCAGCGCCAATACGCGGTCTTCGCCCGGGTCGAGCTCCCGGGCGAACGCTGCGGTGCCCTCCGAGTCGAGATCGGTCAGGGTGCACCGGGCGCCATACCGCTGGAAAAGCCGCGCCACGGCTCGGCCGATTGCCCCGTTAGCGCCGGTCAGCAGCAGCACCTTGCCGGATAAGTTGATCACGACGCGTCCTCAGGTCATCAGCCAGCCGCCAGCCACGTCGCAGACCTGGCCGGTGACGAAAGCGGCGTCGTCGGAGGTCAGGAAAAGGCATGTTTTTGCCACGTCTTCCGGGCTACCAAGCCGGCGAAGCGGCGTCGCCATCCGCGCCGCCTCATTCGCCTCGGGAGCCGTGCCGCGCATCAGAGGCGTGTCGATCCGGCCTGGTGCCACGGCGTTCACTGTGATGCCGTGAGGGCCGAGTTCGCCGGCGAGATGCTTGGTAAAGCCAATTAGCGCCGCCTTGGTCGCCGCATAATGGATCCCGACGATGTCGCAATAGGTCTTCCCGGCGACAGAGGAAACGCTCACGATCGCCCCTCGTTGGGCCGCGCGCATGCCCGACACCACCGCGCTGGCGCACAGGAAGGCGCCTGTGAGGTTAACATCGAGGACGCGCCGCCATTCATCAGCCCCCATCTCGCCGAGTGCAGCCCGCTTGCCGTCGGCACCGGATTTCGGCGAGATGCCGGCATTGTTGACGAGCACGGAGATCGGTCCGAAGGCTTCGGCGACACGCGCCACCACCGTCTTGACCGAGGCCTCGTCGGCGACGTCGGCCGACACTGCCATAGTCATAGCGCCGCGCGCCCGCGCCGCGCTGGCTGCCCGTTCCGCGAGCAACGGATCATGGTCGAGATACGCAACGCTGGCACCGGCTGCCGCATGGGCATCGGCGATTGCCTGACCGATGCCGCGCCCTGCACCGGTGACGAGCACGACCTTGCCGCTATGGCTGCTCACTTCGCCACCTCCAGCATGATCTTGCCGAGATGGGTGCTCGACTCCATCAGCTCATGTGCCTTGCGTGCCTGTTCCAGCGGAAAGGTTGCATGGATGATCGGCCTGACGGTGCCGGCCTCCAACAGCGGCCAGACGTCGCGTCGCAGATTCCGCGCGATCTCCGCCTTGAGCGCAACGGAGCGGGCGCGCAGCGTCGAACCGGTCAGCGTCAGGCGCCGCAGCATGATGTTCATCAGGTTGAGGTCGACCTTGCTGGTCTGCAGGAAGGCGATCTGCACGAGCCGCCCTTCAAGCGCCAGGATGTCGAGGTTGCGCTGGATATAGGGGCCGCCGACCATGTCGAGCACGACGTCCACGCCCTTTCCGTCAGTCAGGCGCCTGACCTCCGTATCGAAGTCCTGCGCGCGGTAGTCGATCGCCTCATCGGCGCCGAGTGAACGGCAGAAATCGCATTTCTCGGGCGAGCCGGCCGTCGCATACACCGTCGCGCCGGCATGCCTGGCGAGTTGGATCGCCGTCGAGCCGATACCGCTCGATCCGCCATGGATCAGGATCGTCTCGCCTTTCTTGAGTCGGCCTCGCGTGAAGACGTTGTCGTAGACAGTGTAGTAGGTCTCCGGCAGGCCACCTGCTTCCAGCAGAGAGAGCGGTTTTGGCACCGGCAGGCAGAGTGCTTCGTCCGCGATCGCATATTCGGCATAGCCGCCGCTGATCACGAGTGCGCAGACCGCCTCACCGACCCGGCACGTCGAGACACCGTCGCCGACGGCGACGATATGGCCGGAAACCTCGAGGCCCGGAATCGGCGTCGCGCCGGGGGGCGGCGGATATCCGCCAGCCCGCTGCAAGCAGTCCGGCCGGTTGATGCCGGCCGCCGCAACCGCGATTAGCACCTGGCCCGGTCCAGGCTGCGGCACGGGCGCGGTCTCGCTTTCTATGACCTCCGGACCCCCGTATCCCGAAAAACGGACCTGCTTCATCGTCTGCGGCAATGCCATCGTCATGATCTCTCCCTGTCTGGCATCTTCGGTCGCTGGAGAATGATCCCGTTGAAAAAGATGTGACCCTCTTCCCGAAAGATCTCGTCTCGCGCCGGCACGGGCCGCTCCCGAGCTCCCCTCCTGCCTAGGGTCAAGCGATAGCAAACCCCCACTTGTCAGGCAACTTGGTTACCTGCATGATTGATCCGCCGGCGAAACGTCCGGCCGGGCCCGTCAGGCGACGGGGACCGCAAGAAACATTCGTGACAGCGGTCCTAGGGAGGACATGATGAGGTTCGCAATGCGCGCGGCTATGGCCGCAGTACTGTCTCTGTCAGCTACGCAGGCCTTCGCTCAGGTGAAGATCGGCGCGCTCTACCCCTTCTCGGGCGGTCTCGCGCTGCTCGGCGACGAGAGCTTCCGCGGCCTCGAAATCGCGATCGAGGAGCGCAACGCTGCTGGTGGCCTGAAGAAACAAAAGATCGAGATCGTTAAGGGCGACGCCGTCGAGCCCAACCAGGCGGTCGGCGAGGCCCGCCGCCTGACCTCGGTCGATAAGGTGCCGGTGATCTTCGGGACCTACTCGTCCTCGCTTTCGATCGCGGCGACGCAGGTCGCGGAACTGGCCGGCGTTCCTTATTTCGAACTCGGCGCGATCTCGGACCCGATCACCGAGCGCGGTTTCAAGAACGTCTACCGCACCAACCCGACCGCCCGCGATTTCGCCAGCCGCATGGTCGATGCCATCGGCGAGGCTATCGCGCCCGCTCTTGGTGTTGATGCGAAGTCGCTTAAGGTCGCAATCATCCATGAGGATTCGCTCTACGGACAGACGGTTGCCGGCTATCAGACCGCCCGCGCCAAGGAGAAGGGCGTCAACCTCGTCGAGACGCTGCCCTATTCGGCGAAGTCGGTCGATCTGACGCCGGTGATCCTGCGCCTCAAGACGGCCGGGGCCGACGTCGTGCTGCAGACCTCCTACCAGAACGACACCGTACTGTTCTTTCGCCAGATGAAGGAGCAGGGTTTCAAGCCCCGAGCCATGATCGGCGCCGGCGGCGGCTACTCGCTGCGCGACACCATGCTGGCCATCGGAGCGGAGAACATGGAAGGCGCTCTTAACGTAGACTTCACCCAGTACCGCACCAATCCGAAGGCGGCGCCGGGCGTCGATGAGTTCGTCAAGAAGTACCAGGCCAAGTACGGCACGGCGCCGCGCTCGGGCCACTCGCTCGCCAACTACATGGGCGCGCTGGTTTTCCTCGACGCGATGGAGAAGGCTCCCGACCTGAAAGCCACCTCGATCCGCACGGCCGTGATGGCGGTCGACATCCCTGTCGGCGGCACCGCGACGGGCTGGGGCGCGAAGTTCGCCGAGAGCGGGCAGAACGGCCGCGCCGTACCCTTCCTGATGCAGTGGCAGGGCGGGGACCTCGTCACCGTGTTCCCGGCCGACGCCGCCGTCGCCAAGATGAAGGTCGGCGTCGGCGCCAACTGACGTAGGCGCCTCGCGTCTCGTCCGGTTCGAGGGCCGCTACCGGCGGCCCTCCCATACCCGCACCCGACATTCTTTCTTCGCTCGTTTCGATCCTGGAGACGCCCTTCATGGACGTGCTTGTCCAGTTGCTGCTCAACGGCATCATGCTTGGCAGCATGTACGCCATCATCGCGGTCGGACTGACGCTGATCTTCGGCATCGTCCGCGTCGTGAACTTCGCCCATGGCGAGTTCCTGATGATCGGCATGTACGCGACCTACCTGCTCGCCACGAAGCTCGGCTGGCACCCCTATGCTTCGGCCGTGCCGGTCGTCCTTTTGCTCTTCTGCGTGGGCGCACTGGTCCAGCGCTTCATCATCCAGCCGCTTCTGAATGCCGACGAGCACATCCAGATCTTTGCGACCGTCGGCCTATCGACGGCTCTCGTAAACCTTTCGCTGATGGTTTTCGGTGCCGATCTCTATTCGGTCTCCACGCCCAGCGCTCGCCAGTCGGTTTCGCTCGGCGGTTACACGGTGCTGTCGGGGCAGCTTGTCATCCTCGCCTGCGCGCTCGCCCTGGTGGCCGGTCTCCATCTCTTCATGCAGAAGACGCCGCTGGGCCGCGCCATCCGTGCGACCGCGCAGAATCGCAACGCGGCGCTGCTGATGGGGGTACGGGTCGATCGCATCTACATCATCTCATTCGGGCTCGGTGCCGCCTGTGTCGGCCTCGCCAGCTCGCTCGTCATGCCGCTGTTCCCGGTCACGCCGACGATCGGCTCCTATTTCGTGCTGACCGCCTTTGTCGTGGTTGTGCTCGGCGGCATGCGCAGCATGTACGGCGCCTTCGCCGGCGCGATGATCATCGGAGTCGTCGACAGCCTGTCGGGCTACTACATCGCGCCCGACCTCAAGGAGGTCGTCTATTTCGCGATCTTCATCCTGATCCTGATCTTCAAGCCGACCGGCCTGTTCGGGTTCGGCCGTGGGACGGAGTGAGCCCATGACCTCGCAGACTGCCTCCCGGGCCGCAGCCCCTCCCGTCGCCGGTGCGAGGCCAAGCAGGCTTGCTGCACTGACCCATCCGCGCGTCTATGTGGCGCTGATCCTGCTTTCGCTGCTGCTGTTCATCCCTGCGCTCAGCGACTCGCCCTTCGTCGTCCATGTCTTCGTGACGATCTGCGTTTTTGCCGGGCTCTCCACTGCCTGGAACATCGTCGGCGGCTATGCCGGCCAGCTCTCCCTCGGCCACATGATGTTCTACGGCATCGGCGGCTACACCACAGCGCTGCTGATCCAGCATTTCGGCCTGTCCCCCTGGATCGGGATGTGGGCGGGCGCAGCGCTGTCGGCCGTCGTCGCTGTCTGCATCGGCTATCCGTGCTTCCGGCTGCGCGGCCCGTTCTTCTCGCTCGCGACCATCGCTTTTCTCGAGGTCATCCGCCTGCTCGCGATCCATTTCCATGGCGTCACAGGTGGCTCGGCCGGGCTGATCGTCCCACTTAAGACCGGTTGGACCTGGATGATCTTCACCGACAAGTTCAACTACCTGATCATCGCCTTCGGCCTGCTGCTGGTGACGCTCATCGTCTCCTGGGCGATCCGCAACGCGCGCCTTGGCTACTATCTCACCGCCGTTCGCGAACGCGAGGACGCAGCCTCGGCCGCGGGCATCAGCCCGACCGAGGTCAAGCTGAAGGCCGTCGTGATCTCCGCGGCGCTGACGAGCCTGATCGGCTCGTTCCATGCGATGTACACGACCTTCCTTGAGCCGGCGACAATGTTCTCGCTCGCCACCTCGATCGAGATCGCGATGTTCTCGCTCATCGGTGGCCTTGGCACGGTGCTGGGGCCGCTGCTGGGTACGGTGCTGGTCGTGCCGATCGCCGAGGCGGCGCGCGGCTGGCTCGGCGCCTCCGCCAACGGCCTTCACGGCTTCGTCTATGGCACGGTGCTGGTCCTGATAACTCTGACGCTGCCGGGCGGCCTCGTCGGTACCTTCGGGGCGCGGGTCGGTCGCATGATCGACCGGCTCCCGGGTGGCAGACCGCGGCCGGAGCAGGAGGCTCCCGCCCTGCGTCGGATCGCGGGAACCCCTGGCGAAACGATGCTGGAGACGAAGAACCTCGTCATGCGCTTCGGCGGCCTGATGGCGACGGACAACGTCTCGATGATCCTGAAGCGCGGTGAAATTCTCGGGATCATCGGGCCGAACGGTGCCGGCAAGACCACGCTGTTCAACCAGATCTCCGGTTTCCTGAAGCCGACATCGGGCCGCGTCGCCATCGTCTCGGGCGGGCAGGAAACGACGCCGGCGAGCGCGGATGCCTTTGCAAGGGTCGGCGTCGGACGCACCTTCCAGATCGTCCAGCCTTTCGGCAAGCTCAGCGTGATCGAGAACATCATGATCGGCGCCTTCATGCGCCATCCGGATGTCGCCTCGGCGCGGGCCGTGGCGTTGAGGATCTCGACGCTGGTTGGGCTGCATCATCTGCGTGAGGTCGAAGCGCGCAATCTGCCGATCGGCGATCTCAAGCGCCTCGAAGTGGCCCGCACGCTCGCGACCGAGCCCGATATCCTGCTGCTCGACGAGGTCATGGCCGGTCAGAGCCAGGCCGATACGCAAAAAATGGTCGAACTGATCCGCGCGGTGCGCGATGCGGGCGTCACGGTCATCGCGATCGAGCATAACATGCAGGCGATCATGAGCCTGTCCGACCGCATCATCGTCATCGATTCCGGCAAGGTGATCGCCGAAGGCGATCCGCAGGCTGTCGTGCGCGACCGCCGCGTGATCGAGGCCTATCTCGGAGAGGATTTCGCCAATGCTCAAGGTCTCTGAGCTGACGGCCGGCTACGGCCGCACCACGATCCTCCAGGACGTCTCGATCGAGATCGGCAAGGGCGAGGTCGTCACCATCATCGGCGCCAACGGCGCAGGCAAGACCACGCTGCTGCGCGCCATCTCTGGGCTGGTGAAGCCCGGCGCCGGCAGGATCGAGTTCGACGGGCAGGAGATCGCGGGTGCCACGCCGGCCGACATCGTCGGGCGCGGCCTCGTCATGGTGCCCGAGGCGCGCCAGCTCTTCCCGGTCATGACGGTCCGGGACAACGTCATGATGGGCTGCTACCACGCCAACGCCCGCGAGGGATCGCAGGCCCGCTTCGAGGAGGTGCTGGAGATCTTCCCGCGCGTCCGCGAACGGCTCGATCAACTCGCCGGCTCGCTCTCTGGCGGCGAGCAGCAGATGGTCGCCATCGCGCGCGGTCTGATGGCGAAGCCGCGCCTGCTGATGCTCGACGAGCCCTCGCTTGGTCTCGCGCCCATCATCGTCCAGCAGATGTTCGGCATCGTGGAGCGCATCTGTGCGATGGGAACGACAGTGCTGCTGGTCGAGCAGAAGGCCTTCCACGCGCTCAAGATCGCGCAGCGCGCCTATGTCATCGAGAACGGCCGCATCGCCATGGAGAACACCGGCGAGGGCCTTCTCGCCGACCCGCATATCAAGACCGCCTATCTTGGGATCTAGGCCCATGACGGACATCTCCGGCCACACGCGCGTCTATGCGATCCTCGCCGACCCGGTGCACCACGTCCTGACGCCGCAGCACCTCAACGCCCTGATGCGCAGGCGCGGCCATGACGGCGTGATGGTGCCGGTGCATGTGGCGGCCGGCGACCTGGCGACCGTGGTCGCTGGGCTGAAGGGCATCAAGTCCCTCGGAGGCTTCGTCGTGACCGTGCCCCATAAGACCGCGATCGTCGCGCTCTGCGACGAGGTCTCGCGTCAGGCCGAACTCGTCGGTGCCGTTAATTGTATCCGCCGGGACGCCGAGGGCCGGGTGATCGGCGAAATCCTCGACGGGCTCGGCTTCGTCGCCGGCCTGCGGCGCGAGGGCTTCGATCCGAAGGGCAGGCGCGTCCTGCTGCTCGGTGCGGGCGGAGCGGCCAATGCCATCGCCTTCGCCCTGGCCGAGGCCGGCATCGCGAACCTCTCGATCGCCAACCGCACGCGCGCCAAGTCGGAGGACCTGGCGCGGCGCCTTGCCCAAGCGTTTCCGGCCCTTCCGGTGCAACTCGACGATGCCGATCCCGCCGACCACGACATCGTCGTCAACAGCACCTCGCTCGGCCTCGCCGCAGGCGACCCGCTGCCCGTCGACGTCTCGCGCCTGACTAACCGGCAGGTCGTCGCCGAGGTCATCATGCAGCCGCCCGTTACGGCGCTGCTCGCCGCAGCAGAGGCCAAGGGTTGCCGCGTCCATTACGGCCTGCCGATGCTGGAATGCCAGCTCGAGATGATGGCGGATTTCATGGGCATGACGCCATGACCGCGACCCCGCCGCCCGACCGCAACCGCGATCTCGCAGGGAAGGTCGCCCTGATCACCGGCGGCGGCTCGGGGCTTGGCCTCGCCATGACACGGCGCTTCGCAGCACGCGGCTCGCGGGTCGTCGTGCTGGATCGCGACGCCATGGGGTCCGAGGCGCTTGCCGGAATCGAGGGCGCAGTCTTCATGGCCTGCGACGTCTGCGAAGCGGAGGCGGTGAATGCGGCCTTTGGTCAGGTGGAGACCGAGATCGGCCCGCTCGACATCGTCGTCGCCAATGCCGGCATCTCGCAAAACAGCCTAACGCTGGACCTCGCCTTCGCCGACTGGCGCAAGGTGATGGGCGTCAATCTTGACGGCGTCTTCCTGACCGCGCAGGCCGCGGGGCGGCGGATGGTCCCGCGCGGGCGCGGCGTCATTCTGCTGATGGCCTCAATGTATGGCGTCGTCGCCGCGCCGGAGCGCCTCGGTTACTGCGTCTCGAAGAGCGGGGTCGCGATGATGGCAAAGGCGCTTGCGCTCGAATGGGCGCGCCACGGCCTGCGGGTCAATGCGCTGGCGCCGGGCTATGTCCGCACGCCCTTCCTCAACGACCTGATCGCGCGTGGCCGGCTCGATGCCGACGCGCTGACGAGGCGCATGCCGATCGGGCGTTTCATCGAAACCGATGAGGTGGCCGATCTCGCCGCCTTCCTCGCCAGCGACGAGGCGAGCGCGATCACCGGTCAGGTCGCCGGCGTCGACGGAGGCTGGAGCACCAATGGCTATCTCTGAGACCACATCCGGAGGAGGGCGCTGATGCCGAGGCGCGAGACACTCCAAGCCGATGCGCCCTGGACGGCGCTGCGCTCCACGCCCGCCGACTGGAAGGCCGCCGATCCGGCGCTCCTCGGCAGCATGCTGACCCAGCTCCACCTGATCCGTGCCTTCGAGGAGATCGTGCTCGAACTCGCCAGCGAGGGGCTGGTCCACGGTCCGGCCCATTCCTCGATCGGGCAGGAGGGCGGGGCGGTTGGCTCGGTGATCGGACTGCGCGCTTCTGATCAGGTCAATGGCTCGCATCGCGGCCACCACCAGTTCCTCGCCAAGGCGCTGTCCTATCTCGCGCCGCGGCTCGATCCGGTCGCGGATTTCGACGAGCCCGTCGAGACCATGCTGCACCGGAGCCTGGCCGAAATCCTGGGCCTCGAACCCGGCTTCGGCCATGGCCGCGGCGGCTCGATGCATCTGCGCTGGATCGAGGCCGGCGCGCTCGGCACCAATGCGATCGTCGGCGGCGGTGTACCGCTCGCGGCAGGCGCCGCCATGGCCCACAAGCTCGCCGGTTCCGGCGATCTTGCCGTGACCTATTTCGGTGACGGCGCCATCAATATCGGCTCGACGCTGGAGACGATGAACCTCGCCGCCGCCTGGGCTCTTCCGCTGATCTTCGTCGTCGAGAACAATCTATATGCGGTTGCGACCCATGTCGACGAGGCCTCCCGCGAGACGCGTTTGTCCGGGCGCGGACCGGGTTTCGGCATCCCGTCCTGGCGTGTCGACGGCATGGACCCGCTTGCCGTGTATCTTGCCACGGCGGAGGCGGCAGCCCTCGCGCGCGCCGGCAAGGGGCCGGCGCTGATCGAGCTCGAGGTCTATCGCTATTTTCACCAGAATGGACCGCTGCCGGGCTCCGCCTTCGGCTACCGCTCCAAGGAGGAAGAAGCCGCATGGCGCGCCCGCGACCCCGTCACACGCGTCGCGACCGAGATGATGGCGCTCGGCCTCATCGACGAGGAGACCGTGACGGATCTACGCGAACGCGCCGTCGCCCTGATGAACGGCATCGCCGGCCGCCTGCTGGAGCCGGAGAGCAACCGTCGCCGCATCCGCCCCGAGCTCTGGCCTGACACTGCCTTCGTCGATGTCGGCCTGCGCGGCGCCTTGCCGGCGCTGTCTTCGGAAGGCCGGCTGATGGGCGAGAGGATCGAGCGCAAATTCGTCGACGCCATTGCCGATGTGCTTCACCGGCGGCTGGAGACTGATCCTTCACTGGTGATCATGGGCGAGGATATCCATCGTCTGAAAGGCGGCACTAATGGCGCGACGCGCGGTCTCGCTGCCGCCTTCCCCGACCGCGTGCTCGGCACCCCGATCTCCGAGAACGCCTTTACGGGCCTTGCCGGCGGTCTCGCCATGGACGGGCGCTACCGACCGATCATCGAGTTCATGTATCCGGACTTCATGTGGGTCGCGGCCGATCAGGTTTTCAACCAGATCGGCAAGGCGCGTCACATGTTCGGCGGCACTACCAACGTGCCGCTCGTGCTGCGCAGCAAGATCGCGATGGGCACCGGCTACGGTTCGCAACATTCGCTCGATCCAGCCGGCGTCTTTGCCACCTCGCCAGGCTGGCGCATCGTCGCGCCCTCGACGCCGCAGGACTATATCGGGCTGATGAATGCTGCCCTGAAGGGCAGCGATCCCGTGCTGGTGATCGAACACGTCGATCTTTACCAGACAAACGGCATGATCCCCGCCGGCGATCTCGACTACGCCATCCCGCTCGGCAAGGCGCGTATCGTCCGTGAGGGGCGCGATCTCACTATCCTCACCTATTCGGCCATGGTGCATCGCAGCGTCGAGGCGGTAGAAGCGCTTGGCGTCGATGCCGAGATCGTCGACTTGCGCACACTCGACCGCGCCTCGCTCGACTGGGAGACGATTGGCGATAGCGTTCGCAAGACGCATAACGTCCTGATCGTCGAGCAGGGCGCGCGCGGCACCTCCTATGGCGCGATGCTGGCCGACGAATTGCACCGCCGCCTCTTCGATTGGCTGGATCAGCCGGTCCAGCGCGTCCATGGCGGCGAGGCTTCGCCCACGATCTCTAAGGTGCTTGAACGGGCTGCCTTCGCCGGGCGCGAGGAGGTGATGGCCGGTATCGCCAGGGTAATGGACGAGCGCGGCACTCCGCTTGCCGGGGCCGCCGCATGATCATGTCTGCCAGCGAAGCCTATGATTACATCATCGTCGGGGGTGGCACGGCCGGCTGCGTGCTCGCCAACCGCCTGAGTGAGGATGGCCGCCGCAGCGTGCTGCTGCTGGAGGCGGGCGGCGAGGGCAAGGGCTTCTGGATCCCGATCCCGGCCGGCTTCAGCAAGCTCCTCGTCAATCCGAAGTTCAACTGGCGTTTCCAGACGGAGCCGGAGGAAAACACCCGCAACCGCGAGATTGCGATCCCGCGCGGCAAGGGGCTCGGCGGCTCGACGTTGATCAACGGCATGATCTATGTCCGAGGTCAGGCGCAGGATTTCGATGGCTGGGCTCAGGCTGGCTGCACTGGCTGGAGCTTCGCTGAGGTCCTGCCCTATTTCCGCAGGCTCGAAGCGTATGACGGCGAGGGCGACGCGACGCGCGGCCGCGTCGGCCCATTTCCGGTGACTGATGTCGAGGAGCGCCCCGAAATCGCCGAGGCCTTCATCGCAGCGGCGGGGCAGGCGGGCTATCCGCGCAACCCTGACTATAACGGCCCGTCGCAGGACGGATTCGGTTACTATCAAGTCAATCAACGCCACGGCCGTCGCGTTAGCGCGGCAGATGCCTATCTGGCGCCTGCGCGGGCCCGCTCGAACCTGCGTGTTATGACCGGCGCACATGTCCTGCGCGTCGATCTCGACGGCAAGCGCGCTACGGGTGTCACTTACCGTATCGACGGCATCGAACGCCGGGCCGCGGCGCGCCACAGTGTCGTCCTGACGGCGGGCGCGATCCAAACGCCACACCTGCTCGAACTCTCTGGCATCGGCGATCCGGCGGTGCTGGCGGCGGCCGGCATCGCGATCCGTCATGAACTGTCGGGGGTCGGCGGCAATTATAGCGACCATTTCTGCACCCGCATGAACTGGCGGGTGAAGCTGCCGGTGACGCTGAACGAGACGACTCGGGGCTGGCGCCTGGCGGCCGCTGTTGCGAAGTATTTCCTGACCCGGAAGGGTATCCTGACACTCGGAACCGGGTTGGCGCACGGTTTCGTCCGGACTCGACCGGATATCGAGGGGCCGGACGTCCAGTACTTCTTCATGCATGCTAGCTACGCCAATGCAGCCGAGCGCAAGCTCGACCACGAACCCGGCATGACCATTGGCGTGACGCAGCTGCGGCCGGAATCCCGCGGTACAATTCATGTTCGCTCGCCCGATGCTGCCACCCCGCCTGCAATCCGCCCGAATTTCCTCGCGACGTTCACCGACCGGCAATGTATGGTCGATGGCATGAAGATCGCGCGCGCGATCGTTGGCCAACCGGCGATGGACCGCTATCGCGCTCAAGAGATGTCACCAGGGCGGGCTTGCGTCAGCGACGAGGATTGGCTGGCCTTCGCCCGCGACAACGGCCAGACAATCTACCATGCCTGCGGAACCTGCCGCATGGGGCAGGGGCCGGGCGCGGTGACCGATCCCGCCTTGCGGGTCCATGGCATCGACGGCCTCCGGGTCGCAGACGCCTCGGTGATGCCGGCCATCGTCTCTGGCAACACGCAGGCGGCAGTGTTGATGATCGCTGAAAAGGCGGCGGACCTGATCCGGCAAGATTGCCTCTAAAGGCTTACATTTTGGCCGTCCCAGTGCCTCTGCCTTTCCTCGCTCGCTACCCTCAGGCCAGTTGAGAGCTCTTTGATCCGCGTACCCAGCATGTCGATTTGATCGAGATCGAGCTGGGCGATGTCCTTGACCGCCGGGAGCCGCCTCCGGTTCGCCGTTCTCAAGCCACCCGACTTCATTCCTGAGATGTAGCAGCCCGTTGGCGACGACGATACCGAACTCCGCAAGATGACTGCGCCGTGCGTAGGTCAGCTGGGTATGCTGTCGGATGAAGCACCGACATGTGCGGAAGAATACGGCCCGCGCCTGGTGCTCTGCGCTCTTCACGGGGACGCAGTGGACGTTGGATCGCAACATAGGTTCTGCAATCCCAGGTCCGTCAGCTGCCTTGTTCTTCTGCTTGAAGAAGGGCTTCGCGTAGATCGGCGAGATCAGCCAACCATCATGGCCAAAGCACTGAGCCACGCTGCCCCAGTAATGGCTGAAGGCCTAGACCTCCATCGCCACGATACATTGGGGCAACACCGTCAGCATTTACATGAGCTCGTCGCGCGATACAGCGCGGTTTAACGGGACGACTCGCCTGGTGCCGTCTCGCAGACCTGGAGCGTCGCTTGGCGAGATCAATTGCCTGACCATTGACGTCGGACATGAGTGCCTCCTGAGCGCACCACGATGGCGCTCACTAGCACCTCATGCTACAGGACGGAGGGGAATTTGCCCCGTCAGTTCAAGTCACGGCCGTTGAACGTCGGCGAGGCTCGCCTCGAATTGTGCGATCAGCCCCGTCGGCAGCCACTGCTTCTGAACGCCGCCTTTGCCCAGCAAGCCCATGTTGATCAGGCGCGATCCAAAACTGTACCGGGTCGGCTCTGATACAGGCGGACCTCCAGATTCCTGCCAACGAACCCTCAGAATCGGCTCGTCACCGCTTTCGTCGATCCGCCAAGACAGGTCGATCTTGCCAGTCGGCGACGATAGTGAGCCGTGCTTGCAAGCGTTCGTCGCCAGTTCGTGGAGCATCAGCGAGATGGACACGGTTGCCCTCGGACCAAGCTCGATGTCGGAGCCCGATGTAAAGATCCGGCCGTGGTCACCATGGAGGGCGAGCATCGGCCTGACGACGCTCAGGAGGGAAGCTGCCTCCCAGTCCTGTTGAAGCAGCTGGTCATGTGCCATTCCCATAGCAGCGATCCGCTGGCTAAAGGCGGCGAGGGCGTCGCGGTCGGTCACGCTTTTTAGCGTCTGAGTCGCGATGGCTTGAACCATCGCGAGGGTGTTCTTCATGCGGTGAGCGATCTCGGCATTCAGCACGGCTTGCCGGCGCTGGGCCTCGTCACGATCCCTCAAAGCTTTCCTCAGCTCCAACTGTCGCATCACCTGACGGGCTAGCACCCTCAGTGTATCCTGCTGCAGATCGGTAAGGTCGTGGGGCTTGTAGTCGAGGACGCACAACGTACCGATCGCGTGACCTTGCTCGGTCTTCAGCACGGCTCCGGCATAGAAGCGCAGCCCGGGCTCACCGGTGACGAGGGGATTGCAATCGAAACGGTGATCCTTGGTGGCGTCAGGGACGAGCAAAAAGTTCTCTTCGAGGATAGCCTTCGCACAGAAAGAGCTATCGAGCGGCGTCTCTCGCACGCCCAGGCCGACTTCGGCCTTGAAGAACTGACGATCCTCAGCGATCAGGTTCACCACCGCGATAGGCGTGCCACAGATACGAGAGGCCAGGTCCGCGATCTCGTCGAAGTCGCGTTCCCTTGGCGTGTCCAGCATATCGTAGCTGGCCAGCGCCGCCAAACGCTCGCTAGCGCGTATTGTCATGCTCAATAACTGTTCCAAGCTGCATGGACCCACTCGCTAACTCGCATTATCGGGGCGGCGAGCAAAGCGCTTTTGACATCGCCCACCCGCGACTTGCGACGGATGTTCAGCTCCGGCCAGCTTTCGAAAAACTGATTGTAGCGCACGCCAGAATTGTCACAGCGATCTGACAACCGGAGTCGGCAACGACTGCCGGGAAGATCAGTTCTGCCATCCGGCAGGTCAGCGCCGCCCGGTCCGATCGGGCCAGAACGAGGTTCGACTGCAACGATCTGTAGCCGCTAGTTGTTGATGAAGCTGCTTATGTTTTCCAAGCTGCAGCTCATAGAAGTCCCGCTATCAAGTGAGACACCGTTGTCCGCAGTGGGCGCAACCGGCCGGGGCACGGTTCAAAGTCAATCACCGCGATTCTGGCGCCGTCACTTATGCGGCGATCAGGTCCTGGGCGGCGGGAACGATGGCCGATAAATCGAGCAGGCCGATGATGTCATCGCCTTGGATGATCATCGCGTGAAGAAGCTCTTCGGCGCAACCGGTACCGGAGGGTGGGGCGCTGAACTGCTCGGGTGTCACGTTGATGATGTCCGAAACGCCGTCAGCCAGGAAGCCGGCGGAATGGCCGGCGTGCTCGATGACAATGACGACGCCACTGGCCGTATCGCCCGGGCGGAATCCTAGCATAGCCTGAAGGTCGAAGACGGGCACCACCAGACCTCGCAGGTTGATAACGCCGATCATGAACTCTGAGCCATGAGGAAGCTCCGTCACCGGCTGCCAGCCTCGTATTTCGCGGACTTTGGCAACATTGACGCCGAATCTGCGACCACCCAGGGAAAACAGTACCAGCTGCTGAACTGAGGCCAGTCGTGACATGGTGTCGGAATGAGTACGCATTGAGGTGCTCCTTTCGACTGGGGCGATCAGAATTCCGACCAGCCGACGTCGCTGCGGGCATTAGCAAGCAAACGGGGTGCAGAGCGGCCGCCGAAGGCTGCCTTTGCGACCGCCTGCAGGTGGCGAGGACTGGAGGCCGCCACGACGGCGACAGGCAACTTGGTGACCTGCTCCGTCCTTGTCCGGAACTGTCCCATGAGTTCATCGAGCCGCTTGATCTGAACGTCGAGGGTCGTGGCAGATGCCGCGCTCTGCTCGGCCAGCGCTGCGTTCTGCTGCGTGATCCCATCCATATGGCTGACCGTCTGGGCCATCTCCTCGATGCCATTGGCCTGCTCTCCCGAGGCCGCGGAGATCTCCTTGACCGTCAACGAAACGCGGTTCGAGGCTTCGACGATCTCTCGCAAGGTCGCGCCGGCATCACGAACGAGTTTCACGCCGCTGGAGACCTGCTCATCCGACGATGCAATCAGCCCTGTGATGTCCTTGGCAGCGTCGGCTGAACGTTGGGCCAGGGTCCGTACCTCCGCTGCAACCACCGCAAAACCTCGACCCGCATCGCCGGCACGAGCGGCCTCTACCGCTGCGTTCAACGCAAGAAGGTTTGTCTGGAAGGCGATGCCATCGATTACCGTGGTGATTTCGGAGATCTTTTGTGACGCGGCCTCGATGCGTTCCATGGCGCCGATGGCATCCTGCACGATCAGGCCACCTGATTGCGCGACGCGCGAGGCCTCATCGGCGAGCGTGACCGATTGGCTGGACGACTGGGACGCAGCCTTGACGGAGGCTGCCAATTGCTCGGTGGTGGCCGCCGTCTCTTCCAGAGCCGATGCCTGCTGCTCGGTTCTGTGAGACAGATCCTCGGCGCCCGCATTGATCTCCTTCGACGAGACGGCGATCTGCGCGGAGGTCGTTTTGATTGTGCCGATCATGCTTTCCAGGCGGTCCATTGCGCTGTTGAACTGCTCGGCAATAACGGCGTACTCGACCGGGATTTCACTGGGCATTCGATGGGTGAGATCGCCATCTGCCAGGGCCGACATGGCGGTCGTGACGTGCGCAACCGCCTTCTCACGCTCGTCGGTTTTCAACTGCTCCACGCGCTTGGCCTCGGCTTCCAGCTTCAGGCGCGCAGCCTCGGAGGCTTCGAGGTAAACCGAGATCGCGTAGTCCATGTCGACGAGGGCAGCCTTGACGATCGCGCTGACCTCGGCTGATCGGTCATCGGCGCCTGGCATGACATTGCCAAGCATGTTCTTGGGCCAGTTCGCCTTCAGGACATGGGAGAGCACTTTCTCCAGGATCAAGGCGTAACCGCCGATGTACCAGCGTGGCTCCAGCCCGATCCGGGCATGGACTTCACCGACTTTGGTAACGGCTGCAACGAAGTTCTCATCGAACTCGCCTTTGGCGATCCGGTCCCAGTGGCTGGTTTGACGCGCCGCCGCTCCGTCGATGTGGGATTGGCTGCTGAAGAACTTGGCCGTCTGAGGGTTGCCTTTGAGCTGGCTGTAAAACGCACCCAGAGCGTCAGGAAGGGCTTCCCTGATCTGCGGTTCGACCGACTTGATGCGTTTGCGAGCGGGCGCGTCGAGCTTCATGAATTCGAGGCGTTGGTCGAGTGCGCGTGCCTGGCTCATGGTCGAGTAACCTTTGGTAAATACGTGTCTGATTTGTAAAATATGCACGCCATTGCTTAACGGAATATGCTTGCATCGCGACGATTGCATTCTGTTCGGCTAGACTTTTGACGCATACACGGGAGAGCGGAGGGCCCAGTCTATATGCCGGCTAAAATGACACATGAGCCTTGGGAGCGGCTCATCTTGCCCGATCAGCCTTTCGTGCGATCGGTGCAGTTCATCGATGGGCTATGCTAACCTGCCGCCAGCCAAGGTGTGCGGCACACGGTCATCGACGTAACGCGGGAGCACGTTGTCCGCGCCCTGATCATAACGCGGAGGGGAAACGCGAGCAGCACTCTTCGGCTGTCATCTAACGTCGAAAATCCCTCACCACCCACTCCGGGCGGCGTCATGCGATCCTTCTGCACAAGTTGGATTTGCCGTTGGCCAAAGGACGCGGCATAATCGTGGCCGCCTTCCAGCGATCGTTGAGCCAGGAACTGGGTTCCAGCGTCAACTCCCCGATCTTCGCATGCTAGGTCTTCACGCCGCTCACAGGCGCGCTCGCTGCCAACTTCGCCTCCGAGCCGATGCCCCCTGCGGCCCCTTCAAGAAGCTGGCTGCGCCAATGCGTGAGCTGGTTGACGTGGACGTCGAACTGCTGCGCCACGTCGGCCGGTGTCTTCTCGCCCTCGATGGCCGCCAGCGTGACCTTCGCCTTGCAAGCCAAGCTGTGGGTCTGGCGAACGCACCCTGAGGTATCCGCTCCCGCTGACGGCAACCATGCCGCGATCAGGCCGAAATCCGCCTGCGCCCGCTGTTACAAAGAAGGCGTCTGGCGCCTCTTTCAGCTCCACGCGAGTTAGAAAATGAAGCAGGCCTGTCCGCTGACAAAAAGAGATTTGTGAATGAAATGCCGCGTTCTATTGATAAAAAGCAGATATAGAGCCATCCGGCGGTGGCATGTGACAGATTTTCTACGAATGTAATCTGATGAATATTCGACCTGGTCGGATGTCAGCGCGTCCTATTTGTGAGACCGTCCGTGGCGCTCAGAGCCTTTGAGGGATGTCGCAGCGTCGGATCAAACGGGTTCAGCTGGGATCCGAGGTTGCGGGCCTCGGTAGTGAGGATCGCGACGACATTCGGCAGCCGATTCTCCCCCAGCCGCTCAGCCAACGTCCCGACACTCAAAGCGGCCACGGGCCGCCCTTCTGGATCCAGGATCGGCACAGCGACGCCAGCCATGCCCGGTATGAGCCCCGTACTGAGATTGACCCATCCCTGGGCCTGGGTCATTGCGATGGCACTCCGCAAGGCCGCCTCGTCGAGGAACCCGCGATCCAGCAGGCGCGGCATGTTAAAGGTGATCACGGCCTCGCGCTCTGCATCGGGCAGGTGGGCCAGAATGGCCAGGCTGCCTTGACCGATGCCGAGCGGAACCTTACCGCCGATATCGCCGGTGAAGGACCGGATCGGGAAGGGGCCTTCAATACGGTCAAGGCAGACAGCATCGTAACCGTTGCGCACCAGCAGGAAAACGGTGTCGCTCAACGTCGCTGACAGCCGCAACAGAGCCGGGCGTGCCAGGTCGCGCAGGCCGCCGTGCTGCCCGGCTCGAGCTGCCATGACGAAAAAATCCAAGGCCAGCCGATAGCGCTTGTCGTTGCTCGCCTGTTCCACGAAGCCAGCCGTCATCATCTCGCGCAGCGCTCGGTGTGCGGTGGGCTGGCCGCAGCCTGCCGTCTGGGCGATGTCCTTGAGGCGCATCCCCTGCGGCTCGCCGGCCGCGATGACGCGCAGCAGTTCGAAGGCTCGGCGAACCGAGGAGGGAGCGGGGGAAATGTCAGACGAGTAGCGCATAGGAAAAGAGGCTCGAGCAGAATCGCTAAAAAATTCTATATAGCAGAATTATTTGAAGATAAATTCCCTATGTCAGAACTGTTCGTTGACGGATTTGAAGCTGTCGCCTTTCCTCGTGACCCATCGCAGGACGGCTTTCCCCGAATGAGAGCCCTGTCGTTCGAGGTGTTGATGAACTTCCTCACGCTGCAGTCGCTGGGCAAGGTTTACGGAGACCTCGCCGCCGTGAACGATGTCAATCTGAGTGTCGCCAAGGGCGAGTTCGTCTCGCTGCTTGGTCCTTCCGGCTGCGGCAAGACGACGACGCTGCAGATGATCGCAGGGCTCGTCGAGCCGACGAGCGGGCGCATCACGCTCGATGGGCGCGACATCACCCATGAAAAGCCGAATCGCCGAGGTCTCGGCATCGTCTTCCAGAGCTATGCCCTGTTCCCGCACATGACGGTGGCGGAGAATGTCGCCTTTGGGCTCGAGATGCGGAAGGTTGCGAGATCAGAGCGGGACCGGCGCGTCGCCGAGATGCTCGGTCTCGTCCATCTCGCCAGCATGGCGGAGCGATATCCGCGCCAGCTTTCGGGTGGGCAGCGCCAGCGCGTCGCGATCGCCCGCGCGCTGGTGATCGAGCCGCCGGTCCTTCTCCTTGACGAGCCCTTGTCCAACCTCGACGCGAAATTGCGCGAGGAGATGCAGTTCGAACTGCGCCGCATCCAGCGCAGCGTCGGTACGACGACGATCATGGTCACTCATGACCAAGCCGAAGCGCTCTCGATCAGCGACCGTGTGGTCGTGATGGAGAGGGGCGCGATGACGCAGATCGATACGCCCTACCGTCTCTATGAACGCCCGGCGACCGCCTTCATTTCCTCTTTCGTCGGCAAAATGAACCGGATCGATGGTGTCTGGCGCGGCGGCCGGGTGGAGGTCGCGGGCATCGCGCTGCCCAGCGAGCAGGCGCCGCTCCGCGACGATCAGGCGGTGGCGCTGTCGTTGCGACCCGAGAGGATTCTGCTGGCGCCGGCGGGGCGGGGCGTGATCGACGGGACGATCCTCGCGCGCTTCTTCCTCGGCAGCTATTGGCTGTTCAACGTCGAGACGCCCGCCGGGCAGCTGTCGGTGTCCGTGCCGAACCAGGGCGAAGAGCCTCCCGCCGAGGGATCGCGCGTCGCACTGTCCTGGACGCCCGCCAGTCTCAAGGTTTGTGCGCGCGCGGGAGCGACTGCATGAGCGCTCCGGGCATACGCATCGCGAGCGTGAAGCCCGCGGCCACGGCCGCCAGGCGCGCCGATCCGACGCCCTGGCTACTGGTCGGGCCCGGCGCGCTGATGTTTCTGGGGCTCGTGGTCCTGCCCCTGCTCCTGACGATGGTTCTATCGTTCCACGCTTACGACCATGCCACTGGAATCAAGAACGAATTCACCCTCGCACATTACGTCAACGTCTTTTCCGACAGCTACTATCTCGGAATTTTCTGGCGTACCCTGCGGCTCGCGGCGCTGACCACGCTGATCTGCGCGCTGATCGGCGCGCCCGAGGCCTATATCCTCTCGCGGATGCGCGACCCTTGGCGCTCGGTCTTCCTGCTGGTGATCATCGGTCCCCTGCTGGTCTCCGTCGTGGTGCGCGCCTTCGGTTGGAGCATGGTGCTGGGCTCGACCGGACTGGTTAACCAGGCGCTGCAGATTCTGGGCTTCGGAACGGTCAAGCTGCTCTACACCGAGACGGCGATCGTGATTGCGCTCGTTCATGTCATGTTGCCGTTCATGGTCATCCCGGTCTGGACCGCGCTGCAAAAGCTCGATCCGATGGTCGAGTCGGCCGCTCTGACATTGGGAGCGTCGCCCTTCACCGCGTTGCGCCGTGTCGTGATGCCTCAGGTCTCGCTCGGCCTGCTCTCGGGCAGCCTGATCGTCTTCGGTCTCTCCGCCAGCGCCTTCGCGATACCCGGGCTGCTCGGCGGTCGCCGGCTCAAGATGGCCGCCACGCTGGTCTACGACGAGTACATGCACGAGCTGAACTGGCCGCTCGGGGCAGCCATCGCCATCATCGTGCTGGTCGCCAACCTCATCATCATGCTGGCCTACAATCGCATGATCGAGACCCGTGCTCGCCGGGCTCTCGGGTGAACGCCATGCAGAAGAACGGCCCCATCGCCCTCGTCTTCCACGGCCTCGTCGTTACATTCATGCTGGCGCCGCTGGTGGTGATCTGTCTCGTCGCGTTTACGCCCGAGAACACGCTGTCGATCCCCACGACATCGTTCTCGTTGCGCTGGTTCAGGGCCATCTTCGAGCATCCCGATTTCGTCGCCTCTTTCGTTAACAGCCTCTGGTTGGCGACACTCGCCGCGACGATCGCGATCCTGATCGCCGTTCCGGCCGCGCTCGCCATCGACCGCTACGTCTTCCCGGGCCGCGACGCGCTCAACGCGCTGTTTCTGTCACCCCTGATCATCCCGCATCTCGTCCTCGGCGTTGCCTTTCTCAGGCTCTTCGCGCTGATCGGCGGCACTGGCTCCTTCGCCTGGCTGGTCGCAACCCATGTCATCATCGTCACGCCCTATGTGCTGCGGCTGGTGATGGCTGCGTTCACCGGGCTTGACCGCAGCGCCGAGCAGGCGGCGATGACGCTGGGCGCCTCGCACTGGACGGTGTTCCGCCGCATCACCGCGCCGATGATCATGCCGGGCATCACCGGCGGATGGCTGCTCGCCTTCATCAACTCCTTCGACGAACTGACCATGTCGATCTTCGTCACCTCGCCCCAGACGGTGACGCTGCCGGTGCGGATGTACATGTATGCGACGGAATCGATCGATCCGATGATGGCGGCGGTCTCTGCGCTGATGATCGCGCTCACGGCCGGCGCGATGCTGGTTCTCGACCGCGCCTTCGGCCTCGACAAGATCCTCGTCGGGCAGAAGTAAGGGCCAAGCTCATGCCGCTGCTCCACCGCATCGCTCGCCAGAACCACGCGACCATCGCCTTCACGCTCGATGGCACGCCTTGCGAGGGCAGGGCGGGCGACACGCTTCTGACGGCGATCCTAAGCCTGTCCGGAGCTCTCCGGCGGACTGAATTCTCGGGGGAGCCGCGCGCCGGCTTCTGCCAGATGGGCGCGTGCCAGGATTGCTGGGTCACGCTCGCCGGCGGCGAGCGTCTGCGGGCCTGTACGACCCCCCTGCAGGTCGGCATGGACATCGTCACGCACGCGGGATGGGGCGCGTGAGCCCGCAGGCTCAGCCGCTGATCGTCGGCGCGGGCCCGGCCGGCATCCGCGCGGCGCAGACGCTGGTCGCAGCTGGCCTGCGTCCGCTGGTCGTCGACGAGGCGGCGGCCTGCGGTGGTCAGATCTACCGCCAGCGCCTCGTGCCCGACGGGCGCAGCACCAAGGCGCTCTATGGCTCCGAAGCGGCCAAGGCAACGGCGCTGCACCGCGATTTCGCGGCTCTGGCCGGCAAGATCGACTACTGGCCGCGGGCGCTGCTCTGGAATCTGCATGCGGGGGCGGCGGACATTGCCGTCGCCGGGGAGAGCCGGCGCGTCGCCTATGACGGCTTGATCCTGGCCACCGGGGCCACCGACCGGATCTTGCCGATCCCCGGCTGGACGCTGCCGGGCGTCTTCACATTGGGTGGCGCACAGGTCGCGCTGAAGGCGCAAGCCTGCGCGATCGGCCGTCGTGTCGTGTTCGTCGGCTCGGGACCACTGCTCTATCTCGTTGCCTGGCAATATATGAAAGCCGGCGTCGAGGTCGAGGCGGTTCTCGATGCTGCGCCTTTCGCTGCCAAATTCGCGATGCTGCGCGGCTTGCCGCTGTTTCCGTCCGTCGTCCTCCGGGGCTTGCGGTTCGTCGCCGAATTGCGCCTGCGCGGCGTCGCCATCCATCACGGCGTCGACGATGTGCGGGTCGAAGGCGATGGAGCCGTTTCCGCTATGGCGTTCAGGCAGGGCGGTCGCCTTCATCGCGTCATCTGTGACGGAGTGGCCTATGGTCTTGCCCTTCGTTCCGAAACTCAGGCGGCCGATCTCGCGGGATGCGCCTTCCACTTTGATTCGCGCGACCGCGCTTGGCTACCCCGGCGCGATGCGGCCGGTCGCAGTAGCGTGGCGGGTGTCTATCTCGCAGGGGACGGCGCCGGTATCGCCGGCGCGGATGCGGCCGAACGGGCTGGAGAGCGCGCGGCGCTGGCGCTTTGCGAGGATCGTCATCTCCCGTTCTCGGTGGACCGCGCAGCCTCTCTGGAAGCCCAACTCGTCCGCATCGACCGGTTTCGCGAGGTACTCGAGGCGGCCTTTCCCTTTCCAGCGCATTGGAACCGCGGTGTCGCGGACGACACGACGCTCTGTCGCTGCGAGGAGATTACCGCCGGCGCGGCCCGCGCGGCGATCGATCGTTTCGATATCCGCGAACTCAATCGCCTGAAGGCGGTCAGCCGTATCGGCATGGGCCGATGCCAGGGCCGCATCTGCGCCGGCGCAGCCGCCGAACTGCTGGCGACGCAGACCGGCCGCAGCCTCGACAGCGTCGGACGGCTGCGCGCGCAGGCGCCGTTGAAGCCGGTTCCGCTGGCTCTGGCGCCCGCGCCGCGCGTGACGGAGGCGGCAGAGTGAGCGCGCGGCTGGATGTCGATGTCGCGATCATCGGCGGCGGCCTCGTCGGCGCCTCCGCTGCGCTTGCCCTGCGCGGCATGGGCATGAGCGTCGCGCTTCTCGACAAGGGTTTTTGCGGTGCGCAGGCGAGCGGCGTCAATTATGGTGGCGTCCGCAGGCAGGGGCGTCCTCGCGAACAATTGCCGCTGTCGCAGCGGGCGCATGCGATCTGGCCGCGTCTTGTATCGCTCATCGGCATCGACGGCGAGTTCCAGCGTTCCGGCCATCTCAAGCTCGCGCGAGGCGAAGCCGAAATGGCGGCCCTCGAAGCCTACGCGGCCGATGTCGTCGACCAGGGGCTCGATCTCGAACTGATCCGGCACAACGATCTGCGCGAGCGCTTTCCCTGGATCGGGGGCGACATCACCGGCGCCTCGCTGTGCGCAGGCGACGGTCACGCCAATCCGCGTCTCGTCGCCGCCGGTTTCGCCAGCGCCGCGCGCCGGGCCGGCGCGCATGTGCTGGAAAACACGGCCGTGACGGCTGCCACCCGCAATGGCTCGGGCTTTGCGCTGGAAGCCGGCGACGGGTTGACCCTACGGGCGGGCGCAGTCATCAACAGCGCCGGTGCCTGGGCCGGGCCTTTCGCGGCGGCCTTCGGCGAGCCCGTTCCGCTCAGCCGGATCTATCCTTCGATGATTGTGACCGAGCCGCTCGCGCCGATCATGACCGTCAATACCGGCATGGAGGGCGGCGGCATCTATGCCCGCCAGGTCGGGCGCGGCAACTGCGTCGTTGGCGGCGAGCGCGGCGTGCCCCTGGCCGACATCGATCTATCGCGACCCACAGGTGATGGCGCGCTCGCCGTCATGAACAAGGCCGCTGAGCTCTTTCCCGCGATGCGTCATGCCCAAGCGATTCGCTTCTGGACCGGAACCGAGGCCGCGATGCCCGACCGCAATCCGGTGATCGGACCCAGCGGCACGACACCCGGCCTGTTCCACGCCTTCGGCTTCACCGGAGCCGGATTCCAGATTGCGCCCGGCGTCGGCGAGGTCCTGGCCGAACTCATCCGCGACGGCGCCACGTCCACGCCGATCGAGGCCTTCTCGATCGGCCGTTTCAGCAAGCCTCCTTCAACCAGCGACCGCGCCGCCGACGGCTCGGGTGCGGATCGCGTCTCAGAGCCGAAAAACAGGGGAGTTTTCACATGATCCATCGTCGCACCGCGCTCAGCGCTGCCGTCGCCACTCTGACGCTCGTCGCCGGCACATCGGCCTTCGCCCAGACCAAGACGCTCTATGTCGGCATGAACGGCGGCAACTTCGAGAAGACGTTCACGCAAGGCGTCTTCCCTGAATTCGAGAAGTCCAACAACGTCAAGGTCGTCGTCGTCCCCGGCACGTCCTCCGACATCCTCGCCAAGGCGACCGCTGCCAAGGACAAGCCGCAGATGCACGTCATGTTCCTCGATGACGGCGTCATGGTGCGCGCCGTCGGGGCCGGTCTGTGCGAGAAGCTCAAGGACGGCCCCGAACTCGCTGAGATCGACAAGGGCGCCCGCATGAAGGACGACATGGCCGTCGGCATCGACATGGGCATGACCGGGCTGGCCTACAACAAGAAGATGTTCGACGAGAAGGGGTGGGCGGCGCCGACCTCCTGGATGGATTTGGCTGATCCTAAGTTCAAGGACAAGGTCGTTTTCCAGTCGGCCTCCGCCTCGTCTTTCGGGCTGCACGCCTTCCTAATGTTCAACCGCATCCAGGGCGGCACGGAAGCCAATGTCGAGCCCGGTTTCACCAAGTTCCGCGACACGATCGGCAAGAACGTCATCGAGTTCATTCCGAACTCAGCCAAGATCTCTGAGATGGTCCAGACCGGCGAAGCAGCACTCTTCCCGTTGACGCCCACAGCAGTAGCGACACTGAAGGAGAAGGGCATTCCCGTCGAATACGCCCAGCCCAGGGAAGGCTCGGTCGTGCTGATGGTGGCGCAGTGCGTCATCGCCAATAACTCCGAGCCGGAACTCGCCCAGAAGCTCGCGGCTTATCTGCTCTCGGCGGAGGCGCAGTCGAAGGCGCTAGCGACCGGCAACATTGTGCCCTCGAACCCTAAATCCAAGGCGACGACGCCGGAAGCCGAGAAGAAGCTCGAGGCTTTCCATGCCAACATGAAGACCGCCGTGGTGCTCGACTGGGAGGCGATTAACGCCAAGCGCCCGGAATGGAACAGCCGTTGGAACAAGATGATCGAGCGGTAAGTCCAGGCTGCTTATATGAACCCAGCCGTCATCCCGGGCGACCAAAAGTCGACCCGCGATGACGGTCCTTTGCTGTCCGCAGTCAGGCCCCAAGCCGCCTTGGCCACCGGCTTCGCTTAAGCGCCCCGCTACTTCAATGGCAGCTTTCCGGTCGTGTCCCTGCTGGTGGTGTTGCTTCTCAAAGCCACGTCGATAGCGGCTTTGGGCCGGGTTGGTCAGGCGGCCACGGCAGGCAGGCTGATGGTGGGATTATCGCCGATCGCCGCTAAGGGCTACGACGCGAGCGTCTTGCGCGCACTCGTCGGCTGGCGCGGAGCCTGCGCCAACATCCCGCCCAAGAGCAATCGGAAGATCCCAATCTGCTTCAGCCGCCACCTCTACAGGGACAGGACCCTAATCGAGCGCTTCTTCAGCAAGATCAAAAAGTTCTATCGCATCCTTACACGCAACGACAAGCTCGCCAAAACTTCCTCGCAAGCCTCAAGCTCGCATCTGTAAGGAACTGGCGCGCGGTAATGTGTCCACGGCCTAGCTTTAATTGGCCGTCCATAGAACTGGTAGCAGGCCAAGCTGCGTCGTCTTTCGTTGAATCGATCACCCAAGGGCCAGAGGAGCACACCGGCACTCGCTGGCATCGCCTGAACCCTCGACGGCATGTGCCTTCTCCGCCTCACGCGACCCTCAATCCACCCCCCAGACCTCGGTCAATTGCTCGAGGCTATCGAACAGCATCGGCTCGCCATCATCGGGGTAAACCGTCAGCTGATCGTCTTGCTCCATGCGCCCGAACCGGGCTCTGCCATCGACACCAACCGCCCATGGTTGCGTCTTGAGCCGGAGATGTCGCTGCGGCCAGAGGCGCGGGCTGCGGATCATCTGGATATCGTCGCGCTTGCGCGCTTCGATGGCTTCCAGGCTACGGGCCATTGTTGTCTCCCTCCTGTCCTGACGATCTGCCTGATCCGAACGGTTGTGCCTTGAATCGAGTTCAGGCTTTTCCGGTTGGACCGAGCGGCTGCGGTTCACCCCACAACGGCGAGGGCTGCACGCTCCCGTTGCCTTTCCTGTTCGAGGTTCGCCATGCGTCCCCCGAGCTCGACGAGAGCCATATCGACCAGCCGTTGCAGTGGCCGCTCATCCAGGGCGCGGACGATGCGGGCCGCGGCGCAAAGGTGATCAGCCATCTCCGCCAAGGGCGGCAATGCGTTTTCTCCCAGCAGATGAATCGAGCCGAGGAACTCGGCTGGGCGCCCACGCCTGGCTTTGACGCAGGATGCGATGATCCTGACCGTTGCCACATCCTCACAGCCGAGCAGACGCAGGCCGACGTCGACCTTTCCGCCAAAATACGAGGCGCGCTCGGTCGCCGCGACGAAGGCTGGCTGGTCGTCAGGATGAAGGATCGTGGCAAACAGCGCCAGATCGATCCCCGTCCGTCCCTGGTTGGTCTCGAAGCCGATTGCGGAGGCGAGATCCTCCCCAAAAATGAGGAGGCGCTTGCTGACAAGCCAGCGGAACGAGCCGAGATAGCGGCTGCTGTGGAAGTGGGTGGTCATGGCGATGATCCAGGCAAAGGTTGAAGTTGGGCTTGCCGAGGGGTCGGGAGAGGACCGTCCTCAGCGCGCACGGGCGCTGTGAGGCGGGAACGGAAGGACCCCGCCCTCCGCCACCGCCTTCCTGGTGACCAGCTCGGCCCTAGCCAGGCCAAGAAGCGTCGTCGCGACAGGATCGATCTTGATGACCTCGGCTATGAGGGCGTCGGTCATCCTGATCGCCTGATCGATCGAGGCTGGCGCCGGGCGCTCTGAGGACGGAGTCGTCATCAGCAATTCAGCCCGGGGATGCGCCCGTAGATCAGCGGCGGCCAGGAATCCGGACCGCAGGTCGGCGATTCCCCGTAGAACGGGTTCACGCAGCCGGGGATGTCGCGGTCGGGATACATTGTCGTCGGACTGACGCCGGGAACCCACTTGTCGGCTTCAGCAGAGCCGAGCGCCTTGTTGGGCACGGCCGGATCCGCGGACTGCGCCTCGGTCGGCACAGGCCAGCCGCCGTCGAGCTCGACCAGAGGCGACGAAAGTGAAGCCCAGGGGTCGGGGGTCAGCGCCTCGAGGGGGCCGCGCCGGTCCCACTGCCCCTCCGGCCTGACCAGCACGGCGGCACCCGAGTTGACATGGAGCGGCAGCATGGCGCGGTCGGTCACCAGGTCCATCTCGTAATAGACCTCGTCGGTGAGATAGCTCAGCCCCTCACCTTCGCGCTGCGTGAATCCGAAGTGCTTCCAGAGCTTGAGCATCGGCGCAGCCGCCTGTCCGTAAAAGCGCCGGAACCCCTTGTCCTGGCCGAAGGCGATCGCGGCCCGCACGAGGCTCAAGGCGAGCCCGCCGCGGCAGCGAGGCAGCACGGCGAGGCGCTCGATCTTGATGAAGTCGCCGAAGTAGCGCAGCCGGATGCAGCCGGCCGGCTCGTCGCCGACATAGCCGAGCAAATGCGTGGCGCTGTAGTCGTTCCCATCGACATCCTCCTGATAGGGGATGCTGCGGTCTTCGACATAAGCCGCGCCGCGGATGGCGATGCATTTGAGCAGGTCGTCGAGGGAGTGGACCACCGTCACCGAGGGCTTCTTGGTGCCGGCCTGTGCGCCGGGGATGTAGTTGTCGTAGGGCCTGCGACCGGCGGCCGGGTCCGGCGTCTCGCAGCTCATCAGCGTGCGCGAATGAAGGCGCTCATAGGTCGCGCCCATCTTGAAGCCCATCTTCTCGAAGAAGGCCTTGGCCTTCTCGTTGGCGGCCTTGCAGAAAATCGGCAGGTCCTTGTTCTTGTCGCTCGTCATCCTCTCCATGACCAAGGACAGGCCGCCGCCATGGCCCTTGGGGAGATGGATGAACCAGAAGTAGAGTGCCGCCGCGCGCTCATTCGGCCGGCAGATGAACTTCAGATCCGGCCTGGCCGTATCGAGCTCGCCGTTGAAGAGCGCCACGGCACCCTCATGCGTCAGGGGCAGATGGGCCAGGATGCCGATCGGATGGGCGCCGGGCGCATCGCACCACTCGCGCGCGAAGGCCGAGATGGTATCGGGGTTGTAACGATAGACGCGCATCACATCATCGAGCGACGCGAGTCCGGGAACATCTTGCCTTGCCATTTCCATGGAATGGCTGATGATCGCCTCGTTGGGGCTGAACGCAGAGTAACCGCGCCCGTAACGATTGTAGTCGAGCGCGCGGAAATTACGCACGCCCTTGTCTGCATTGAAATGCTCCTTCGAATAGTTGATTCCCATCACGCTTATCCTTCTGGATACAAGAGCAACACCGCAACCGCTAAACGTTAACGCAATTCGTATAGAGCGGGGATAGATTGGAAACGACGCACATGGGTTCGAAGAGTGCTCACACCGAGCCGCAGGCGGGCGTCAATCTCAACTGGGACGACATCCGGCTCTTCTTGAAGCTCGCAGAGCGCGGCAGCATTCGTGCGGTGGCGGCCGAAACGGGGCACTCACCCGCGGCGCTCCGCGGGCGGATCAACGATCTCGAGGCACAGACCGGCGCGCTGCTGTTCCAGCGCTCCAGGACAGGCATGACGCTGACCGAGACCGGCCGTCGCCTGCTCGTCGTGGCCGAAGGGATCCAGCGTCAGGCGCGGGTCTTCGCGACCCTGCCTGGCCGAGAGAAGGCGGCTCTACGTGCCAGCGTAAAGGTCGGCATCACCGAGGGCCTGGGTGTGTTCTGGCTGGCGCCACTGTTCAGCGAACTCCGGCACAAGCACCCCGAGATCCAGTTCGATCTGCGCTGTTCGATGGCGCTGCCAAAAATCTCGGAGCTGGAGGTCGACCTTGCCATTCAGCTCGAAAAGCCGACCGATCCCGACCTGATGGTGCGCAAAATCGGCAGCCTGCATATCGTCCTGTTCGCCTCTGAGGCCTACATCGCCGCGCATGGCGCGCCTGAAAGCAAGACGGACATCCACGACTTCCATTTCATCGAGGTCGAGGGGCCCCAGATCCGCAGCGAGAGGGTCGAGGCCGAGATGACGAAGGAGGACAAGCGCCGCTTCGTCAATCTGAGGGTCAACAGCAGTTCGGCCCAGTTCGTGGCGGCGATCAGCGGGCTCGGCGTCACGGCCTTCCCGACCTACGCCCCCGTCATCACCCGAGGCCTGGTTCATGTCGCCAAGGACTTCGTCCTCAAGCGCGACATCTGGCTAGCCTATCATCCGCAGTCGGCCACGCTGCCGCATGTCCGGCGCACGATCGACTGGATCGTCGCCTCGTTCGACCCAGTTCGCTTTCCCTGGTTTCGCGAGGCCTATGTCAGCCCGGACGACATCCAGACCTTCATGGAGGAGCGGCAGCTGCGCAGTCTGGTGACGCCGGCGACCGAGCTCGATCTGACGGCGCTCGGGCCGCGAACCGAGGAGCAACCCGTCAGGCGTCCTCGTCCTCGCCAAGGGCTTCGACGAGGTCAATGACCCGGCGCCTGACAGCCGCACTCTTGATGCGCACGAACGCCTTGGTCAGCTGCACGCCCTCGCTGCTCGTCATGAAGTCCGAGACATGGGCATTGATGCCCGGCTGGCCGAAGCTCTCGGCCGCCGCGTCACCTGTCGGAGCACCCTCAAAGAAGAACGACACCGGCACGTCGAGCATGTTGGCGATCTGCTGAAGCCGGCTGGCGCTGATCCGGTTGGAACCCTTCTCGTATTTCTGGACCTGCTGGAAGGTCAGACCCAAGGCGCCACCGAGCTTTTCCTGGCTGACTCCGACCAGCATCCGCTGCATCCGGACACGGGCACCGACATGGCTATCAATCGGGTTAGGCACCTTCTTCAGCATGGACGGCTTCCTGCGCGCGATGAGAGTGAGACAACAGCGCACCGTACAATGGAGTCAAGGCGCGCAGCCCTTCTATCCAGCGGTCCATCTCAATGAACGCGATCATTGAAAGACCAAGGCTGTTCCCTGCGATGGAAGCGAAAGCCCCGAGCATCAAGAACAACGGCACCTCCGGCTCCAGGCGAGGCACAAAGGTCAGCTCTTGGCGCCTGGATGCTCCATCACCTCACAGGTTGGCTGAACGAGACGTAAAGCCAGGAGCATCCGGCACGCCGACCTTTAAATAGTCGATCGCTTCAAGTGCTTTCTGGATCGATTTCAGCATCGCACTTACCGGCGCGGTTAGCCCGCCCTCGGGATAGCTGGCATAAACTCTGCCGTGGTTGAGCTCCGGCACCGGGCGCAGCACCTCAACTATCCCGGCAGCGACCTCAGCCTCCATCATCCGCGCCGGTAGCACGCCCAATGCCACCCCGGAGGAGACAAGATGGCCGATCACCGCGACGCTGTTGCAGAGATCATGGCGGAGCGGCTCCAGTCCAGCCGTCGCGAACCAGTCCTTGATCTGCCGGAACATCGCCGATCGCGGCTGATTGCTGACAATCGGCAGGTGATAGAGATCCGCCGGGCGAACCTCTGGCCCCAGCCCCCATTTCACCGAGGCAACCCAGGCCGTATCCTGCACACCGAGCGGCACGAGCCTCATGCCGGGGCGGCCGATTGGATTGACCAGGACCGCGAGGTCGAGATGCCGCTCGTTGAGTTCGCGCTCCAATTCATAGCTGATCGAGACGACATACTCTGCCTTCAGCAGGGGATAATCTGCCCGCACGGTCTCCAGCAGCGCCGGTAGGCAGGTCATCGCGAAGCCCTCGGCGAAGCCGACGCGGATGTTGCCGGTCACGACAGCCGGATCGGTCTGGAGCATGATCCGGTCCGCTTCCTCTAGCAGCGCAGCCGCGCGCGGCAGCAGGGCGAGCCCTTCCGCTGTCGGCGCGAGGCCGCGTCCCTTGCGCTGGAACAGCTCGACATTCAGTGCTTGTTCGAGATCGCGCAGGCGCAGCGAGATGGTCGGTTGCGACATGTGGAGATGGCCGGCGGCACGGCTCAGCGAACCCAGTCGCGCCGTCCAGAAGAAGGCCTCGAGCTGCGCGATCGTGAATCTCATACCCATGACACGCTCACATTTGGATTTCTGATGAATAATTCAGCAGATAATCCAATTGGATTGGCGATTGCAAAGCTGATCTACGATGGCGTCCCCGCATCAACGCGTCATGTCCATGCTATCTGCGCCTCCACACATCACCCGCGTCGAAGGTTTCGAGCTCTCCGCGAAGCTTTCCGAGACCGTCGGCAATTCGCGGCAGATGTTCGATCGGCGCGGTGCCCTGCTTTTGCGCGTCACCAGCAATGCCGGCGCTGTTGGCTGGGGCGAGACCTGGGCCTATCCGGGCGCAGCAGCGGCACTCATCCGCGAGCATTTCGCGCCGGCCCTCATCGGCCGCGACGCCACGACGCCACGGGCCGGATGGCAAGGAATGGCGGCTAAGCTCGGCTACGACCGGCGCGGCATCTCGACCATGGCGGTTGGCGGTCTAGACATGGCCTTGTGGGATCTCGCCGGCCAGATCGCCGGGCGGCCGGTCCACGCGTTGCTCGGCGGCAAGCTGCGCGACCGGATCCCCGCCTATGTCAGCGGCCCCTTCATGAAGCCGGGTGGCAATCCCTATCGGGATTTCGAGGCCGATATCGCCGGTTATCTCGACGCCGGCTTTCGGGCGATCAAGCTGCGCATGGGCAGCGATCCCGCGCAGGATGGTGCGACGGCAATCAAAGTCCGCGCCCAGATCGGTGATGCGATGCCGCTGATGGTCGATCTTAACGAGGGCTTCACGGTCGAGGGCGCGATGGCGATCGCGAAGCGGCTGGCCGAGGTCGACCCGGTCTGGCTCGAGGAGCCGATCGCGCATGACGACAGGCCTGGCTATCGCCGCTTCGCGGCAGCATCGCCGATGCCGCTAGCGGGCGGCGAAGCCCTGTTCGGCCTGCGCGCATTCCGCGATTATCTCACGGCTGGCGTGTTCGACTTCATCCAGCCCGATCTCGGGCTTTGCGGTGGTCTTTCCGAGGGCATGCGGATCTCTGCGCTGTGCGAGGCCTTCGAGGTCGCGCTGGTGCCCCATGTCTGGGGCTCGGTCGTCAATTTCCAGGCGTCGTTGCATTTTGCGGCCTGCCTGCCGGAACGACGGGGCCGGCTGCGCTGGCCACTCTTCGAATATGACCCCTCGGAGAATCCGCTGCGCACCGCCTTCGCCAGCCATCCGCTCGATGCGGACGGCATGGTGGCCGTCCCCGACGCCCCGGGTCTAGGCCTCGACCTGACGCCCGAGAGGCTATCACCCTTCGTCATCAACCATTGGACCATCGGATAATCGGCTCGTCGGATTGAACCGAAAGCGCACCCCAGAGGAGACGACCATGCGACTGACATCCATCCTGCGTTCCGCATTCATCGGAGCGGCCTGCCTTGCCGGCCTCGCCCCTGTCTCGGCGCAGCAGCCCAAGGTTCTCAACTTGGCTTTCGTTGGTCGCGTCACGGCGCCCGAGGGCATCGCGATGACCGCCTTCGCCGAGGAGATCAAGGCCAAAACCAATGGCCGCATCGAGATTCGCCTGCATCCGGGTGGCGCGCTCGGCGGCGACCGCGAGGTGCTGGAGGGCCTGCAAATCGGCACCGTCGATCTCACTGTCCCCTCGACCTCGGTCATCGCCAATTTCGTGCCCGAGGTTCAAGTCTTCGACATCCCGTTCCTCTTCCGAGATTTCGACCACGCCCAGGCGGTCCTAGACGGTCCGATCGGTCAGGAGATCCTGGCCAAGTTCAAGGCAAAGGGCCTTCAGGGCCTGGCCTTTGGCGGCATCGGCTTCCGCCAGCTCACCAACAGCCGCAGGCCTGTCAATGGTCCCGAGGACGTCAAGGGTCTGAAGATCCGCACGCAGGAGAACCAGATCCATCTCCAAGTCTGGCGCGCGCTCGGCGCACTGCCGACGCCGATGGCGCTGCCCGAGGTGTTCACGGCTCTGCAGCAGGGCGTCGTCGACGGCCAAGAGAACCCGATCGGCGCGATCTTGAACAACAAGTTCGGCCAAGTGCAGAAATACCTGACCATCACCAACCACGCCTTCACGCCGGTTGGCTTCGTCATGGCCCCGCGCGCCTTCGAGGCCCTGTCGCCTGAGGATCAGAAGCTGTTCGTTGAGGCCGGCCGCCGCGCCATGGCGATCTGCAAGGACGAAGTCGGCAAGGTCGAGAAGACTGGGGTCGATGAACTGCGCAAGCTCGGGCTTCAGGTCGTCGAGAAGGTCGATACCGCCAAGTTCCAGGATCTGCTCAAGCCCGCCTTTGCCGAACTCGGCAAGCGCTTCGGCGAGGCGACGATCGCGCGCATCAAGGATCAGAAGTGAGCACGCGACCCAGCCGCCCGGTCGCTATGCTGCTCGCGGCCGAGCGCCTCGTCACTGCCACGGCGCTGGCCATGGGCTGCGTCGCGATGACGGTCGCGGCGTGTGCCGGTCTCTTCCAGGTGCTGACCCGCTTCATCCTGCAAGAACCAGCGACTTGGTCTGAGCCACTCATCCGGATGATGCTGATCTGGATGGCCTATCTGGGGCTCGCAGCCGCCGTGCGGGCGGGCTCGCTGATCTCGGTCGACCTCCTCTATCGGTTGGTCAGGGGGCGGCAGCGGCGCGCGCTCGAGGCGGTGATCGCCTTGGCGACGCTCGCTTTGCTCGGCGTGCTGGTCTGGTTCGGCATCGATCTAACCAGCCGCGTGCGCTTCCAGAACCTCGCCGGCCTCGAGATTCCGGTGAGCTTTGCCTATGCAGCGATCCCAACGGGCGCGCTGATCTCGATGCTGGCCGTGGTCGCGCATTTCTTCGATCCACGCCGCGAAGAACTCGATACCGCGGTCTGAGGAGCCGAACATGACCGCCACCATGCTCGTCACCATGTGCGTGCTCTTCCTATGCTCGGTTCCGGTGGCGATCGCCGTTGGTCTGGCGGCCGTCGTGGGCATGAGCCTCTACACACCGCTGCCGCTCGTGCTCGTTGCACAGCAGGCCTTCGCCTCGCTTGACAAGTTCCCTCTCGCCGCCGTGCCTTTCTTCATCCTCGCCGGGAATCTGATGGGCGAAGGCGGCATCTCGCGACGGCTTGTCAACTTTGCCAAGAGCCTCGTCGGCGGCGTTCAGGGTGGGCTGGCCTGCACCTGCATCCTGACCTGCATGATCTTCGCGGCCGTCTCCGGCTCGAGCGTCGCGACAACCTTTGCGATCGGCGCGATCTTGATTCCGGCGATGGTCAGGCATGGCTACCCGGTCTCCTTCGCCGCGTCGCTTCAGGCGACCGCAGCCGAACTCGGCGTGATCATCCCGCCATCGATCCCAATGATCCTCTACGGCGTGGCCGCCGAGGTCTCGATTGGCGAATTGTTCGTGGCTGGCTTCGGCCCGGGGATGCTGATCGCTGGTGCGCTAATGCTAGCGGTCTTGGTCTGGTGCCGCATCTGCGGCTACGGCAAGACCGATCGCGATGGCCGGCTTTCCGTGCTGCCGGCAACACGTGATGCCGCGCTGGCACTGATGATGCCCGTGATCATCCTCGGCGGCATCTATGGTGGTGTCTTTACCCCCACCGAGGCGTCGATCGTCGCTGTGTTCTACGCCCTGATCGTCAGCTGCTTCGTTTATCGCGAGCTCGACCTCGCAGGCGTCATCGCCATCCTCCGCAAGTCCGTGGTGTCTTCCTCGGTCATCATGCTGATCATCGCGATGGCGGGGTTGTTCAGCTTCCTGCTGACCCGCGCCGGCGTGCCCGCCCAGATCGGCGCCTATATCATCGCGACATTCGACAGCGGGTGGTCGTTCCTGCTCGCGGTCAACCTGTTCCTGTTCGTAATTGGCATGTTTATCGAGACTTCGGCCGCGATCATCGTGCTAGCCCCTATTCTGGCGCCGGTCGCGATCAGCTTCGGCATCGACCCGGTGCATTTCGGCATGGTTATGGTGGTCAATCTGGCGCTCGGCATGATCACCCCGCCCTTCGGCGTCAATCTCTTCGCCGCCTGCGCGGTTGCACGGATCTCGCTCGATCGCATGACGAGGTCGCTGCTGCCCTTCATCGGCGTGATCTTGGCATGCCTGATGCTGATCACCTATGTGCCCTGGATCTCGTTGGCGCTGCGGGACCTCGTTTACCGCTGACTTCTACGTCCGCTTCGGATGGTCCTTCGAATGCCGCTGTTGGCTCGCGGAGGAGAATTCGATCCTCCTTCCGTAAGTGAGCTTTCGGCCGAAGAGCCCACGTCAGCACGTGGCGCATCTCGGTCAGCCTGCCCCGATGCTGGACCGGCCTGCTGGCGGCTTCCAGAGGTCAGTGCGCGACAGTTTTGTCTGCCGCGATCGACGTCCGCCTCACCGAGATCAAGGCGACGACCTCTCCAACGATACCGCGCCTGAAGAGCAAAACGCACAGCATGAAGATAATCCCGATCACGATGGGGGCCTTCGTCGAGAAATCGATGCTGAGGCCACCCATCTTCACGATGCCCAGACTGGCGAGTTGATTCTCCAGGACGACGACCAGGACAGCGCCAAAGATGGGCCCCAGTCGTGTTCCCAAGCCGCCGAGCAGGCACATGAGGATGACATTTCCGGACTGAGTCCAATGAACGTCCGGTAGCGTTGCCACTCCGAGCGTCAATGCCTTCAGCCCGCCGGCGAGACCCGCGATCGCAGCGGATAGGGTGAAGGCGACGAGCGTGTAGGAATTCACGCTGTAGCCCAGCGAGATCGCTCGCGGCTCGTTATCGCGAATGGCCTGAAGGGTCTGGCCGAACGGCTTGTCGATGATTGTTTGAATCGCCCCGAAGGAGAAGGCGGTCACTGCCAACACGAAATAGTAGAACGTGATGTCGTTGGTCAGGTCGACAAGACCCAAGAGCGATCCACGGGGAATATTCTGCAGACCGTCCTCGGCTCCCGTGAAGGGCGCCTGATTGCAGAAGAAGTAGACCATCTGCGCCAGGGCCAGCGTGATCATCGCGAAGTAGATGCCGCGGCGGCGGATCGCGATCGCGCCGAACACTACTCCAAGCAGCGTTGCAACGAGCATGCCTGCGATCAAGGCGGCCAGCGTGGGCATTCCCAACGCCTTGGCGCCATAACCGGCGATGTAGGCACCCATCCCGAAGAACGACGCGTGGCCGATCGAGAGGAGGCCGACATAGCCTGTGAACATGTTGAAGGCCATCGCGAACAGGGCGAACGTCAGGCACTTGGTCAGGAAGAGCGGATAGATGCCAAGCCAGGGCAGGACGGCTGCAACGAGGAGGAGCGCGAGGGGAACGAGGCGGGCCATTTCTAGACCTCCCGACCGAAAAGTCCATGCGGGCGCATGAGCAGGACGATGACCATGATCATGAAGACCACCGTCGAGGAGGCCTGCGGGTAGAAGACCTTCGTCAGCCCCTCCGCGACGCCAAGCGCGAGCCCGGTGACGATCGCCCCCAGCGTCGATCCGAGCCCTCCGATCACCACAACGGCGAAGATGATGATCAGCATGCTCGATCCCATCTGCGGCTGGACCTGGTAGATCGGCGCGGCAAGCACGCCCGCAAGGCCTGCCAGGGCGACGCCAAAGCCGTAGGTCAGCGTGATCAACAAGGGGACGTTGATGCCCAGAGCCTGGACGAGACGGGCATTTTCCGTGCCTGCGCGGAGGTAGGAGCCGATCCGGGTCTTCTCGATCAGGAGCCAGGTGCCGAAACAGACGACCACCGAGACCGCAACGACCCAAATCCGGTAAGCGGGCAGCCTCATGAAGCCGAGGTCGACAGGGCCGCGAAGCGCCTCGGGTACGGGATAAGACAGCCCCGACGTGCCATAGATGTCGCGCACGGTACCCTCGATGAACAGCGCCAGGCCGAAGGTGAAGAGCAGGCCGTAGAGGTGATCGAGCCCCTGCAGGCGGCGCAGCAGAAGGCGTTCGACGATCATCCCGAGCACGCCTGTGACCAGTGGAGCAAGGATCAGGGCCCACCAGTAGTTGACCCCGCCGATTGTCAGCGCGAGCCACGCAGTGAGTGCGCCCAACATGAAGAAGGCGCCGTGTGCGAAGTTGATGACGTTCAGCAGACCGAAGATGATCGCAAGGCCCAGGCTCAAGAGCGCATAGAAGCAGCCATTGATCAGGCCGATCGTCAATTGCCCGAACAGGACCTGGATCGGGAGGCCGAATATGAGCATGCTCTTCCCCTCAGACGCCGAGATAGCGGTCGATGATGGCTTGGTTGGCGTCGAGATCCTTCGCCGCGACGTCGATCGCGACCTTCCCGCGCTCGATGACGACGAAGCGGTCGGCGAGCGGCGCTGCAAAGTGCAGGTTCTGCTCGACCAAGACGATGGTGAAGCCGAGCCCCCTCAGCTTCACGACGAGGTCGAACAGCGCATCGACGATGACCGGCGCCAGCCCTTCGGAGATCTCATCCAGCAGCAAGGTGCGCGCGCCCGTCCGCAAGATGCGGGCAATCGCGAGCATCTGTTGCTCTCCTCCCGACAGCTTCGTTCCCGGCGCATCGCGCCGGTCAGCAAGGTTGGGGAAGAGCTGGTAGATCTCCTCCAACTCCATCGCCTTATCGCTGATCCGGGGCGGCAGGAGGAGGTTCTCCTCGCAACTCAAGCTTGCGAAGATGCCCCTTTCCTCTGGACAGAACCCAATGCCCAGACGGGAGATGCGATGCGGCTGCATCCGGCAGGTCTCGGTTCCCTTGAACGCGATCGAACCTTGGCGCTTCCCGACCAGACCCATGACGGCGCGCAGCGTCGTCGTACGGCCGCTGCCGTTGCGTCCGAGCAGGGCCACAACCTCACCTTCACCAACGTCGAAGGACAGCCCGTGCAGAATGTGGGACTCGCCATACCAGGCGTGAAGATTCTGAACGCTGAGGGCTGCCGACTTGTCGGCAGCTGAAGCGGAGGTCGGGACGTCGGGAAGTGCCATCTCAGTGCTTCCTCGTGCGTGGGCCTGAGCCGAGATAGGCCTCGACGACCTCCGGGTTCCTGGAAACGTCCGCATAAGGCCCGTCGGCGATGATCGTTCCGGCGCGGAGCACCGTGATGCGGTCGGCAATGCGCGAGACCATGCTCATATTGTGCTCGACCATCAGCACGGTGCGAGTCTGGCCGATCTGCTTGATCAGGTCTGCGACGCGCTCGACGTCCTCGAAGCCCAGCCCCTGCGTCGGTTCGTCCAGCAGCATGACCTCCGGGTCCGCAGCAAGCGTCGCCGCCAGTTCCAGGGCGCGCTTGCGGCCATAGGGCAGGTCGCCGGCCCGCCACTGCGCGTAGGAACTCAGATCGACGCTGGCCAGCAAGCTCGCGATGCGGGGCGCAAGGTCACTGTCGGGAGCGCCGTTGCTCCAGAACCGCCAAGCGCCGACATGAGGGCGCTGCAGAGCGACCCTGACGTTCTGCTCCACCGTCATCTGCTGGAAGGTTGCCGAGATCTGAAATGACCTCACCAGGCCGCGCCTCGCGACGAGCTCCGGCGCCAGATGAGTGATGTCGGTCCCGCCGAGCACAATTTGCCCTGAACTGGGTGTGATGAACCGTGTCAGGAGGTTGAAGACCGTCGTCTTTCCGGCTCCGTTGGGGCCGATCAGCGCGTGCACCCCACCCCGGCGGATCTCCAGGTCAAGGTCCTTCACGGCCATGAAGCCGCCGAAGGATTTGCTGACGCGCCGCGCCGACAAAACGATGTCGCGCGCTGTCGCCGGCGCCGCGTTGGTCTGGGGCGCCGTGCTCACCGGGACACCCGCGGAGAGCCGGTCTGACAAGTGGCATCGACCCGCGCGATCCGTGCGCTTACCCCCCAGAATGCGGTCTCCATCCCGTCCTCCCCAGTTCGCGGAGCGTTGTTCGCGCCCCGTCGTGAACGGCTCTGAAGGGCCGTCTTGACTGAATGCGGAATAGTAAGTCTAGTTATGAAAGTCAATGACCAGCCGTGGGCGGTTGTGACGGAAAATCGGTCCGGTAGGGCCACGGCCGACGGGCGTCCCGAGCGTCGCCGGCAAGCACAGACCTCGGGGAGGAGCGATGTGATGGACAAGAAACAAGTGGCTTTGCGCTGTGCGCTGGCGGGAGCTCTGGCAACCTCAGTGGCGCCTGCGGCTCTGGCTCAAACGCCGGGGATCTCCGACAACGCCGTCAGGATCGGGGTGCTGACGGACATGTCCGGTCAGTTCGCCGACCAATCGGGGCCCGGCGCCGTCGCTGCCGTCAGAATGGCCGTCGAGGACTACGGCGGGAAGGTCCTGGGCAAGCCGATCGAGGTGGTGGTCGCCGACCATCAGAACCGCAACGAGGTTGCCATCGCCAAGGCGCGCGAATGGATCGATGTTCAGAAGGTCGACATGATCGCCAATCTGATCAACTCCTCGATCGCCTTGTCGGTGGTGTCGATCGCGCGGGAGAAAGACAAGATCGCGATCGTCAACGGCTCGGGCACGTCCCGCCTGACGATGGACGCCTGCACGCCCAACAGCATCCACTACGCCTACGACACCTATGCGCTGGCGAAGGGCACCGGGCAGACGCTGATCGAGAAGGGCGGGACGAGCTGGTTCTTCCTGACCGCCGACTACGCCTTCGGCCACGCGCTCGAGGCCGACACGACGGCGGCGGTGAAGGCCGCCAAGGGCACGATCGCAGGCTCGGTGCGCTACCCCATCGACACGATGGACCACTCCTCGTTCCTGCTGCAGGCCCAAGCCTCCAAGGCCAAGGTCGTGGCCATCGCGGGTTCGGGGACGGTCTTCATCAACGCAGTCAAGTCAGCCAAGGACTACGGTCTATCCGATGGCGGCCAGACGATCGCCGGGCTTCTCGTCTGGCTCCCCGACACCCATGCGCTGGGCCTGGCGACCGCGCAGGGCATGATTCTGACGGACGCATTCTATTGGGATCGGGACGACGAAACCCGGGCTTGGTCGAAGCGCTTCTTCGAGAAGATGGGCCGCATGCCCCATATGGGAGACGCCGGCGACTACTCCTCGACGATGCACTATCTCAAGTCGATCGAGGCCGCCGGCACCGACGACGCCAAGACCGTGATGGCCAAGATGAAGGCGACGCCGGTCAACGACTTCTTCGCCAAGGGTGGCATTATCCGGGAGGACGGCCGCTTCATTCACGACATGTACGTCTATCAAGTGAAGTCGCCTAAGGAATCGAAGGCGCCGTGGGACTACTACAAGCTGGTCAAGACGATCCCGCGTGACGAGGCCTTCCGCCCGCTGTCGGAGAGCACCTGCCCCTTGGTCAAGAAATAGCGCCGTGACGCATCCGGGTCAGGCCCCAGGCTTGACCCGGATCTCACCGTCTTCCGTGATGTCGTAGTTGCGCTCGTAGGACATCTCCCACGCGACGATCGGCTTGCGGCACTTGTCGCAGATCACCTCGGGCGTGAAGTCGTGCCCGCAAGCTGTATGGGTCAAGATCAGTGGTGGCTTGCCGTTTGCGAGCCAGCGATCCCCCCAGGCGAGGATGGCGATGAATGGCCCGTAAAGGGCCAGGCCCATCTCGGTCAGCCGATACTCAAAGCGATCAGGCAGTTTCTGGTACAGGCGACGCTCGAAGACGCCGTGTTCGACGAGGCGGTTGAGCCGGTCGGTCAGGATATTGGGTGAGATGTTGAGGCGCGCCTCGAACTCATCGAAACGGCGTGCCCCGAGGAACGCCTCTCGAGACACTTTGAACGTCCAGCGATCCCCGATGATCTGGAGCGTCCGCGACACGGATGAGGGGCGCCCCCTGTTGTACTGCTCGCTGTCGGACGACCTCCGCGATCTCAGCAGATCGGAAGATGGGCTCATGCCGGCTCCGGGGCCATCTCGATAAGTCACCTCTCGCGCCCTGACTTCTTCGCCGCAGGCCGAGCAGGCAACGATCGGCTCGCAAGCGCAGCCGCAGCTCCGGTGAACGAGCCGCAACGGGACTTGCGGAACACCCTTGAGCCACTGGTCTCCAAAGCGGAGCATCGCGATCATGCTGGGATACAGGTCCAGCCCCATCGCCGTGAGTCGATACTCGTAGCGCGGGGGATGCGCGAGGTAGCTGACCTTCTTCAGGATGCCCTGGTCGGTGAGGCGTGTCAGACGCTCCGTCAAAGTCGCGCGGGGGAGGCCCAGCAGCGTTTGGAACTGGCCGAAGCGCTTTGCTCCAAAGAGACATTCGCGAATGACGAGGAAAGACCATGCATCGGAGAGGATGCTGATGGCGCGCCCCACCGAGCAGTTGCGCTCAAGCGCCGGCGAGGCTGCCGGGGAGGGCGGGGGCGCATCATCAGCCTCAGGCGCAGTCGATTTTACCGCCTTGGCGGACGAAGCCTTCACGATGCGCCTTTCAAGCTGGGCCGTCTCGGCCCCTTTTACGGCGTGTCCCGACAAGACGAAACACCCAGCGACAGGGTATTCAGGTCTCCCTGGCGCGGAGGCTGGCCTGCAGGGCGGTGCTATGGCTCCTTCAGAAGCTCCTTGAGCTTGAAGCGCTGGACCTTCCCCGATCCCGTTCTTGGAATCGTCGTCACCGCATGGATGGCGTGGGGAGCCTTGTACGAAGACAGGCGCCCTCTGCAATGTTCGAGGATTGAGATGGGGTCGATCTCGTGTCCCGGACGGGGGATCACGAAGGCGACGGGGACCTCTCCAAGGAATTCATGAGCGATGCCGACGACAGCGCAATCGAGGACGGAATCATGCGCAGAGATCGCCTCCTCGACTTCGGCAGGCGCAATGTTCTGGCCGCCACGGATGATGACCTCCTTCAGCCGTCCCGTGATGGTGAGAAATCCAAAGCGGTCTGCTCGGGCAAGATCGCCTGTGCGATACCACCCGTCCTTCAGGGCGATGGCTGTCGCTTCTGGATTGCAGTGATAGCCAAGCATCACATTCGGCCCCCGGACGATCAACTCACCCTCGGCACCCGGGGCGACGTCTCTGCCATCCAGGTCTACGATCCTGGTCGCAAGGCCTGGAAGCGGCAACCCGCAGGACCCCATGAAGCGACCGCCCTGCGGCGAGTTGATGGTGACCATCGTCGATGTCTCGGTGATGCCGTAGCCGTCGATCAGTTTGACGCCGAACCAGCTCTCGAACTCCCGATTCAGCGGTCCAGGCAGGACCGCTCCGGCCGAGAGGCAGATCCTGGCTCTGCTGAGCGTCCGGCGCCCTTCTTCCTTGGCCTTCTCGAGCATGTAGTGGAAGACTGTCGGCACGCCCGGCAGCAACGTGATCGGCTCCTGCGCCAAAAGCTCCGCCAGCCGCGAGGCCGAGAACTGCTCCATTAGGTATTCAGAGGCGCCTGTCGCGATGATGCTCACCACGGCGAGGTTGAGAGCGTAGCTGTGATAAAGTGGCAGCGCGTTCAGGACATAGTCGTCTTGACTGAGTCCTGCGATCGGGGCCCAGCACGAGGCCGTGACCCAAAGCATTCCCTGCAGCGACAGCACGACGCCCTTGGCGCGTCCGGTCGTCCCCGACGTGTAGACGATGAAGGCGGGCGCCTCGATCGCCGTCGGATCGCGCGGGGAGGACATCCCACCCTCGGCATCGCGTGAGAACGGCGCTCCGATTCCGTCGCGGAAGGCAATGGGCGTGAATGGTTGGCCGCCTGCAGCTAGCCCTCGCAGGCGCTCCTCTCGATCTGGATGCGTGAATACAGCGACGCATTGTGCGTCCGAGAGCCGATAGGCGATCTCGTCCGGCGTGGCATCGAAGCTGATCGGTACCGCCACGGCGCCCGCGCGCACGATGGCAAGGCAGGCCTCGACCCAGTCGACCGAGTTGGGGAGATGAATCGCGACCCGTTCTCCGGCTTCCACCCCGATCGCCTGGAGGTAGCAGGCAATCCTGGACGTTCGCTCTGCGAGTGCGCCGTAGTCGACGGCGCGCGTCTTGTCGCGAAAGGCGGGCGCCTTTGGACGGCTTGACGCCTGGCGTCCCAACAGCTCGCCGATCGGTGCGATAAGGTCTGTTTTTATCATTGTTTCCTCCCCCCATCGCTCGGTCAGAGCATGGCGAAGCCGCCGTTCACGCTGATGGTCTGCCCGGTGATCCAGGCGGCGTCGGCCGAGGCCAGGAAGGCGATCATCGGGGCGACGTCGGATGGCTGACCGATCCGCTTCAGCGGATAGTTCTTGACCATCTTCGGCAGGTTTTCGGCGAGCCAGGCCGGATCGGAATGCGCCGATTGGATCATGCCAAGCGTCACGGCATTGCAGGTGATGTCATAGCGACCGAATTCGCGGGCAAGCGACTTGATCAGCGCGATCGTGCCGGCGCGCGATGCGGCCGCCATCGAGAGGTTGGCTTCGCCGACCCGCGAACTGTCTCCACCCAGCGAGATAATGCGACCGCCTCTGCCGGCCGCGACCATATGGGGCAACGCCGCTTGCGAGGTATTCACCGTGCCCAGCAAGCCGATATCGATATGCTTCTTCCATTGCTCGGGCGTCGTCTCCAGAAAGCGCGCTCGCTGGGCGACGCCGGCGTTGTTGACGACGATGTCAATGCTGCCGAAGGCTGCGACCACCTCGTCGACCATGGCCTTCGTCTGGGCAAAGTCCGCGATGTCGGCTTTCCAGGCCCGAGCCTTGCCACCGGCTGCGGTGATCTCTCCAACGACCTCCTCCGCTGCCTCGGCGCTCGACTGGTAGTTGATCGCGACGGCGGCTCCCTGCTCGGCGAGCGTCAGGGCGATCGCTCGGCCGACATCCCTTGCCGCGCCGGTGATGAGGGCGGATTTGCCTTCGAGGGTGAGATTCATGAATGAGTCCTTCCTTGGGATGATGTGGAGCGCGCGGCTTCGACGAGCCGGAAAATGCGCTCTGGCGTAGCGGGCAGGGTGTCGATCTCGATGCCGAGCGGCGAGAGTGCGTCGGAAACGGCATTGGCGATGGCGGCAGGCGCGCCGATCGTTCCGCCTTCGCCCATGCCGCGAAAGCCGCCGAGCGTGTTGGGGAGATCGGCCTCGATATGGACGATGCCAATTTCCGGCAGGCTGGTGGCTACCGGCACGAGGTAGTCGGCGAGGCTAGCCGTCACGCATTGGCCGTCCTCGTCGTGGACGACCTCTTCGAGGAGCGCGGCGCCGATGCCTTGCGCCACGGCGCCATGGACCTGACCATCCACAATCATCGGGTTGATGATCCGGCCGCAATCCTCTGCCACGACATAGCGCCTGACCGTGACGCCGTAGGTTTCAGGGTCGATCTCGACCAAGGCGAGATGGGTCGAGGAGCAGGCGGTTCCGAAGTACGGGTCATAGGTCTCGGATGCGACGAGGTCTTCGCGTTGATCGTGCGGGATCCGGCCCATCTGGGCGTAGACCGCATGCGCGATCTCCTTGAACGTCATTGAGCCGTTGGAGGAGCGCGAGCGGACGATGCCCTCCGAGGCCTCGAGGTCGTCCACCGGCACGCCCATGAGTTGCGCGGCTGCCTTCAGTACCTTCGTCCTGACGACACGCGAGGACATCGTCGCCGCTCCGCCGGCGAGCACGGCCGAGCGGCTCGCATAGGTGCCGCTCCCCATCGGCACGAGCGCACTGTCGCCATGCTGGACCTCGACGTCCTCCATGCGGCAGCCGAGTTCGTCGGCGATGACCTGGGCGAGCGTGGTTTCGAGCCCTTGCCCATGGGACGATATTCCGAATGCCGCCGTGATCGCGCCCGTCGCGTCGATCTTGATCGTCGAGGTCTCGGTACCGGTGTTGATGGGCATGCCCGGCGCGACCGCGATCCGCGAGCCGATCCCGGTGAGTTCGGCGTAACTCGCGAAGCCGATCCCCACCCACCGGCCTTCCCGCCGGGCCGCGTCCCGGTGCTTGACCAGAGCGGGATAGTTCAAGAAGTCGCAGGCCCCTTTCAGGCACTCCTGGAAGGCCGACTTGTCCCAGATGATCCCGGATGCCGTGCGGTAGGGGAATTCCTCGGCATTCACCAGGTTGCGGCGACGAATTTCGGCTGGGTCCATGCCGATCTTGCGGGCAGCCATGTCGATCAGCCGCTCCATGGCGAAGGTCGAAGCCGGCCGGCCGACGCCGCGGTAGGGACCCGTCGGGGGCTTTGGGGTCAGGACTCCCCTGATGCGACCACGGTAATTCGCCATCCGGTAGGGGCCGGGCAGGAAGCTGACGACCTGCACGGGTTCAAGCGCACCCGTCCAGGGATAGATCGAGTAGGCGCCGATATCGCCGATGACGTCGGCGCGCAGGCCCAGAAGCATGCCCTCCGTATCGAGTGCGAGTTCGGCCTCGATCAGCTCGTCGAAGGCCTGGCTCGTCGCCGAAAGATCCTCCAGCCGGTCGCTAACGAACTTGACCGGCCGCTCGAGCCTTCGGGCAAGCAAGCAGACCAGTAGTTCCTCGTGGTAGAGCGAGCCCTTGCCGCCGAAGCTGCCTCCGACATCGGGCGCAACAACTCGCATCCGGTTGCCCGGCAGGTCGAGGCAACCCGAGAGCACGTCCCGGACGATGCCGGGGATGTTGGTCGAGGAATGCAGCGTCAGCGCCAGCCGCCGGCGGTCCCATTCCGCGAGGTACGAGCGGTTCTCCATCGCCACGGAGGTCTTCCGCGTCATCCGGAACCGGCCCTTGACCGTCACGGCTGCCGTGTCGAAGACCGCATCGATATCGCCACGGACGAACTCACGGGAGATAATGACGTTGGTGCCGGCTTCCTCGTGCAGGAGCGGCGCGTCATCCGCGACGGCATCGACCTGCCGGATCGCGAAGGGCAGTGGCTCGTAGTCGATCGTGATGAACTCAAGGGCGTCCTCGGCGGCGTAGCGACTCTCGGCGACGACGGCGACGACGGGCTCGCCGACATAGCGGACTTTGCCGCGCGCCAGCGGCCAGATCGGCGTCGCGTAATATCCCTTCATCCGTGAGGTCGGGATCGCGGGCTTCAGGTCGCCTTCGAGATCCGTCGCATCGAAAATCGCCACGACGCCCGGAACGGAGAAGGCTTCGCCGACATCGATGCCGCGGATGCGCGCATGCGGCATGTCACTGCGGCGAAGGGCGATATGGAGCGTCCCGGGCGGCGTCATGTCGTCGACATAGCGGCCTGCGCCGGCGAGAAGGCGCGGGTCCTCCGTGCGCTTGATACGCTTGCCAACCAGCTTGGGCCGCAACTCGACCGAGACGTCGACGGTGCTCATTCGTAGAACTCGGCTCCCTTGCGCAAGGTGTTCCACTGGGCTTCGTCATGGCCGAAGATCACGGTCGCGCCCGCTGCCTCGAGCGCCTTGATCTCGGCGACCGAGGCCGCGGCCCGTTCCTGATTCCAGTTGTTCTTGGGCGCGATCCCGTCGAGAGCGCTGCGCATCGGCGCGGCGTCGGCGGCCAGCAGGAAGCGTCCGGATTGATCGAGCGTCACGAGTGCGCCGGTCGTCCCGGGCGTGTGGCCGGGTAGTGGCACCAGTTCGACCTTGCCGTCGCCAAAGAGGTCGTGCCGCGCATCGAACGTCTTGAAGCCGTTGGGCTGATCCCATTCGGCCGGCAGATAGCCCTGCTTCTCGGCCCCATCGGCCTTCGCGGCTTCGAGTTCGGCCGCATGGCACATGATCGTGGCCCGGCCGAAAGACTGGTTGCAGCCGCAGTGGTCGGGGTGAAGGTGGGAACAGACCACCACGTCGATGTCGCCAGGTACCAGCCCCGCCAGCGCGAGCTGCGGGATCACCGTGTCCTGAGACGTGAAGATTGGCGTCATCACGCGCGCCAGTCCGCCCCATCGCCCTTCGGGATCGGTCGCCGCCTGAGGGTTGCAGCCGGTATCGAACAGGACGTTGGCCTGGGGGTGCCGGATCAGGGCGCAGGAGACCGGTAGCTCCAGCGTCTCCTCCTTGGCCGCGTCCGGCTGGTAGATCGAGCGCCGCATCCGAAGGCGGCCGCCTGACAGGAAGTGCAGTCTCATGGCAGCGGACCCCTCTCCCGTGCGAGTTCGCGCACGGCGTTGACGATGTGCTCGTAGCCGGTGCAACGGCAGATGTTCCCCGACAGCGCCTCCCGGATCTCCTCGTCATTGGCGAGGCTGTGATGTCGCAGCATGTCGGTGATGGTCATGATGAAGCCCGGCGTGCAGAAGCCGCACTGCAGTCCGTGGTGGTCGCGGAAGGCCTGCTGGACCCGGCCGAGCGCCTCGACGCGGCCCTGTCCTTCGATCGTCTCGATCAAGGCGCCTTCGGCCTGCACCGCGAGCGTCAGGCAGGATCTCGCACTTCGCCCGTCAAGCAGGATCGTGCAGGCGCCGCAGACGCCGTGCTCGCAACCGACATGGGTCCCGGTGAGGCCGAGCTCATGTCGCAGGAAGTCGCTCAGCAGCATGCGCGGCTCGATGGACCGCGAATAGGTCTGCGCGTTGACGGTGACGGTGATGGTACGCTTGTCGGTCATGAGCGCATACCCTCGCGCGCCCGGCCCCAGGCGTCGCGCAGGGCGCGTGCGGCCAGCGCGCCAGCGAGATGGCGCCGGTAGTCGGCAGAGGCGTTCAGATCCGAATTGGGAGAAACAGCCGAGCGGAGCGCCGTCATCGCGTCCGCAATCACGCCATCGTCCAGGTGGCGTCCTTCGAGCACGGCTTCGACATCGGGCAGCCGGCACGGCATTTCGCCTACGCCCATCACCGCGAAGCGGACATCCCGGGCGCATTCATCGCAGCGGCGGAGCGTCGTTGCGACCGCAGCGAGGGCGTAGTCGCCATGGCGCCGCGCATATTCATGGAAACCCCATCCGCAGTCGTCTGGCATCGTCTCCACGTCGATGCGGGTGACGAGTTCGTCGGGTTCGAGAGCCGTCATCAGCGACCCGACGATGAAGTCGCGCGCCGACAGGGAACGCTCCCCACGCGGCGAGGCGATGCGGACGATGCCGTCGAGAAGAAGCGCCATCATCGGCATCTCGGCTGCCGGGTCGGCATGGCAGACGCTGCCGCAGAACGTTCCGCGATTGCGGACGGTCAGATGGGCGACATGCTTCATCGCATGGTGCAGCACGGGAATGTGCTTGGCTATCAGGCGATCATTGGCCGTCACGCGATGGCGGACCAGCGCGCCGAGCTCGATCCGGTCTCCCCGGAGTGTCACCGTATCGAGGCCAGCAACCGCGTTGATGTCGACGAGAACAGACGGCTTGACCAGCCGGAAGTTCATCATCGGCATCAGGCTCTGGCCGCCGGCGAGGACCTTACCGTCGCCGCCGGCAGCCGAGAGCGCCAGGACGGCGTGCTCGACGCTTTCGGCGCGGACATAGTCGAAGGCGGCGGGCTTCACCGCTAGCGTCCCTGGAAGCAGGGTGGCCGCTTCTCGCTGAAGGCCGAGCGTCCCTCGGCGTAGTCGTCGCTGCGGAGCGCGTGCAGAATGACCTCGTCCGCCGCGGCCATGTCGAAAGGCTGATCGGGCATGGCGAGCTTGGTCAATATGGACTTCGCGCCGGCGATCGAGAGCGGTGCAAGCGGTGACAGTTCCTCGAGGAACGCTTGAGCTGCCGCCACCGGATCCTCATCGACCCGATCTCCGAAACCGCTGCGCAGGGCATGTTCGGCGTCGAAGGGTTTGGCGGTGAAGAAGACGCGCTTGGCTTCGGCGAGACCGACGAGCGCCAGAAGCCTCGCCGTTCCGCGCACGCCATAGACGATGGAGAGCTTGGCTGCCGGGATCGCCATCTTGGCGTCCGGCGCGAGGAAGCGAAAATCGCATGCCATGGCGAGGTTGCAGGCGCCGCCGAAGCAGTACCCCTTGATCGCGGCCAGCACTGGCCTGCCCAGAGAGGCAATCGCGTCGCAGGCGGCATCGACCGCCTCCTCATAGGCGATGCCCTGTTCGATCGAGGCGCGCGTCTCCGCGAAATCGGCGATGTCGGCGCCAGCCGAGAAGCTTGAACCTGCTCCGGTCAGGATGACGCCGCGCAGCGTCGGATCCTCCCCGAAGCCTTGAAACAGCCGCGCCAGCTCCATCCACATCGCGAAGGTCACGGCGTTGCGGCGCTCGGGCCGGTCGAGCGTGACGACGATGATCGCGCCGGTTCGGTCGATGCGGATGCCGGGGATGCTCATGCCGCATCCTCGCGGACCAGCGTCGTCAGGAAATCCCTGAGGGGCGCGGGCAACGGTGCAGGCCGCCTCGTCGCTCGATCCACATAGACATGGACGAAATGGCCCTCCGCAGCGGCGAGGTCGCTCTCCATACCGAAAAGACCGACCTCATAGCGCACGCTGGATTTGCCGATATGGGCAACGCGGATCGCGGCGTGCACGTCCTGCGGAAAGGCGAGCGACGCGTGGTAGCGGCAACCGGTCTCGACGACGAGACCGATGACGTGACTGCCCGCAGGATCAAGAAGCTGCCGCTCGATCAATGCGGCGTTCACCGCAGTATCGAAGAACGAGTAGTACACGACGTTGTTCACGTGACCGTAGACGTCGTTGTCCATCCACCGCGTCGGGATCGTGCGGGTCAGGACATAGTCGCCTTTCAGGCCTCGCGATGCGCGGGACGGGCCTGGCTTGGCCTCAAGGCCAGCCTGCTCGTTTCGGTCCGACATTCGCAGCTCCTCCGTAGTGACTTGCATTATTAGACTGTGTTAGGGGAAGTCAAGTTGCCTCCCCAGTGGCGTCCCGGCTTTGCGGTCCGGGGATGACGGAAGAGCATCGAGAGGAATCGTCGGAATGAAGATCAGAGCAGCCGTGCTGCGCGAACGCGGCGCATCGTTTCCCTATGCCCAGAGTAAGCCTCTCAAGATCGAGGACATCGATCTCGCGCCGCCTGGGCCAGGTGAAGTCCTTGTCAAAATCGCGGCTGCCGGGCTCTGCCACTCCGATCTCTCGGTGATCAACGGCGATCGACCGCGGCCGCTACCGATGGCGATCGGCCATGAGGCCGCCGGTGTGGTCGTCGAGGTCGGCCCCGACGTCGACGATCTCGTTCGCGGGGACCATGTCGTCATGGTCTTCATGCCGAGCTGCGGGCATTGCCTGCCCTGCTCGGAAGGGCGTCCGGCCCTCTGCGAGCCAGGTGCCGTGGCCAACGGCAAGGGCGCGCTGCTCTCAGGCGCGGTCAGGCTCTTCCAGTGCGACGAGCCGATCCACCATCATCTCGGCTGCTCGGCCTTCGCCGATCATGCGGTGGTGTCGCGGCGCTCGCTGGTCAAGGTGGACAAGGACATCCCGCTGACCGAGGTCGCCCTGTTTGGCTGTGCCGTTCTGACCGGCGTCGGGGCCGTAGTGAACACAGCCAAGGTGCAGGCCGGCCAGAGTGTCGTGATCATCGGGCTTGGCGGCGTCGGTCTCGCCGCGCTGCTTGGGGCACTCGGCGCCGGCGCCGCAACCGTCGTGGCAGTCGATCTGTCCGAGCAGAAGCTCGCGCTGGCACGAGAGCTCGGCGCGACCGCCGTGGTCAACGGCCGGGACGAGGACGCGGTCGAGCGTGTGCGCGCGCTGACTGGTGGCGGCGCCGATTTCGCCTTCGAGTTCGCCGGCTCGGCTCGCGCGCTGGAGAATGCCTACAAGATGACGCGGCGCGGCGGCACCACGGTGACGGCTGGCCTGCCGCCTCCCGATGCCACGCTGCCTCTCAACATCGTCAACCTCGTCGCCGAGGAGCGGAGCGTGAAGGGCAGCTACATCGGGACCTGCGTGCCGATGCGCGACGTGCCGCGCTACATCGCGCTCTACAAGGCCGGCCGCCTGCCCGTCGATCGCCTCATGAGCGGCTTGATCACGCTCGACGACATCAACGAAGGCTTTGATCGGCTTCATCATGGCGAGGTGGTGCGCCTCGTCGTCGGCTTCGATCTCTAGGGAGACGCCAATGAACACGCCAGTACGCCCAGAGCTCCACCCCCTTCCGCTCAAGGACCCCTCCCTGTTCCGCCAGACCAACCTGATCGGCGGCGAATGGGTCACAGCCGAAGGGGGGGCGACCATAACGGTCACCAACCCAGCCAATGGCAGAGTGACCGGAACGGTTCCCGCACTCGGGCGCGCTGAGGTCGCCAAGGCGATTGCGGCAGCGTCAGGCGCACAGGCGGCTTGGCGCGCGAGGACCGGCAAGGACCGGGCGGGAATCCTGCGCCGTCTGTTTGAGCTCATGATGGAGAACCAGGACGACCTCGCCCGCATCATGACCGCTGAACAGGGCAAGCCCTTCGCGGAAGCCAAGGGCGAGATCGCCTACGCTGCGGGCTTTATCGAGTGGTTCGGCGAAGAGGCCAAGCGCGTTTATGGCGACACGATCCCGGCTCCGCTGCCGGGTCGGCGCATCATTGTGCAGAAGGAGCCGATCGGCGTCTTTGCGGCCATTACGCCCTGGAATTTTCCGACCGCCATGATCACTCGGAAGGCGGGGCCGGGCTGGGCCGCCGGCTGCACCGGCGTGATCAGGCCTGCCAGCGAAACACCGTTCTCTGCGCTTGCACTTGGCGTCCTTGCAGAGCGTGCGGGAATGCCGGCGGGCGTCTGCAACATCATCACCGGACCCTCCTCGGAGACGGGCAAGGAGCTGTGCGAGAACCCGTTAGTGCGCAAGCTCTCCTTCACTGGCTCAACGCGCGTCGGCTCGATCCTGCTCGCCCAATGCGCCCCGACTGTGAAGAAGACGAGCATGGAGCTCGGCGGCAACGCGCCCTTCGTCGTCTTCGACGACGCCGACCTCGACGAGGCGGTCAAGGGCGCCATCGCCTCGAAGTACCGCAACACCGGACAGACCTGCGTCTGCGCGAACCGCTTCCTCGTGCAAGACGGCGTCTATGACGCCTTCGCCGAGAAGCTTGCCATTGCAGTGAGCAAGCTGAAGGTGGGCGACGGCATGGGCGAAGGTGTGACCCAGGGCCCACTGATCAACCAGGCGGCTGTCGACAAGGTTGAGGAACACATCAACGACGCCGTCTCGAAGGGTGCGCGGATCGTCACCGGCGGCAAGCGGCACGCATTGGGGCACAGCTTCTTCGAGCCTACTATTCTGGCCGACGTGCCCGCCACTGCCAAAGTCTTCCAGGAGGAGACCTTCGGCCCTCTCGCGCCCTTGATCCGCTTCACGACGGAGAGGGAGGCGATCAGGCTCGCCAATGACACCGAGTTCGGGCTGGCGGCCTATTTCTACAGCCGCGACATCGGGCGCGTCGTGCGCGTCGCCGAAGCCATCGAGGCCGGCATCATCGGGGTCAACGAAGGGCTGATCTCAACCGAGGTCGCGCCATTCGGGGGGGTGAAATCGTCCGGATTGGGGCGCGAGGGCTCGAAATACGGCATCGAGGACTATCTCGAGATCAAATACCTCTGCCTTGGCGGGATCGACGCGAACGCCTGAACAGGCCACGGGAGAAACGCACATGGACATGATAGGTGAACAGCGCATTCCCGCGTCGCGAGACGTCGTCTGGAAGGCGCTCAATGATCCGGACATCCTGCAGGCCTGCATCCCAGGCTGCCAGGAGCTCATCAAGGCGTCCGACACGGAGATGACTGCGATCGCCGTTATCAAGGTCGGCCCCGTCTCCGCACGCTTCCAGGGCGCCGTGACGTTGTCGGACCTTGACCCGCCTAACGGCTATAGGATCACAGGCGAAGGGCAGGGCGGCGTCGCCGGCTTCGCCAAGGGCACCGCCTTGGTTCAACTGGAGGCGGACGGCGACGATACGATCCTCCGCTACGACGTGACGGCGCAGATTGGAGGCAAACTGTCCCAATTGGGCGGCAGGCTCATCGACGCGACGGCAAAGCAAATGTCGCTCGCATTCTTCAAGCGCTTTGCTGAAGAGATTGCCGGTCTAGATGGTGAAGGCGCGCCTGTCGCGATGTCAGCTGAGACGACTAGCTCTGCCTTTGGCGAGAAGCCGGCCTCGGCAATGCGTGACGCACCATCATCTCGTCCGCGGCCGCGGCGCGCCCTAGAGCCGGTTCAGTCATCCCGTGCCATCTTCAGCATTCTGACCCCTAGCCTTGTGTTGCTCCTCATGACTGCTGGCGCGGCGTGTTGGCTCATCCTCTCGGGCGCCATGCCGAGTTTAACGACTACGGGCTTTGGCGTGGGGGCTGTTTCACCAGATTTTGCTGCAGCCCTTCAGCTACTTGTGGTTGGAGCTATCGGCTATCTCTTCGGACGACACGCACGCTCGACCGACGCGCAAACGATCGTCATCAACGCCGATGGTATCGAAGCGCTCGATAGGCGTCGAACAAGGTCATCCTAGCCGAAGACAGCCGTCTTAACGGTGTCGTAGCGGTCTGAGCGCTCTATTAATCTCGAGGCGTCGCCCCAAAGGAGCGGCGCGACGCCGGTCATACCCAATGGCCCAGGTTGCCAAACCTGCGGCATGTTAGCATCAAGGCTCAGCGACCCGACGCAGAAGCCGATGGGCGCTAGACGGTTCTCACGACCGTTGATGTCGCTTATAATTTGGTTGGCGTTCTGCGGATCGACACATTGGATGATTTCGCTGCGTCGAACGAAGCTGCCCCATAACCCGGCACGCCAACCGCTCCGAGACACTGAGCTGCAACACGTCATGCTCGACAGCGGCGACGACGGGCAGGGCTCAGAAGTTCCTCCGCCAGAATCAGCTTCTCATGCGTCACTTCACAGACGGCCTTTAGCAGATGCTCGTTCTCCTATTCGGAGACGTTCAATCGCCTCACCTGATCGCTTTTCATTAAGCGCTGCTCTGAGGGCACCTTTCAGCCGGAGAGCTGACGGTCGATGTTGGAAGCCTGAGGGCTTCGACACATGACGATTTCAGAGCATACGCTTAAAACCAGCGCGGATGAGCCGGTCCGGCGGTTTGAGGTTTTTACCGGAGCGGGACGCCGGCGGGATTGGTCCGACGACGACAAGGCGCGGATCGTGGCGGAAAGCTACGAGCCTGGCGCAACGGTGAGCGAGGTCGCGCGCCGCCATGCGATGTCTCCGCAGCAGTTGTTCGGCTGGCGACGCCTCCTGCGTCGCGTGCCCGAGACGTTGTCGCCGCTATCCGGGCCTATGTTCGTGCCTGCAGTGATCGAAGCGGCGGTCGCGGAGCCAAAGCCGGCCCGGCAATCTGCCAAGCGTCGTCGTCGCACGCGACGAGCTCCCAGTGGGTCCAGCGCTGGGATCGAGTTCGAGATCGACGGCGTCGTCGTATGGGTCGGCTCGGGGGCGAGCCCGAAGGCGATTGCCGCGGTGATCGGCGCACTGAAGGGCCGCTCGTGATCGGCCCGACCGGGGCGGTCCACGTCATGGTGGCGACGAAGCCGGTCGACTTCCGCAAGGGCGCGGAGGGCCTGGCAGCGCGGGTGCGCGAGAGCATGGGCGCCGATCCCTTCTCGGGCACGGTCTACGTCTTCCGGGCGAGGCGCGCGGACCGGATTAAACTCGTCTACTTTGACGGGACGGGCGTCTGCCTGTTCTCGAAGCGCCTGGAGGATGGCAAGTTCCAGTGGCCTGCCATCGCCGATGGCGTCGTGCGGCTGACTGCGGCGCAGCTTCAGGGATTGCTTGAAGGCCTCGACTGGCGCCGGGTGCATGAACGGCGCGAGACGCGCGTTCCTGTCGCGGCAAGTTGATCGTTCAGTACTGGCAAGCTGCTGTAATCCATGGTTGAATCGGCTTCGTGAGCACCTCGCCCGAGCCCCTGACCCGCGGCCCTGTCGCCCTTCAGGCGATGCTTGCGGCCGAGCGCGCCGAGAACGAGCGGCTGCGCCAGATCATCAAGGAGCTGCAGCGCCATCGTTCGGGCGTCGGGCCGAGAGCCTGCCGGTTGATCAGCTATTGCTCGGCCTCGAGGAGGCCGAGCAGATCGAGGCCGAGGGCCTCGCCGGCGAGGAAGCGGCTGATCCCGCCAAGCGCGCTGACCGGGTCAAGAAGCGTCGTGCCAACCGCGGCTCGCTGCCCGCGCACCTGCCGCGCATCGAGCAGGTTGCCGATATCCAGGATATGGCCTGCCCCTGCTGTCGCGGGCAGCTCCACATCATGGGCGAGGATGTCTCCGAGCGGCTCGACATCGTGCCGGCCCAGTTCCGCGTGATCGTGACGCGCCGCCCGAAATACGCCTGCCGGACTTGCGAGGAGGTCGTGGTCCAGGCGCCCGCGCCGGCCAGGCTCGTCGAGGGCGGCATCCCGACCGAGGCAACAGTGGCTTATGTTCTGGTAGCCAACTATGCCGATCACCTTCCGCTCTACCGACAGTCCCAGATCTATGCCCGGCAGGGCGTCAACCTGGATCGCTCGACCTTGGCCGACTGGGTCGGCAAGGCGGCCTTCCTGCTACGGCCCGTCCATGCGCGTCTGTTCGAGCGACTGGAGGCATCGACAAAACTCTTCGCCGACGAGACCACGGCCCCGGTGCTCGACCCGGGTCGGGGCCGGACCAAGACCGGGCAGCTCTTCGCCTATGCCCGCGACGAACGCCCCTGGGGCGGCAGTGATCCGCCGGGCGTCGCCTATCTCTACGCGCCCGACCGCAAGGCCGAGCAGACGGTCCGGCACCTCCAAGGCTTCGTCGGCACGCTGCAGGTCGACGGCTTTGCGGGCTACAAGGTCTTGGCAGACCGCAACGCCGTAAACTTGGCGTTCTGCTGGTCACATGCCCGGCGCAAGCTCTACGACCTCGCGCAAGCTGGCCCTGCGGCGATCGCGACGGAAGCTCTCGCCCGGATCGCCGAACTCTATCGCATCGAGGGCGAGATCCGCGGCCGCTCAGTCGAGGAGCGCCGAGACATCCGTCAGGCGAGAAGCCGCGCGATCGTCGATGCGCTGGAACCGTGGTTGAAGGCGAAGCTCGCCCTCATCAGCCAGAAAAGCAAGCTCGCCGAGGCGATCCGCTATGCTCTCTCGCGCTGGCAGGGCCTCTCTCGCTTCCTCGACGACGGCCGTGTCGAGATCGACTCGAACGTGGTCGAGCGCGCCATCAGACCAATCGCCCTGAACCGCAAGAATGCACTGTTCGCGGGCAGCGACGGCGGCGCCGAGCATTGGGCCGTCATCGCCTCGCAGAGACGGCTGACCTGGCTCTTGGAGATGCCGCTCATCCCCATCGCCTTGACCAGGTCGTCGACCGAACGGGTCGAGATGCCCTGGATGTAGGCCTCCTGAATCACTGCGGTGAGCGCCTTCTCGGCCATGCGACGCAGCACGAGGAAGCCCGGGAAGTAGGAGCCCTTCCTCAGCTTGGGGATGCGCAGTTCGACCGTGCCGGCGCGCGTCTCTCAGTCCCGGTCGCGATAGCCGTTGCGCTGCGCCAGGCGCTCTGGGCTCTTCTCGCCGAAGCCGGCGCCGATCAGCCCACCGACCTCCAGCTCCATCAGGCGCTAGGCTGCAAAGCCAATCATCTCGCGCAGAAGATCGGCGTCAGGGCTCTTCTCCAGCAGCCCGCGCAGGTTCATCATCT
>OGCL01000164.1_pt1 | contig 77332 bp, 72 predicted proteins | sample 1570041 | NCBI WGS metagenome assembly OGCL01 (sample SAMN06266162, study PRJEB24511) | hot springs metagenome | isolation source: Hot spring water | place: South Africa: Limpopo | collected 2015-06-22
GGGGCAGGCCCCCGCGTGCGGGGGTTGGGGGGCAGGCCCCCCTTGCCAGTCAACCCGCCCCTACCCCTAATTTCCAGACTGACAAGGTCCTGCGGTCTCCGCATTGACCCAACTATTAATGATTGAATAATGATTGGATTGCACCTCATCAGCACGGGAAAGGCTGTAAGGAGCCATTATTAAGGATCAATCCCTCAAGGATCAATCCCTCAAGTCTGGGGCTAGCCTGGGGTAAAGCGCTAGCAGAGGCATGTAGGGTCGATCGTGTCTGCGATAAGCTGAAAAGCGTAGGCCCATCGAAGAGCTAGGGGTGGCGATGACACAGCAAGACTGGCCGGGACTCATCCGACAATTTGCTGCCGCGATCGGCGATGCCCAGGTCATACGCAAGCGGGAAGAACTGCTGGTGTATGAGTGTGATGGCCTGACCAGCTATCGCCAGCGACCCGCCGTGGTGGTTCTCCCCCGCACAACCGAGGAGGTGGCCGCGATCGTCCGCATTTGCGATCGCGAGGGGGTGCCCTTTGTGGCGCGAGGGGCCGGTACGGGGCTTTCCGGCGGGGCGCTGCCGGTGGAGGACTGTGTGCTGATTGTCACGGCGTTGATGCGCCAAATCTTGAAGATTGACTATGACAACCAGCGGATTACGGTGCAACCGGGGGTGATCAACAACTGGGTCACCCAGGCTGTGAGCGGAGCCGGATTTTACTATGCGCCCGATCCCTCCAGCCAGATTATTTGCTCGATCGGGGGCAATGTGGCGGAAAACTCCGGTGGGGTCCACTGCCTCAAGTATGGGGTGACGACCAACCACGTTTTGGGCTTGAAACTGGTTCTGCCCGATGGCGCGATCGTGGAGGTGGGGGGCAGCATCCCGGAAATGCCTGGTTACGATCTGACGGGCCTCTTTGTCGGCTCGGAGGGAACCTTGGGGATTGCCACGGAAATTACCCTGCGGATTCTCAAGGCACCGGAAGCGATCCGGGTGTTGCTGGCGGACTTTACGGCGATCGCGGCGGCGGGGGCTGCTGTTTCGGACATTATCAGCAGTGGCATTATCCCCGGCGGCATGGAAATCATGGATAACCTGAGCATTAACGCCGTTGAGGATGTGGTGGCCACCAACTGTTATCCCCGTGATGCGGCGGCGATTTTGCTGGTGGAGTTGGACGGCCTCGAAGTCGATGTGACAACCAACAGCGAACGGGTGACGGCCATCTGTCAACGGAATGGTGCCCGGAATGTGGTCAGTGCTGCCGATCCGGAACAGCGCCTGAAACTCTGGAAGGGCCGCAAGGCCGCTTTTGCTGCTGCTGGTCACCTCAGCCCCGATTATTACGTCCAGGATGGGGTGATTCCCCGTACCCAACTGGTCTATATCTTGCAGGAGATTGCCCAGTTAAGCCAAGAATACGGTTTCCGCATTGCGAATGTGTTTCATGCGGGCGATGGCAATCTCCACCCCCTGATCCTCTACGACAATGCCGTGCCCGGTGCCCTGGAAAAAGTTGAGGCGTTGGGGGGGGAAATCCTCAAACGGTGCGTTGAGGTGGGGGGCAGTCTGTCGGGAGAACATGGGATTGGGACCGACAAACGCTGCTATATGCCCGCAATGTTTAATGAAATTGACCTAGACACCATGCGCTGGGTGCGGCAGGTGTTTAACCCCAAGGGGCTGGCCAATCCCGATAAGATTTTCCCGACACCCCGCACCTGTGGTGAAGCCGCCCAAGCCAAAGTGAAGTACTCGGTTCGGGGGGCTGAGGTGTTCTAGGTGAGTGGGTCGCTGCGATCGCGGGTTCAGCCTCCGCTAGGACCGCAGCGGTTAAACGGGAGGGGCGGGGGTCAACAATGCCTTCGAGGCAGATTCACCCAGGCGGCGCAACCGACGGGCAAACTGGACATTCAGCAGGACGATCGCCAGACCATGACTCACACAGGCAAACACCGCCGTGCGGCCCAGGGTACTTTCGACCGCCATCCAGGGAAAAGCCGTAAACAACCAGAAGGGTGCGCCGCCATAGGAACCGGGTGCTAACCCCAGTATCCCCAAGACGATCGGGGGGACCGTAATGGCCAAGACGATCGTGCCCGCTGCCCAGACGGCGCGACGGGGCGAGGTCGAGAGTAGATACAACTGCACGATCGCGGCATAGATCAGCAAGATGCTCAAACTCAGTCCCATGCCCAACATCGCTGCCCCTAGGGGTTTGGCGGTATTCGTGATATAGGCCAGCCCAATCCAGGGCAACTGCACGATCGCCAGAAGGACAAAATTTATCCCGATCGCCAGAAACGCCGGACTTTTTTCCCCCCAGAGCAATTCCTGCAACCAGGTCCGTAGCCAACCCTGACGATACGCCTTTGGCGTCGTGAAGCTATCGGCGCGGCGGATATATCGGTAGCGTGCCCATTCAACCAACGGCGTGCGTTGGGGCATCAAAGCTGCGATGAGGAATAACCCCAACATCAGGTTTAAGACCAGCAAATAAACCCAGGCCATCTCCGTTTGGTAACGATCGCCCCGCATTTCATCCTGAAACAGAAACCCCAGCGTCACCAGTTGTAAAATTATGGTCAAGGTATAACTCTGTGCCTTCGTCAAAATCGTGGTGTTGAGCGATCGAAACCGCCGTCTCAGGACCCGCCAGACCCAGAGCGTACCCACCCCATACAAGGCCAGTGCGAACAGGGTTAACCCGATCGTGGTGAGGCCGATCGGCACATAAAACCATTGCAAATGCGACAATTGCAAATTATGGCTATAGCCCACCAGACCAGCCGTTTCGAGGCCAGGGATGAAAATTGTGGGGAAGAGGATACGGGGCCAAGCTGCAAAATTATTCATTTCCGCTCCCCCCGTATTCATCAGGGTATAGCTCATTAAGATCAGGGAAAAAGTGCCGCTTCCCAGCCAAGCTTGCAAGGCACCTAGCCAGGTAGTGACCAGTCCAAACAACAGGGATAAGCTATAGAAAAAGAGGCTACTAGCGGCGACAATGCTGTAATAACAGACCAGCGTTGCCGGGGACAACTGACCCGCCAACCCTGCATAAATTGACAAGGGCAACGTTAACAGCAACATGCAATAAAACAACACCGGCACCCCCAGCAACTTACCCCAGAGGATTGTTTCAGCCGACTGGGGACTCAGGCGAATAAAGTTAAGAGTGCCTTGCCGTTCTTCCTTGGATAAATCATTAATAATGAGATAGCTGCCAGCAACCAGAAGCAAACCCAGCGAGAAAATACTCAGCAGAATAAACAGATCTTGCCACCACAGCGACCAATTGATGATGAAAGACCCATTCACCCCCACCAGACAATTGGGTTGCGAGTAGGGATAGGGCTTGGGTCCCGTACAGTAAAGATTTTGGACATTAACAAATTTATAAGCCGAGGGTAATTGCCCCAGGTGGAACAAAACCAGGAGAACTTGACCGAGCAGAGAGAGGCTAATCACGATCGCCAAATTCCGCAGGGTCAACCGTCCTTTCAATTCCCGCAACAATTGGGGATTCCAGTTACCAAGGCGGTCAAGCTGAGCAGCAAACATGAGAGGAACCTCTGGGGTAAGGAGAAGGTTTTAAATTTCGATTTTTTTGAATTTTTTTGATATGTAGGGGCGGGTTACACAAAGCATCTTCCGGATAACCCATAAATCTTATAAACCCGCCCATCTAGAATTTAGATTTGGATTATGAATTTCGGCATTTAGATTATGAATTATGAATTTTGGATTATAAACTTTCGATGATGAATTATTAATTTTAAATTTTGAATTTTGAATTAATCAGCTATCTCCCCCTTCCCTAGCTAGCCTGTTGATGACCCAGCTTAAGGAAAATGGCCTCCAGATCTTCGCGATCGAGGCGAAACTCCGCGATCGGTAAGCCAGCCTCCACCAGTTGCCGTAGCAAAGTAGCGGCGGTATCGGGACCTCCGGCAAACTCAACTTGGACAGTGGTAACTGGCGCATTGGGCAACGGCACGATCGCCGCGATCTCAGGATGATTGCGTAACTCAGATTGGAGAACATCCAAACTACCCAGACTGGCGATGATCAACCGCTGTTGGCTTAACCGTTGGTAGAGGTCGGCCAGGGGGGCGCTTTCCACCAGGAAGCCAAATTCCATGACCCCAATGGTGGTACACAGTTCAGCCAGATCACTGAGGACATGGGACGAAATTAAAATTGTCATCCCGGCTTCCCGCAAAGCCTTGATCAAATCCCGGAAATGCAGACGGGCGATCGGGTCCAGCCCGGAAACCGGTTCATCCAGCAGCAGTAACAAAGGCTGGTGAATAATCGTGCGGGCAAGGCTAAGGCGCTGGCGCATCCCACGGGAGAGGGTGGTAATGGGGCTATGGCGTTTACCCGTTAACTGGACCAGTTCCAACACTTCATGCAGGCGTTGGCGGCGCTCCGGTTGCCGCAGCCCATACAGGCGAGCAAAGTAGTCGAGATAATCCCAAACGGTGAGATCGTCATACAGGGGATAGTCATCCGGGAGATACCCAATTCGCCGCTTGAGGGACAGGTTATGTTCATCCTGCTCTAGGCGCTGCCCAAAAATATGGATTTCCCCAACCGTTGGGGCTTCCGCCGTGGCCAAGAGCCGAATGAGGGTTGTCTTGCCTGCCCCATTGGGACCGATCAAACCATAGACCTCACCCGCCGTCACCGTCAGATCCACATCGCTCACCGCCCGCTGGCGACGACCGGCAGAAGCCGCTGCCCCCGATGGGGATTGACCCCGCCGTCCCTCCCCCGACAATACCGTGGGCACATCAAACTCTTTGGTCAGGCCCTTGGTTAAAATGGCCAGTTCTTGGGTCATGACAATTACAACGCAATGGGATGAAGATTGCCAGCACACACGCACAAGCGAACCAACGATGGATGCCCCCAGCCGCAGACGACTAGCGCGGCAAGCTTAAGATTATTGCTCTCAACTAGCTCAGCCAAACGGATTATTCCCGGTCATCCTGAGCGTGTCGAAGGGAGCCTGTCGAAGGATCTTAGCGCCGATCTGCAACCCTACAGTTTAAGACTGACAGAGCACTACCCCTCATCCGGGGAGCGCTTCGCTTCAGTTTAGCCCGGCGCTCCCGTAGACTTCATCAGCTTTAGGATAGATTCCGGCCAGCATCATTTGCTACCGCCCACGGGTAAAGATACCTAGGGTTATGCAACGCCCAAGCCGCCCCCATCAGGAACTTGCCGACGGCCTGTCAGCTTTGCCCTCCGTCTGCCCCTCGATCGTCCTCTCCGTCTGGCCCTCCGTCTGGCTATCGCTTGCGCCCTCCGCCTTGCCAAAGGTCCAGCGCCAGAGGGGATGGCTGGGTCCCTGTTGATGAATCCGTTGTACCCGGCGCAGGAGCCGCTTTCGTTCCCGGTTAGACATCCCCACTAGGGCGTGTTGCGATTGCCAAAGTAGGGCCGATAGGAGACTGGCCAAACACAGGGCTAAGCCCAGGGTCGGTACCGGATTAAATGCCAACCCATACCGCAGGGCCGACCAGGTGAAGTGGTCCAGCCAGAGCGTCACCTCCGATCGCAGAGCATAGATACTCAGGGGCGCAACACTCAGCCACAGGACTATCACCACTCCCCACCGGCCCCACAGTACCCACTGATGCAGCCGTTGCAGTGCTTGCTCAAATTGGGGATCGAGGTCAGCACTGGCCGCTGCGATCCCTTCCGGTGTTGGGGCACTAGATTCGGGTTGGGGGTTGCTCATTGAGTATTGAGAGGAGAGAGGAGAGAGGAGAGAGGAGACCGTTCTGGCGGTAGGGGCGGGTTGCACCTAACGCTTGCCGGGAAACTGATAACTCTGATAAACCCGCCCATTTTCAATTTTGCCGACGATCGGGATGGGTTGCGCCTAACACTTGCCAGGAAACTAATAACTCTGATAAACCCGCCCATTTTCAATTTTGCCAACGATCGGGGCAGGTTACGCCTACGTTTGCCGGGGAACCGATTCCCCTCGTAAACCCGCCCATTTTCAATTTTGAATTTTGAATTCGCTTAGATGGCCACCTCATACGGCTTGACTATACGCCATTAAAATACCGCTTTGCCGAGAATCAGGGTAACTAAAACGAGAAAAATCGCTTCGGTCCACTCGACCACTGCGCCGTAGGTATCGCCCGTATGTCCGCCTAAGCGTTGATGCAACCAGGCCCCGGTTAGGACGGCGGGGAATAGTCCCGCTGCGATTAGGGCCAGTTCGGTCAGGATAACGGCTGTTACGGGGTCCGGGCTGATGGTCAGTATGACTAGGCGAGAGATGCCTGGGGCAGACACGCTTAGACTGGGTACGTTGAATGGCGTGATGGCGAGACTGCCCAAACCAGAGAGCAGCAGCAGTAGCAGACCGGTGGGTAGGGGTTCCCACGGGGACTGAATCGCAGCTTTGTGAAAAGCGCCTTTGCCCGTCGATCGCAGGTAGGGATAGCGGACGATCGCCAGCAGTTGCCCCCAACGACCCCAAGCTGGGGCCAGGAGCAGGACTAACCAACGTCCTTGGGTAATATCCGCCAGGGCCGCCACCTTCAGCAGGACGATCGCGACGGCGGCCATCACCCCAAACGCCCCGGTGACACTATCGCGCATGACGGCTAAGCGGCGCTCCGGCTCAGGAACGGCTAGGCCATCGGCAGTATCGATCGCCCCATCCAAATGCAAGCCCCCGGTGAGGGCAATCCAGAGCATCACCAGCAGCGCACTGCGGGTTAAGTGGGGCATCCCCACCAGGGACAGGCCCATATCCCCCCCAGCCAACAGGCCCCCAATCAGTAAACCGACCAGGGGCGCAAGGCGGGCTACCCCCTGGAAGGTTAGGGGCCAGGTGCTGGGAACGGGCAATCGGGTATAGAACGCGATCGCGGCGACGAGGCGCAGCATCTTTAGGGTATCTCTAGGGCATCACTAGGGCAGTCCCCTTGGAACCTACATCATGCCCATGCCACCCATGCCGCCCATACCGCCCATGCCGCCCATATCAGGGCCACCGGCGGGGGCTGGGGGTTCGGGTTTCTCCACAATCAGGGCTTCGGTGGTTAGGACCATTGCGGCGACGGAGCCAGCATCTTGCAGGGCCGATCGCACCACCTTGGCGGGGTCGATAATCCCAGCGGCGATCAGGTCTTCAAACTGTTGGGTGAGGGCGTTGTAGCCAACATTAAAGTCCTTGTCACGGACCTTTTCCACGATGACTGAGCCTTCAGCACCGGCGTTCTCGGCGATCTGGCGCAGGGGAGCTTCCAGGGCGCGGATGACGATTTCTGCTCCGATCCGTTCTTCCCCTTGGAGGCTGGCCGCAAAGTCTTTTAACTTGCTGCCTAGATGGATCAACGTTGTGCCGCCACCAGGGACAATGCCTTCTTCAACCGCAGCTTGGGTAGCATTGAGGGCATCTTCGATCCGCAGCTTGCGGTTTTTCAGTTCGGTTTCCGTGGGGGCACCCACCTTGATCACGGCAACGCCACCAGCCAGTTTGGCAATCCGCTCTTGCAGCTTTTCCCGATCGTAGTCGGAGTCGGTTTCTTCCAGTTGCTTGCGGATTTGGGCAATGCGTTTCTGGACAGCGGTAGGGTTCTCAGTGGCCGAGACGATCGTCGTGGTGTCCTTATCGATCGTCACCTTGCGGGCCGTTCCCAACATCTCCAGGCTAACGCTATCGAGGCTCAGGCCCACCTCTTCGGAAATCAGTTGGCCGTTGGTGAGGATGGCAATGTCTTGGAGCATGGCTTTACGGCGATCGCCAAACCCAGGGGCCTTGACCGCCACCACACTCAGCACGCCGCGCATCCGGTTCACCACCAGGGTTGCCAGGGCTTCCCCTTCCACATCTTCAGCGATAATCAGCAGCGGTTGGCCGGAGCGGGCGACCTTCTCCAGGGTTGGGACAAGATCTTGAATCGAGGAAATCTTCTTGTCGGTAATCAGGATCAGCGCATTTTCGTACTCGGTAACCATCCGTTCCGGATCGGTGACAAAGTAGGGGGAAATGTAGCCGCGATCGATCTGCATCCCTTCCACCACTTCCATCTCAGTGGTCAGGGACTTGGACTCTTCCACCGTGATCACGCCATCCTTGGTGACCTTCTGCATCGCCTCGGCGATCATCTGGCCCACTTCCTCATCATTGCCAGCCGAGACAGTAGCTACTTGGGCGATCGCATCCCCCTCAACGGGCTTGGCTACCTCAGCGATCATCCGCACTAACTCAGCGATCGTTTTTTCCATCCCCCGCCGTAGCGACACTGGATTTGCACCCGCCGCCACATTGCGCATGCCTTCCCGCACCATTGCCTGGGCCAGCACCGTTGCCGTGGTCGTGCCATCGCCCGCAATATCCTTGGTCTTCGAGGCGACTTCTTGCATCAGTTTTGCGCCCACGTTCTGGAAGGGATCTTCCAACTCGATCTCTTTGGCGATCGTCACGCCATCGTTGACAATATCCGGGGCACCGAATTTCTTCTCCAGGACAACGTTGCGACCACGGGGACCGAGGGTAATACGGACAGCATCCGCTAGGGCATTGATCCCCTGCTCCAACAACTGTCGTGATTTTTCGTCAAACGAGATCAGCTTCACCATATCTCAGGTCTCACCTTGTGTTAACACCAATATTCCACCCTTGAATTTATCACTCAAGCCCGGAGAGTGCTAAACAAATTAAGGTGTGGATTCCTGCCGTTTGGCGGGGGTGTCGCGGCTGAGGAGGAGAACGCCCAGGGTGACGATCGCCACGCCCGTCAATTGCACGCTATGCAAGCGCTCCTGGATCGCGAACCAGGCCAACACTACGGTTGAGGCCGGATTACTGGCCCCAATCATGGCCGCTGCCGTGGCCCCAATTTGACGAATCCCCAGGTTGTTGAGCAAATGGCCCGCCAAGGTGACGATCGCCGAGCAGGCTCCCCCCACCCACAGGGGCCACCAGGGCAGGAGGGCCGTCGGTTGTCCTGCCAGCGGCAAAACCACCCCCAGGCTCAGGGTGGACAGGACCAGGGTGATCGCAAAGCTGATCCAGGTAAACGGCACCGGGTGCAGGTGGACAAAACTCTGTTGGGCGTTGACGGTGTAGAGGGCATAGGTAAAGCCAGCAGTGATGCCACAGAGAATGCCGATCGGACTGGTTGCCCCGGCAATCGGGGCACTTTGGGGCAGGGTCAGGATCGTTCCCAGCAAAATCAGGCCCATAATGCCCCACCGGAAGCGACTGGGGGGACTGCCTAGGGCATACCAGGCGATGAGGGCGGTAAAGATGGGATAGGTGAAAAAGAGGGTCAGGGCAATCCCCGTCGGAATCAGCCCCACGGACACATACAGCAGGGCCAGGTACAGAAACATCAAGCCACCCCCCGCCAGCGATCGCCCCAGCCAGGACCGTTTTGTCGGCGAACCGATCGCCTGGATATCGCGCCAGGTGCAGGGATAAAGCGTCGTCGCCAGGGCCGCCATCAGGGGCACCCCCACCGCCATGCGCATGAACAGGAGCAGAAAGGAATTGGGCAGGGTCGGGGCGACAAATCCCCCGGTGGGGAACAGCCCCACGATCGTCTGCTCTGTAAACAGAATTCGGACGATGACATTTTGGAAACAAAAACAACAGGCCGCAGCCAGTACCAGCAAAAATCCCACCACAGCGCACCACAGCGATCGTGCAATATTCAGAACCTTTCGATTCTAAGCATTAGTACCGGGATGCTGCTTGCCTGGACCGCTTCACGGGAATTTCGATCGTAAAAGTGGTTCCTTCCCCCGACTGCGACGCGCAGCTAATCCAGCCATGATGTTTTTCCACCACAATTTGGTAGCTGATCGATAGCCCCAATCCCGTGCCTTGGCCGACCGGCTTGGTGGTGAAAAAGGGATCAAAAATTTGCTGACGCACGTTTTCCGGCATCCCCGCCCCATTATCCTGGATCGTAATTTTCGCCACCTTCGTTTGGGCATCCGCCTCCGCCAGATCCACATCGGTGGTAATCGTAATCTGGCGCGGTTCCGGTCGGTCGGTCAGGGCATCGATCGCATTGCTCAGCAGATTCATAAACACCTGGTTAAGCTGACTGGCATAGCACTCAATCAAGGGCAAATTACCATAGTTTTTCTGTATTTCAATCCCGGTCCAAGTTCCCTTGGGCTTCAGGCGACCTTGCAGGATCAGTAGGGTGCTATCAATGCCATCATGCAAATTAACCGGCTTGACTTCAGCCTCATCTAAACGGGAGAAATTACGCAAAGACAGCACAATCTGCCGAATGCGCTCGGTGCCAACATGCATCGAATTGAGGAGCTTTGCGAGGTCATCCAGTAGGAATTCCAGATCAATCTCTTCCACATAGGTTTGCACCTCCGGCACTGGCTCAGGATAGTATTTCTGGTACAGTTCAATTAAGTGGTGTAAATCCTGGAAGTAGTCGCTGGCGTGGGTCAGGTTACCGCTAATAAAATTAACGGGGTTATTGATTTCATGGGCAATCCCGGCTACCAGGTGCCCCAAACTCGACATTTTTTCACTTTGGATCAGTTGCGCCTGGGTTTTACGCAAATACCCCAACGCTTCCGATAATTGCTGGGCCTGGGTTTGGGCTGCTGTCGCCGCCGCACGGGTTTGGGCATAGAGTTCCGCCTGATCGATCGCGATCGCCAGTTGGGTGGTCACCGCCTGCAATAATTGGATCTCACTATCCCGCCATGCCCGTGGGCCACTCACTTGGCTACAGACGATCGCCCCCATCTGGCCCGATCGGGTTTCGACGGGGAGGAGCAACTGGGCCGTCATCCCCCAGTCCAACAGCAAGGCTTTCACCTGGGCCTCCAGGCTACTGTCCTGTTCGAGATCCTCCACTCGCAAAAGCTGAAAATTGGTGATATAGGGCCACAGCACCGCCATCTGTTCCGCCGAACACTCACCAATCAGGCTGGCCAATTCCTCGCGCTTGTCCTCATGGGTAATGGCCAGCAGTCCTTGGGGGGGGGTGGCCTGGAGGTCTGCGTCCGAGGTGGTCCAACACCACAGAAAATGGCAGCGATCGATGCCCAATAATTGCCGGATTTCATGAACAGCCACGTCCAGAATGGTATCGATATCGAGGGAGTTGCGGATTTGATTCGCCAGCCGAAACAGCAGCACTTCTCGTCGATCGAGCAATTTCTCCTGGGTATGGGCGTTCTCGATCGCCAGGGCAAGGCAAGCCGCCACCCCTTGCAGGGCAATCTGAATACTGGTCGTCAGGGGACAGGGCAGCAACAAAGCCATCACCCCCACTAGGCGATCGCTGACCATCAGGGGATACCCGGCAAAACTGATCAAGTGGGGTTCGAGGGTATCGGGGTTCATGTTCAGGCAAATATCGTGGGTCACATCCGGGCTGAAGTAGGGTTGGCCCGTTTGGGCAATGCGACCAATCAGGGAAATCCCCTGGGGAATTTGGCTGGCGAAGTAGTTGAGTTGCTGGTGTTCCCCCGCGATCGCCTGGAGTTCGAGCAAGTGGCTTTGGGGATCAAAGGCCCAGATATAGATACGGCTATCGTGGAAGGTGGCCAACAAACTTTGGGTGACCTGATCGAGGCGGGCCAAAAGCGGGTCGGATTGGGCCAAAACCGTGCTGATGGTGGCACCCAAATGAATCAGTTGTTCAAGCTCAGGGGAGGAAGGGGATTCAGCGGCCAAGGGAATGCCTATCTTTAGTGAAGGGATAGCGCGGGTGTGAGCATCCGCAACCGGCTGGGACACCCCCCAGGGGCAGATCTGACCGGTTTGAGGGGCGATCGGACAGGGAGACGATGACATTTTGTCCGTAGTGGGGATAACCATCGGCGCAAGCTCACCTCTAGGGGTTTACGGGTCTCTAGGATCTCTAGGATCTGTAGGATCTCTATTGACATCCGTATTCCTAAGGTTCCCACGTGGGGTATCACAATTGTAGTTGGGTAACCTCAGCTTCGTGAAATGCAACAATTCGTTATTTCAGTTTGCAATTCCAGTTTGCGATCCCAGCCCCCATGTTCGGTTTAAAACGACCGGGTTAGCGGGGGATGCCTTCAATTTCCCGAACGACCTTGGTGAGGAATTCGATCGCCACCATCAACACGGGATAAGTAATGCCTACCAAACCCAACCAGCCCGCAATCTGGCCTAACCAGATCAGGGCTTGCTTCGTCCAGCCAGCAGGATATTGACCGGCACTAGCCACAAACTCGGAACTAGCCCCAATCAGCAGGGAACCACCCAGTCCCAAGGGAATCCCCGTAGCAATCCAGATAAATAGCCGCCCCTCTGGTTGGATAATCCCCACCGATGGCAGTAGGATAAAGCCCATGAAAGCCATGAACAACCAAAGCAGAAATGCGTTGATCGCATCTTTGCGGGAGAGCGACTCAAAGGGGTTCATACGCCGGTTTCTCGCAACAGGGTAGAAAAGGATACCGCTCAGGATGCCTGATTTTCACGTTTGGGACTATCTCCCTAACGATAGATCGGGTTGCTGGGTTAGGTCGCACGGTGTTAACCTATCCTGCCAGATTAAGCATGACAGCCTACGAGGGGTCTATCCCACTTAAGATTAGAGGCTCTTGACTGGCTCATAAGATTAGAGGCTCTTGACTGGCTCAGCCCATTTGTACAGCGTTTCCTTAGGAGAAACAGAGAGATTGCTGGTCGTCCAGAGAAAGATTCTGTCGGTTAAAGGAGCTGAGTGCCTATCCGCCACTCTAAAGTTGACGAGTGTGATCCCTCTGTGCCCCTAGTGTAACGGGAAGATGCTAATCAGCAATGCTATCGTCCTCACCCAGGATCAGGGTAAAAACCGCGTGAGGGACTTAAATTTGGCCAGTGTCCCCGTATAGGGGGGATAGCGGAAGGGTAGATCCAGGCGGAAGGGCCGTTGCATCACCCCTTTCAGATGGGAGAAGGTATCGAAGCTGGCCTTGCCGTGATAGCGTCCCATGCCACTGGGGCCAACCCCCCCAAAGCCTAGGTCCGGCACCAGGTTATGCACCAGGATGTCATTGACGCACACGCCCCCGGCTGAGGTTTGGGCGATGACCTGTTGGGTATAGTCGGCATTGCGGGAGAAGCAATAGAGGGCGAGGGGTTTGGGCCGATCGTTGACGAAGGCGATCGCGGCTTCCAGGCTGTCGTAGGGTAACACGGGCAGAATCGGGCCAAAGATTTCGTCCTGCATCACCGGGGCATCGGGGGAAACCTGATCAAGAATCGTCGGGGCCAAGTAGCGATAGCTTCGCGACGCCGTTGGTGTATCGGCGGCCTGGGTTTGCCCGCCCACGACAATGTGGCCATCCTGGAGCAGGGCGGTGAGGCGTTGAAAGTGGCGATCATTAATAATGCGCGCGTAGTCAGGACTTTGGGCCGGGTCGTCACCGTAAAAGTCCCGCAAGCAGCGTTGCATTGCCGCCAGCAGAGGAGCCTGGATTGCCCGATCGACTAGCAGGTAATCCGGGGCAATACAGGTCTGGCCCGCGTTGGCAAACTTGCCCCAGACAATGCGGCGGGCGGTGGTAGCGAGATCGATATCGCGATCGACCAGACAAGGACTTTTGCCCCCCAATTCCAAAGTAACCGGGGTTAGGTGTTGGGCCGCAGCCGCCATCACGTGTTTGCCAACCTCGGTGCCGCCCGTGAAGAAAATATGGTCAAAGCGTTCAGCCAAAAGCCGCTGGCTGGTTTCCACGCCTCCTGTGATCGCCCCTACAAATGCCGGATCGAAGTAAGTCTTAATTAGGTCATGCACTAACGTAGCGGTGGCACTGGCCACTTCTGAGGGCTTAAGCATCGCACAGTTGCCCGCCGCGATCGCCCCCACCAGCGGCAGCAGCGCCAGTTGGAAGGGATAGTTCCACGGGCTAATGATCAGGACCACCCCCAGAGGTTCAGGCACCAGGGTCGCCCGTCCCGGTTGGACCATCGCCGGTACCTGCACCCGTTGCGGTCGCATCCAGGCAGGCAGGCGCTTGAGGGCCAGGTCAATTTCGGTTAGGACAAAATAAATTTCAGCGGCGTAGGCTTCAAACTGGGGTTTGCACAAATCCGTGTGCAACGCTTCCAGAATTGGGGCCTCGTTTTCGACAATCAGTCGTCGCAGTTGTTGCAGTTGGGCACGACGGAAAGCCAAGGGACGGGTTTGACCCGTGCGAAAAAACTGACGTTGTTGGTAGATCTGTTGCGTGATCGTGTCCATACTTAAGGTTAAGTGGGTCACCCTTACGCTGCGATCGCAGCCAGTAGGGTAGAATCTTCCACTTGACTATCCTCGATCTCTAGGGGCGAGCGCAAGCTCACCCAAATCGCATAGCGCTGATTGGAGCAGGTCACACAAACCGGGTGCCCCGACTGGGCCAACTTCCAGCCCAAATCGTAGGCCCGCATGCGATCGTGTAAACCAAAGGTGCGGAGATGGCGATACAGCTCTTCGCCGCAGCGCATCCCTTCCTGAAGGCCGTCTTGCCAGTACTTAAAGAGGGCGACAACGCTTTCGTTGATGACTAGGGGCGTGAAGGTAGCTTGGCTCATAGCTCTTAGACCACACTTGTCCGTACAAACATCAGGTTAAGCAACGATCGTGAAAAAAACGGAAACAGGGAACGATCAGGCGAGAAAAGTTTTGTAAAACGCTGAAATTATTTGTGGAGAAAGGATTTCAGCATTTGCTGTCCAGGGAAACCCTCACGCCTATCTCCAACCCCACCGGCCCAGAATACAGGCCCAGTCAGCGTTTTGGCAAATGCCGTTACTAAAATCCAAGTGCTTCTAAAAATCGCAATATATCTTTATCTTTCTTTACATACTCTAGCCAAACTCCGTAAATTTAGCAACCCAACTTGACAATGCTTAAGCCTGTGCCTGCTGGGTATGCTGCTGGGATGGATGACGGGCAAGGATTTTGGCGCATCCCTCTGAAGGCAGGTAAAATCTCCGGTCACTCAATCGTTGGTTGCGATATATCTATACAGTGAGGCTCGGACAGCTAAACCCAGACTGCTAAACTCAGGTATAGGGACACTCAGGTATAGGGACACACTGCCCCCAGGGGGCTACTCAGTGACCGCGATCGCCCCCGGCAGCTAGCCATCGATTACCCAACCCCCCTTTGATAACTCCTTTTTGATCACTTCTCCTTTTTGATCACTTCTTTGATAATCTGCTAATTCCGTATATCGGTAATGGTGACGCACACTTCTCCGCAGGCCCTAGAGCTTTTCCCCCGCAGCAGACCTTCCCTACCCCATTGGCGGCAGTATAGCGGGGGCTATGGGTAATGGTTCAACTTTCTATCTTCCCGAAACTCCGGCTACGGACCACCCTCGTAGTGCCCTTCGTCTTGCAAATTGCCATCACCGTGGGCCTCGTGGGTTATTTGTCCTTTCGGAATGGTCAAAAAGCAGTTACCGATTTGGCCACCCAACTCAGCACCCAAGTGAGCGATCGGGTACGCCAGCAGTTGAGCAATTACCTCGCCACGCCGCCCCAGGTGAGTCGCCTGAATGTCGAGGTTCTGAATCTGGGGTTGCTCGATCCCACGGATGAGGAGACGACCATTCGTTTCTTTTGGCAACAGATGAAGGTGTTTGGCAACCTGAGCTACATCAACTTGGGCAGTGTGACGGGAGCCTTTATTGGCGTGGGTCGTGAGGATGATGGGGTTCTCTATGTGGAACGGATGCGGCCCAGCGATCGCTTTGTCTATGGGCGCTATGCCCTGGATGATCAGGGGCGACCCAGCCAGTGGCTAGCCACGGAAGTTTATCGCTTTCAGGAGGATGAGTGGTACCAAAGCGCTCTGGTTGCGGGTAAGCCAGTCTGGAGTTCGGTCTACCAGTGGCCCGATCGCCCGGACATCCTCTCCCTATCGGCTAGTTACCCGATCTATGACTCAGCCCAACAGTTTGCTGGGGTTTTGGGGGTTGATCTGATCCTGACCCAAATCAGTGATTTTTTGCGCACAATCCAGGTAAGTCCGGCGGGCCAGGTCTTTGTCATCGAACGGAATGGCTTGCTGATTGCGAGTTCCAGCCCAACGCCCCCCTACCGTGAGGTCAATGGTGAGTCGAAACGGTTGAATGTCGTGCAAAGCCAGGATGCATTCATGCGGCAAACGGCGATCCAATTGCGCGATCGCTTGGGCGGGTTTGAACAAATCACCGCCACTACCCTCTTGACCGTGCGCGTTAACGACGAAAAGGTTTTCGCCTCAGTAACCCCTTGGCAAGATGGCTTGGGTTTGGATTGGCTGGTGGTCGTGGTGATCCCCGAATCCGACTTTATGACCCAGATTGTGCTCAATACGCGCAATACCCTATGGTTATGTGGCGGTGCCCTGATCTTGGCGATCGTGCTGGGGGGAATCACGGCCACTCGGGTGAGCCGCCCGATTCTGCAAATGTCGGAAGCAGCGACGGCCCTTGCCCACGGGGATGTGGATCAGCAGGTTGCGGGGAGTCATCTCCTGGAGGTCGATCGCCTCGCCACTGCCTTTAACCGCATGGCCACCAGTTTGAAGCACTCCATCACCGCCCTGCGCCAGAGCAAGGCCCGTCATCAGGCGATTCTCAATGCTATCCCAGATCTGATTCTGCGCGTTCATGAGGATGGGACCTATCTGGATGTGGAACCGGCGAAAGGGGTGGGGTTCATCATCCCTACAGCAGAGCGCATTGGCAAACGGGTGGATGAGCTACTCCCACCGGACTTGGCTCAACAATATCTAGAGGCGATCCGAGCAGCGATTCAATCGGGAGAAACCCAAGTGTTTGAACACTCCCTCCAGGTTGCGGGCCAGGATGAAGCGACCCATGACTATGAAGTGCGGGTGGTGCGTAGTGGTCCCACGGAAGCAATTTTAATGGTCCGCGATATTAGCGATCGCCAAGCCGCCCTACGCGATCGCCAACAGGCTCAAGCCGAATTGTCCGCCAGTGAAGAACGGTATCGCAGTTTAGTCGCCAATATTCCCGGTGCGATTTATCGTTGCCACATCGATTCCGAGTGGACAATACAATACATGACTGACGCGATCGCCAAGATTTCGGGATATCCAGCCAGTGATTTTATTGAGAGCAAGGTGCGTTCCTTCGTCAGCATTATTCTGCCAGAGGATCGGGATTTGGTGGACATTATCACTAATCATGCGCTGGTGATCCAGGAACCCTTTGTGATGGAATATCGGATTCGCCATCAAGACGGCAGTATTCGTTGGGTGCATGAACAAGGGCGCGGCGTATTTGATGCGGATAATAATCCCCTGTATATCGACGGGGCAATTTTTGATATTACTGAACGCAAACAGGCTGAACGATCGCTGCGTCATAGTGAAGCGACCAATCGGGCGTTGGTGGCCACGATTCCGGATTTGTTATTGCGGGTTAACCGGAAGGGGATCTACCTGAGTAATGCGATCGGGGCCAATCGCCTGCAAGAGGTATCCGGCGGCAGTGCCGATCTGGCAGGGAGCAGCGTTTGGGATTCCCTGCCCCCCGATCTGGCCCAATTGCGGATGCAGGCTATTGAAACAGCCCTCACAACGGGTAACCTTCAGGTTTACGAACAGTGCCTCAATTTGGGTGATCACCGTGTTTATGAAGAAGTGCGAGTGGCGGTCATGGGGGAAGACGAGGTGCTGATCATTGTTCGCGATATCAGCGATCGTAAACGAGCGGAGGAGGCCCTGCGGCTGGCGAATGAGGAATTGGAACAACGGGTGGAAGCCCGCACGAACGAACTCCGGAGGGAAAAGGAACGATCGGAGCAACTACTGCTCACTATCTTGCCAGCGGAAATCGCCGAACGCTTAAAACAGTCGGATATGTCACCGGCTGAACATTTTGAGGAAGCCACAATCCTGTTTGCCGATATTGTGGGGTTTACCCATCTCGCGGCCAATCTCGAACCTATGCAATTGGTCGATGGGTTAAATCAAATTTTCTCGGCTTTCGATCAATTAACGGAAAAATATGGGCTGGAAAAAATTAAGACGATCGGGGATGCCTATATGGTTGCGGGCGGCTTACCGATTCCCAGGGATGATCATGCCTTCGCGATCGCGGATATGGCCCTAGATATGCAAGCCCACATGAAGAATGTCAATACCATTCTAGGAGATACGCTGGAACTACGGATTGGGATCAATACAGGTCCAGTGATTGCGGGGGTTATTGGGATCAAAAAGTTTATTTATGACCTCTGGGGGGATGCGGTAAATATTGCCTCCCGTATGGAATCCCAAGGCAAACCGGGCTGTATTCAGGTCACAGAAGCAACCTATATGCGCCTGCGCGATCGCTACCTTCTGGAACCAAGGGGCAGTGTCCCCATTAAGGGACGGGGGGAAATGATAACCTATTGGCTTTTGGGACGGCGGTAGACCCAGGATACGGCCCTGAGATCGCCACTGGGCATCGGTGCGATCGCGACAGTCTGCTAGACGGGTCGGGGGGCCAAAACCGCGCATCTTCTAGTGGAGATCGGCTTTGCAGAGACCCGCCGTATTAAACCATTTTGGCATCGCAAATCGTGAGGCAACTGCTCCCATGATCAGGGGGTGTCCCAGACGCAAAAAGGGGAAAGGGGTGAGTTTTCCCCCGGCACGCTCCAAACCTGATCGCCGCCTAGGCGGATATCGCGGCTCGCTGGGATGACGAGTACTAAAATCAGGCTGGATAGATTCCTAGGGTTCGATCAAAATCTTGTAGGTGTCGGGGGTTGGGTGACAGGCTTGTTCCACGGCTTTCGCGAGATCGCGCAGGGGATAGCGATCGCTAATCAGCGCCGCCACATCAATCCGTTGGTTAAACACCAAATCCGCTGCTAATGCCTGGACGCGATAGGAAGAACTATAACTCCCCATTAGGTCAATTTCCCGGCGGTAGAGAATATTCGGATTTAGGGGAATTTCCACTTCATCGGGGAATTCGGCAAAGAAGAGGATTTTTCCCCCCTTGCGGGTGCAGTCAAGGGCCTGGAAGAAGGCCTTGTCGCTAGGGACGGCCAAGAGGGTGGTATCCACACCGAGGCCATCGGTCAGGGCGTGAATTTTCTCAACTAACTGGCGATCGCGGGCATCAAAGGCAGCCTCGGCCCCCACTTGCAACGCTTTTTCGATGCGGCTGGGCAGCAGGTCAGTGGCGATCGCCCGTGCGCCAAAGTAGCGGACCAGCATGATGAACATGAGGCCGATCGGACCGGCCCCCGTCACCAGCACCGTTTGACCGGGAGCCACCTGGGCCTTTTTCACCGCTTTCAAGCAGCAATTCGTTGGCTCCACAAAACTGGCCTGTTCAAAACTCACCGCATCGGGAATCCGGATCAGCCCCCCGTGACGCACGATATGCCCAGGCACCTTGACATATTCGGCAAATCCCCCGCCACTGGGAATAAACCCGGCGGTTGTGGTGATCGTTTTATAGACCTCGCACATGGAGAAATTATCGTTGAGGCAATAGCGGCAGTGCATACAGGGAATGTGGTGCAGCACCACGACGCGATCGCCCACCTGCCAATCCGGGACCGCATCCCCCACCGCAGCGATCGTCCCGGCGGTCTCATGGCCAAAAATTCGGGGCGGTTCATAGAGGGGATAGCAAATTTTCTTGATATCGGACTGGCACAGCCCCACCACTCGCACTTGGACGAGGACCTCATCTGGCCCCACCGTCGGCGTGGGCACCTCCTCGTAGCTCAGTTGGTTAACGCCTCGAAAGACCTGCGCTTTCATCAATTCTTTTCCCCTCGCAACAGCACAAACAAACCTGAGTCAATAACCCTGTCCTCTATCCTAGGGGGATCACGGGCACCGTTGTAACCAGACGGCACACTCTACATGGGGCGTTTGGGGGAAGAAGTCCGCTGGCTGCACCCACTGCACCTGATACGTTCCCCCCTGACAGAGGTGTTTGAGATCCCGCGCTAAGGTCGCTGGCTTGCAACTGATATAGACAATATGCAAGGGCTGACGGGTTAACAGGGTATCCAAGACCTGCCGATCACAGCCCTTACGCGGTGGGTCCAGCAGCACCACATCGGGCTGTACGGTCAGTTGCGGCAGCAAATCTTCCACCCGCCCTGCCTGAAATTGAACATTGGCGATCTGGTTTTCCTCAGCATTGATCCGGGCTTGGGCGATCGCCGCCGCCGACACCTCCAACCCGATCGCCTGCCGTACCCGTTGGGCCAGGGGCAGGGTAAAACTTCCCACCCCACAGTAGGCATCCACTAGGGTCATTGCTTCCGTTAAGGGCAGACGATCGCTCAACTGGGCCAGCAATTGCTCCGCCTGCTCGGTATAAACCTGAAAAAACGTCGTCGGTTCCACCCGAAACCGTAACCCGGCAAATTCCTCATACAGGTACGATCGCCCTGCCACACAAGCGGTCGTCTCACCGAAAATCGCATTCGTGCGATCGGGATTATGGTTTAAGCACACCCCCACCAAGTTGGGGTAACGGGCCAGCCAGGTTTGGACTTGGGTTTCCAGGTTGGGGAGCACATAATCACTCACCACCAGGGTCAGCAGCAATTCCCCCGTGCGACGCCCCACCCGGAGGGCGAGATGGCGTAGGGTGCCCTGGTGGGTCACCTCATCATAAATCGACCACCCCTGGGCCGTGAGATCCTGCTTAATCGTCGCCAGGAGGGGGTCCAAACGCGGGTCCTGCACCGGACACTGGTTGAGGTTAATCAGCCGATGACTGCCCTTGCGGTAGTAGCCCGCTTGCACTAGCCCCGTGGTGGATTGCCGCAGGGGATAGGTGGCCTTGTTGCGATAGCCCAGGGGGTTGGGGGCCGCCAGAATCGGCGCGATTCGCGAAGCGATCCCTGCGGGAATCGGGGGCAACGGGATCGCCGCGAGCCGCTGGAGGGCTTGGACCACCTGATTATGTTTCACCGCGAGTTGGCGTTCGTAGGCCACTGTTTGCCACTGACAGCCGCCACATTTGTCCGCCACAATACAGGCCGGTCGGATACGATCGGGGGAAGGCGTGAGCACCTGTTGCAGTTGGCCCAGGCCGTACTGGCGTTTTACCTGGACCAGCCGCACCTGTACGCGATCGCCGGGGACCGTATCGGGCACAAACACCACCCAGTTATCGAGTCGCCCCACCCCCGCCCCTTGATCATTGAGATCCGCGATCGTCACCTCGACGACTTGCCCTTGCTGCCACTGTTTCATCCTGTGTGCCATCCTACTGCCTCCGGGTGCTCTCTCCCCCTGAACGGGGGGCTTGTGTCTGGGATTTTGTGTCTGGGATTTAGTTATAGCGATCGGGAGGTGTTTCTGCATAGCACTGGCTGGACATTCGGGACGGCTGCCCTGACACAGGGACCCCAATTGGGTCAAAATCGGGTCAAAATTGAGGCAAGTCTTAAGTTTTGTAAACATCTCTCAGGCAGGCGAATAGGCTACTGGTGGGCATTTGGCCGGATTGTTCGGTTTACAGCGGGGGGAAAGTCGGAGGATCTGGTAATTAAATGAGAATCTGATCCAGAGAGTCGCTAAACTACTAAGGTGTATATTCAACGCAATCCCCGTAATCATGAGTGTAGTTAGTCAAGTCATCCTGCAAGCTGATGATGAGCTTCGCTACCCCAGTATTGGCGAACTCAGCAACATCCAAAAGTTTTTTGAAACGGGTGAACAGCGGGTCCGCATTGCGACGACGCTGTCTGAGAATGAGAAAAAAATTGTGCAACAAGCTACGCGGCAACTTTGGCAGAAGCGCCCGGACTTCATCGCCCCTGGGGGCAATGCCTATGGCCAAAAGCAGCGCAGCCAGTGCATCCGCGACTTTGGTTGGTACCTGCGCCTCGCCACCTATGGCATCCTGGCGGGTGACAAGGAACCGATCGAAACCATCGGGCTAGTGGGGGCGCGGGAGATGTACAACTCCCTGGGTGTGCCCCTTCCCGGCATGGCGGAAGCAATCCGTTGCCTCAAGACCGCAGCCTTAGAACTGCTGAGCGCGGAAGATGCCACCGAAGCCGCTCCCTACTTTGACTTTATGGTGCAGTACATGGAATAACGGGGAAATCGCTGGGGCTGTGCCCATCGGGATCGCGTTCGGTCAATGGGGACAGTGGTGTACCAGGCCCCGTTGCCCCCGTCGATACGCCTTTGGCGTCGCGAAGCTATCACGCTTGGGGGCCAAGCAATTTTTACATTAATGAATGGTTTTGATCGGTATTTCTTGATCGGTATTTCTTGATCACAATTTCTAGATCGCAATTTCTAGATCGCAATTTCTGGGAACGCTTTCAGGCGCAAGGTAGGGTAGGTGGTGCCCTACCTTTTTGCTAGAAAGGCCCAGGTGCCAGGGAGGCTCAATCAGCTAGCCGCCATCCCAGCCGCTTTAAACTTTCCTCGGTCCCGACGACAATCATGTTCCGGTCTGGGCAAGAGATGATGATGCTGCCCCCTTCGTTGACCGTTACCTTGCCATCCGGGCCGTTTTGACCCTGGCGATTCTCCTGTGGAGACGCTGCGCGATCGCAGTAAACGTGTTGACCCACTTGCCAATTCATCTTGTGTCCCTCCGCGTTACGGGTGAGCATGGCTCGTTACGATTGCATCTCGATTGCTTTGATCATCCTGGGATTGCCGGGGACACGGCTTCCTGCTAGTGGGTCATTCGAGCTGATGACCTGATCGGGGGAGGGCGCGCCCGCCCCTCAGGCGCTTACGTGGCTGAAACCTCATCAGCAAAGCTGGTCCAGCGCACGAAATGGAACGGTCCGGCGATCGACCCCCAGAGGTGTTCGTCGGTTTCCGGGTCCCGCCCGCGATCGAGGCTGACGAAGCGATCGGCATCAATTTCAAACGTGCTATCCAGATAGGTGCTGCGGCCATCGCGAACCACCATACACCCCTTACCCGGCTCCACATAGCCCTTAAAGCTTCGCCCGGTCCACTCGGTAATCATGTTGCAGCCGGGCAGCTTTTCAAACTGATCGGCGGTCAGCGCGGCGAGTCGGACCGGATCACGGGTTGCATTGTAGAAGGCTGCCTCATCCTTGAGGAGGTAATTTTCGATTTCAATGTGATCACCCACGACCTGCAAGTTCAGGGCGCGTATCCGATAGGGCCGGGTGAGCATATAGTCATAGGCTTGTTCGACCAGCAACCCAATGCCAGGGAAGAGGTCAGGAGGCAAGGGGCGCATACACACCCGAATATGGGCGTAGAGGGGGGGATTTTCAAAGGCTTGTTCTTGGTTGCTGAAGTCAGCCGCCATCCAGCGGGCCAGCGTTACGATATCTGTCGAATGGGACACGGGTTTATCAGAATAAGGGTGATCAGAATCAGGTTTATCAGAATCAATTGCGCTTGGGAAGTAGCCAGTGCTTTTGGCATTGTACGGGAAGCGGTGGGAAAACCGTTAGGCCCAGTGTGCCAGGGGTGCCGATGGTGCCGGGAGCAATCAACCAGGGCTAGGGAATCGCAATGGCTACCCTGTTAGACCCGATCGCCACGAACCCTAGTGCAAGAAGTGGCGTTTGCCCGTAAAGACCATTGCGATGCCTAACTCATTGGCGGCTTGAATCGAATCGGCATCCCGGACGCTGCCCCCCGGTTGCACGATCGCGGTTACCCCAGCGGCGGCGGCGGTGCGCACCGAATCATCAAAGGGGAAGAAGGCATCACTGGCCAGCACCGCACCTTGGGCTTTTTCACCCGCTTGGGTTAGGGCAATTTGCACCGAGCCGACCCGGTTCATCTGGCCAGCACCGACCCCGATCGTGGTGCGATCGCGGGTCACGACGATCGCGTTGGACTTCACGTGCTTGACGACTTTCCAAGCGAACTGCAATTCGGCCATCTCCGCCGGTGTGGGTTGGGTTTGGGTCACCACTTGCCAGGTATCTGGCGACAAGGGATCGCTATCGGCGGTTTGGGCCAGGAATCCCCCGGCAATCACCTTGAGCGTGATGGGTTCACTGGCGGTGAGATCGGGCAGGAGCAGCACGCGCAGTTTCGATTTTTTCTGGAGCAAGGCGGCGGCATCGGGATCACAGGCCGGGGCCAGGATACATTCCAAAAAGGTTTGGCTCAGCCGTTCAGCAGTGGCCCCATCGATCGCCCGGTTCAGGGCCACAATCCCCCCAAAGGCGGAGGTAGCATCGGCATTAAAGGCACGATCGTAGGTTTCGGCTAGGTCCTCGCCTAGGGCGACGCCACAGGGATTAGTGTGCTTGAGGATGGCAACGGCAGCTTGGGTTGGGTCGAATTCGGCAATCAGTGCCCGGGCAGCTTCCAAGTCAACCAAATTGTTGTAGCTGAGTTCCTTGCCCTGCAACTGGGTGGCTGCTGCCCAGCCCCGTGGGGTTGTCCCGCTACGGTACCAGACGGCAGCCTGGTGGGGGTTCTCGCCGTAGCGCAAGTGCTGGTGGGATTGCCCGGCTAGGACCAGGGTTTCGGGTAAAGCGTCGGTGGCCGCTGTCGCTGCAAACTGTTGGCTGAGATAGGCGGTAATGGCGCGATCGTAGGCGGCGGTGTGTTGGAATGCCCTCAGCGCACAGGCTTGCCGGAAGGCGAGGGAGGGTTGACCGCCCTGCTGGCGTAGCTCCTGGAGATAGGGGTCGTACTGGCTGGGATCGCACAGAATGGTGACGAAGGCGTGGTTTTTGGCGCTGGCTCGCACCAGGGTGGGACCTCCGATATCAATTTGCTCAATCGCATCGGCCAGGGTCATATTCGGTTGGGCGATCGTCTGCTCAAAGGGATAGAGGTTCACGACCACCAGTTCGATCGCGGGGATATCATTGGCTGCGAGGTCAACGCGATCGCTGTCTAGATCCCGACGGGCCAGGATACCGCCATGAATACGGGGATGCAGCGTTTTGACCCGCCCGCCCAGGATTTCCGGCGACCCGGTGTGTTCCGCGACCTTGATTACCGGTAGGCCCGCATCCTTCAACACCTGAGCCGTACCGCCACTACTCACCAGCGTAAATTCAAATTCCTGCACAAGGGCCTGGGCTAACGGGATGAGTCCAGACTTGTTGGATGTACTCAGTAGGGCTAGCCGCGCCATGCTAGTCAAATCCTCTATCGGCGATGAAGTGAGCGGTTCAGTCTTGCCCACGGGTGAACGAAGTCATTATACGCCTCGTGGACTGTCAAGCTTAAGATTAGTGGCTCTCGACTGGCTCAGCCCGTTCGCGCAGCGTCTCCCTAGGAGAAACGGATTATGCCCAATCATCCTGAGCCTGTCGCAGGATCTTAGCGCCGATCTTCAACCCTCAAGTTTACGACTGACCGATCACTAGGCGTTAGGCAAGGTTGAACGGTGGCCCAGCGATCGCCAACCCCGCCGGTTTCCCCGCCGGTTGACTGACCGATTAGGCTAATAACGCCTCTAGTTTTTGCCGATCCCAGAGCGATCGGTACAAACCCGGGCAATCGTATAACTCGGCATGGGTACCCATTTGCACAATGCGACCGTCATCCATCACAAAAATGCGATTGGCCATTGCGGCGGCTGACAATTGGTGCGAGATAAAGATGACCGTTTTGCGTCCGCGCAGCGTCTCTCCGGGCGAATCAGTGCTGGCCGATAAATTCCGCAGAATTTCCGTTGCCGTCTGATTATCCACACTCGATAGGGCATCATCCAAAATCAGAATCGGTGCATCAACCAAGAGGGCACGGGCAAGGGCGGTTCGCTGGCGTTGGCCCCCCGATAGGGTAATACCCCGCTCCCCCACTAGGGTTTCATATTGTTTGGGAAAATTCAGAATTTCGGCATGAATTTGCGCTTGTTTCGCTGCATATTCAATTTCTAATTGTTCGGCATCCGGTACGCCGTAACGGATATTGTTTTTAACGGTGGTGCTAAACAAAAAACTTTCCTGGGGGACATAGGCGATCGCCCGTCGCAGGTCCTGTAAGCGCAATTGCGTGACATCCTGACCGTCTAGGAACAACTGTCCCGGTGCAATTTCTAAGAGACGCGGGAAGGCATTGGCCAAGGTGGATTTACCGGAGCCGATCGGGCCAACGACGGCCACCGTTTCTCCCGGTTGGATCGTAAAGGTAAGGTTATTCAGAATTGGCTGATCCAGGCCGGGATAGGTAAACGTCAACTGCTGGGCGCGTAACTCCCCCCGCACCTGCGCGAGGGGCAGGGCTAGGGCTGTGCTGGAGTCCTGGATACGCGGTTGGGCAGCAAAAATGGCCTCAATGCGATCGATGCTCACTTCGCCGCGTTGGTAGACCGTAATCGTAAAGCCGAGGAGGGCCGTGGGGAAGGCCAATCGCTCCACATAGAGCAGCATCGCCACGAAATCCCCCACACTAATTTGGCCGGGGGCCACCGGAGTGCCAGGGCTGATAATGCTGGTTCCCAGCCACAGTAGGAGCAGCAGGCTGACACTTGCCAAGCCTTCAAGTAAGGGGAACAGGATATTCCGGGTTCGGGCGAGGGCTAAGTTTGCCCGCAACAGGGTTTGGTTCTGTGCCCGAAAGGCTTGCCGCTCGTTATCCTCCTGGGCATAGATCTTAATGACGCTAATGCCGCTGACATCTTCCTGGATCAGGGTGCTCAGATCCGAGAGTTCTTCCTGGACGGTCTGCTGTTCGTTTCGCAACCGATGGCTGAAAAGTTGTACCAGGATGAGCATGATGGGGTAAACCGCGATCGCCAGCAAGGTCAAACGCAGATCAATCAATAGCATCAGCGGCAAGGTCAGGCCATAGGCAAAGACGATATTGGCCAAGCTGAGGACAGCAAACCCCAGGAGCCGTCGGATATTATCGACATCACTGGTGGCGCGATTGATCAGATCACCGATCGCATTTTGCTGGAAGTAGGCCGGTTCTAGGGTGAGGAGATGTTCAAAAATTTTTTGCTTCAGGTCAAATTCTACCTGCCGCCCCACGCCAAAGATCGCCACCCGCGACACCATGCGAATCCCCCACATCACCGAGGCGAGTCCCAGGATAATGCCCACATAAACGCCCACGCGGCTAACGCGGAAGTCCGCTTGCAACTGGTCGATCGCATCCCGAATCAGCAAGGGAATGTAAACCCCGATCGCGTTCACCAGCAGCAGTGCCCCAATCCCTAAGACAGTACGGGCGGTGTGGGGACGCAAGTATTCAAGCAGTTTACGCAAACGAGATTGACGCATGGAGTCACCACCGGTTCGCTAGGGTTGATCGGCTCGCTCGCCGCGATCGAGTCGTGCTTTCCCATGCTAGACGAATCCGTTGGGCGATCGCGATCGGGTTCTGCCGGGTTAGCCCGTTAATACCCAAGCCCTCATCAGGGAATGGGATTCAGCACCTAGGTTGGCAAGGTGGTGTTCTGCTTTGATACAATCAACTCGGCATTCGTTCGTTTAGAATTCCCTTTTTTTTCACTTTTCCTTTGTATAAATGCTATGTGTCAGCCTTGGCTCTTGTCGTCAGAGCCGTTGAGATGTCCTGTTAGGTGAGCGATCGAGTCATGACTAGCCCGACAGTTCGGGAAGCCAAACAGGCTAGCGCGATGGCTCCACCAGGGATTGATGCCCGTGGCGATCGTGATTTGTTCCGAAATGGCCTCCAGCCTAGACCAGCGATCGCGCCGATCAGGTCGTCGCCCGGTGTGGATCTCATGACACAGCGCGAGAATCTGTTATTACGGCTTTCCCAGCAAATTCGGAACGCCCCCCTGGATATTGACGCAACTGTGGCGGTGGCGGTGCGTGAGGTGCGGCAATTATTCGCCCTCGATCGCTGTCATTTTCTTTGGGGCTGGTCCAATGCGGAAGCGGCTAGTGCCGATGCTTCCCAAGGGCTTTTGGCGATCACCCATGAGGATAAGTGTGAAAAGTTGGCAAGTTTGGTGGGAGAGTGTCCCCCGGCTCAGATGGCCAGTTTGTGGCCCTACCTGACCGGCCCTCAGGTCCTCCAGGTTGAAAGCTTGACCCAAGCGAAAACCTTAAACCCCGAACTCCAGGCGGTGCTACGGGATTGGGGCATGGTGGCCTATTTGCTGGTCCCGGTGGAAACGCGATCGGGCCAATTAGGGGCGATCGTCTGTGGCCATTGCCAACCTCACCCTTGGCAGGCAGATGAGTTACGGTTGCTGTTGGCCATCACCACCCAATTGGCGATCGCGATTGATCAGGTGGAACTCCACGCCCAAACCCGGGCAGCGGCGACTGCGGCCCAAACCCACGCCCAACAGTTAGCGGAAACACTGGAAAATCTGCGCAAAACCCAGTTGCGACTGATTCAAAGCGAAAAGATGTCTAGTCTGGGGCATTTGGTGGCGGGGATTGCCCATGAGATCAATAATCCGATTAACTTTATCAATGGCAATTTGACCCACGCCAACGATTATTTCCACTCCCTACAACAACTCATTAAGCAGTATCAGCACCACTACCCAAAACCCGATCCAGCCTTACAAGGCTATATCGAAGCGATCGATCTGGAATTTGTCTTAGATGATTTTTCCAAATTGTTGACTTCGATGAAAATTGGGACCGAGCGCATCCACAAGATTGTGTTAGCCCTACGCAACTTTTCCCGTTTGGATGAGGCGACGCTGAAACCAGTAGATTTACATGAAGGTATTGATAGTACGCTGTTAATTTTGCAAGGACGACTGAAGGCCAAGGGACCCTGGACGGGGATTCAGGTGCAAAAGAACTATGGCGATTTGCCAATGGTGGAGTGTCACGCCAGTCAGATTAATCAAGTGTTCATGAATATCCTCAGTAATGCGATCGATGCGCTGAGCGATCGACCTGATCCCCGCTGGATTAAGATTTCTACGGCAGTCGGCACAGCAATGGCTGACCCAGAGCAGGCAGTGGCGATCATTACCATTCAAGATAATGGTTCGGGGATGCCGGAGCGGGTCCGTCAGCGGATTTTTGATCCGTTTTTTACGACGAAGCCAGTAGGGCAGGGAACCGGTTTGGGGATGTCGATCAGCTATCAAATTGTTGTGGAAAAACACCAGGGCTGGATTCGCTGTGATTCAACACCGGGCGCAGGGACAACGTTTACAATCGAACTTCCCCTCAAGCATACCGGCGATCTTCATCAAGCCGACTAAGGTGATGCGGAAACAGGTCAAAGTTAAGCCGAATGCAAAACTGATATTTTCAGCCAACCTTCACAAGCAGCAATTAAGGGATGCGGAAACAGGTCAAAGTTAAGCCGAATGCAAAACAGTCAGCGGTGCAGGAAGCCACCGACGGGAGCCTACTGGTTTCCCTGAGGTGCTAGCGAGTTATTTTCAAGTCGCCAAGTCCCAGGTTGTTATCCAACGGGGCATGACGGCTCGGATCAAGGTTGTCGATATCGAAACGACCCGATCATAAATCACACAGAATGGCAATTAGGCACTGAAATACTTGGCGGCAGGATGGTAGGCGACGATCGCAGTGGTGGACTGTTCGGGGTACAACTGTTCGCTTTCGTCCATGTACAGGCCAATGCGATCGCTTTGCAGGAGTTCCAGCAAGGTGTACTGATCTTGAATATTGGGACAGGCGGGATAGCCAAAGCTATAGCGGGAGCCTTGGTAGCGTTGGGCCAAAATATCACGCAGGGTGTCAGGATCGCGATCGCCATAACCTAATTCCCGCCGAATCCGCGCATGGGTCCACTCGGCCAAGGCTTCCGCCATTTGCACCGCAAGGCCATGAAAATAGAGGTAATCGGTGTATTGGTTGGACTCGAATAATTGTTTGGCGTACTGGGTGGCCATTTCACCGACGGTGACGGCTTGCATGGGGAACACATCGATCGTGCCTGTTTCTTTGGGGGCATAAAAATCAGCAATACAGAGCCGTCGGAGGGATTTTTGACGCGGGAACTTAAAGGTCGCGATCGGGGTTTGGGTATCCCCATTCGGCTGATATACATATAGGGTATTGCCTTCGGATTGACAGGGAAAGTAGCCGTAGATTACCTGGGGATGGAGCAGGTTTTCAGCAATGATTTTTTGTTTCCAGGTATCTAAGATAGGATAAACTTTCTCAGCTAAAAATTGCTCATAGTCCTCGCGGGATTGTTCCTTGGGTTTACGAAATTGCCACTGTCCCGCAATGAGGGCCTGTAAATCGAGATAGCCGAAGACTTCCTCTAGGGGAATGTCTTGGGGCTGTAATACCTGTGTGCCCCAGAAGGGCGGAGTAGGGCGATCGATCGCAATGGCAACCGCTTCCGATCGCTGGGTATCTTCGACTGGTGGGCCTTCGGTTGGCGCAGAAGATACCGGTGTTGTTTCGCCTTCAGTTTTCAGCTTGGCTTGACCATTGCTCCTACCGAGTTCATCTAGGAAACCTTGGCGATCGTCCCACTTCCCCGCAGCTTTTGCAGGCATTAACTTATCCATGAAATGGAGATCAGAGAAAGCATCTTTCCCATAGATCACTTGACCATGATAGGTATTTTGACAATCTTCATAGACAAATTTTGGGGTTAACGCCGCTCCACCGAGAATCACGGGGACGGTAATTCCTCGCTCATTAAACACCTCCAGATTTTCCTTCATAAAGGCGGTGGATTTTACCAGCAGTCCACTCATGGCAATGCAATCGGCCTGGTGTTCCTCGTAGGCAGAGATGATGTTATCCACAGGTTGCTTGATGCCCAGGTTAATCACCCGATAGCCGTTGTTGGAGAGAATAATATCCACCAAATTTTTGCCAATATCATGGACATCCCCCTTGACGGTGGCAATCACGACGATGCCCTTCGCATTACCCGCCGCATCAGATTTTTCCATGTAGGGTTCAAGAAATGCAACTGCGGCCTTCATCGTTTCGGCTGATTGCAAGACAAAAGGCAATTGCATTTGTCCTGATCCAAATAATTCCCCGACCACTTTCATCCCATCCAGTAAAAAGGTATTGATGATGTCTAGGGGGGAATACTGGGCTAGGGCTTGTTCCAATGTGGCTTCTAGGCCCATCCGTTCGCCGTCAATGATATGTTGTTTCAGGCGTTCCTCTAGGGTGAGGTTTTCACGAGATTGCGATCGCGCTTCCTTAGCACTCACCCCCTCGAACAGGGTGGTCAATTTGGTCAGGGGATCATAGACACAGATATCGCCCTCAAATTGGCGTTGATCATAGATCAACTGGCGACACACTTCCTGGTGTTCCGGCTCAATTTTTGCCAGGGGCAGAATCTTGGCCGCACTGACGATCGCGGCATCCATGCCCACGGCCATCGCCTCATGTAAAAACATTGAATTCAAAACAATTCGTGCCGCCGGACTGAGGCCAAAGGAAACGTTGGAAACTCCTAAAATAATGTGGCAACCGGGTAGTTCCTCGCGTATCTGTCGAATGGCTGTTAGCGTCTCCCGGGCATTCACTCGATCTTCCTCAATCCCGGTGGAAATCGGTAAAGCGAGGGGATCAAAAAACAGTTCATGGGCGGGAATGCCGTATTCCAACGCATCGCGATAGGCCCGTTGGGCGATCGCAAATTTTTGGTCTGCCGATCGCGCCATGCCATCTTCATCGATCGTCCCCACCACGACCCCGGCTCCGTAGCGTTTCGCCAGATCCAGAATTTGGAAAAAGCGCTCATCACCATCTTCGTAGTTAGTGGAATTGAGCAGACATTTTCCCCCGGCAACTTTTAAGCCCGCTTCCATTTTTTGCCAGTCGGTGGAATCCAACATTAGCGGTAAATTGACATTCGTCACAAGCCGAGAAACGATTTCACGCATATCACGCACGCCATCGCGACCCACGTAGTCTACGTTGACATCGAGGACGTGTGCGCCTTCCTTCACCTGCGATCGCGCTAGGGCCACTAATCCATCCCAATCTTCCGCATTGAGTAATTCACGACATTTCTTTGAGCCACTGGCATTCAGACGTTCCCCAACAATTAAAAAGGAATTATCCTGTTCATAAGGTTGAGTGGAATAGATTGATGCTGCTGAAGGGACATAATGCAACCGGGGACGATTAGCTGTTCCCTTGGCATCATAGTGCCGGACAGGCCGCTCCTTGGGTGTTAGGGTGTTGGCAATTTCCACTAACTGAGCAATGTGATCCGGTTGGGTGCCGCAACAGCCGCCGATGACTTGAACCCCATAGTCTTCAACGAACCGGGTTAATGCTATGCGCAATTCCATTGGTGTGAGTTTATAATGGGCGTGCCCCCCCACATTTTCGGGAATCCCCGCGTTGGGAATACAAGACACCACAAAGGGCGAATATTCTGCCAAGTAACGAATATGTTCCGCCATGCGATCGGGTCCCGTCGCACAGTTTAAACCCAAAATATCAATGGGATAGGGTTCCAAAATCGCCAACACACTACTAATATCCGACCCCACCAACATTGTGCCCGTGGTTTCCATCGTCACTGACACCATCAAGGGCAAGCGTTGACCTTTGGCTTCAAACAAATCCGCGATCGCATTCAATGCTGCCTTAATTTGCAGCACATCCTGACAGGTTTCCACAATCAGTAGATCTGCACCACCATCATATAGACCCAATGCCTGTTCATAAAACGCGGCTTTTAAGGTATCGAAATCAATGTGGCCGAGGGTAGGGAGTTTCGTAGTAGGCCCGATCGAACCGGCAACAAACCGGGGTTTTTCCGGCGTGGAAAATTCGCTTGCGATATTTTTGGCCAGTTGGGCTGCTGCTTTATTTAAGGCATAGGCTTGATCGGCTAAATCATACTCAGCTAACACGATTGAGGTTGCGCCAAACGTGTCGGTTTCGATCACATCCGCACCCACCGCCAGAAAGTTGCGATGCACTGTTGCCACCGCTTCCGGCTTCGTCACCACTAGGTACTCATTACAGCCCTCATACCCCGGCCCGCCAAAATCATCAGCCGTTAGGTTTTGCAATTGCAGCGACGTGCCCATCGCGCCATCAAACACAATCACGGGCCGCTTGGGATCATGCAGTCGGGTGAGAAAGGGATGAGTCATGGCGGTGAAGGCAGTTGGTGGATTTCCGCAGTAATATCAAGAGAGGTTGTCTCTTTTTCTCAGTATGACCTAATACCGACCTATGAATACTCAGTCACAGACCAGTCCGTCGCAGCCCGATCGCATTATTATCTTTGACACCACCCTGCGGGATGGCGAACAGTCTCCTGGGGCCACGCTGAACGTGGACGAAAAACTGACGATCGCACGGCAACTGGCACGACTGGGGGTCGATGTCATTGAAGCCGGGTTCCCCTTCGCCAGCCCCGGTGACTTTGAAGCGGTACAGAAAATCGCCCAACAGGTGGGAACAGAAGACGGCCCCACGATTTGCGGTCTCGCACGGGCGACGAAGCAGGATATCCAGGCCGCTGCCGAAGCCGTGAAACCCGCTGCCAAGGGTCGTATTCACACGTTTATCGCGACCTCGGACATTCACCTGGAACACAAGCTCCGCAAGACCCGCGCCGAGGTGCTGGAAATTGCGCCGGAGATGGTGGCCTACGCCAAGTCCTTTGTCAACGATGTGGAATTTTCGCCGGAGGATGCCGGACGATCGGACCCGGAGTTTCTCTATCAGGTGCTCGAACGGGCGATCGCGGCGGGGGCGACCACGGTGAATATTCCCGATACCGTCGGCTACACGACCCCGGAGGAGTTCGGGCGTTTGATTCGCGGCATTAAGGAAAATGTGCCCAATATTGACCAGGCTATTATCTCGGTCCACGGCCATAATGATTTGGGTCTGGCGGTCGCTAACTTCCTGGAGGCGGTGAAGAACGGGGCGCGGCAGTTGGAGTGTACGATCAACGGCATCGGCGAACGGGCGGGAAATGCAGCCCTGGAAGAGTTGGTCATGGCCCTCTACGTGCGGCGGCAATACTTCAATCCGTTCCTCGGTCGTCCGCCGGAATCGGAGGAACCCCTCACCCGCATTGATACGCGGCAACTCTATAAGACCTCGCGCCTGGTCTCGAATCTGACGGGGATGTTTGTGCAGCCGAATAAGGCGATCGTCGGGGCGAATGCCTTTGCCCATGAGTCGGGCATTCACCAGGATGGGGTGCTCAAGAACCGGCTCACCTACGAGATCATGGATGCCCAGTTGATCGGGCTGACGGATAACCAAATCGTCCTGGGTAAACACTCTGGCCGTAATGCCTTCCGCACCCGCCTGCGCGAGTTGGGCTTTGATCTCGACGATCACGAACTCAATAAGGCGTTTGTGCGCTTTAAGGAGTTGGCCGACAAGAAGAAGGAAATTACCGATTGGGATCTGGAGTCGATCGTCAATGATGAAATCCAACAACCGCCGGAATTCTTCCGCCTGGAATTGGTGCAAGTGTCCTGCGGCAACCAATCCCGTCCGACAGCCACGGTAACGCTGGTAACGCCGGAAGGTCAAGAACTGACGGATGCGGCGATCGGGACGGGTCCGGTGGATGCGGTCTATCGGGCAATCAACCGGGTGGTGAATGTGCCGAATGAGTTGATCGAGTTTACGGTGCAGTCGGTGACGGCGGGGATTGATGCGATCGGTGAGGTGACGATCCGGTTACGCCAGGGCGATCGGGTGTTCTCTGGTCATGCGGCCAACACGGATATCATCGTGGCCTCGGCCCATGCCTATATCAACGCCCTGAATCGGCTCTATGCCTCCACCCAAAAGGAACCGCGCATTAGCGCCCAACATTCGCAGTTGAGTGTGTAGGGCGATCGCGCCAGCATCAGGCTAAATCATAAACAATGGGAGCCTCGCGGCTCCCCCTTAAGTCAGAGTTTCCTCAGACCTGTTTAGGAATGCAAACCTCTGTCCAAACATTAGAATTACCCATCAAGCCGATTCTTGAGGCTTGCAAACAAGCGTTAGTTGAGCACTATGGTGCAAAATTCAAAGGACTGGTGCTGTTCGGCTCTGCTGCTCGTCAAGAACTCACACCCAACAGCGACATTGACTTGTTGGTTCTTCTAGAACGACCCTTGAATGCTTCTCAAGAACTCCGTACCATCGTAGATATTTTGTATCCACTACAGATGGAATCCAGTCATTGGATTTCCGCTAAACCCGCTGCTCCTGATGAGTTGGAGGCGGGGATTACCCAGCTTTATCGAAATATCCAGAAAGAGGGTATTTTCCTGTGAACTACTCTGAGGAAATTCAAGCTAAGCTGGAGCGATCGGAGGCATCGTTACAAGCAGCGAGACTACTGTTGGCGTCTGAACCTCTTGATGACTCGACATCTCGTGCCTACTATACAGTTTTTCATGCTGCATCAGCCCTCTTACTCTCCAGAGGCTTGAACTTTAACAGCCACAGCGGGGTTTTACGAGCCGTTAGTCTTAACTTTGTAAAAACTGGTGAGATGAAGAAAAGGCTTGGTAGGGATATCAACTGGCTGGCTGAACTACGACAAGTCGGTGATTATGGAGAAGTTAGAAAAGTTTCTGGTGAAGAAGCCATGCAAGCAATTACAATTGCGAGCGAATTTTTGGATAAAGTTCGATCTATTCTACGACTGAAATAAAATCTTATAGTCAGCAAAATTTATCTGATGTTAAATCGTGCTTTCCTAAAATGCAAATTGCAATGGCGATCTCGCCCAAGAGTAGTATTTAAGTATTGGCATGGTATCTCCCTCAGCCTGAGAACCGAAGAGGACGATTTTGAGCGGATAGACAATTGCCTGGAGGCGCTCAGGCAAAAATTAGATATCTATCCTGATCTTCACCTGACCTTTCTCCTTCAACTCGTTCAAAACATCTTCTGGAATATTCGTGACCCTTTTGACGTTGGCTGATTGGATAATTGAGAAGGTTTTATTACCTCGTTCGACATACGTTTTGATTACAAGCGTGTCTTTGCGATCATCCAGAATCACATGGCTACCAAGAACGCGATCGCCCCTATCCTTAAGGTCTTGCTGGATAGAAATAACATCTTCTTCAATTCGATCAAAGTCGAGCAATCCATCCTTAACGCAACGTAAGTCCTCAAACTCTTGTAGTGCTTCCTGGACAGCCTCAGAAAACTTAGCAGGAAGATCTTGAATCGTCCTGAAAAGTCTATTTATCTTTACCTCAAGTCTCTCATCTTGACTCATAATATATTCTCTCAACCTTGTTGCATGACTTTCATTTTAATTTGATTCTCAAGGTCGGCATTGATGTCATCAGGGACATCGTAGCGAGGTATCTCTTCTTCCTTGTAACGCATACTAGTGTTTCCATTAAAGATGTTCCTAACATACACTTCGGCTCTCTTGTAAATGCGTGCACCTCGTTTTTCAAGATAGATAATTGCTTTAGAAGCAACTTCGAACGCACGATCAATGGTATCAATTATATAGCCAACTACTCGTGTGGCCCAAGCTTTTATAGAGTCCCAGAAATAGGCAACAGTCGCACCTGTAGCTGCACCAGCAATGAATGAGATAATCATCCATGAAATTGGATCAATTGGCATAATTCACTCCATCTTTACAAATCTCTAATTTTCCAAAAACCAAAAACATCAAAAATCTTGTGAAATCTTGTATAGTTTTTGCCTTGTCTTGATCTCCTTATAGTTATGAATTAAATCACTGACCGCACTTTGACTGACACTATCTATACTGCCATTTAATAGTTTCAGACCTAGCTTGATGCAGATATTCTTGATATCTCCACCACATAAGCCTTCACTGATCGAGGCCAGGGTCTCGTAGTCAACACATTTAGGTACCGGCTCTGGCAAGTGAAACTGCCACAACTGTAACCGCATCGCATGATCAGGTGACAAAAACTCAATATTGAAAACGATTCTTCTCATAAAGGCATCGTCATAGCTATCAAATATATTTGTTGAGAAGATAATGATACCATTAAATTTGTCTAATAAAGTGAGCAATGTGCTTTTAGCAGAATTGACACCATGATCGGCAGCTTGGGTTACGTTTGAGATCCTTTTGCTTAAAATGGTATCTGCTTCATCGAAAAACAGCAAACTACCTGTTTCTTCAGACAATTTGAAAACATCAGAAAGATTTTCAGAGGTTTTGCCAACTAATGAAGACTCTAGTTCTCCATAGTTCACTCTAATCATAGTTGTCTTCAACTCGTTGGCAATTGCCTCTGCGGTAATACTTTTACCTGTACCAGGCAATCCAAAAAAATTTATCGCTAATCCTTTTCCAGATTTTAGGAAACGATTGAACTCCCACTCTTCTAAAAGCTTGTTTCTGTATTTGAGATAGACAAGCACCTCATCAAGCTCTTCTCGCACAGTCTCAGAGAGTGCAATTTCCTTTAAGGTCCATCTTGGTTGCTCTATCCTTGGATTAAGTGATTCGCTACCAGATTTTTGAGATTTAGGAGTATCCTTAACAATTTCAATTTTCATGGATAGAGCTTTCCTAACCCTGGGCTGTTTCATGTCTTGTCGTCCATTGTGCTGTATATGCTCCAAAGACAACAAGTCGGATAAAGACGGATAGTGGCGGAAAAGGTAGGCTCTTGTCTTGTCAGAAGTCAGAAAAGGACGGATAATGACGGATAGCCAAGAGTTCAGACCTGGGTAAGCAGTTTAAACATGAATTGGGAAGTAATTTTGCAACAGATCGATCTATTGGTCTTTCAACAAACAGGACAACATCCGGATGATCTGCAACGAGCTATCCTGCTTGGGGTCATGGATGGTCAGAAGTATGCTGAGATCGCGGAAAAATACAAATGCACTATTGGGCATGCCAAGGACGAAGGTTATAAACTATGGAAGGTCTTATCTGATACATTAGGAGAAGAGATCAATAAGTCAAACTTTCGTGCTACAATTGAGCGCTTGGGCGTTGCAAACTCTCAATATCAAATTGTTGGTAATCCTGTTGAGATTGGCTATCTCAATGTATGTACTCCTTCAGATACAAACAGCGACGTAGATAAGGATTTTCATAACCAAGAAGAGGAATCAGCAGATAAGCGTTCTTCAGATCTAGGCACTGACAGCGATTCGCCATCAATCGATTCCAAGATTATTAATAAATTAATTGATCTTGGCTTAAGCCATAATCAAATAGCCGAAGCTTTTGAACTATCCTTGCCTGAATTACAGAAAATAATAGATGCCGTGAGTGACTAGCTAAAACCCAAATTTATATGCTTTGATGAATGCTGATGAAGTAGCGTTTTCAGACGAGCGATCGCCTACCTCAATCTTCACTCAAACCCTAGATGAACTCCCCCTGAGACAGTTGCGGGATCAGTTGGGTGGCTTCGCGATCGGGCAAGGCAAACTACTACGGTACCACGGTCTTTAGTGGAAGTCGGCCTCTGTTAAGCTCCGTGGCTTCATCCCAATTGATGTGTTGCTCCCGCTAACGCTAGAGACGATCTTTCCATGACTTCGGATTGCGTTTACTGTGCAAACAGGCAATCACAATAATGAGATCGTGGTCAAATACATAGAGGATTCCGTAGGGAAAGCGCCGAATTAATGTCCGTCGTGCTTGTTTGTAAATGACTGGATAGGCAAGTGGATTACGCCCAATGCCAGACAGACAGGTATCGACTGCCCGAATAAACTCAGAACCCAACCCCGCAGTTTGTGCTTCATACCATTCAAAAGCAGTTTGGATATCCCATTCTGCTTCTGGACGGATGATGAGTTTGTAGCTCATTGGGAAAAGCCCAGTCGTTGTTTGACTTCTTCCCAAGTCGAGCCAGCGGTTGCATCTTGCTGATAGTTCTCTAATCGGCGATCGAGTTCCTGTTTCTGAGCATCCGTTAAAGACAACTCGCCCTGCCGCTCCAGGATGCTATCCCAGAGGTCTTCAGCCAGTTGGATGCGTTCAGCAATACTGAGTTGGGAGATTTCGACTTTGAGGAGGGGATGATTGCTCATTACTTTTATTGCTCATTACTTTTAAGTAATACCATCGGAGTTTTATCTATTATTATATTATTGATGTCAAGTCAGCAAATCACTACTGCTGCCCTATCTGCCCGATCGCGTCCAGCCGACCCTACGACCTAACTGCGCTTACCCGCGATCGCGGTCATCAGTCTCTTTGTTTGGAAGTAGGAGCACCTCTTGGAGCACGAGCGATCGGCCTTCATTGGTTTGGGTCTACTCGCGATCGCCCACCTCAATCTTCACTCAAAGGCTGGATGCCCCCCTGAGACAGTTGCGGGATCAGTTGGGTGGCCTCGCGATCGGGCGAATCAATTGGTTCAAGTCACGTAACCTGCTCAGTTACTCGCCCAAGCAAACCTCAAATCCTAAATCTATACCTCATATCCTAGCGTTACTAATAACACTGCTCCCAATTGGGCAATCGTTTCAGCACTCAGTTGACCTAGCCTCCGAATTAACCGCGTCTTATCCAGGACTCGAATTTGAAAACACAAGGCAACTGAATCCTGTGATAATCCGCCATCTCCCTGCTTGATCAACAGACAAATTGGGAGTGAAGCGCGACGCTGGTTTGTTGTTAGAGGAATGGCAATGGTTGTGGTTGAGAATCGAGAAACGATATCATTCTGAAAAATAATGACAGGACGAACACCTGCCCCCTCAGAACCTTGAGTCGGATCAAGATTGGCTAACCAAACTTCCCCTCGTTTAAGCTGATCAGTCATTGCTGATCTTCCTGGGCAAGCATCACGGCATAATCACCCATGCCAGATTCCGCAAGCGCACGATCTTCTTCCGCAAACTCCGTTGCCAGGGAAGCCAACTGAACAGGATCAAGAACGATACGGCGGCGTTGATCTCGAAATTTGAGGAAAGCAATGAAATCAGCAACCTGCTGAAGTTGCTCGGTGGTGAGGTGATCGAGATCTTGCTTTAGAGATTCGCTAGTGACTGGCATAATAAGACAGCAAAATAATTTTGGTAGTGATGCATCCTAATGGTTAGGATGCCGATTCCCAGGCTGTTTCAGCCGTCGAAACAAATTACTATGCATGACTACCCTCTTCATCTTATGTCGTAATTGTGGTTTGTGCGTTTAGCTTTGCCGTCTCGCAGAGAGTCGCCCACCTTTAAATCCCACTTTAAATGATAATACCTGACATCCGGGCATGATCTGTCACTGTACCATGATGCTAAGCCAGCGAATCGCCATTGCTGCCCTGTCTGCCCGATCGCGTCCAGCAGACTCTACGCCCCAACTACTCTTACCCCCGATCGCGGTCATCAGTCTATTCGTTTGGAGGTAGGACCACCCCTTGGAACATGAGCGATCGGCCTTCATTGGTTTGGGTCTACTCGCGATCGCCCACCTCAATCTTCACTCGAAGGCTGGATGCCCCCCTGAGACAGTTGCGGGATCAGTTGGGTGGCTTCGCGATCGGGCAATGCAAACGACTATGGTAACACGGTGCTCAGTGGAAGTCGGCCCCTGTTAGGCTCCGTGGCTTCATCCCAATTGACAGTAATGCGATCGCCCTTCTCCAAAATGTAAATCGTAACTGCGATCGCGCCACAAAGTATTATTCAGTTCAATTAGCTAGCTGCTATAGACACATACCTAGCTTTTCTACCAACGCTCCAATATCAGTTTATCCACATAATCAAAATCAGTATCATCGGTCAATAATACCCAACCGTGTTCTAGACATTGAGCAGCAATCCACACATCATTCATTGGAATAGGTCGTCCTTTGCGCTTCAACGCTAACCGTGTTTGGGCGTATATTGTTGCTGTTTCTCTTCCTAATGACACCGCTCTACAAACCGATATAAATTCCAGATAGCGAGGTAAGTTTTGTAACGGACGTGTTGAATTTTCGGCACCAAATAATAACTCTCCGACCACAACCATTGGCAAAATTACCTCTGGTAAAGCTAGTATTCTTTCTGTAATTATCGTATCCCCATTCAAAAAACGAACCGCAGCAGAGGTATCAAGCGCAATCTCACCACTCATTCAGATCCACCTGCCGACATTCTGCTGCAATTGTTCGCTGTAGCTCTTCCGCTTCTGAATCACTTAAAATTCCGGCAAATTTTGTAAGAGGATGGTGCTTTCGTATCGCTTTAACCCGATGTAAAAAATCCAGCATTATCTGTACTAGATCATCGGGAGCTTGTTCGAGTTCCTGAATCAATTGCTCACGGTTTGTCATGCGTTCAAGGTTCCCTGGCAAATTGAGGTATCTAGCACTAGTATACCCAAACACTAAATTCCGATCGCGTCATGCAGCCCCTAAGCCCCAACGGCTCTTACCCGAGATCGCGGTCATCAGTCTATCCCTTGGGAGGTAGGGCCACCCCTTGGAGCATAAGCGATCGCTAACGATCGGCCCTCCTAGGGTTTGGACTTGTCGCGATCGCCCACCTCAATCTTCACTCAAAAGCTGGATGCCCCCTGAGACAGTTGCGGGATCAGTTGGGTGGCTTCGCGATCGGGCAATACAAACGATCTCCAGCGCCAAGCCCTCCTCACCCACCCCATGCCGCGAAAAATGGACAATCTGGGGCGCTTCATCCAGCAGCGATCGCTGCACATCCCGTGGCCGCACCGCCCATTTTTGCTTTAACTCAAAGCGATCGCGGTACTGCGATCGGGTTAGCCCCACATCAATTTCCCGCACTTCCTCATCAAGGCGCAAGACGCGCAAGTTATCGCCAAAAGATGGGAATGCCATGATGCGAGGTGCCCTTAACGGTTGCTCCGGTTCGAGCTACCTGAAGTTAAAAAGCCTAAAAATATCAATATAAGTAGATTTATAAGTAGATTTTTGTCGCTTTTATTTGCGGATCTCTGGCTCTTCTGGTCATATGGTGATAAGTCTAGCTTATAGCCTGTAACCTGGTCAGGGCAAGCCTTTCAAACACTTGACACAGCAAAAATTTTATGCGTCCCGTTATTTCCACCACGAAACCAGAAGAGCCGATCTCTGGATGACCTTAAGGCGATAGAAAACGGGTGAGCCTTGCCCACCCGCTGATGATACCGATGATGATACCGATAACGATCGCAACGATCGCATCCCTACCGCCGCCGGATCGGGGTCCCACAGGGGTAGGTTGCAACGGGCACAGGTTTGGGCGCAGTATCAGGCACCCGAACAGGAGCGATCGTGACGGCTTCGGCTTGCATCAGGCGCTGGGCGGCTTGATAGTCCCGTTGGAGCGTGGCCACCAACTCTTGCCGCCGATCGTAGAGCCGCTTCAGGGGACGCGGTTGGCACTGTTGCACCGTGTAGGCGCAGATGATCGGAAGCGCGATCGTACTGTCGGTATAGCAGACGATCGTATTGGGCAACTCATCCGGATCGACCTTGCCCCAACTCACCGCCTCGCTGGGAGTCGCACCGGACAGCCCCCCCGTATCAGGACGGGCATCGGTAATCTGCACAAAGTAATCATGGCCCCGTTCCTCTAGGCCCAAAACCTCATGCAACTGGGGTTGGGTTTGCAACAGGAAATTCTTGGGACTGCCGCCGCCAATAATCACTGCGGCGCTCTTGCCCTCAACGTCTGGAATCCCGGAGGTCCGTGCCCCATAGACGATCGCCGCTGTTTCGTTCACATCCAGCGACGGGTCTAGGACCAATTGTGATCCCTCCAGGGCCAGGGCCGCCACATTCATCCCGATCGAGCTATCGCCTGGGGAGGAGGTGTAGATGGGCACCCCACATTCATAGGCGGTCGCCAGCAGGCAGGAGTTTTGCAAGCCGAGGCGCTGTTCGACCTCGCGGACATAGCGTCCGAGCAGGTAGTGGAACTCAGCGGTGCTCATGCGCTTTTGGAAGGGGGCCGATCGCAGCAATTCCCGCAGAAAGGCATCGGTTTCCAGCAACACGTCGTAGTCAAACACGATGTCATAGATCCGAATCCGTCCTTCCTGCCGCAGCTTAACATCATCGGCAAAGGGACTCCCCGCATACAGGTTCATGCCCAACCCATAGTGCAGATCGTGGTACAAATTGGCTCCCGTACTGATGATCCAGTCCACAAAACCGTGGCGGATCAACGGGGCCAGAATCCCCACGCCAAATCCTGCTGGGGTCATCGCGCCCGATAAACTCAGCCCCACTGTCACGCCGGGTTGTAGGACTTGTCGGGTCAAAAGATGGCAAATCTCGCGCAAACGGGCCGAGTTATAGGCCGTGAAATAACCATCAATCAGGTCCGTAATGCCAATGCTGTTGGGCATGGGGGCCGGGGCAATCTTGTAGTTCAGCGTTTTCGACATGATTCACACTCCCGTGTCAATGAAGGGCGTACTGGGTGAAGAAATGTAAAGTTGCCACGGACGAGATTTGCGCTTGGGGGGCCATGAGGGTAACACGCCCAGCAATAGGCGACAGGCATCGCGCAGCGATCGCGATCGGATCACCCTCGGTCCCCAGACCCACGAAGACGACACTGGGCGATCGTGAGATTCCCTGGGATACGCGAGGCGAAGCGCGACGGGGGCACACACCAACCGTGTTTCGCCAGTGCTCAGGCGGGTTATTCAGCAAAGCTCATCCTGTTGATCGACCGAGTTCGCAATCTCTGGACCCGACGTGAAGGGAGAATGGCACAGGACCATTGACGACCGTTGGCGCAGAGTTGGGCGAACCTAGCAGTTACAGGCCGATCACATCATACTAGGCGCTTCACAGCGATCGGCCCACGACAGGGCTGGGTCACACTGGCGCTTCCGCTTTAGTTTCATTTCCAGGTACCACAGGAGTTGCCAGGGGTACCATACAAAGCAGATGTTGTTCAAGGCGTTCGTCACAGGAACAATGCACACCCCCCACTCTAGCACCTCTAGGAGTGGTCAGTGATACGGATTTGCAAAAAGTAGCACGGGGAATTTTGACGCAATTGGCACAAAAGTTGAACAAAAGGGTGTAGCCTCTAGGCAAGGGCGATCGTCTTCTGCTATAGTGAAAAACCGATGAAAGACCAAATGCGGACGCATAGCTCAGTTGGTTAGAGCGCCACGTTGACATCGTGGAGGCCACTGGTTCGAGTCCAGTTGTGTCCATTGCCGAGGCAAATCTATGCCATTGCCCCCGTACCAATCATGCGTAGGGGCGGGTTGGACCAAAATCTTTGTCGCCCACTCCAAATATCAATGAACCCGCCCATCTCCCCGCGTCCATCCCCACGTTCATCCGTCTACCCCTAGGGGACAGGTTTATGAAGAGGGGCGTTTCCCTGTCACTCTGTTGCACAATCCACCCCTATCGTCCAATTCAAAACAACTTCAAAACGACGATCCCCTGCTCCCCTCTCCCCTCAAAACGCCCGCTGCTGCTCCACCCACTCAATCACCCGATGGGCTACTTGGCTGCCGGTGAGCCGATCGATCTCGCGAATGCCGGTAGGGCTGGTGACATTCACTTCGGTCAGGTAGCCGCCAATTACGTCAAGGCCAACGAAATATAATCCATCCTGTTTCAGGGTCGGGGCGATCGCCGCGCAAATCTCATACTCGCGATCGGTAATTTCCGTGACTGCAACCCGGCCACCAACGGCCATATTGCCGCGAAACTCCTGCCCGGTGGGAATGCGATTGACCGCCCCGATCGGGTCGCCATTGAGCAGAATAATGCGTTTATCCCCCAACTTGGCATCCGGGAGGTATTGCTGGACAATCACCGGCATCTTGCCCTGATGAGTGCTGATCTCGACCAGAGAATTAAAATTGCGATCGTCGGGGGTGAGGAACAAAATGCCCTCACCGGCTTTCCCCCCTAAGGGTTTCAGCACCGCTGCCCCCTGCTGCTCCACAAATTGGCGGATCGCGGCCTTGTCCTGGCTGACGATCGTGGCGGGCATGGCGGCCTGGAACCGTAACCCATACATCTTTTCATTGGCAGCCCGGATACCCTGGGGGCGGTTAATCACCAAAGTTTTGTTGGGATCGATATAGTCCAACAGGTAGGTCGCATAGAGGTAGGGAATCGTCACGGGCGGATCGGTGCGCATCCAGACGGCATCCATTGTCTCCAGGGGTAGGGATACCGGGGTCGCGGACGTGACATCCACCGTATGACTTAACCAATACCAGGGTTTCGGGATGTGCCAAGCCCCATCCACCAAGGACGCGGGATGCAAACGCACAGGGGTCAGGCTCGCCCAGGTTTTGCCATCGGCAACACTCAGGGCCTCAATCTGGGTAATCCAGACCTCATGGCCCCGCAGTTGGGCCGCTTCCATCAACGCCACACTGGTATCGTGACCAGGATCAAGGGTGGCGATCGGGTCAATAATGAAGGCCAATTTCATCTAGCTGGCCTGCAATAGGGGATCGAGTTGTCCCTCGGCATTCAGGGCATAGATCTCATCACAGCCACCAATATGTTGGTCATTGATAAACACTTGGGGCAGGGATCGCCGACCATTGGCCCGTTCGGCCATCACCTGACGCGCCGATTCATCCCCATCAATGCAGTATTCCGTAAAGTCCACGCCTTTGCTGCTCAAGAGGGCCTTAGCGCGCAAACAGAAAGGACAGCGACTCCAGGTATAAATCTCGACTTTGGGTGCCATAGGGATCGTTGGGAGACGTTAGGGGTTAGGGGTAAACCATGAAGTTATGTTGCCTCTCCCATTCTAAAAGATGGGCGTAGCGGCTGCGCATGGGGGCCTGTTGGCCGCAACCGGGGGCAGTTGGACGGCAGACAGCAGGGGCTGTATGGTTGACTATGGCTCGATTTCAGCCGTGCTAATATAACACTATGTTAAGCTTAGCGTCTGGCTTGCAAGTTACATCGGCCTCCCCCTGGGGTCTCCCCTTGGGGCCTCCCCCTAGTCACCACGCAGAGGATATCTGGGGATTACCGCTGGGGGGATCGGCTGTGCTGCTAGGAGGATTCAGTTATGTCTGTTGAAACGATAGAAAAACGATCGACGGTGCGGAAAATCGCCCCTCGTTACCGCGTTTTACTGCATAACGACGACTTCAACTCGATGGAATATGTGGTCCAGGTCCTGATGAGTACAGTTCCCAGCCTGACCCAACCCCAAGCGGTCAGCATTATGATGGAGGCCCACACCAATGGCCTTGCCCTGGTGATTACCTGTGCCCTGGAACATGCCGAATTTTACTGTGAAACGCTCAAAAATCATGGCCTCACCAGCACGATCGAACCCGATGCATAGGGCGATCGCCGCGTGATGCCGTGTCAGGGACCCTTGAACAGCCCACTCCCCCCTCTGGCCCAAGCCCCCGCCCCCAAACGGATCGTAAGCTTCCTGTTGATCCTGGCTGCCCTTTGGTTGCCCCTGGCCCTCCCGCTCTATTATTTTGGCCGAGGTACAGCCTGGGCCAGCGCCGTCGCCTTGATTCTGCTCTACCTTGAATTTTGGGGGTTACTGACCTGGTGGGGGCAGCGGGTCTACCAATCATCGGCTATCTTCCAGCGGTATGGGTTGGTTAGGAGCCGCACCAATGTTCTGGAGTGTGGGCTAGGGATCGGCTTGGGGCTGGCGAGTCTGATGGGGTTGTTTGTGATCCAGGCGAGCCTAGGGTGGGTGGAGTGGCGATCGCTGCCCAGGGGAGTAGTAATCTGGCAGGGGGCAATGGTAGCGCTGGCGATCGGCTTTGCGGAGGAACTGTTATTTCGGGGGTGGTTGTGGGATGAACTGCGGCGGGACTACCGGTTTGGGCCAAGTTTGTGGGTGAACAGCTTAATTTTTGCCGGTCTACACTTTATCAAGCCACTGGCCGAAATCCTGCGCACCGCTTGGCAGTTTCCTGGTTTGGTGATGTTGGCCATGATCATGATTCGGGCCAAGGGGGCCAGCCGCAATCGCCTCGGGTTAAGTATTGGTCTCCATGCGGGCTTAGTTTGGGGGTATTATCTGGTCAATGTGGGCCAGTGGGTTCGCTATACCGGCCAAGTGCCTGCCTGGGTGACGGGGATTGATCAGAATCCCCTGATGGGGGCGAGTGGCCTAATCTGCCTGGCCATGCTGCTCTGGCTACTGACGAAATGCGATCGTGGCCATACCTAGGGGGACGCACTAATATGGGGTGGCTATGCTGGGGAATTGGCTCTGGGGCGATCGCGCACCGATCACTGATGTGGGGAAACGTGGGAAATGAGATTGTCAGGGATTGCGATGGTTGGGGGAGTTTGCCTAATCGGTAGCGGTGTGGTGCTGGCGATGACCAATCCGTCCCAGGCGGACTATAACACCTTTGCGGTTACCCATTTGTCGGGCTATTTGAAGGCAGAGGTCTGTACCTTGGAATTGCCGATCGTGGGTCGGGCACTGCGGCAGGAATGCGAAAAATTGGTTGATATGAATCAATCGCCATTGCAGACATTAATTGTGGCGAATACAACCCGCAAAGATTACGTGTTTTTTAGTCTTTATCGGACCGAATTATCCCCTCGGCAAATCCTACCCTTTCTTCCCGATGACTTGCTACCCAGCTATGAGGCTGAGGCGATCGGGATTTTTAATCAAATTCATCTTTATCGGGCGCGGGAAAAATCGAGATTTTCAAGCAAATAATCGCAAATAATGATAGTCTACATCGGTTCTCAGTCCCGTAAGGTACGGTGTCCTCTCCTCTAATCATTAACCCAACGTGCAGGGGCGGGTTGAGCAACCCAATCCCTTTGAGAAGAGAGAAGAGAGAAAAGAGAAGAAAGCCGATCGCCGCAACCGGATTCTGTCGGGGCGGGTTGAGCAACCCTCTGACAATTAACACCCTGAATTTGAATATAAACCCGCCCTGTTAGGTCCTGTATCTGGCCCTACCAGGCGGGTTTGATAGATGCCCCCTGCCCCCGCGTGCGGGGGTTGGGGGGCCTGCCCCCGCGTGCGGGGGTTGGGGGGCCTGCCCCCGCGTGCGGGGGTTGGGGGGGGAGGTGCCCCTTGCTGGTAAACCCGCCCCTACCCCTAATGGCCAGACGGACAAGGTTCTGTGATCTCCTCGTTCACCCGATTTTATATTAAGGTAATGAGGAGATTGTACCTCATCAGCATGAGAAAGGCTGTATAATAGACTATCAAAGTCTACCAAAGCCTAAAGGATAGCCCAATGCCAGAGTGTTGCGTCAAGTGTGGTCACCTGCATGGGGTCAAGAATGGCATTGTAGCTGGACACCAACGCTGCAAGTGTAAGTCCTGTCACTACCAGTTCACAACTGAGAAGCTAGAGCGAGGTAAATCTTTATGGATGAAGTTAGAAGCGGTTCTACTCTATATGAAGGGTCTGTCCCTGAATGCCATTGCTCAGAACTTGGCTGTATCGGCTCAGGCAGTGTTGAACTGGGTTCGCGACTTTGCTAGGGCCAATATTGACAAGCCGGCACCGGGCAAAGTGGTTGTTGTGGAGTTAGATGAGTTCTGGCATTTGGTCGAGTCAAAAAAAATGAGTATGGATCTGGAAAGCATCTGACCGTGGCGCTGCGACCGGATTTTACCCCGGAACAACTGACGGCATTGAGCCAAACGCTTAAGGCTGATGTGCAGGCTTTCAGCTGTGCGATCGCCGACTGGAAACAGCAGTTTCCCCAGGGGTATCTGCTGCTAGTCATTGATCAATTTGAGGAGTTACTGACCAGTTGTCAAACTGAGTTGAGCAATGACCCGCCAGCAACAACAGACAAAAAAAGAAGGGGCAAAAGCCCCTTATCTCAGTTGGCACGCCCCTTAGCAAAGAACATCAATTAGCGAAAACCAGGATTCGCAAGACCCGAATTAGCAATCGTAGTACAGCGCAAACTCATAGGGGTGAGGCCGCAAACGCATCGGGTTCACCTCATTGTCCAGCTTGTACTCAATCCAGGTTGTAATCAGGTCCTCTGTGAAGACACCACCCTTCGTCAAGAACTCATGATCGGTTTCCAACGCCTTCAGGGCATCCAGCAACGAACCAGGTGTCGAAGGAATCTTCGCCAACTCTTCGGGGCTGAGGTCATAGATATCCACATCCAGCGGCTCACCCGGATCAATCTGGTTCTTAATCCCATCAATCCCCGCACAGAGCATCGCTGCAAACGCCAAGTAGGGGTTACTGGTGGCATCCGGACACCGGAACTCCAGCCGCTTCGCCTTGGGATTGTTACCCGACAGGGGAATCCGCACCGATGCCGATCGATTCCCTTGGGAATAGGCCAGGTTCACCGGCGCTTCAAAGCCCGGTACCAGCCGCTTGTAGGAATTGGTCGTCGGGTTGGTGAAAGCCAACAGGGCTGGGGCGTGCTTGAGGATACCACCAATATACCAGAGGGCCAATTGGCTCAGCCCCGCATACTTATCACCAGCAAACAGCGGTTGCCCCTGGTTCCAAATCGACTGGTGCGTGTGCATCCCAGAGCCATTGTCGTTAAACAGCGGCTTCGGCATGAAGGTGACCGTCTTGCCATACTTGCGGGCCACATTCTTGATGCAGTACTTATAGGTCATCAAGTAATCCGCCGCCTGCACCAACTCCGCGAACTTGAAACCCAATTCATTCTGGCCACCCGTCGCCACCTCATGGTGATGCTTCTCGATCGGCACCCCACACTTGGCCATCGTCAGCAACATTTCCGTGCGCAGGTCTTGCATGGTATCCGTCGGAGCCACCGGGAAATACCCTTCCTTGTAGCGCGGCTTATAGGCTAGATTGCCCCCTTCCTCCATCCGACCCGAATTCCAACGACCTTCCACGCTATCAACGTAGTAATAGCCCTTATTCTCGGTTTGGTCGAAGCGCACATCTTCAAACACAAAAAATTCAGCCTCAGGGCCAAAGTAGGCCGTGTCGCCAATCCCCGTAGACTTGAGGTAGTTCACCGCCTTCTGGGCGATCACACGGGGGCAACGGCTGTAGGGTTCCCCAGTCCGAGGTTCAATGATGCTGCAAATGATGCTCAGGGTGGGTTCCGTCATGAAGGGGTCCATCCAGGCCGTCGCCGGATCAAGCACCATCGCCATGTCGGATTCGTTAATGGCCTTCCAACCCCGGATGCTGGAACCGTCGAAGGGAACCCCCTCGGTGAAACTGCTCTCGTTGATCTGGCTGTTGTGGACGGTCAAGTGCTGCCAGATACCAGGAAGATCAATGAATTTAAGATCAATCATTTGGATATCTTTCTCACGAATGAGATTTAAGACATCCTGGGGGGACGCAGCCATAGGATTCTCCTTTGCTCAACTGACCCATCGTATGAATAGGGTCTGGGATAATTTGTATTGCAAGTTACAAAAAAATGGGGTTCAGCGGTAGGGCTGGGGGCCTAGGGCAAGTCCATGCCAGCGGGGTGGGCTGGCGTCCCCGTACCTCAGCCCCGTTCAGCCCCGTTATCCCTGGCGTTACGCCCTCCTTGCCGCCCCAATAAATCCCCCTTGAGAATCTGTTTTGCGGTTTCGGCAACATGGTAAGCTTGAGGCTGAAATCTTGACGCTGCCTCATGTGTATGCGGGTTAGAGTCGGTTAGCGTGGTAATAATTGCTTACCGTTAACGCCGATTCCCCCATCAGGCAGGTCGCCCTGAATCCTTAGTGATGATCAGTCTTAATAAAATTTTGTTGGGAGAGCAACTTCATGCGGGATGCCGTCACAAGTCTAATTGCCAGTTATGACCTTGCCGGTCGCTATCTAGACCAGAATGCCGTAGATACCCTCAAGGACTACTTCCAAAGTGGCTCGGCACGGGTCCAAGCGGCGGCGGTGATCAATGCCAATGCGGCAGCGATCGTCAAGCAGGCCGGTTCCCAGTTATTTGATGAGGTCCCCGAACTGATTCGTCCGGGGGGCTATGCCTACACGACCCGGCGCTATGCGGCTTGCCTGCGGGACATGGACTACTACCTGCGCTATGCCAGCTATGCCCTCGTGTCGGGTAACACCGATGTCCTTGATGAGCGAGTTCTGCAAGGGTTGCGGGAAACCTATAACTCCCTGGGGGTGCCCGTAGGTCCCACCGTGCAGGGCATCCTGATGATGAAGGAAATTGTCAAGGAACAGGTAGCGGCGGCGGGCATTACCGACACGAGTTTTGTCGAGCAACCGTTTGACTACATGGCCCGCGAGTTGGGCGAGAAGGATCTCTAAACGCTCCAACTTGTCCCCAATTCCAAGCTGACTTTACAAGATGGTTGTGGCCCCGCCCTGATGTAGGTTGTCATGGTGCGGGGTTTTTGCTGGGGCAAGAAGTGAGGAGTGAGGAGTGAGGAGTGAGGAGTGAGGAGTGAGGAGTGGGATGTGGGAAGGGGGAAGTTTTGAATTTTGAATTTTGAATTTTGAGGTCTAGGGGGATCATGCGTATTCTCCTTGTTGATGATGAGGTGGAACTGACGACACCGCTGAGTCGGGTCTTGCGGCGGGAGGGGTATGCGGTGGATGTGGCGGGTGATGGGACCGAAGGGCAACGGTTGGCGCTGGCGGGTGGCTATGACCTGTTGATTTTGGATTGGATGTTGCCGGGACGATCGGGGTTGGAGCTTTGCCAATGGCTACGATCGCAGGGTCAACAGACACCGGTCCTGTTTCTCACGGCGAAGGATACCCTGGACGATCGCGTGCGGGGGTTGGATGCGGGGGCGGATGATTACCTGGTGAAACCCTTTGAACTGCGGGAACTGCTAGCGCGGGTGCGTGCCCTGCTCCGGCGTCCGGTGGGGTGGGAGAGTCCGGCCCCTGATTTACCCGTCCGCTTACGGGTGGGGGACTTGTCCTTGGATCGGGAGAATCAGTTGGCCTATCGCGGCGATCGGGCGATCGACCTTTCGGACAAAGAGGCCCGATTACTTGCCTATTTCCTCCAGCATCCCAATGCACTGCTCACCCATGAGCAACTTCAGACCTACCTCTGGGGCCGTGACCATCAACCGGCCAGTAATGCCCTAGCGGCCCAAATTCGTCTACTCCGTCGCAAAATTGAAGGGCCGGGAGAACCGCCCCTTATCCACACAGTTTATGGCAAGGGTTACCGGTTTGGCGCTATCAATAACTAAGGGACCGCCACCGAGGAGCCGTCACTAAGGGACAGATGCGCAATAAAGCCAGCGAAAGGGAACAGAGTATGGAACACATTGGGTGGCGTGAGGTATTGCATTGAGTCGGCCAAGTCTCGATCGGGCAGTCAAGCTAAATTTAGCGATCTTATTCTGTGTGGGGCTGGTGTTTTGGATGAGCCTGTCCTCCATGTTGCCAGTGTTGCCGCTGTATGTGCAAGATGTGGGGGGGAGTCGGCAGGCCGTGGGCTGGGCGATGGGGGCCTTTTCGATTGGCCTGTTGGCATCGCGCTCTTGGATGGGCTACCTCGCCGATTACCGGAGCCGTAAACTGGTCTTGGCGATCGGGTTAGCGGTGGCGGCGATCACGCCGTTAGGCTATCTGTTCTTCCCGGCATTACTACCCATTGTGATGACCCGTGCCGTTCATGGGGTCAGTATTGCCGCCTTCGCCACGGCCTATGTCACGTTGGTGGTCGATGTGGCCCCCCTAGAAACCCGGGGGACGTTGATTGGATATATGAGTCTGGCGAACCCGATCGGGGCCAGTTTGGGACCTTTATTGGGGGGCGGGATGCAGGCCAGTTGGGGGTACGCGCCCCTGTTCCTGATTGCGGCTGGTTTGGGCTTGGTGGGGTTTCTGCTAACGTTACGGGTGCAGGACTCTCGCGTTCCCCCAGACTCCAACACAACGGCTGATCTTCTGGGTAACCGTTTGCGATCGCTCCTGAGTAGCCCTCGGATTCGGGTCCCAGCCCTAGTCCTCGTCTTGTTTGGCATTTCCCTCGGTACGGTTGTGTCCTTCGTGCCCTTACTGCTGCGGGAACGGGGCATTGACCTCAACACTGGCTTGTTCTACGCGGTGGGGGCATCGGCGAGTTTCCTATTGCGCCCCCTGATTGGCCGGTTCTCCGATCGCTACGGGCGGGGGCTATTCATTACCTTTAGTCTGCTGTGCTACACGCTAGCGACCTTGACCCTCTGGTTGGCCCAAACCAAGCTGCTCTTTCTGGGGGCCGCGTTGCTGGAGGGGGCTGGGTTTGGTGTGATGATGCCCATGATTTCGGCCCTGATGGCCGATCGCTCCCAGCCGCAGGAACGGGGCCGCGTTTTAGGGGTTTGTATGGGGGGCCTGGATCTGGGGATTGCGATCGCCGGACCCCTGTTGGGCTTAATTGCCGAGCACGGCGGGTACGGTCCGGCCTTTGGCCTCGCCGCTGTGCTGATGGCGATCGCGCTGGTAGTGTTCATGACCCAGATTGGCAAGGATGTGCCGCGATCGCTCCAGTTCGCCTTAGGGCGTGGACGTGACAGTTATCGAATTTCGGCCTAATCGCCCGACCGGTCCAGGCACTTTGCCCCTGAGTCTGCCCTCTGTTCTGCCGCCTGTCTTGAGCAGCGGGATCGGAAAATTTTCCCTGCATAGTTTGCTAAAAATTGCCCCTTTGCTGTTATGCTAGTAAAACGCCTGAAAGGGGCACTCCCAAAATGGGACCTGTTCAGCAACGAAAAACCAACCGATGCGGGTGTAGCTCAGTGGTAGAGCGCTTCCTTGCCAAGGAAGATGTCGAGAGTTCGAATCTCTTCACCCGCTCTTGACAGATGTCAATAACAGATCTCAATAGAAATATAGGCTAGGTATCAGAAGTATAGGTCAGGTATCGGTTAGAAGACGCTAGGGGTCTGTCAGCCGTAAACTCGAGAGTCGAAGATAGGCGCTAAGATCCTTCGACAGAGAAGCTCTCTCAGGATGACCGGGAATCATGCGTTTGGACTGAGTTTGGGTTGAGCGGATCGAGAGCAATAATCTTAAGATTGACAAAACACTAGGTCGCCCCTGTTTCAATCCCAAAATTTCTGGACGGTTAGGATAGGGGAGGGTTAGCTTATAACTAAGTAGGCGATCGTCCCGCTACTGATGGTGGTGTTTCTGGCTGAGATCGCGGGTGAGTGGCATCATCGGCAAGTGCTCGGATGAATTTGGTCATCAGACGAACAACGATCGTGGTTTTAGGAATTGCCCTCGTGAGCTTTGTTGGGTTAGGTATGGGGGCCTATATCAACCTGCGGCGGTTTCAGCAAGCGTCGGACTGGGTCAGCCATACTCAAGCGATCCAAATAAGCATTCGCTTAGTGCTGTCCTCGCTGCAAGATATTGAAACGGGCCAACGGGGCTACCTCCTGACCGGTGACTCAGCCTATCTAGACCCCTACTACGCCGCTCTCCCGGCCATCGATCAGCAGGTGGCTGTCCTCCGCCAATTCACTGCCGACAACCCCCGGCAGCAGGAGCGCCTCACGACGCTCCAACCCTTGATTACCCAAAAGCTGGCGGTCACAGCAGAGCGGATCACCCTGCGCACCCGCCAAGGACCGGTCGCGATCGAGGCGTTAGCCGAGGATCAGCGCGGTCGGCTCCTCATGGATGAGATTCGCGCGGTGATTGGGGAGATGGAGCGGGAGGAACTCCGGCTACTGGTGGAGCGATCGGCCTTAAAACCCTTGATTGTTCGCCAAACCATTGCCTTCAGCCTGCTTGGCACCCTGGTGGGGCTGACCAGCTTTGGCATGAGTGTTTGGTTGATCAATGAGGATATCCGCAGCCAGAAACAGGCGGAACAAGCCCTACGCCAGAGTGAAGAGAAGTTTCGTCAAATTGCGGAGAATGTGGGGGAGGTTTTCTTTAGCTACGCCCTGAACACACGCCAACTGCTCTACGTGAATCCTGCCTATGAGGTGATTTGGGGCCGTCCCATGGCCGATCTCTATCGCTATCCCCTGGCTTGGTTGCGGGCCATCCATGCTGACGATCGCGCCCAGGCAATCGCCGACTTAAGGGGGCAACAACACGGCCAAGCCATTCACCAGGAGTATCGCCTTCACCGCCCTGATGGTTCCTTGGGTTGGGTGTCGGTGCGCACTTTTTTGCTGCGTCCGGACCCTACAGGGCCGATTACCCACCTGATTGGTTTGGCGGCAGATGTCAGCGATCGTAAAGCTGCCGAACTCGCCCTCCAGGCCGCGAACCAAGCTCTCGAAGCCAAGGTGGCCGAACGGACCGCCGCCCTCCAGCAGCAAACCGAATTTGCCGAACGCTTAATCCAACACTGTCCCGTAGGGATTGCCGCCTACGATCGCAACGGTTGCTACACGGCTTGGAACCCCATGATGGCGGAAATTACGGGGGTCGATCGCGCCGAGGTGATCGGGCAGCCGATCTTTGACGTGTTTCCCTTCTTGCGGGAGATGGGGGAAGAAAAGTACATTCAGGCCGCGCTCGCGGGTGAAATGACGATCCTAACCGCCCATCCGATCGCCGACCCCGACCGGGGACGACAGGGCATTTATGCCATTACCCATATGCCCTTAAAGGACGATGCGGGGAATGTAACCGGTGGGCTGGCCCTATTTCGGAACATCACCCAGCAATATGAACTGGACAAAATGAAGGATGAGTTTGTCAGTGTGGTGAGCCATGAATTGCGGACACCCCTGACCTCAATGCGGTTTTCCCTGGATGCGATCGCCCAAGGGCGGGTGAGCCTGGAGACGGCGCGAGGGCAGAAAACCCTGGAGATTGCGATCAACAGCACCGAACACCTGATTCGTCTCGTCAACGATATTTTGAATGTCGAGCGGTGGGCATCGGGCCAGGTCGCTTTACAGAAAGAACCCTGCGATCTGCAAGCCTTAATCACCCAGGCGGTGGAACAAACCCAGGCGATCGCCGACGAGGCGGGGATTACTCTCACCGTGGCCACCCCTTCCATCCCCATCACCGTTGATCCCCACTGCATCCTGGAAGTCCTCACCAACCTGCTCAGCAATGCGATCAAGTTTTCCCCGGCTGGCACAACGGTCTGGCTCCGGGCCGACCTGGTTCCTGCCACGGCAACTGCCACTGCCGAAGCCCTGATCACGGTTCAGGATCAAGGGCGGGGGATTCCCGCTGATAAACTTAACCTGATTTTTGAGCGGTTCCAGCAGGTCGAAGCCGCCGACAGACGGCAAAAGGGCGGCACGGGCTTGGGACTGACGATCGTGCGCAGCATTGTGCAACTCCACGGGGGCCGCATCTGGGTAGAAAGTATCCCTGGCACGGGCAGTTGCTTTTATGTCAGTCTGCCCTTGTCCTAACGATCGCCTTCCGATCACCTTCGCCTAACGCACCTCAATCCGGGCCAGTTGGGCACCTCGGTAATAGTGCAGCAAAATTTGCTGATAGTTATAGCCGCGCTGGGCCATCCCGAAAGCACCCCATTGGCTCATCCCCAGGCCATGCCCAAATCCCCGTCCCACGACTTGGAACGCTGGCGGGGCAGCGGCTTTACTTTGTCCACCCTGGGGAACAACCGCGAACAAGGTACTGCGTAGACCCAGAGCATTGCGAAGTTCACGACCGCTGATCGTGCGTTGTCCGGCGGTACCCACCACTTTCATGGAGACCACCCGCCCTTGAGGCGTTTTCTGTACCGGGGTCATAGAAATTACGTTACCCACCCCGGAAATCAGACGGCTGAGTTGGTCTTGGGTAAAGTCCTTGGTCCATTGGAAAACCGGCGCACCCTGGTCAAAGTCGGGTACTCCCCGCAGATAGGGCAAGGGGCTGCTCCACACATCCTCGACATTCTCCGTATGGCCACCGGAGGAGGAATGGAACACGGCTTCAATAACTTGGCCGTTATAGGTCAACACTTGACCGGCGGTGGCATTGACGGCTGCCTGGGTGGTGGGGGCTTCGTCTTTGACCCCGCGATACACTTGGGAAGACGTAGTGTCGTCCACATCAAAGTGACGGTTGGTGGCCTTTTGGCGACGGTTCAGGGCGAACGATCGTGCCGCGACCGCCTGGGCCTTGAGGGCTTCCTGGGGCCAACTCGGACTCATCTCCGCCCCCAGCACACTGTAGAGGTATTGCTCCAGATCCACATAATTAACCGCTGCTAAACCGCCATTCACCGGCACTAGCAGGGTGCGACCGCGATACCAGCGATCGCCGATCCACACCAGCCCATCGCCACCGGGTTCCACCCAAATTTGGCCCGCTTGTTTCCCCGCTAGGGAGACCATCCCCCCCTGAAGTCGAGCTTCCTGGGCATTCATACTGGGCAGTTGGGCCAGGGTTTGACCCGCCCCATTGCGCAGCGTGGCATTGGTGGACGTACCCACCCGAATGCGGCTAGCGCCCTCCTCCACCGCCACCCGGAGTTCCAACGCGGCACTGGCCGGGGCGATCGCCAGAAACCACAGAAAAAGGGAGAGCCACCAATGGCCTCCCCCCCAGATGGGCGTGTTAAGCGTAATGGGCGTGTTAAGCCAACGAAAGAGCGAAGGCGCGAACGGATTCAAGCTCATGCTAACAGTCTCCTCACAACGGCAAGCTGAGTGATCGGGTCGTTAGAAAATGGGCCTGGGGATTGGTCAACACCTTGACCGGAATCGGCACCTCGGTCGGTGTAGCTGCTGCTAGCGATCGCGGCGATCGCACCATCAACACAGCACATAGGTCCTAAGCAGGCTGAGGGGTGGGTTGGGAAGACCCGCCACCGACAGAACAACAACACGGCAATCTCAACAAAATACGATATTCCCTTATAGGGTATTCCCTTTGCTGGACTTGGCCCCGTTGCGGAAAGTTCCGATGGCTGGCGATCGCCCCCTAACGCCCCTGACGGCAAGCCCGATCGGGGTCAGGTATTGCTAGGTAGCTTTTCCAGGCAGCTTTTCCAGGCATATTCGGTCTGTAGGCCCAGTTTACAGGAACTTTTGAGGGAAGTCACTAGGACCCTCAACCTACCCCCCAGACTGCCCAATAGCCTGTCAAGCTGAATTTAGTCGGTTGGATCAAACACCGTGCGACCCAACAAAGCCAGCAAATGTCTGGGGCCTCGCCCACGCGCCACCCACCAACAACACCCCATTTGCGAGATGACAAACCCCTAGCCTGGATTATTCACGAGGAGCGGAGAAAAAGTCGGGAAGAGAGCTTGAAACACTTTAGAATCAAGTTCTCTAGTATTTTAAGCGTTATCATTGTGCCATGACAGCGTGTGCTTCCGAATGGTTAGCGCTAGGGGCCAATCCGCGCTTTGGCCTCACCCATCTGAATGGGCCACCCCAAGCTCTCTAGGATGGGTTCTATGTCAAACGCGGTGGCAAGAGTGAACACCCGATCAAGGAACTCAAGTTGGGGCTGCAAGCGCAGCGGCTCAGTGCGCAGCGGTTCAGTTGTCATCGCTTGATCGCGAATTGATTTCGCTTGTTGCTGGCACCAGCGGCATACATCCTGATGCTAACCATTCGGCAGGCGGCCCAGAGGACCCCGTTAGCCACGGCTCAAGTCGAGCGTTTGCGTTTGCTGCTGATTCAGTGTGCGGATCGGGTCAAAGTGTTGGCGCGGCGCGTGCTGGTTGAGTTAGCCGCTTACGGTCCTTTTGCTGATGAGTTGGGCCAGATTGCGCACCGCTTACGCCAGCCCCAAGCTGGGTTTTTGGGCTAATTTCGCCCCTGCGGTAGAAGATATGGGTCTAGGGAACCGGAATCAGGGTGATTTGAGCCAGGTTGAGGACCCTTGCACCTGTTTGAACTCGCTTTTTGCGAGACCTGGCCCAGCTGACGTTCAAACCTGGGCCAGTCGGTCAGCCTGCCGCTGCTCATGAATAACGCAGGCTAGCATAACCAGGGACCAAAATATCCTAACGGTTACCGTGTCCACGCTTAAAGACATTGGGTAAGCTAAGCTAGGTAGGATTAAACGGCATTCGCAGAAATGCACGAACTGCATGCAGGGACACCTTAACGAGATTGATATCCGCAGCATCCTGCAACTCATTGAATTAGGGCAGCGGACAGGTGAGTTGTACGTTGAGACGAGCACCCTCCCCCCTTGGAGCACCGGGAGTGACTCGCCAGTCAGCCTATTACCTCTCCGGGGCCAGGTCCAGCGATCGTGGTTTGTCTTTTTTAACAATGGTCAGGTCGTTTATGCTACCCACCCGGAGGAAATGCTGACGCGTCTGCAAGACTACCTGCGGGCCTACCATATCACCCACCTCCCGGACGATCTGAAGGTGCCAGCCGGTGCGCCCAACCATGTACCAGAGTATGACTACCTGTGGGCCTTGCTGGAACACCGCATCCTGACCCCAGAACAAGCCCGCAAAATTGTGCAGAGTCTTGTGCAGGAAACCCTGTTCGATCTGCTGAGCCTACACCAGGGAACTTTTGTGTTTGAGTTGGGTGCCCCCCTTTCCCCCCAGTTGACCACCCTGGAGGTGGGGTCTTTGGTACAGGAAAGCATGACCCAAGTGCAGGAGTGGAAACAGTTTTATCCCCACATTCAGTCGCCTACCCAATGCCCCACCACGCCGGATGACCACTCCCTGGAAGAGGTTCTCCCGGCCAATTTGTACAGCACGTTGGGACGTTGGATGGATGGCCAAACCTCCATTCGCCAAATGGCTCGCTATTTGAATCGCGATATCCTGGCGGTCACACGGGCCATTTATCCCTATGTGTTACAGGGATCAATCCAATTGGTTTACCCGGCTCCTCCTCAGCTCAAAGCGGGACCCTCGCCCCTGCCGTTACCGCCGCCGGATAAGGTTCCCCGGATTCTCTATATCGATGATGGCGTGGCGGTGGGTAAAGCGGTTGAACAAATCCTGAGCAAGCGGGGCTACGAGGCAACGGCGATTACCAGTCCCCTGCGTGCTCTCAGTCTGGCTTTCCAACTCAAACCGGACCTGATCCTGTGTGATATCGCTATGCCGGAATTGGATGGCTATGAACTGTGTACGATGTTGCGCAGTTCCACGGCGTTTAAAAATATCCCGATCGTGATGCTAACTGGACGCGAGGGGTTAATCGATCGCATCAAGGCCCGCATGGCCGGAGCGACGAATTACCTGAGCAAACCCTTCAGCGAAGCGGAACTGTTGACCCTGGTGGAAGAATACGTGGGGCTGGGGAATCCCGAACGACTGGAAGCCGATGATTTGTTAGCGGAAACCCTCAAGCAAGAGTTGGGTATTGAGTAGGGGGAGCATTACCCGTGCACCGAGCCATCGGGTAGGATGGCCCCCTGAAGTTTGGCTCCCGTGAGCTTGACCATGAGCCGCCCCGCCACGCCCATCTTGGCCCCGGTGAAATCGGCTCCGCGTAGATCGGCTCCACTGAGGTCGGCTCCGATCAGGTTGGCTTCTTGCAGATTGGCTTGACTCAGATCCGCTTCCAGGAGGTTGGCCCGGAAGAGGTTGGCCTGGGAAAGATTAGCCCCACTCAGGTTGATTCGATGCAGAAAAGCATCGCTGAGGTTGGCCCGACTCAGGTTCGCGTTGCTAAGGTTGCGACCTTCTAGATATTTTTCGCGCCAGTCAACCCCTTGCAGGTCAGCCCCGCTAAGATCGGGGGTTTGGGGCCGCGATCGCGGACGCGGTTGGGGCGTGGGTTCCGGGGTTGGGGTGTAGGGTGGTCGTTGATAGGGTTGATAGGGTTGATAGGGTTGGCCATAGTAGCCCGCCGGGTGCCCCGGATCGGGGGACTGGGGCTGACGCTGGCTAGCAGGGCCATGCTGGCTCACGCCCGAACGATTAGGGGAATGCGAGGCCGACTGGCGCGAGGAATCACGGGAGGGATCACGCGACTGATACTGATCACGCGAGGGATGATCTGAGGCGGACGATCGCCGCTCATCCCCCCGCTCCTGTCCAGGTGTCCCATTCCCATTGCCCGTAGGGCCATACGGTGACCGTCCATAGGCCGATGCCCGGTTGCTGGTAGCCCCATTCGTGGCGGCATGACGGGCGGAAGGGCCATTGCTTGTGGTCCCATGAGGTGTGGCCCCATTGGCAGCGTGATGGGTTGAGGTGCCGTTGCCTGCGGTCCCATTGCTGGCGGTCCCATTGCTGGCGGCCCCACTCGTTGACGACGACGAGGTTGACGACGGCGAGGTTGACGACGGCGAGGTTGACGCAGAATGTGTCCGCCCATGCGTGGATGATGCTCCCGGTGAGGATGTCTGCTGGGACGAATGGGCTGATCCTGCACTCGCTGATCCGGTTGCTGAATGGGTGTGGGGGTGCTGCCAGGTGGTTTGGCGATAGGTGTTGTAGTAATTGCCGGTGTAGGTGGAGTGATACTGCTTGCGCGGTTGGGCTGAAGCCGATCGCTGGCCTGCGGTGCCATAGCCGGACGAGGCACTAGCGGCGGTACTGGCCGATCGCCCCGGCTGACCGTTGGAGCTGGCGACTTTCTTACCTTTTTGGTGCGATCGCAACTTATCCCGTGCCTGGTTGATCTCCTTGAGCTTGGCGTGGGCCTTTTGTTGCAGGCGGGGATTATCCTTCGGCAGGCGATCGGGATGCCAAATGAACACCAAGTCCTTATAGGCTTGGTTGACTTCCTCGGCGGAGGCACCGGGTTCGAGTCCCAGCACGCGATAGTATGGCTCTAGGCTTTCCATCATCCCACCCTAGCATCCTTGGATATGATTGGGGTTCTTATCGGTTCGAGTCCCTGTCTGCCTGCTAGCGATGCTACCGATTGTGACACCCTCAGACTTTCTTTAGCTCCCCCGCTACTTTTTGTTACGTTAACGCAATCATTAGCAATCTCGTATGTCTAATTTGCCTAACGCACGGCCCCCCGTCCTGAGCGTGCTCCACCACGGCCTGATCGTTTCTTGCCAAGCGCCAGCGGACTCTCCCCTGCATGATCCCCTGGTGATTGCAGCGATGGCCCAAGCGGCGGTACGTCAAGGGGCGGTGGGGGTCCGGATTGATTCGCCTGCCCACGTGCGTCAAGTGCGATCGCGTCTACCGCAAACGCCGATGATTGGTCTCTGGAAGCAGCAGATTCCTGGTTTTGACGTATATATCACGCCCCAGCGGCACCACGCCCAAGCGATCGCGGCTGCCGGAGCCGACATTATTGCCATTGATGCCACCCTGCGCCCCCGTCCCAATGGCGAAACGGTGCGATCGCTGACGACCCATATTCATGAACAACTGGGCAAGTTAGTCATGGCCGATGTGGACAGCCTGGAGGCGGCGGGGGTGGCGGTGGATGCAGGGGTGGATCTGGTGGGGACCACGCTCTATGGTTATACGGCCCAAACCCAGGGCCAAACTCCCCCCGGTTTTGATCTTCTGCGGGCACTGGTGCAAACTCTGGCGGTACCGATTATTTGTGAAGGGGGGATTAGTACACCTGCCCAGGCGCAGCAGGCCCTTGCTTTGGGCGCAACCGCGATCGTGGTGGGTACGGCGATCACAGGGATTGAACCCCTGACCCGTGCCTATGTTCAAGCCTGTCCCAAGGTAATTGCCCAACTAGGTTGATCGAGACCTAGGAAGCAGGGGAGGATGCAAGATATTTGGGTTAAAGCCTCAAGTGAAGCGCCAATCCGCATGGGGGGTGCTCAGGGCATGGGTAATCGTTGTTCGCTGCGGTTGTTCGTCTTCCAGAGCCTTACCGACCTAGAGACTTGGTTACAGGGAGTCCACGATTGAAGGGGCGACTCATACTAATCGCATTAATATAAGGCAACTTAATCAAGGGAACAATCAGGGGCCTGTACTGTCCCCTGACAAAGACTTTCAGCCCTACCGTACCTCAAAACTCCCAGCCCTTCCTGGACCGATCGGCGCGATCGTGCCCGTTCATCGCCCCCTTTTCCAAGCAAAACCTTAAAAAAACTGGCGAAATCTGAGAGGGCTGTTAAAATATGTAAAAGTGTTACGTTTCGTAAACGCCTGTGATTGCGATCCTGCTCGTTGTAGTTGCGTTGGTTGCCTGGTCCCTGCACTTGATGCAAGAGGCGCTGGACACCCGTGAATTCTCGCTGATGTTGGCTGGCTTTCTGGTTGCAACGGCGGCGGCAGCGTTAATGGCCGTTTATTTCCTCATGAGCCATTACTTCGTCTATATGAATGATATGCCCCAACAAGTGGCCTGTCCGGAGTCGATGGAAACGATCATGACCTGGGTTGCTGAGATGGATGCGGCGATCGCCAGCAGTGATCCCCAGTAATTCCCTACTCCCCCCACATTCTTAATAAATTCGTCACACTTTTCGAGAGGAGATCAAACTCGGTTGTTTTTCCCGCTTGGGCAAACAGACTGCGACGCACCGTCTCCAGTTCAAACAACAGTTCCCGCTGAGCCGGATCGCGAATTAGGCTTTGCACCCAACCCACCGCCACCAGCCGCGTTCCCTGGGTAACTGGGTCTACCCGATGCAGGGTTGAGGATGGATACACCAGCGCCGAGCCGGCATTGAGTTTATAGGCTTGTTCGTCATCGACCCCCTCAATCACCAATTCCCCCCCCTCATAGTCATCGTTGAGAAAGACCGTAAACGATACATCCGATCGCCAAAATGATCCCTGACTGCCCATGAAGGCATTATCCGTATGGCGACCGTAGGTCATCCCAACAGCGTAGCAACTGAACAAAATCGAGTGAATCAACCGGGGGCGTACCGCACATTGGAAGAGGGGATGGCGATCGAGGGCCTGGTGAACTATGGCTTTGAGGCTGGCTGCTGTGGGGGTTGCCGCCTGTAATTGCTGGTTATGTTTGACGGGTTGAGCGTGCCAGCCTGCACTCAGTTTGCCATCCACAAATTCGGCCTGGGCCAGGGTCTCGGTTATCTGTTGAAGATCAGCAGCGGTGAGTAAATCGGGAATTCTGATCAGCATGGTGGTGTGGTCCACTTGGCCCTAGGGTGGAGGGGATGGCGATTTCACGGTGGCTGTTCCACTACAGTGGATGAACAAGATGAACACAAAATGGGATTTGTATTTTTCGCGGTAACCTTAGCTGTGTAATTCGATCGTGGCAATCAATCCATACACCTCTGAGGGGGTTTTAACCGGGGTTGCGGGTGGTTCAACACTGGGCCATGCCGTTTTGAGTTCGGTAAAAGCCTGGGTAATGACCTGGTGATTCTCTGGCTGCTCCTGGCTCATTTGCGCCGCGATCGTTTGATAGAGGTACTCGGCATAGAGAACAAATCCCCGCGAGTCCTGGTATTCTACGACCTCTACGACCTTGTTATCAGCGATCGCGGCTTGATACTCTGCGGCTGCCGTTCTCAACATTTGATGGATGGTGTCTAGCACCAAGTCCGGCGATTGGCGCTCTGATGCCGGTAAGGCCGCAATCGCCCGATCGATCGCAGGGATGGTTTCCTCATAGGCTTTAGCCATCTCCGGGCTGCCGGGGGCAGTCTTCGCGAGGTCATGAAGGTGATTCAGCATGGGCTTGAAATCGGGGACCTGACGCTCCACCAATTGGCCTTCAATATTGCCGTATAGTTCTTCCACTGGATGACCAATGTGGGGTTCCGCCTGCTCATACTCCCCTGCATCCATCAGTTCCTTGGCAACCAGCAGGTGTCCCTGCATTAACCCCAGTGTCGTGAGATAGTCCACATCGGGATTGCCACTGGCTCCCCCTTCGCCGCCTTCACCGCCTTCACCGCCTTCACCGCCTTCACCCCCGTGGGCATGCAGGCTGGGGCTGGGGCTTACTTCCCCAGGACTACCGTTGCTGGTACCCGTTGGGCTTGAGCCACAGGCTCCCAGGGTGGTGACAAGGCCGATCGCGAGGAAAAGTTCTACTGCTTTAAGGGGTTTCATGGACTTGAGCAATTGCTAAAAATTCTTGATAAGGGGTTGTAGATGTACGGTAGAACTAATTAAGAATCTCTGTCAAGAGTCTAGTGGTCTGTCAGCCCTAAACTTGAGAGTCGCAGATAAACCCTAAGCTGCTTCGACCAGCTTAGGATGCCCCTTCGACAGAGCTTCAGGGTGATCGGTCAGGGCTATCCGTTTCTCCTAGTAGATCCACAGGAAAATTCTGCAACGCTGGTAGTGTTGGCTAAGCGCCTGCAACGACTGAAGTCGTTACTACGAGCGTTAGGAAACTTTATGTTGACTGTACTAGGGAGACGCGGCGCAAACGGGCTGAGCTAGGCGAGAGCAATCATCTTAAGCTGGATGACCACTCGCCAATTTTAGGTCATGGACTGATGTTCACGGGGCACCACCTCAAACAGTCCCATACAGCCGTGTTCGGCGATCGCGTCCTGGTGGGGGTGGAACATATAGCGACCGGGGTAGGGATAGGCAAACTCCAGGATGTGGCGCTCGGCAGTGCCCATCGTGATCACATCCGTTTCCTCGTCCGGTGTTAGCGTGTGTCCCGTCCGAAAGACCTGGAACAGATTGGCGTGGATATGGAAGGTGACGGCGGGGTCGTATTCGATCATATTGAGGAGGTAGAGCCGCACCCGCTGGTGCTGATAGATCGGAATCGGATAGTCGCGGAAATAATTGGGGATGCCGTTAAAGGCATAGAGTTCGTTCTGACCGTCGTCGTTGGGGTCGTACCCCCCCATGACCAAAACCATCTCATCGGCAGGGGGACGTCCGGCTTTGGGATCAACGATCAACAGACCGTATAGGCCCTTGCTGATGTGGCGGGTGACCGGGGCAATATGGCAGTGGTAAGGGTGTACCCCATAGGGCTGGGCTTCAAATTCGTAGATCATGGTTTTGCCGTGGCGCACGGGCTTCACCCCATCCATATCGGCAGGATGGATGCCATGAAAATGCAGGCTATGGGGATGACCGGCGTTGTTATGAAAAATAATGCGCACACGATCGCCCTCGGTGGCCCGGAGAGTGGGGCCAGGGACACGACCGTTCAGGTTCCAACTCACAAAGGAGAGGGCGGCGTTGAGCGGAATAACGCTGCTCTGGGCCATGACCTGAAATTCGCGAATGATCTGCCCATTTTCCTGCTTGAGCACACCGCGATCGAACGCCCGCAGGATGGTCATTGGGTTGAAAGGTGCATCGCTGTCCGGAAGAACCGGGGGGGATGGCGTCAGGGGCAGGGCGGCAGTGCGCGATCGCTGCCAACCCCAAAGCCCCAGGGTAGAGGCTCCTAAACCCGCCAAGCCCCAGGTTAGAAACTGACGACGATTCCAGCCAATCGGCGCGCGGGGTAGACGGGACTTGGGCATAATCACCAGAAAAGCCTTGGGCTTATTGCTAATAAATTCTAGTAAGTATTCTAGCAGTCTATGTATCTGCTGCCGTGCTTGGCTGACCATAGCGGATGAACTGGTGAGCCTTGGCCCACTCAAACTGCTGCCCCCCGCCTTGCGATCGCGACTCTGGCAAAAGGGCTGAAAAAAAAGACAACGCGTTCTGCTCGTTCTATACGGGTTCCGGCTTTGTCCCGTGGCGATCGCCGCGCTCGTACTGATGATTCGCCGTTGCACCTTGCCCAACCCGGCGATCGCTAAGGGGCGATCCGTTGGATTCATCGTCGGGCAAGGATGCGTATGGGCGTGGGGGTTAAATCTTAAAAAACCCCAGGCATCGCTGGGGGCAATATCGAGAGACACTGCTGAATTGCTTTCCAGCCTATTCCACCTGATCCGCCCCTGCCCTCACCCGATCGGTTTATCCGCCGGGATGAAGTTCGGGAAACCGTACTATCCGTAAAGTTGCAACGGTCTCCCTCGCTCCGGTAAATTAGCACTCAGGTGATGAGAGTGCTAAACCTGCAAAGGGCATACCCTCACCGCCACCGTTTACACACCGTTTACACATCGTATCTCGATTAACGACTTAAGGAGGTTACATGGCAGCCGTATCACTCAGCGTCTCTACAGTTAAACCGTTGGCTGACCGTGTGTTTATCAAGGTCAGTGCATCTGAGGAAAAGACAGCGGGGGGCATTTTGTTGCCCGATACCGCCAAGGAAAAGCCGCAGGTGGGTGAAGTAGTTGCCGTTGGCCCTGGCAAACGCAATGACGATGGTTCCCGTCAAGAGCCAGAAGTCAAAATTGGCGACAAGATTCTCTACTCCAAGTACGCTGGCACCGATATCAAGCTCGGTACCGAAGACTATGTGCTGCTGGCGGAAAAGGACATCCTGGCGATCGTTGGCTAGGCCCCAAATTCTAGGCCCCAAATTCTAGGCCCCAAATTCTAGGCCCTAAGTTTCTGAGTTTCTCAGCCCAACGACGTTCTAACTGTATTCACACTCATTTCAGTTATTGAAGGATTGAATTCGACGACCTATGGCTAAGCGCATTATTTACAACGAAAACGCCCGCCGTGCCCTGGAAAAGGGGATTGATATTCTGGCTGAAGCCGTTGCCGTTACCCTTGGTCCCAAGGGTCGCAACGTCGTGCTGGAAAAGAAATTTGGTGCTCCCCAAATTGTCAACGATGGGGTGACCATCGCCAAGGAAATTGAACTCGAAGATCACATCGAAAATACCGGTGTTTCCCTGATCCGTCAGGCTGCGTCCAAGACCAATGATGCCGCTGGGGATGGCACCACGACGGCAACCGTGCTGGCCCATGCCATCGTTAAGGAAGGGCTGCGTAACGTCGCCGCTGGCGCGAACGCCATCTCCCTGAAGCGCGGGATTGACAAGGCCACCAACTACTTGGTCGATCGCATTAAGGAACACGCCCGTCCGGTGGAAGATTCCAAGGCGATCACCCAAGTCGGCACCATCTCGGCGGGCAACGATGAAGAAGTCGGCGAGATGATCGCCGAAGCGATGGACAAGGTCGGCAAGGAAGGCGTCATCTCCCTGGAAGAAGGTAAGTCGATGACGACCGAGTTGGAAATCACCGAAGGGATGCGCTTCGACAAGGGTTACATCTCGCCCTACTTCGCCACCGACATGGAGCGGATGGAAGCCGTCCTGGAAGAACCCTACTTGTTGATCACCGACAAGAAGATCACGCTGGTACAAGATCTGGTGCCCGTGCTGGAGCAAGTGGCCCGTGCTGGCAAGCCCTTGCTGATCATCGCCGAAGATATTGAGAAGGAAGCCCTGGCGACGCTGGTGGTCAACCGCCTGCGGGGGGTGCTGAACGTGGCTGCGGTCAAGGCTCCTGGCTTTGGCGACCGCCGCAAGGCCATGCTGGAAGACATCGCAGTGCTGACCGGCGGTCAAGTGATCACCGAAGATGCTGGTCTGAAGCTGGAAAGCGCCAAGCTGGAGATGATGGGTAAGGCCCGCCGGGTCACCCTGACCAAGGACAACACGACGATCGTCGCCGAAGGCAACGAGAAGGCGGTCAAGGCCCGTTGCGAACAAATCCGCCGTCAGATTGAAGAAACCGACTCCAGCTACGACAAGGAAAAACTGCAAGAACGCCTCGCCAAGTTGGCGGGTGGTGTGGCCGTAGTCAAGGTCGGGGCCGCGACGGAAACCGAAATGAAGGATCGCAAGCTGCGCCTAGAAGATGCGATCAACGCCACCAAGGCAGCGGTGGAAGAAGGGATCGTTCCGGGCGGTGGCACCACCCTGGCCCACCTGGCTCCCGATCTCGATAGCTGGGCCAATGCCAACCTGAGCGACGAAGAACTGATTGGTGCCCTGATTGTGGCCCGTGCTCTGACCTCGCCGCTGAAGCGGATCGCCGAAAACGCAGGTCAGAATGGCGCAGTCATTGCAGAGCGGGTGAAAGAGAAGGAATTCAACGTTGGCTACGATGCGGCCAAGAATGACTTCGTGGATATGTTTGAAGCGGGGATTGTTGACCCGGCTAAGGTGACCCGCTCGGCCCTGCAAAATGCAGCTTCGATCGCCGGGATGGTGTTGACCACCGAGTGCATCGTGGTTGACAAGCCGGAACCGAAGGAAAATGCAGCCGCTGGCGCAGGTGCTGGCATGGGTGGCGACTTCGATTACTAATCATCCAGTTTGAGTGTAATTTTCACGGGCGATCGCAGTTGGAATGGTTTCTGAGTGCGATCGCTAGCCCAGGCGGGGGAGCCGTGTTCAGCGACTTTCCCGTCTTTTGGTGTTTAAAGTTTTTCGATGCTTATTGAACCTGGGATAGCCGTCTGCGTCTATCGAAGACTCGGCTGTCTCCGGGGCAGGCAGGATGCCTAGTACAGTAAACATAAAGTTTCGCAACGTTCGTAGTAACGACTTCAGTCGTTGCAGGCGCTTAGCCAGCACTACCAGCGTTGCAGAATTTTCTTGTCGATCTACTAGGGGCAGGCGGATTAGGGGCAGGCAGGATGCCTACCCCACAACTGTTTTTTTGATAGTCCTGGTCACTCTAAGAAACTCTCTGTCGAAGGGACTTGGCACCTATCAGCAATCCAACCTTTTAGACTTGCGGCGCTACTCCAAGCAGTGCGAAAACCAGTGCAAAATTGATGAGTGGCTGGATGAGTGGCTGCACTAGGCAAAAATGCGCAAGAGAATAGATTCTAATTGGGGGAGCGTTAACAGTCCTCGTTCCCACAAAACCATCGGTAGAAACTTCCCGTCGGACTGGGCACACTCAACCGCAGCCCCAATGGCCATTTCCGGCAGGGCTAACTCTGTCTGGAGGAGCGGCAGGATTTCGGCGTGGAGAGCATTCATGGTTTATACCGATAACTTCCCAACAGGATCTCAATAATATCCGTGTTTTACGGTCCCTATTGTGTCTCTTAATGAATATGTAATAAGTGATCTCAGGGGGAACAAGGATGTGATACAGATCGCAGCCTAGTGAGGACACCTCCAAGGCGATTAGTGTTGGCATTAAAAGTGTTGGCATTAAAGCGTTACCGTCGTCAGCGATTATTCTCCCCTCGCCGCAGTGACCAGCCGAGGAGAGGGCGTTAGAAAGTTTACCAAACCTGACCTGCGCGTAACTCCTGTCCCAACGGTTCACGCCATCGCCCCGCGATCGCGCTCACCCTACAGTGTGGTGACCTGGAGGCTGGCAGGTTGGGCACGATCGCCGATGAGCTTCAGAGCGCGGTGATTGGCATCCAGGTGGCGCACAATTTTGTAGATCGTTTCTACCTGATCCGGTGCCCCAGCCCGATCGGCCAACTCGGCCAACGACAACGGCACCCCGGCTTCCCGCAGCGCAGCGACCACCTGGGTTTGCAGAGCCAGGACGGAAGCAGCGGCCTTTTTGCCTGCCTCGACCCCCGGTTGGTGATAGGCGTTAATATTGACCAGTGACGCATAGAGGCCCACCGCCCGCTCATAGAGAGCAACCAGGGCACCGATCGTGCGGGGTTCCACATCAGGCACCGTTAACGTAATCGAGTCCCGTTGGTTGTCGTACAAAGCCTGCCGTGTCCCCTGTAAAAAGCCCGAAAGGAAGTCCCCAGAGGTAATACCGGGATCAATCTCGATCGATGGCCCCGATCGATCCTTCAAAACTTCAATAAAGGTGACAAAAAAGTTGGGAATCCCCTCCCGGAGTTGCTGCACATAGGCATGTTGATCCGTTGACCCTTTGTTGCCATAAACCGCAATCCCCTGGTTAACCACTTGCCCCGCCAGATTCCGCTCCTTACCCAGGGATTCCATCACCAACTGTTGCAAATAGCGGCTAAAGAGCAGCAGGCTGTCCTTATAGGGCAAAATCACCATATCCTTGAGACCCTTGCCGTCCCCGGCATAGTACCAACTGAGGGCCAGTAAGGCGGCGGGGTTTTGCTCGATCAAGGGAACGCGGGTGGCCTGATCCATCTCCTTGGCACCGGCGAGCATGGCATGGATGTCGATCCCCTGCAACGCAGCAGGCAGCAGCCCGACTGCCGACAGTTCCGAGGTGCGTCCGCCCACCCAGTCAAACATGGCAAATTCCGCGAGCCAATGTTCAGCAGCGGCTTGCTGCGACAACCGGCTACCCGTCATGGTGATGGCGATCGCGTGTTTAGCAAAATCCAGCCCCAATTGTTTATAAACCGCTTGCACCTCCAACAGGCCATTGCGGGTTTCTGGCGTTCCCCCCGACTTGCTGATCACGAGGACTAGGGTACTTTTGAGCCGATCCTTGAGGGATTCCAACAGGCGATCGATACCAGCGGGATCGGTATTGTCAATAAAATGGATGGCCAAAGGAGCGGGGTCCGGGGCAAGGGCAGCAGCCACAAACTGGGGACCCAAAGCCGAGCCACCAATCCCAATCACCAGAAAATCAGTAAACTTGAACGCATCTGGGGGGCGGACCTCCTGGCGGTGTACCTGGCGCGTAAAGGTATCAATTTGGGTCAGGGAATCGACAATTTGCTGTCGGGTCTCGGCATCGGGAGCCAAGTCAGGGTCCCGCAGCCAGTAGTGGCCAACGCGGCGCTGTTCATCGGGGTTGGCAATCGCCCCGCCCTCTAAAGCAGCCATTGCGGCAAACGCCTTGGCAAAGGGTTGTTCCAAGCGGCTAATCCACTCTGGGCTAAAGCGCATCCGACTGACATCCAGGTAGAAGTTGAGTCCCGCATGGTAATAGAGCCAGTCTTGATAGCGTTGCCAAAGTGCCGCAGCGTCCATAGGTTTTCCCCGGTACCGTTCCTGTCTAAGCTTGATCCAGCGTGATCAAGATTAATCAATCCCTAGTTTAGATGACTGGTGTGCCGTAGCGGTGTTCTTCCCCACACTCGCCACCCGCGCCGATCGGATCGGGGGCAGAGGTTAGGGATCAACCGGGGAGATCGACGCCACTGTCGGCACTGGGCCGTTACCATGAAGCAGGGTCATCCTTTGGCCCCTGATCTGCTTCTTTTCCTCCAGCAAGCTATGTCTGAGATCGCCTTTACTGTCCGTCCCGCAACCCCCGCCGATGTTCCCCAAATTTTCGCCTTGATCGGGGCGCTGGCTGAGTACGAAAAACTGACTCATACGGTCAACAATAGTCAAACGGCCTTGGCTGAGCACTTGTTTGGCCCGACTCCCTACGCCGAAAGCCTCGTTGCTGATGTGGCGGGTCAACTGGTGGGGTTTGCCCTGTTTTTCACCAACTATTCGACCTTTTTAACCCAACCGGGCTTGTATCTCGAAGATCTATTTGTCTTGCCTGCCTATCGTCGGCAAGGGATTGGCACTGCTTTTTTTCAGGCGATCGCCCAACTGGTCCTTGAGCGGGGCTATGGTCGCTTTGAGTGGAGCGTTTTGGATTGGAACCAACCAGCGATCGCCTTCTATGAACGACTGGGAGCCACCATCCTGCCTGACTGGCGCATTGCCCGCCTCACTGGCCCCGATCTCCAGACCCTTGCCATGAGTGCCCCCAAGTGACCGTGACCCCAATGACCCCAGCGGCTCGCCCGCCTAGCTTGGCTGCTCCAGCAAGGTCCCTTGCCGACCTCAACCCGCCCCCCTGTGCCCAGGAAAATCATTTACAATGCGGTTGGCAATGTGGTTTGTAACCGACTTTGCAATAGATATTGCACGATGGGCAACCCGTTGATCGTGCCTGCGTCGATTGTCGGTCTTCTGGAGAGTTTACCCCCCATGTCCCGTCCTGCCCCTGCCCATACCCATCGCTTTTTCATCTGCGGCTCCGCCTTGCGGGGACAGCCCGATCACCCCAATCTGCAATCAGCCACCTTCGTCAAAACCGCGAAAACCCAACCCAACTATCGGATGCACGCGGTTGGTGAGGGTTGGCATCCAGGGGTTTATGCCGTAGAGAGCGGTGGGATTGCTATTCCGGGTGAGGTTTATGAACTAACCCAGGCCCAATACGATCACCTCCTGGCCTCGGAACCCCCCCATCTCTATGCGGGCACTGTCATTCTTGAAGATGGGGAAGAAATTACCGCTATGCTGTACCCCAAGGAAGTGGTTGAGCAATACAACTGGCCCGATATTTCCCACTTGGGTGGTTGGGCGGCCTATAAAGCTGCCTACCCCACGAATTCATCCAGCAAGTAAAGGCGATCGGCCTCCACCGTGGCGCGGGTTTGGCGATTCCAGGGACACCGTGGAAGGTGCCGCTGGCCTGGGTGGGCTGGTTCAAGTACCGCGACGCGTGTTGGATGCCTGGGTTGAGCAGCATTGGCAGACGGTGCAGGCGGCCCGCCTATCCCTAGAGGGCAGGTTTATAAAGAGGGTCGTTTTCCCGCCGATCTGCCGCATAACCTGCCCCTACCTGATCAGGTTTATAACGATTGTCATTTCCCCGCCGATCTAAATCATGCGTAGGGGCGGGTTACACCCAAACCTTTGTCGCCCACACCCAATCTCCAGAAACCCGCCCATCCACTTGTCTACCCAAGAATATTAGGGGTTAGGTGAAACGCACAGGGATATCACAGGCTTGGAGGTGCTGCTTAATCTGGGCGACCGTTAACTGCCCGTAATGCAATAGGGAGGCGAGGAGGGCCGCTTCGGCTTTGCCCTCGGTGAGCGCAGCGCTGATGTGTTCGCAGGTTCCAGCCCCGCCAGAGGCAATCACAGGGATTTCCACCCGATCGGCGATCGTCCGCGTCAGTTCCAGATCATAGCCCGCTTGGGTCCCGTCCGCATCCATACTCGTTAACAAAATTTCCCCCGCCCCCCGTTGGGCCACCTCCACCGCCCAAGCCACCGCATCCAGGCCCGTATTCTCCCGCCCCCCGCGCACATACACATCCCATCCCGCTCGGGCTGGGTCCGGACGACGACGGGCATCGATCGCCACTACAATACATTGGTTACCAAACCGCTGACTGGCCTCGTTAATAAAGTCCGGATTCCGCACTGCCGACGAGTTAATGCTGACCTTATCGGCTCCGGCCCGCAGTAAATGCTTAATCGTCTCTAGATCCTGAATACCGCCCCCCACCGTGAGGGGAATAAAGACCTGTTCCGCCGTGCGATAGACCACATCAAAAATAATATTGCGATCCTCATGGGTGGCCGTGATATCCAAAAACACCAACTCATCCGCCCCCGCCTCGTCATACACCTTCGCCAGTTCCACCGGATCACCAGCATCGCGCAGATTCACAAAATTAATTCCCTTAACCACCCGCCCCGCCTTCACATCTAAACAAGGCAAAATCCGCTTAGCCAACATACCGCTCGCCACTCCTAACCTTGCTAACACCAACTGAAATCACTGCACGAGACCTGTAGACACAACCGGATACCCCATCCCCTCCTGGGCTGCTTAAACGTTCGCGCCTTGTTCCCACCTGTCTCACGCCTTATGGCCCCCCAACAGGCCGCCAACCAACCTGACCGCCATCGCTGAACACCGACGATCGCCCTCCCTTGGGGATACAGTGCTTGATGAAACCACTTCTGGAGCCACTTCTGGAGCCACAGTTACCTTGCTAATCGTCAGCCGGTTGCGGGGACGCATCCGGGCTAGGTGAAGACTTAGGTTCAACAAACACCACCCGGCGTTGGCTGGGATCAACCCGATGCCCCTGTTCCTGCATCACACTCTTGGCCTGCTGCGGATCAAAGTAGCGATCGAAATCCGCCTGCAAGTGTTCAACACGGGTTTTCGTTAGGTTTGTCTCCGCCTGGATTTCCCGCAATTCGCGCCGCTGGTTCGTAATCTGGGGCAGGAGGTGGAAGAGCGCAACCACACATCCCGTCATAAATAGCACATTCATGCCCAACTTAATTGCCACTTCCAGCGTTTGAGGACGATAGGCCGGGTGAAACGAGTGGGTACGGCGCAGGCGCTCGGCCCGACGGCTGCTCCGGTTAGCCCGATTATCAGCCCGATTAACAGCCCGATCATTCGCCCGGTCAGTGGCAGTAGGGGAAGGATGTGCAAACATAAGCGATCAACTCAGCCGGTCACAGTAAGTAAGATTAACAGGATTAACAGGATTAACAGGGTTAACAGTACAATAGGGTTAACCCGATGGTGTTAGGTGTTAACCGTTAAGATTAACGATAGGAAACGAAGCTAGGCACCTGGATTGTAGGCGATCGCCGGGCCTGCGCCTAGACCCTAGCCCCGTTTTTTGCTCTAGGGACGAGATCAGCCAGCATTAACCTCCCAAACCGGTGAGACCGCTGCGGTAGGACCTCCGTAAAAAGACGGTTTGATCGGTCTTGTAAAATTAAGATACTAAAGAGTAGCGCCATTGATTGCCTTACCCATATCCCAGTCTTGGGATGACAACCCTACCCAAAACCAGCCCTTAACTGCTGATCACAGGAGTCAATCTGGATATCGGAGGAGGTTGCGCCCTCGCCAAGACCGGGAAGCCCGCAAGGGGGATAGTGGGCTATGGTACTCAGCATTAACTCAATATCGTAGGGAGTAAGAGAGTCCCCCCATGAATGCTTCTGTCTCTGACACACCCAAAATTTTGGTCGTTGATGATAACCCCTATGGGCGAGCCACTGCCGCTGCACTGTTATCAGTGGAAGGGTATGAAGTGTTTGAAGCCGAAGACGGGATCTCGGCCCTAGAGCAAACAACGGCCATTAATCCCGATCTGATCCTGCTGGATATCATGATGCCCGGTCTGGATGGCTTTGAAGTGTGCTCCCGGCTCAAGGGGGATGAACACACGCGCCTGATCCCGGTAATCATCATTACGGCCCTCAACGATCAAAACTCGCGCCTGCGGGGCATTGAGGCGGGTGCCGACGATTTCCTCAATAAGCCCTTCGATCGCCTCGAACTCTCGGCACGAGTGAAGTCCCTGATTCGGCAGAAGCGCCTGAATGAGGATTTGGAACATGCGGAGCAAGTCCTGTTCTCGATCGCCCGCACGGTGGAAAGTCGCGATCCCGGCACCGGGGACCACTGCGAGCGGCTCGTGGACCTGGGGGCCGCCTTTGGCGAATTTTTAGGCTTGACGCGGGCTGAGCTGCGGGATCTCACCTGGGGCGGCTACCTGCACGATATTGGCAAAGTGGGTATTCCCGATGCCGTTTTACTGAAAAAAGGCAAATTGACGGACGAAGAATGGGAGATCATGCGGCAGCATGTTCTGATTGGGGAGAAAATCTGCCAACCCCTGCGCACCATGCGGGGCGTGTTGCCCATTATCCGCCACCACCACGAACGCTGGGATGGGACGGGCTATCCCGATCGCCTAGTTGGCAATGAAATTCCGTTCCTGGCCCAGGTGTTTCAACTGCTCGATATTTATGATGCCCTGGTGAGTGAACGCCCCTATAAGCCCGCCTTTACCCCGGAGCAAGCCCTAGGCATTTTAGCCCAGGAGACAGAACGGGGCTGGCGCAATCCCGAACTCATCGCCAAATTTTCAGAGTTTATCCGTCAGACCATGACAACCAATCTTCCCCAGCCAGAACCCAAGGCCACGGCGGTCAGTTAACCCCGTTGCAGGGGTGAGCGATGGGGACACCTAAGGGTCAAGCTGTTGTTGGAGAAAGGTTTGCACTGCGATCGCGGTGGGTTGGGCGGCCATTGCCCCGGCTTGGGTCGTGGTGAGGGCACCGACGCTGTTGGCGTAGGCGATCGTCGCCTGGATGCTTTCAGCAGTCGCTAGGCATTGGCCCTGGCTCTGGCACAGTTGATGCACCCATCCGGCCACAAAGCCATCCCCGGCCCCGGTCGTATCCACCACGGGCACCGGAAAGGCGGGATAGTCATTCTGATGGCCGTGAATCCAGTAGCGACAGCCCTGATCCCCCTGGGTTAACAAAACCCCTTGCAGGTTGGGAAATTGGCGGACGATCGCACCGGGATCATCGGTTTGCAACACGGCCTCGGCCTCTTCCTGGGATAGTTTGAGCCAAGTGACCTGGGCGATCGCGTCGCGAATGCGGGGGAGCGCGGCCTGGGGATCGGGCCAAAACTGGGGTCGCCAGTTGAGATCCATCACCACAGTCAGTCCATAGGTCTGGGCCAGATCCAAGGCTTTCTGGACCGCTTGGCCACTGTCGGGATAGGCCAGCATCAGGGTGCCTAGGACCAAATATTGCGCCTGGGCAAACAGGGCCACGGGTAAGACATCAGCAGGTAGGGCCGTATCCGCAAAGGCCGTGGGGGGCCGATCGTCGCCAAAGCCCGCAAACTGGCGATCGCCCGTCGCCGATCGCAGCACATACACCGATCGCGTGGGCAGGGTGGGATGGCGGTATACCCCCGTCAGATCCACCCCGGTGGTGGCGAGAATTTGCACCAGGACTTCCCCGGCCACGTCCCGGCCAATGCTGCCGATAAACCCTGCCATAGTCCCCAACTTGACCAGACCACAGGCCACATTCGCAGGTGCGCCCCCCGCATAGGCCGTCCAGCTTGCCACCTCAGTCAACCCGACACCGGCCTGATCCGCCAAGTAGTCGAATAACACTTCACCCAGGCATAGAACTTGGGGATGGGGCAAAACCAATTTACCTCAAGCAGCAGAAAGCCCGCACCCTGGCAAAGCCAGGTGCCGGGATGAATGCGATCCCAGCGTAGGTACCGAGCCGGACAATCATCGATTCTATCAGGCATACATTGGCTCTCCCGATTATGGCAAGATAAATTCATAAGACTTAAGCCTTGTCGCCCATGATTGTTCTGGAAACTAAGCTCAGAGGTAACCCCACCCAGTTTGCCTTGATTGATGAGGCGATTAGAACGGCTCAGTTCATTCGCAACAAGTGTTTGCGCTACTGGATGGATAACAAAAGAGTCAATCAGTACGACCTCTCTAAACTCTGTGCTGTATTATAGCAATCCCAAGTCATTTATGAGAATGGGAAGGGACATAGTGAATCTCTATCAGTAGATATAGGATTGGCT
>OGCL01000165.1_pt1 | contig 76736 bp, 66 predicted proteins | sample 1570041 | NCBI WGS metagenome assembly OGCL01 (sample SAMN06266162, study PRJEB24511) | hot springs metagenome | isolation source: Hot spring water | place: South Africa: Limpopo | collected 2015-06-22
CCGACCCTCAGCGATACACGCCCGACCAGCGCTTCCCAGACCGTCCCGCCTACCAGCGTCAGGCTTGCCGCCTCGAGATGGCTCAGCGATGCCGGCTTCTTGCCGATGATGCTTTCGGATGCAACGTGGTACTCGGCATAGCTGCCGTCGCCTTCGAAAATTTGCGTGGTGTACCAGACTTCGTCGCCCGGCACGAAGCTCGTCACACCCGGGCCGACCGCTTCGACGACGCCGGATACGTCATGCCCGGTAATGGCGGGGAGAGGCACGTAATCGACGTAGTCACCACGACGTACCTGGTAATCCAGCGGGTTGATGGAGGTAGCGTGAACCCGCACCAGTACTTGCCCTGCCTGCGGTACGGGTTTGGCCACTTCGCTCAGTTCGAATGCGTTGGGGCCGCCAAAGGATTTGAGTACTTGCGCTTTCATTGTAAATCCTCGTATCTATGAGGCTTCAGAGTGCTCGAGCCGAGCATGTTTCTTTCAGCATGCAATTCACAAAAAGGTCGCAGGCTGCGCTCTTGCTTGTTCCTCCGGCCGCCGGGTAGAAAAGCGTATTACCAGTGGCAGTCGCTTGCCTTGGACCAAACGATGGTTCTGGAATCAGGTTGTGGTGATAAATCCAGATGCGCAGGCGTGCGCAGCGTACTGGCGAGACTTCGGGAGCAAACTTACGGAGTTCTTCAGGCCCTGCACGTCGGCAGATGTCGCGGTGTTCACGGGCAGATTCCTTATTCAGCTGGCTACTTACTCAATAGCTTGAAGTGATTCCGGCAGAACCTGGCCACCATCGATAATCAGGCTTTGCCCCGTGATGTAGCCGGCTTCACGGCTGGCAAAGAACATGACAGCGCTGGCAACGTCTTCGGGGGTGCCGAGGCGCTTGGCCGGAATCGAAGCGGCCACGCCGGCCTGGTACTCGGCATCCACATCGAGAAAGCCTTCGGTGATGATGTTGCCGGGGAGTACTGCATTGACGGTGATGCCGTCCTTGGCCAATTCGATCGCCGCAGTACGCATGAAGCCCAGCTGCGCTGCCTTGCTCGCGCCGTAATGAACCCAACCGGGGGAGCCGGTGACGGGCCCCGTGATCGATGAGGTGAGGATCACCCGGCCGTATTCAGCCCGTCGCAGGAGGGGCAGGGCGGCTTGTACGCACAGGAATGTGCCCTTGGCATTGGTTGCCAACACCCGATCCCAATCCGCCTCGGTCAGGTTTTCCAGGGTCGAGCAGGGGAAGATGCCAGCATTGCAGCAGAGCACGTCGAGGCCGCCATACATTTCATCTAGGGTCCGCATCAATGCCTTGACGGACGCTGAGTCAGCCACATCGGCGGCCAACCCTTGTACCTGCAGCCCATCAGCGCGCATACCGGCCGCAACGGCTTCGACCTTTTCAGCGTTACGGGCGGTGATCAACACGCGCGCGCCCTGAAGAGCAAACTGCCTGGCAATTCCAAGGCCTATGCCACTGCTGGCACCAGTGACCAGGACACTCTTGCCACTTAATGACGAGAACATCTGCACAGCTCCTATCCAATTAGGTTCACTGGCATCGTCAGTCAAACCATGGATATCCGCTTGACCGCTTGGCACATTTTTGTGCTCAGCGATCAAAACCCAGGAAAAAACAGGGTCTATGCTTTGCAACTCAGTCATCGACCGGCCTTCAAGTGACAGGGTTGGCCGCTTCACTTGGCCTCCTTGGACTTGTCACTGATTCGAGGAAAACCGATGGAAAGAGACCGGTGGTCGCTGATAATTCAGGCTGTATCGAATGTTGATAAGCTGAATGAGATCCCCCATAGGATGTGTGTCAAAAGCGGCATGAAGCTTGCATTGATATCGTGCTTATCAAAACCGACCTAACGGTCCCATCAGCATTCATGTGAGAGGTTGCCATGCAACTTGCCACTACGCGACGACTCGCCGATCAGCTTCAATCCATTGGCGTCCTCAGTTCGGCTGCTACGGGCCTGGCTGAATTCATCCAGCAGAAAGGTGGCGATGCAGACCGAATCTTCGGTCATGCGGGGTTCGACCCGGAGCATCTGCAGCATCCAACGTTGAGCCTTGATCTCAAGCAGTATTGCGCTGTCTTCGAAGAGGCCGCGCGCCAGACCCAAGATGACAACTTTGGTTTGCGCTACGGCAATCAATTCAAACCCGATAGCCTGGGTATGCTCGGTTATGTCGGCATCTGTTCGGAAACCCTGGGAGACGCACTGCGTAACGTGGTGAAGGTGTTTCCTGTCCATCAGCAAGGCAGTCTGCTGCGGCTTGAGGTGGAGGGTGAATGGTGCCGGCTCGATTACCAGGTCCAGTACGGGGCGATCTTTCGCAAGCGTCAGGACGCTGAACTGTCCATGGGCATGTTCACCAACTTGATGCGTCACGCGCTCGGCCAGAAATGGGCCCCTGAGCGGGTTCATTTCGAGCACCCTCAGCCAGAGGCCTGGCACGAACACTGTAAGGCCTTCGATGCTCCTGTCTTCTTTGGCCAGCCCTGTAATTCGCTGGTGTTCAGGAAGAGTGCACTGGAGAAATCCATGCCCGATCGTGATAGTCGCCTACTGGCCATCGTCATGGAAAGCATGGAGCTGTTGGCGCGCCAATGGGGCGAGCAGCAGGGAGGGCATGGCATCATCAACGATGTCCAGGCGCAGATCCGAATTCAGCTGGCTGAGGGGGAGCCTAGCCTCGAGCAAGTGGCGGACCTGCTGAATATTACACCCTGGAGTTTGCAACGACGCCTTGGCGAGAGAGGATTGACCTTTTCTGCTCTGGTCGAAAAGGTGCGTCAGGAACTGGCCCAGTATTACCTGACCCGAACGAGCTTACCCATCTCCGAGCTCGCACTTCTGCTTGGTTATTCAGAGACCAGTGCCTTTTCGCGCGCTTTCCGGCGTTGGCACGGGGCGAGTCCGAAACAGTGGCGCAAGTCTGACGCGTAATTCGGTCGGCATCTCAGGACTCGATGCCGCCGCCAAAGCGCTATTTCTTGAAAGTGTCCGAATTTCGTTCATGGGGCATCATCGAAGTGCGACCTGGGCGAGTCCATCGTTCAAATATCGCCGGCATAAATCAACGCTTTGTTTCGCCCAGTTCGCACCCAGGTTGCGGACTTGCTGGGTGTCAGCATGGGTTCCGGTCCAGGCCAGAAGCTGGATGCGTCGCTGGATGATGAAGGTCGGGATCATGGCTATGTCGTAGGCCGTCAAACGACTAACCGCCGCATAACCGGCCAGCCAATGTTCGATCCAGTCATTCAGTCGATCATGATGCTCATAGAAACTCAGGGCTGAAGCCAGGTCATGCATGTACCAGCCAAAACCACAGTCGTCGAAATCGATAACGTGCGTGTGCTCATGATCGACCAGCAAATTGGCCAAGCGCAGATCGGCATGAATCAAACCGTAACGCTTGGCGTCCTGACCGTAGCTCGCCAGCTCGCTCTCCACGCGCTGTAACACCTCCTCGATCAAACCAAACGCGCTGCTGTCCAGATTGACCGCATCTCGCCAATTGCCCCAATGTCCCTCGGGGCCGACCATGCTTTGGTGATTCCAGACAATCCGGCGAAAGTCGGCAGGACGCTGCCATTGCCGGCTGTGCTGATGCAGTTTTGCGGTAATGGCGCCCAGCCGCATGAAGGCACTGACGTCGACATCTGCAGTGGGCTCGGCCCCGTTGACCCAGTTGAACAGCACCAGATTGAGTTCTCTGCCGAAACCTACTTCAGCACTCTGCACATAGTGCCCATCCAGGCCAATGACAGGCCGCGGGACTCGAATGCCTGATGCCTGCAGAGCGCTCAGCCAGTCCAGTTCGCTCTCGATATCGGACCGCTGGTGATAGCCATGCTTGTGCACGCGCAAGGCATAACGATGCCCGCTCGGTGTGTCGATGCGATACGTCGCGTTCTCTGAGTGACACAGCAGTGTTACTTGCCCTTGCACATGGGGCGGGTAGCAAAGGGCGAGCGTGCGAATCGCCACATCTTGCAGGGTCTGAAGGCCGATTTCTTCTTCTTTTGCAGTGCTCATGTGCCAGCTCCAGCGTGTTCTGAGGAAAAGTCAGCATCAGGATGGAGAGACTGTTGCGGGTGTGCTTGACCCTGGAAGGGGTGAATCTGACTGCAGAGGACAATTACAAGATCCAAGTCGAAAAGTTGACCGCAGCGCAGATAACGAATCTGCCAAGGTCAAGTCGCGAGAAGAAACCAGCGGCACTATTTCCATCACGCATCTGCTGCCTGGATGCCGCTTCCGGTACTTCTTTGCACGCCTAGCGAGGCCGTTCACCATGTTGAAAACCAACGCTTTTTCACAGGAAAGCAGCAGCTCTCTCTCGCCGCATACCCGCGAGATGATCGAGCGTCGGCGGCGTTTGCTCGGCCCTGGGTATCAATTGTTCTATCAGAACCCGCTGCACCTGGTGCGTGGCGAAGGTGTCTGGGTCCACGATGTCGATGGGCAGCGCTACCTGGACGTTTATAACAACGTGCCGTCAGTCGGGCATTGCCACCCACATGTCGTCGATGCCCTGTGTCGCCAGGCGCGTCTGCTCAATACGCACACTCGTTACCTGGACGACAACATCCTGGATTTTGCGGAGAAACTGTTGGGCACCATGCCCGCCGAGCTGAGCCAGGCAATGTTCACCTGCACGGGCAGCGAGGCCAACGATCTGGCTGTACGTATTGCTCGTCACCATACCGGCGGCACCGGCGTGATCGTCACGAACTACGCCTACCACGGACTCACCGCAAGCATTGCCGAACTGTCCTCCTCGCAGTTTTCGCAGATCGCGGCAAGCCCTGATGTACGTACGGTTGCGGCGCCGATACATAGCCCGGAAAACCCCGAGGAAGTCGGCCGACGTTTCGCTGCCGATGTGCGTGCTGCGCTGGCCGATATGCGCAGCCACGGTATCAAGCCTGCGGCACTGCTGCTGGACTCGTTCTTCACCAGCGATGGCGCTTTCTTCGAACCGTCCGGGTTCTTGCGCGAGGCCGTCGAGGCCGTGCGAGAAGCCGGCGGCCTATATATCGCCGATGAGGTCCAGCCAGGCTATGGGCGTTCGGGGCGTCATATGTGGGGCTTCCAGTGCCATGGCCTGGTCCCGGATATCGTTACCCTGGGCAAGCCGATGGGTAATGGTCACCCAACGGCGGGCATCACCATCAAGCCGCAGATCCTTCAGCGTTTCGCCAACGAGTCCGGCTATTTCAACACCTTTGCCGGCAACCCGGTTTCATCCGCTGTTGGCTTGGCGGTGCTGGAAGTGATCGAGCGGGAAAACCTCATTGCCAATGCCCACGAGTCCGGCAAGTTGATGCTCGAAGGGCTCAAGCGCCTGGCCGTACGCCACCCGGTCATCGGTGATGTGCGCGGCATGGGGCTGTACCTGGGCGTCGACTTCACCACCCCGGAGGGTGCGCCTGATGCCGCGACTGCTGCACAAGTGGTCAATGGCCTGCGAGAGGAGCACGTGCTGATCGGCGCTGCCGGCCCACATGTCAATACCCTCAAGATTCGCCCACCGCTGGTCTTCCAGCGCGAGCATGCAGAGATTTTCCTGAACAGCTTGGAGCGCGTGCTCGAGCGACTCTGACCGGCGCAGCGGTACTGCGCCCGACAATCACAACAACAATGTCACGGAGAGCACCATGATCTACGCGAAACCCGGAACACCCAATGCGGTCATCCAACTCAAGCCGCAATATGGCAATTATATCGGTGGCGCGTTCGTGGCCCCGGTCAAAGGCCTGTACTTCAGCAATACCAGCCCGGTCGATGGCTCGTTGATTGGTGAGTTCCCACGCTCAGGCAGCGAGGATATCGAGTTGGCCCTGGATGCCGCTCATGCTGCCGCCAACGCCTGGGGCCGCACCAGCGTTCAGGAGCGTTCGCACATCCTGCTGAAAATCGCCGACCGTATCGAGGCCAACCTTGAGCTGCTGGCCGTGGCCGAAACCTGGGACAACGGCAAGGCCGTTCGCGAAACCCTGAATGCCGACGTGCCCCTGGCCGCCGACCACTTCCGCTACTACGCAGGGTGCATCCGCGCCCAGGAAGGCAGCGCCGCCGAAATCAATGAACACACCGCGGCCTATCACTTCCACGAGCCCCTTGGCGTGGTCGGGCAGATCATTCCGTGGAACTTTCCGCTATTGATGGCCGCCTGGAAACTGGCTCCAGCCCTGGCCGCAGGTAACTGCGTGATCTTGAAGCCTGCCGAGCAGACTCCGTTGTCGATTATCGTGCTGATGGAGCTGATCGGCGACCTGCTGCCGCCGGGCGTGCTCAATGTGGTGCAAGGCTATGGCCGCGAAGCCGGCGAGGCCCTGGCCACCAGCAAACGTATCGCCAAGATCGCCTTTACCGGCTCCACCCCGGTGGGCTCGCACATTCTCAAGTGCGCCGCCGAGAACATCATCCCCTCGACCGTGGAGTTGGGCGGCAAGAGCCCGAACATCTTCTTCGAAGACATCATGAACGCCGAGCCTGCCTTTATCGAAAAGGCCGCCGAAGGCCTGGTGCTGGCTTTCTTCAACCAGGGCGAGGTGTGCACCTGCCCGTCGCGCGCGCTGGTGCAGGAGTCGATCTACCCACAGTTCATGGAAGTGGTGCTGAAAAAGGTGCAGCAGATCAAGCGCGGCAACCCGCTGGACACCGACACCATGGTCGGCGCCCAGGCCTCTCAGCAGCAGTTCGAGAAGATCCTCTCGTACATGGATATTGCCCAGGAGGAGGGGGCTGAGCTGCTCACTGGCGGCAAGGTGGAGAAGCTCGAAGGTTCCTTGGCCAGCGGTTACTACATCCAGCCGACCCTGCTCAAGGGCCACAACAAGATGCGCGTGTTCCAGGAAGAAATCTTCGGCCCGGTGGTCAGCGTCACCACCTTCAAGAATGAGGCCGAGGCCCTGGCGATTGCCAACGACACCGAGTTCGGCCTGGGCGCCGGGGTGTGGACCCGCGACATCAACCGTGCCTACCGCATGGGGCGCGGTATCAAGGCCGGACGCGTATGGACCAACTGCTACCACCTGTACCCGGCGCATGCCGCGTTCGGTGGCTACAAGAAGTCCGGGGTAGGGCGCGAGACTCACAAGATGATGCTCGATCACTATCAGCAGACCAAGAACCTGCTGATCAGCTACGACATCAATCCGCTGGGCTTTTTCTAAGTACTGCCACTCCCTAATTCGCCTCACGCCGCCGTGCAGGTGCACGGCGGCCGTCATGAAGAGGACCCAGTTCATGTCCATTCAACAAGAACAAACCATCAGCCTCGCGCGCGGTGTCGAAACCGAGAATGTCGATGCGCACTATTTCCAGAACCGACAATTGAAACAAGGTGCCGCGGGATGGGTGCTGCTTATCGGCCTGGGGGTTGCCTATGTCATATCGGGTGACTTTGCCGGCTGGAACTTCGGCCTGGCCCAAGGCGGGTGGGGCGGCATGTTCCTCGCCACCTTGCTGATGGCCGCCATGTACCTGTGCATGTGCTTCTCCATGGCCGAGCTGTCTTCGATGATTCCCACCGCAGGTGGCGGTTACGGCTTCGTGCGCACGGCCTTCGGGCCCTGGGGCGGGTTCTTCGCGGGCGCTGCGATCCTGCTGGAGTACGCCATCGCGCCGGCCGCTATCGCGGTGTTCATCGGCGCCTACTGCGAATCGCTGTTCGGCGTGGGCGGCTGGCCGATCTACCTGGCGTTCTACACGGTGTTCATCGGTATCCATGTACTGGGTGCGGGAGAGGCCCTGAAGGTGATGTTCGTCATTACCGCAGTGGCAGCCATCGCACTTGGCCTGTTCATCGTGGCTATGGTTCCGCATGTCGAGATTGCCAACCTGTTCGATATCCCGGCGAGCGAAGCCAAGGGCGCCAGCAGCTTCCTGCCATTTGGCTATGTCGGCATCTGGGCCGCAATCCCTTACGCGATGTGGTTCTTCCTCGCTGTGGAGGGTGTCGCGCTGGCCGCAGAGGAAACCAAGAACCCTACACGCGACCTGCCACGTGGCTTGATCGGCTCGATGCTGGTGCTGCTGATCTTCGCCGCGTTGATCCTACTGGTAGGCCCGGGGGCAGCGGGTGCCAAGGCGCTGATGGACTCCGGCAACCCGCTGGTGGCGGCCCTGGAGGCGGTGTATGGGGGGTCGACCTGGATGAGCCAGTTCGTCAACCTGGTTGGCTTGGCCGGACTGATCGCCAGTTTCTTCTCGGTGATCTATGCCTACTCGCGGCAGATCTTTGCCCTGTCGCGAGCGGGCTACCTGCCACGCAAGCTGTCGGTCACCAATCGCAACAAGGCGCCGGTCCACGCATTGGTAATACCGGGGTTCATCGGTTTCGGTCTGTCGCTGACGGGGCAGGGCGACCTGCTGATCCTGGTCGTGGTGTTCGGCGCGACGCTGTCCTACGTACTGATGATGGCGGCGCACATCTCCCTGCGCATCCGTCGTCCGGACATGCAGCGCCCGTATCGCACGCCAGGTGGCATCGTCACGTCGTCATTCGCCTTGATCCTGGCGGCGATCGCCCTGGTCGCCGGCTTCCTGGTCGACCCGAAAGTGATGATGGGTACGGCGGCAATCTACGGGCTCTTCATTGCCTACTTTGCGTTGTACAGCCGCCACCACCTGGTGTCCGGCACGCCAGAGGAAGAGTTTGCGGCTATCCAGAAAGCCGAAGAAGCGCCTCATTAGTCGCCAGGCGAGGCCTTTCAACACCTGAATCAGAGCTAACAATCAGCCACTGAAGGCTACCTGCTTGGCGGGTGGCCTCCCTACAGGAAAACCTCATGTCGATTTTCGAAACTGGCCTGACGCCCTTGGCGGTTAACCACGTAGCGCTCTCACCGCTGAGCTTCATCGAGCGCACCGCAGCTGTTTACGGACAATATCCCGCGGTGATCCACGGTTCCTTAAGACGCAACTGGCAAGACACCTATGAGCGTTGCCGGCGTCTTGCCAGTGCGCTCAGCCGCCGGGGCATCGGCAAGGGCGATACGGTGGCGGTGATGCTGCCCAACATCCCGGCGATGCTCGAAGCGCACTTTGGCGTGCCGATGATTAGTGCGGTGCTCAACACGCTGAACGTGCGCCTGGATGCACCGGCGATTGCCTTCATGCTCGAACACGGCGAGGCGAAGGTGTTGATCGCTGACCGCGAGTTCCACGCCGTGATCCGTCAGGCCTTGAACTTGCTGGCTGATCCGCCACTGGTGGTCGATGTCGACGACCCCGAGTACGGCGAAGGCCAGGCGGTCAGCGACCTGGACTACGAAGCGTTGCTGGCCGAGGGCGACCCGCAATTCGCCTGGCAGTGGCCGGAGGACGAATGGCAGGCCATCTCGCTCAACTACACCTCCGGCACCACCGGCAACCCCAAAGGCGTGGTCTATCACCACCGTGGCGCCTACCTCAACGCACTGGGTAACCAGATGACCTGGGCCATGGGCAACCACCCGGTGTACTTGTGGACGTTGCCGATGTTCCACTGCAATGGCTGGTGCTACCCGTGGACCGTTACCGCGCTGGCCGGTACTCACGTTTTCTTGCGCCGGGTCGAGCCGCAGAAGGTGCTGAGCTTGATTCGCGAGCACCGTGTGAGTCACCTGTGCGGTGCGCCAATCGTGCTCAATGCGCTGGTCAATTTGCCGGATACCGACAAGGCACTCATCGAACATCCGGTCAACGCCATGGTGGCCGGAGCAGCACCGCCGGCGAAGGTCATTGGCGCGGTTGAGGAGATGGGCATCAAGGTCACCCATGTGTACGGGCTCACCGAAGTCTATGGGCCGGTGACGGTGTGCGCGTGGCATGGTGAGTGGGATGAGAAGCCGCTCGATGAGCGTGCCAGGATCAAATCACGCCAAGGGGTGCGTTATCCGACACTGGAGGGGCTGATGGTGGCTGATCCGCAAACCTTGCAACCCGTGCCGTGCGACGGGATTACCCTTGGCGAAATCTTCATGCGCGGCAACACGGTGATGAAGGGCTACCTGAAGAACCCTGATGCGACCCGTGAGGCTTTCGCCGGAGGTTGGTTCCACACCGGCGATCTCGCTGTCCGACACCCGGACGGCTACATCGAAATCAAGGACCGCCTGAAGGACATCATCATTTCCGGCGGCGAAAATATTTCCACCATCGAGATCGAGGGCGTTCTCTATCGCCATCCGGCAGTGCTTGAAGCTGCGGTAGTCGCTCGGCCGGACGAGAAATGGGGAGAAGTGCCCTGCGCGTTCATCGCGCTCAAGGAGGGGAGCGCGGACACTCGGGAGGAGGACATCATTGGGTTTTGTCGCGAGCAGCTGGCCAGTTACAAATTGCCCAAAACCGTGGTGTTCCGTGAGCTGCCGAAGACCTCGACGGGCAAAATACAGAAATACTTGCTGCGCGACTGGGCCAAGGCGCTCTGATAAACTACCTGGTGTGCAGTTCAAACAGAACCTTGTCTCTCCATTAGTGATACTTGTCGTTCGGCTCAGCGGGCCAACTGAGGGCACTACGTCGCTCCCTTTTTCTCTGCTGTGACGGCACGTCCACCAGTGGTCAACGAGGTGTCTTGCCCGGCAGCAGGGTGCTCAGCACCTGCCGCGTGGTCTTGCGTATCACGCCACCCTGATCCGGGTCGCCCTGCCACAGTGCGGACGCAAATGCCTTGGCTTGTTTCAACGATATGTGGGGCGGCAGCGGCGGCACATCTGGGTCGGTCCTGAATTCGATCAACACTGGACGATCCGCAGCCAATGCTTGCTCCCAGGCCGGCGCGACGTCCTCTTCGCGGTCGACGAAGATGCCCTCGAGCCCGATGGACTGCGCGAATCGGTGATAGGCCACGTCCGGGATGTCTTGGGAGGCGGGGAACTTCGGGTCTCCCTCCATGACCCGCTGCTCCCAGGTCACCTGATTGAGATCCTGGTTGTTGAATACGGCGCAGATCCAGCGCTTGTCCCGCCACTGCGGCCAGTACTTGGCCACGGTAATCAGCTCGGCCATGTTGTTCATCTGCATGGCGCCGTCGCCCACCAGCGCTATCACTGGACGGTCCGGCTGGGCGAACTTGGCGGCAATGGCATAGGGTACAGCCGCGCCCATGGAGGCGAGCCCGCCGGATAGCGAGCAGAGCATATCCTGGCGAATCATCACGTCGCGGGCGAACCAGTTGGCGCAGGAGCCGGAGTCGCAGGTCACCACGGCCCGATCAGGCAGGCGCGGCGACAGCTCGTAGGCCACCCGCTGTGGGTTGATCGGCTCGGCGGGTGACATTGCACGATCCGTTAAGACGCTGCGCCACTGGCCGGTCCAACGTTCGATGCGCTTACGCCAACTGCTGGATTTTTTCTCGTGCAGCAGGGGCAGCAGGGCTCGCAGGGTTTCGCCGGTATCGCCCTGCAGGAGCACTTCCATGGGGTAGCGCAGGCCAAGCATGTCGGCCTGGATATCGATTTGCACGGCGCGTGCCTGACCCTCCTTGGGCAGGAACTCCGCATAGGGGAAGCCCGAGCCGATCATCAGCAAGGTGTCGCACTCGTTCATCAACCGGTAGCTCGGCTTGGTCCCCAACAGACCGATGGCGCCGGTGACCCAGGGCAGATCGTCCGGCAGTACCGCCTTGCCAAGCAGTGCCTTTGCCACCCCGGCTCCCAGTCTTTGCGCCACTTCCATTACCTCGTCGGACGCCCCCAGCGCGCCGGCCCCGACGAGGATCGCGACTTTCTCACCTGAGTTCAGGACCTCGGCCGCCCGCTGCAGGTCGGCTGCATGGGGCAGTACCCGCGGCCGGCTGTAGCCGATGCCAGAATGCAGTGTGCCATGCTCACGAGCAGGCTCTTCGTAGGGCAGGGTCTGCAGGTCGTTGGGCAGAATAATCGCCGTGACCCGGCGATCGCCCAGGGCCGTGCGAATACCACGATCGATCAGGTGGCGAACCTGCTCGGGTGAGTTGGCCTGCTGCACGAAGGCACCGGCGACGTCCTTGAACATCGCCAGCAGGTCGACCTCCTGCTGGTAGTGGCCGCCCATTGCGCTGCGCGCCTGCTGACCGACGATGGCCAACACGGGCATATGATCCATGCGCGCATCGTAGAGCCCGGTCAGCAAGTGCGTCGCACCGGGGCCGGATGTGGCGATGCACACCCCGAGATCCCCCGAGAACTTGGCATCCGCGCAGGCCATGAAGGCCGCCATTTCCTCATGCCGGGCCTGGATGAAACGGATTTTTCCTTCGCTTCTGGCCAACGCGCCGAACACGCCGTTGATGCCATCGCCGGGATACCCATAGATGCGTCGAACGCCCCACTGGTAGAGACGCTCAACAATAAAATCTGCAACTGTCCTGCTCATGAAGGCTCGCTCGATCTTCAGCCCCGAAGCGGGGCGACATGAATGAATTAGTCCGTTTCACAAGGGGTGGCGGCAACGCTTCACGGCAAAGGGTTTCCGCCGGTCACGCCGAATACTTCACCGGTGATGAAACTCGACTCCTGAGAAGCCAGAAGTACATACAAGGGGGCACACTCGGCAGGTTGCCCCGGCCGCTTCATGGGCACCTGGGAACCGAAGCTTGGGATCTTCTCGGCCGGTTGCCCGTCAGTGGGTTGCAGCACCGTCCAGATCGGTCCTGGCGCGACGGCGTTAACCCGGATTCCCTGCTTGATGACCTGGGAGGACAGCGCTTTGGTGAAGGCCACGATGGCCGCTTTGGTCGACGCATAATCAAGCAGCGTGGCGGACGGATCGTAGGACTGGATCGACGCGGTGTTGATGATCGTCGCGCCTGGCGGCATATGCGGTACGGCCGCCTTGCACAGCCAGAACAGCGCATAGACGTTGGTCTTGAATGTGTGGTCGAACTGCTCGCTGCTCAGCTCACTGATGTGCTGTTGGGCGATCTGCTTGCCTGCCACATTGACCAGGATGTCCAGTCCATCCAGCGCCTGTACTGCATCCTTGACCAGGGACGTGCAGAACGCCTCGTCCTTGATGTCGCCGGGCAGGGCGATGGCACGACGGCCCTCGGCGGTGATTAGCGCCACGACCTCCTGGGCATCAGCTTCTTCCTCGGGCAGATAATTGAGCACGATGTCAGCACCCTCGCGGGCAAAGGCAATGGCTGCGGCCCTGCCAATACCGGAGTCAGCGCCGGTAATCAAAGCTTTGCGCCCCTCGAGCCGGCCAAAGCCGATGTAGCTCGTCTCGCCATGATCAGGCTCTGGCTTCATTTTACGATCCAGACCCGGTTCAGGTTGGTGTTGGGCTGGGAATTCAGGCTGCGGATACTGCGTCAGCGGGTTCTGCATGCTGCACTGATTGCTCGTATTGCGAGTCATGCTGATTCTCCTCTGTGAATGTCTTGAACCCCGCAAGGGCCAATAAGGCACTGGGTTTTGGCAACGGGATCGACTTGAGTCACTAGTTAGGAAGAACTGTCTTGCTGTGAAGTTCATATCTTCAGAGCAGTGGTAGTGCTGACGGGGCAGCTACGAGGGGCAATGCACAGAGAGGGGGACAGCAGAGGCAGACGTACCAGAACGGGTATCCGGCGTATGTGCGAAAAGGCGGCAGACGCCGGTCAGGCAATGTTGATGGCGGAGCTCTTTGCGTAGAACAACATTTACCGCTTTAGCGGAAGGTTTACGCCCGAGGCCGTAGCCCCAAGCTCTCCAGTAGATGCCGTGCATCATAGGGGGCGCGCACTTTCACATCATTGTCGAAGTAACAATACAGGTCTCGAGCAGTGCTGGAGATCGGGTACTCACGATCTATCAGTTTGGCGTCCTGCGGTTGGCCCCCGGCTGCCCATGCCTCGATACGTCGTTGCCAGCGACGCAATGCCTGGGGTGAATAGCCACTGACGTAGAGTTTTGCGTCCCCGTGCAGGCGTAGGTAAAGAAAGTCAGCGGTGACGTCCTCCACGTAGGGCCATTTGCCTGCCGTATCCGCCACCACCAGGGCGATGTTGTGCTGGCGCAACAGATTGACGAATGCCGGGCAACAGAAGCTGTCGTTGCGGATTTCAACAGCATGCCTTAGCGGCTTGCCCACAGCAGCCTCCAAGTAGCCTGGCACATGCAGACGGGCGGCGGAACGGCGAGCGATACGACGGGCCTGATCGGTGCTCGAAGGTAGTTGTGCAAGGAAGTCGCCGAACAGATGCTCATCGAAGCGGAAGCTGGGAGGAAACTGCCAGAGGATAGGACCAAGCTTTTCCTTCAACCCCAGCAGTCCCGAGGCAAAGAAATTGGCCAGCGGCTGTTCGATATCCACGAGCCGGCGCACGTGTGTGATATAGCGCGGTGCCTTGATGCTGAAGATGAAATCGTCGGGCGTCTGGGCTCCCCAGGCCTTATATCGCTGGGGTGTCTGCAGCCCATAGAAGGAGCCGTTGATCTCGATGCTGTTGACTTCGCGTGAAGCGAATTCCAGCTCCTTACGCTGCACCAGGCCCTTGGGATAGAAATCGCCGCGCCAGGGGGCGTAGCGCCATCCAGAGATGCCAATGCGAACATCGCTCATGCCGGGTCTCCTCGTGCCATCAGGTCCATTACCTGCAGATCCGCTAGTGGGTGGAAGTCACTGGCAGTGATTGTCAACCGTGAGGGCTCGCGATCTTTAACAAGGGGCTGATACCGTTTCCAACGGCTCGCTTGCACCGCAAGGCTCACAGGTACCAGCGGGTCATTACGCAGCCCCCGTCATCTCGTCCTCATCGCCCTTCAGAATCCGAAGGGGAAGGTTTCGCTCTCACGGCAGTGTTTGTCACCCGAGGGGGAGGGTAAGGGCGTTACCGCCGTGGTGGTTTCAAACCACAGATAGGCATCGAACTGTTCGCCCAGCACTGTTTCGTAATAGTGGCTGTGTCGCTCAGTCTGAGGCCGGTAGATCACGCCGATGGCGCGCTGCAACAGGGGCTCGCTGACGGCATGGCGCAAGGTTGTCCTGCCGGCGCCACGCCAGTCGAACAGCGCAGCCGGCACACCTGTGCATAGAAAACGCTGCTCCCAGCTGTCTGGGTGTGACGGCAGCACGCGCATGATCCGTAGTGCTGCGCCCCAGTCGTCGGCAGCGGCAACTTCACCGCTGTGGGTGCCCATGCCGATCAATACCGCGTCGTCGCCCCAGCCGATGCGACATAGCTGGCCCAGGTTGAACTGACCCTGCCAGCCCATCTCTGTGGCCGCCGCATCACCGACGTGGGAGTTATGCGCCCAGACGACGGCCTTGGCGCCGTGCCCACGGTGCTTGAGCACCTGCTTGAGCGTGGCGAACATATGATGGTCGCGCAGATTCCAGGAGGACGCCGAGGATCGGTACATCAGCCGGTAGTACTGCTCGGCGGCTCGCACCACGCGGGCATTCTGCGCCGCATCGAACAAGCCCTCGTCGCGCTCCAGACTTTCCAGGCGCGCCCACAGCAATTCGCCGAGCTGTGCGACCACGGCCTCTTCACAGGAATCCTCTGCTCCCCATTCAACGCGTTGGCCATATTCTGCCGGCTGGTTCTGCCAGGGCGTCAGGCAGGCGTAGCGCTGGCGAGCGGCCGCTGCATGTTGCGGGTCGCGATCGTCCAGATAACCCAGCACTGCCGCCATCGAGGCCCGCAGGCTGTAGATGTCCAGGCCGCGAAATTCCACGTAATTGTTCGCCTCCAGGGCAGCGTTGTGCTGGTGCAGCCAACGCACGAAGTCCATCGTCTCCCGGTTGCGCCACATCCAGGTGGGGAAGCGGTCGAACACTGCCTCCCCCTGTGGGGCGCTCCCGTGGCGGACGTAGCGGTCGATGTGCGCGGCATCCGGCCAGTCGCCCTCTATAGCGACGATATTGAAACCGTGGTGTTCGATCAGACGACGGGTGATGCTCGCACGCGCCCGATAGAACTCGGAGGTGCCGTGGCTGGCCTCGCCAATCAGCACCACACGGGCATCGCCATAGCGGGAGAACGGTACGCCAAATTCCGCAGCTTCGAACTCCGGCAAGGGTTCGGCGTAGCGACGCAGCAGTTGGGCCAGTTCTTCGTCCCTGTGCGCAGGGTGGTGCCGTGCAGATGAGGGCATGGGTGTTACCTCGCGTGGGTATGTGGCATTCGAGGCACTGGCATCTGCGATTCAAGTGGATTTCGCCTGAACCATGGGGCCGGGATACGGCCACAACAGAAACACCCAATGTGGAGGAACCTCGACATGCTCGGCGAATTTGGTTTTCTGTTCATTGCACTCGGCGTCATCATCATCCTGCTCGACCTGTGGGCCATCGTCAGCGTGTACCGCAGCGACAAGGGCGTTGATTCCAAGGCCCTGTGGTCGCTGCTCATCGTGTTATTGCCGGTACTCGGTCTGGGCCTGTGGGGTTTGTTCGGGCCGCGCGGCATGGCCCATCCACCGTCTTCGCCGGAGCACAGCAAGTAAGGTGCAGTCAGGGTCGCAGCACTACCTTGCGGCAGTCGTCCTGCTGCTTGTCGAACAGCTTGTAGCCTTCTGCCGCCTGCTCCAGCGGTAAGCGGTGGCTGATGATCACCTCAGGTTTCAGCTCGCCACGTTCGACATGCTCCAACAGCTTCGGCAGGAGAGGCTGGACATGGGTCTGGCCCATCTTGAAGGTCAAGCCCTTGTCGAAGGCGTCGCCGAACAGGAACCCGTGGATGAAACCGGCATAGACCCCCGGCACGCTCACGGTGCCGCCTCGGCGAACGGCGGCGATGCACTGGCGCAAGGCCTTGCCACTGCTGGCCTCCAGTTTGAGCGCCGTGAGGATGGTTTCGGTGGTGCTGCCCTTGGCTTCGAACCCTACTGCGTCGATGGCCGCATCTACGCCGCGATGACCTGTTGTCTGCTCAATGATGGCTGCGGCCGGGTCGTCCACCTGGTCGAAATTGATCGGAATGACGCCATAGGTCTGGCGGGCGAACTCCAGGCGATAGGGCGACTCATCGACCATGAATATCTGCTCGGCACCGAGCAGTCGCGCGCAAGCGGCTGCCATCAACCCCACCGGGCCAGCGCCGTAGATCGCCACACTGCTGCCTGGTCTGACGCCGGCGTTGACCGCCGCTTGGTAACCAGTGGGCAGGATATCGGTGAGGAACAGCACCTGTTCGTCGTCCAGGGTACCCGGCACTTTCAGTGGGCCGACGTTGGCCTTGGGCACCCGCACATATTGCGCCTGTCCTCCAGGCACACCTCCGTAGAGATGGCTGTAACCAAAGAGTGCGGCGCCGGATGGGATCTGTTTCTTGTTGAGGATGGCGCCGCGGCCGGGGTTGGTGGTCTCGCAGGCAGCGTGCAAATCCATGGCGCAGAAGAAACAGGTGCCACAGGCGATGACGAATGGCACTACCACACGGTCGCCTTTGCTTACCCGGTTCACCGCGGAGCCGGTGTCGACTACCTCGCCCATGAATTCGTGGCCGAAGATATCGCCATCCTTCACCTGTGGAATCTTGCCACGGTACAGGTGCAGATCCGAACCGCAGATGGCGGTGGCGGTCACCCGCAGGATGATGTCGTCGTCAGCCAGCATGACCGGATCGGCAACGGTCTCGACACGTACGTCATGGCTTCCGTGATAAGTGAGTGCTCGCATGGGGTGATCCTCATCGGTAGGCAAGTCCTTTATCGAGGAAGGGGCCGAGGGTGAGTTCACGTATCTGGACGAGCGGTGCACGCCCGTTCAGTACGCCGGAGAACGCAAGCCCAGTGCAACGCCTTCCGTGCAAGGCCAAGACGTTCATGCCGAATGAAGTTTTCAGTACGCCCCTCCTGTCACCTGACATTTCAGTAAAACCTTCTGCGCCTGCCGGCAGTCGATTGATTGAGCGAGCAATAGGGTCACGTAGGCTGACGGAGGCACACCATGACTATCAGATTCTTCATTTCAGGCCGTAGTCGTTTTGGCAGCATCTACAACGTGCCGGCGGTCCGCGACACATACGGATGCGATCACCATGCCTAGGGCTATCTGGAAGGGCGCCATCAGCTTCGGTCTGGTGCATATCCCGGTCGCGCTGCTGTCGGCCACATCCACACAGGGCGTGGACTTTGACTGGCTGGACAAGCGCAGCATGGAGGCGGTCGGCTACAAGCGGGTGAACAAAGCCACCGGCAAAGAGGTGAGCAAGGAGAACATCGTCAAAGGTGTGGCCTATGAGAAGGGCCGCTATGTGGTGCTCAGTGAAGAGGAAATCCGAGCTGCTCATCCCGAAGCGACCCAGACCATCGATATCTTCGCGTTCGTCGACAGTCAGCAGATACCGCTGCAAAACATCGACAGACCGTACTACCTGGCTCCCGACCGCCGCGGCGAAAAGGTCTATGCCCTGCTGCGTGAGGCGCTAAGCGGTACCCACAAGGTAGCCCTGGCCTATGTGGTGTTGCACACCCGCCAGCATCTGGCAGCACTGATGCCGCTTGAATCGGCGCTGGTGCTGGTGATGCTGCGCTGGCCCGACGAGGTTCGCAGCCTGGCTTCGCTGGAACTCGGCCAGGCCGTCACTCAGCCGAAACTGGCCAAGAGCGAGCTGGACATGGCCAAGCGTCTGATACGAGACATGAGCGCTGACTGGCAGCCGGATGCGTACGTCGACAGCTTCCAGGACCGCATCATGGCGCTGGTGGAACGCAAGGCCAAGGCCGGCAAGATCGAGGAGGTGGAGCGAGTCGAAGGCGAAGAGGAACGACGCAGTGCCGATGTCATAGATCTTACCGAGCTGCTCAAACGCAGCCTGGCGGGTAAACCTGCGAGCAAGCCGAAAGCCAAGGCGACGGCCAAGGGTACGACCTCGCGCAAGCCCGCCGCAAAGACCGCGCGTAAATAAGCCGGAGCGATCAGCATGGCCAGAACCCAGAGCGAGTACAGCCGCAAACGCAACTTCGAGCAGACCAGCGAGCCCCGCGAACGACCGCACAAGCGCGGGCGCAAGGCCGGTGCCCTGCGTTTCGTGATCCAGAAACACGATGCCCGGCGGTTGCACTACGATTTTCGCCTGGAGCTGGATGGCACGCTGAAAAGCTGGGCGGTGCCCAAGGGGCCGAGCCTGGACCCTCGCGACAAGCGCCTGGCCGTGCATGTGGAAGATCATCCACTGGATTATGCCGATTTCGAAGGCAGCATCCCCGAGGGCAGCTATGGGGCGGGAGACGTGATTGTCTGGGATCACGGCATCTGGCAGCCGCATGGCGATCCTTCTGCCGCCTATGTCGCCGGCAAGCTCAAGTTCAGCCTGGTCGGCGAAAAGCTGGCCGGCGACTGGACGTTGGTTCGCACCCGTCTGCGCGGTAGCGGTGACAAGGAGCAGTGGCTGCTTATCAAGGAACGTGATGACACGGCGCGCTCCAGCAATGACTACGACATTCTCGACGCCTTGCCGCAGAGCGTGATCAGCGGCGCGCTGGTGGGTGGCCCGAGCAAGCCCGGCAAAACCACCAAACACGAGGCCGCTGCCAGGTCGAAGTCGAACGCATCGTCCTCGACCAGGTTTCCCGACCTCCTGGCGCCGCAGCTGGCCACTCTGGTGGATGGTCCCCCTGAGGGTGACTGGCGCTACGAGGTGAAGTACGACGGCTACCGCATCCTGGCGCGAATCCTGGACGACGAGGTGCGCTTGTTCACCCGTAACGGCCATGACTGGACAGGGCGTCTGCCCATGCAGGCCAAGGCCCTGGCCAAGCTCGGCCTGCATGACAGCTGGCTGGATGGCGAAGTGGTCGCACTCAACGAACAGGGGCTGCCGGATTTCCAGCAGTTGCAGAACGCCTTCGACATCGGCCGTAGCCATGATCTGATCTACTATCTGTTCGACGCTCCCTTTGTTAACGGTGAAGACCTGCGCCAGACGCCTCTTGAGCAACGCCGAGCCCGGCTCAGGGCGCTCCTCGGGCGCACGCGCAGCACTCCGCTGCGCTTCTCCGCCGACTTCAACGTCGATCATCAGAGCATTCTCGACAGTGCCTGCGCGATGTCGCTGGAAGGGGTGATTGGCAAGCGTGCCGGCAGCACCTATGTCTCACGCCGCAGTGCGGATTGGATCAAGCTCAAGTGCCGCCTGCGCCAGGAGTTCGTCATCGTCGGTCACACGGCTCCGAAGGGCAGCCGTACCGGCTTTGGCGCGTTACTGCTGGCGGTGAACGAGGAGGGCGGTTTGCGTTATGCCGGACGGGTCGGCACCGGGTTCAGCGAGGCAGCGCTCAAGGCGCTGATGCAACGCCTACAGAAGTTGGCGCGTACCGAATCGCCCTTGGCGAAAAGACTCACGGCAACGCTGACCCGCGGCGTAAGGTGGGTCGAGCCGAAACTGGTGTGCGAGGTGGAGTTCGCCGAATGGACGCGCGAAGGGATCGTGCGCCAGGCCAGCTTCATCGCGCTGCGCAATGACAAGCCGGCCGTGCAGATTGTTCGCGAGCGTCCAAAGGCGGCTGCGGCCGAAGACAGAAAACCGGACAAATCTGCCGCTACCCGCCACACGACAGCTGGTAATCCAGTAGTGGGCGGCGTGCCGATCAGCAATCCGCAGCGGGTGATCGACCCGCAAAGCGGTACCACCAAGCTGCAGGTGGCGCAGTTCTACGAACGCATCGGCGAATGGCTGCTACCGCACCTGGACAATCGCCCGGTTTCACTGGTGCGAGCGCCCGATGGCGTCGGGGGCGAGCAGTTCTTCCAAAAGCACGCCGAGCGTTTGGCGATACCCAACATCAGGCACCTGGATCCGAAGCTCGATCCCGGGCATGCCCGGTTGATGGAAATCGACAGCCTGTCAGCGCTGGTCGGGGCTGCGCAGATGGGCTGTATTGAATTGCATACCTGGGGCGCCACCAGCGACCGTATCGAAACGCCCGACCGCTTCGTACTCGACCTTGATCCGGACCCGGCGCTACCCTGGCGTAGCATGCTGGAAGCGACGCGCCTGACCCTAACGGTTCTGGACGAACTGGGCCTGGATGCTTACCTGAAGACCAGCGGCGGCAAAGGCATCCACATTGTCGTGCCGCTGGCCCGGCAGGCCGACTGGGATACGGTCAAGGCTTTCGCCAAGGCCATCTCCCAGTTCCTGACACGCCAATTGCCGGAGCGCTTCACCGCCACATCCGGGCCGAAGAACCGGGTTGGCAAGATCTTCATCGATTACCTGCGCAACGGACGGGGTGCCAGCACAGTGGCAGCCTATTCCCTGCGTGCACGGCCGGGGCTTCCGGTTTCGGTGCCGATTGCCCGCGATGAGCTGGAAGGTCTTCGTAGTGCCCAGCAATGGACTGTCGCCAATCTTCTGCAGCGCCTGGATGCATTGCAGGCGTCTCCTTGGCGCGGATATTCCAATCGACAACGGTTGACCCAAGCCATGTGGAACAGGCTTGGAGTCGACTAAAGGGAAAAGCCCCCATCCTGACTGCAACGTGTAGGAGCATGCCTCAAGGTGTCAGTTCCGGGTCGAAATCCTTCTCCGTCTCTTGCGATTGGTCGATGGGCTGCAGATCGCTTGGACCGGCCTCTTCGTCATCAACCTCGGCGTCCGCCGTCGCGAGTTGCAGCAGCCGACTGGTATACGTCCATACCTCCTGAAACTGCTGCGGATTCTCGTTGAGGCTGATGCCATAGCTGGGCACGATTTCGCGCAGTTTTTCCTGCCAGGCAGCCGAAGCGTACTGGTCCTTGAACGCGCGCTGCAACAGATTCAGCATGATCGGTGCAGCCGTGGAGGCTCCGGGTGACGCGCCGAGCAGACCGGCAATGCTGCCGTCTTCGGCGGTGACTACTTCGGTGCCAAGCTTCAGTACGCCACCCTTGTCCGCATCGCGCTTGATGATCTGCACACGCTGGCCCGCCTGCCAAAGACGCCAGTCGTCCTTGTTGGCTTCCGGATAGTAGGTTTGCAATGCCTCGAAACGGTCATCATCGGATTGCATGACTTGCCCGATCAGGTAGCGCACCAGGCCGAACTCGCTCAGACCGACCTTGGTCATCGGCCAGAAGTTGCTGGTAGTCATGCTGCTGAACAGGTCCCAGTAAGAGCCCTCCTTGAGGTACTTGGTGGAGAAGGTGGCGAACGGTCCGAACAGGATCATTCGCTTGCCGTCTAGTACCCGGGTATCCAGATGCGGTACCGACATTGGCGGAGCGCCTGTCGGTGCGATGCCGTAGGCCTTGGCCATGTGACGCGCGGTGATTTCCGGGTTCTCGGTGACCAGAAACGAGCCACCCACGGGGAAGCCTCCATATTCCTCGGCCTCGGGAATACCGGATTTCTGCAACAGTTTCAGCGCACCGCCACCTGCACCGACAAAGACGAAACGGGCATCGGTGATGCCTTCGCTACCATCGTCGAGATTGCGAAAAGCCACGCGCCATGAACCGTCGTCGTTACGGCTGATATCGCGAACCTCGGTGGACAACCGCAGCGAGAAGTTGTCCTGCTTTTGCAGATGACCGACGAACTGGCGGGTGATCTCTCCAAAGTTAACGTCGGTGCCATCCGGTGACCAAGTGGCTGCAAGCTTCTGCTGCGGATCGCGTCCGGCCATCATCAACGGCACCCAGTTGCGAATCTGCTCCGGGTCTTGCGAATACTGCATGGAGCTGAACAGTGGGCTGGCCTGCAGGGCGTCGTAGCGTTTCTTCAGAAAGCGGATGTTGTCGTCACCCCAGACGAAGCTCATGTGCGGCGTGCTGTTGATGAAGGAGGGCGGGTTTTCCAGCACGCCTTGGCGCACCTGCCAGGCGAGGAACTGTCGGGTGATCTGAAACGATTCGTTGATCTCGATGGCCTTGCTGATGTTGATGTTGCCGTCCTTGTCCTCCGGCGTGTAGTTCAGCTCTGCCAGGGCCGAATGACCGGTACCGGCGTTGTTCCAGCCGTTGCTGCTCTCTTCTGCGACCGCGTCCAGGCGCTCGATCATCTCCATCGACCATTGCGGCTCCAGTTCCTTGAGCCATATCGCCAGGGTGGAACTCATGATGCCGCCGCCGATGAGCAGAACGTCCACCTTGTTCGGTTCTTGTGCCTGAACGGCCGGGCAGCCCAATGCAATGGCCAGGCCGGCCAGCCCGATCTTGATGTTCATTCCTTCACCTCCCATGCAGCACTAGTCAACGCTAACTGGCCAAGCGTGGCCCTGTGCAACTAGGGACTGCCACGGCCAGGCATGGGTCGCCCAAACCGACGGACGGGGGGCGCCAGATGCCCGTACTGAACGCTGTGGGAAATTTTCTTCTGATGTTTGCCATGCGGGGATGGTCATAGCTTTCAGGAGGAGACCAACATGCGCCTACCTGAACAGAGCAGTCGCAGTGTACCCGTCCGGGAGAACATGGCCCTGCAGGTCCGTGGCTGGAAGATAGAACGCCTGGGCTGGTATGGCCTGCTGCTGCTCATGGCACTGGGGCTGGCCGGGCTGTTTTCCAAAGGGCCGCTCAGTGATGCACAGGTCGGTGGCAAGCAGGATGCGCTGCAGGTCGAATACCAGCGCTTCGCACGTAACGGTGCACAGTCGCCGTTGAAGGTGCGCCTGCAAGGCACCACGCGATTGCGCATCGCAGGTGAACTGCTTGAGGGCTTTTCCATCGACTCGATACAGCCCGCTCCGTCTCGCAGCGACAGTGACGGTGCCGGTGGGCTGGTCCTCACCTTCACCAGCGAGGTCAAGCGCATTACTGTCAGCCTGCGTCTCACGGCTGACGGCGTGGGTGCCTATCGCACGACGCTCCACGCAGCCGACCAGCAGGTCGAGCTGAACCAGTTCATCTACCCCTGAGGAGAACGTCATGGATGCGGTACTGCGTGCCGGCGCCATCTACCTAGCGTTGCTGATGTTGTTCAAGCTGTCCGGCCGACGTTCGCTGGCGCAACTCACCACCTTCGACTTCGTGCTGCTGCTGATCATCGGCGAGGCCACTCAGCAGGCGTTGTTGGGCGAGGACTTTTCGGTCACCAACATGATCCTGGTGGTCGCGACGCTGATCGCTCTGGACGTCGGTGCATCGCTACTCAAGCGCCGCAACGACTGGCTGGCGCGACTGTTAGATGGTTCACCGACCATCATCGTGGAAGACGGTGTGCCCATGCAGTGGCGTATGGACAAAGCGCGTCTGACGCTCGATGACGTCATGGAGTCGGCGCGGGAGAGTGGGCTGGAGCGGCTGGATCAGATTCGCTACGCGATCATTGAGCGCAACGGCAAAATCTCCATTATCCAGAGACCTGATGAGAAAGGAGCATGACCGCTCGTCAGCGATTACTGAGCGAGGCGGAGAAAAAGGCTGAACGTCCGAGCAGGGTGTTTTCTCCAAAACAGGGCAAGGGCAATTCTGCCCATCACTGAGGAGAAACGACATGAGCAACAAGAACCCCGGCAACTTCGCCAATGATCGCGAGAAGGCTTCTGAAGCAGGCAAGAAAGGCGGTCAGAACAGCGGTGGTAATTTCGCCAATGACCGTGAAAAAGCTTCCGAGGCAGGCCGCAAAGGTGGCCAAAACAGCCATGGCGGAGGCCGCGCTTGATTGACTGCCTAGCCTGGAGGAGGCCCTCTATGGGCCTCCTTTCCATCTTTCGCAACCAGACGTTTTTGAACCGAATGTTCCATTCCAGTAATGGCTCCGCTGCACACATCTAGCAGGTGCGCGCACACTCCTGACAGTGCTCGAAGCGGCGATAATGCCCGGCATTGCCCATGCTCAGGCAGGCCGAGGCACCGCACAGTCACTCTAGAAAATAATCACGAACGCCAATCACGCGGTTGGTCTGGTTAGTGACCATTACCACTGCTCTCGGCGAATAGAAAATTCAAACCCATCCGTGAGCTTTCATCCCTTGCAAAGAAAGACCTAGTCATGGTGCTTCATTGGCATCCGGGGTGCGGCTGTAGCTGTAACGACTTTGGGGGAGGGTAATTCAGTCCGGCACCGCACGCTTCGCCAGTGGTTCACAGGCAGGTCCATGCCTGACCTGGCCGTCAGCCTCGAAGATCGAGCCGTGGCACGGACAGTCCCAGGTGCGATCGGCATTGTTCCAGGTCACCGGGCAGCCCATGTGTGTGCATTCCGCGTTGAGCGCATGGAGCGAACCGTCATCATCCCGCCATACGGCCAGCTTGTCATCGCCATGCTTGAGGACGCCGCCCTGGCCGGGCTTCAGCGCCTGCACATCATTGATCAGCGTATGGCTGTCGCTGCTCTGATTGAGATCTTCCCCTGCATCGCGCTTGGGATCGAACAACGCTCCCCAAGGCCAGCTGCCGGTGATGATCTGCTGCGCCAGGCCGATGCCGGCGGCGGTGCCATTGGTGATGCCCCAGGCGCTGAACCCGGTAGCTAGGTAAAGGCCAGGGGCCTGCTCGGCGTCCGGCTCGCCGACGTAGGCCATGCGGTCAGGTGTGTCGTAGTCCTCGTTGCACCAGCGCCACACGGCTTCGGCCACCGGCAGGTGCTGCCGCGCCCAACGTTCCAGTTCGACGAAACGCTGCGCCACGTCGGCGTCCTGGCCCGTATTGAAACGCGGGCCTAGCACCAGAATCAGCGGCCCGTCCTCGTCCTGCGCCATACGGATGGAGTGCGTGGGCTCGTCAGCGGCGATGAACATGCCATCCAGAGCTTCGTCGGCATTCGGACGGAAGGCGATGGCAACGTGGCAACGCGGCTGTGTCGGGCTGACATAGTCCACCGGTGTCTTCACCGGCATATGGGTCGTGATCACCAGCTTGTCGGCACTGAGGACGCCGCCCTCGAAACCGATCTGCCAGCGTTCATGGTGTTCGAAATCAGTGGCGCGAGTGCTTTCGAATACTCGTCCGCCCTTGGTCTGCACTGCTTGCGCAAGTCCCAGCAGATAACGGGCCGGATTGAACTGTGCCTGTTCAGGAAATTCCAGCGCGGCGGAGGTGGTAAACGGCAGCGGCGCACGCTCCAGCACCCGTGCATCCAGACCCAGAGAGCGAGCGGCCTCGGCTTCGCTACTCAAGGCAGCATCCTGTTTTTCACTCAGCGAATAAACATAGGCCGAGCGGCGCTGGAAATCACAGTCGATCGCGTATTGCTCGACCCAATCGGCAATACGCTGCAGCGCCTGCTGGTTGGCGTCTGCATAGGACTGAGCCGTAGCACGGCCAGCCTTGGCGATCAGGTCGCGATAAATGAGCGCATGTTGGGTGGTGACCTTGGCGGAGGACAGGCCGGTCACCTGGCGGCCGACCTTCCTCGCTTCGAGTACCACCACCGACTTGCCAGCCTCACACAACGCCAGCGCGGTGCTTAGGCCGGCAATGCCGGCACCGATGACCACTACGTCACATTCGCAATGGCCGGAGAGGGTGGGGAAGTCGATTTCCGGGGTGGAGGCCGGCCAGCAGCAGCCGGCTTTGGCAGATAGCGCGGTCATGAAGTTTTCCTCGTTTCTGCAGGGTTATGTCCCGTGTAGAAAACCCGCCGGCCGCGGCGGTTCAACCTTTCTGCCCATTGGTAAAGGCGCCGCACCGCTCGTCAAACGCCTCGGCAAATAACCTGAACTGCCGCGGTCACGGACGACTCATCAGTACGGAGAGCCAACGCAAATCGCGCAGCTCTTTTCTGCATTCATTGTCCTTGACCGTCTTTCACTGTCCGCTTGCAAGAGCGTTAGAGGAGGGCGGCCCGATCAGACCAACAGGAGATGACCAAATGTCCACTGCTACCGACAACCTGCTGGATTGGCTACGCGATGCCCACGCCATGGAGCAGCAGGCCGAGAAGATGCTCACTGCGCAATCCGAGCGCCTGGAACACTACCCCGAGCTCAAGGCACGTATCGTCCAGCACATCGATGAGACTCGCGGCCAGCGCGAGCTGCTGGAGTCCTGTTTGCAGCGCCTGGGCAGCAGCCCGTCGACCTTCAAGGACCTTTCCGCCAAGGTCATGGCCTTCGGTCAGGCGGTTGCCGGCATGACTGTCAGCGATGAGGTGGTCAAAGGTGCGATGAGCGGCTACGTCTTCGAGAACGTGGAAATCGCCGCCTACACCGTGCTGATCGCCGCCGCCAAAGAGGCCGGTGACGCTCAGACTCAAACTGCCTGCGAACAGATCCTCAAACAGGAAGTGGCGATGGCGGACTGGTTGCGCGAGCATCTGCCTCAGATAACCACAGCGTTTCTCCAGCGTAGCGCCTCGCCTGATCTGGATGCCAAGCGTTGAGCAAACCCAGCGCCGGCAAACCGGTGCTGGGGTCTTCCATGCTGAAGACCTTCACCTTTGCCATCCTGCACTTTTCCATCGCCTTCGGTATCGCCTTCGCGCTGACCGGTGACCTCCTCACCGGTGGCCTGATTGCGCTGCTGGAACCGGCATGTAATACGGTCGCGTACTACTTCCACGAAAAGTTCTGGAAGCGCATCGAGAACAGTAAGGAAGACCCAGATAGCGATGGTTCAGGGGAGGGCAACCATGGCCGCATTCTGAGCAGTGTGCGGCGAATCTTGCGTGGTGGTGAAAGCCCTTGATCGATGCGGCGTGGAAGGGCCGTCGGCCCCTCCACGCTGTTGCGCTATACCTGCCTTACGATCTCATCCCTGAGCCAGCTTCGTATGGTTTCCAGGTGCACCTGTTCCTGGCTCAGTGCCTTGTAGAAACTCTCGGCAATCTCGGGTTGGCCGCTGGTATCGGCCAGCTCAATCAGCAGCTCCCAGCCCGCGTTATCGGTGAGCTCGGCCGTGAGCAGGGCATTGAGTGATTGCGCCAGGTTGGTTCGCGGATCACTAATGGTCTGCAAGACACCCATCCCGGTTACGCCTACGACGTCGGCGCAGGGCGTCATCGCCGAAGGGTCCGCTCCCAGCTTCTCCATGGCGGCCACCACCAATTCGAAATGCTCGGCTTCCTCGGCGCGAAAGCGCTGCAGGGTTTCCAGCTGAGTCTCGTCGACCACCCCGACCACCGATGCCTTGGCCAGCAGCGCTTCGTACAGACGCACCCCGGTGCGCTCGAAGGCCAGCCGTTCGCCGAGCTTGTCGATGAGCATTTCCGGGCTGACGTCGGTGAGCTTGTTCAGCGCGGTCTTCAGCATGCCCTTGACCGAGCCCGGCAGCGGCACCGAGCCAACGCTGTCGGCCCGTGTGACTTCCTCGCTGCGTACCACGGCCAGCTTGCGTTCGTCGCCGGGCACGTCTGGCGGTACCTCCTGGCTGGCCTTGAGCATGGCTTCACTGTCGATCGGCGACATCTGCGTGCCGGTGTAGTTGAGTCCCATCTTGGTAGCGTTCTGCATGACGTGATCCTCAGGATACTTTCTTCAGGCTGAGCTCCGTACCCGGCGCCCATTGATAACCGGCGGAAACCGCCTCGGCGGGCACGCCTTCGGAGTTCAGGTGGTTGCGGTAGTCGCGGCTGGCGTGGCCCTCGTTCTTCTTGTCGACGTAGTCGTGGCCCTTGGCACGCAGGTCCATTTCCTCGGCCAGGGTCTTGCGCACGAAGTCGCGCTGGCTCTTGAACTCGATCAGTTTGGGCACCGAGCCACCAAGAATTTCCGCCGGGTCGCGCCGCTCGTACTTTTTGAACAATTCGCAGACCAGATGCAGGTGGCCTTGCTCGTAGTCGAGAAAGCGCTCCCAGATCGCCTTGATTCGCGGGTTTTCTTCCTGTTCCATGCAGCTGTTGTAGGCGTATACCTCCATCGCCTCGTGAATCAGCCACTTCTCCAGAAAGCTTTCGTCAGGGTCCTGCAGCGAGCCGTACTGGGTCACGTGCTGCTCCTCGACCGAGGCTATTTCCGCGTACAGCTGACGGGCGAGGGGATCGGCAAAGGTCGGGCCGATGGTCATGTAATAGTCATGAGTCTGATATTCGGCGGCGGTAATCATCGCTGCGTGGATCTTGGTGATCAGGGCTGCGCTTTCGCGCTGATAGGAGTCGCGCAGATCGTCCTCGGGCGCCCGGTGATGCACGGTGGTGGGCCGACTAGGAATGATGTCCGTGTAGCCCTGGAGAATATTGTTCGCATCCTTGCCCTCAAGGCGATCGAGCATCGCCGAATAGCGGTAGAGGTGATCGAAGTCTTCGAGCAGGCCGAAGCGATAGGTCTGCGCCTGGTAGGGATCGGGTTCGGTCTGCGCCACGGCGGCAGTCACCTCGATCGCCACCTGTTCGTAGGCCACTGTAGTTTCCAAGGGCGAGTGATCGGCCGAGAGCAACCAGTTGACCATCGTGGCCTGATGCTGCTCGGTGCGGCGTACCTGAGCCAGTGCCTCACGCAGGTGACCGTTGAAACGTGCGCCGATGTTCTTCAGCCGCAGTGCATCGGTTTCGATTCCGTTCATCAGGATGATGCGCACGCGGGTGAACGCATCGTCGTCGAGCTTGCTGATGGGTTTCCCGGCCATCTCGCGCCAGGTGAATTTTTGTTTTTCCAAGGGACAACCCTTGGTATCGAACAGGCTAGTCAGGGTTTCCATCTGTGTTCCTCCAGATTGGTCCAAAAGGCGGGAGAGCCTTTCAGTCTGGAGTGGAGGTGCAGAGGCGATGTTGCAGTTGGGCGATGAGCGGCAGGGGTGGCTGAATGCCTTGATTCGGTTGAGTAGTCGCAGGATCGGAGCCGCAACCAAAGAGCCGATTACTAGGAAAATGCGCGGACCGTTCGGCATTACTCGCGTTATGGCTTAAAGTGGCCGGTTGCCGAAAGAACCGTCATGGCCATAGCCATGAAGGGCTTTCATTCTTTGCATATAAGTGTGTGGTGAAGATGAACAAGCCTTTCATTTCGCTGTGCCCTGAAATTACTCGGGCACACGCGTTGACGCTGATGGAGTGGTTGCAGGATGAGCGCGTCACCTGCCATCTGAGCGATTCGCGTCATGTTTCCCGCTCCATCGAGCAAGCCATCGAACGAACTCAATTGCCGATCCTGACCCATCTGTTCAACCGGGGCGGTCGATTCTTCATGGCCTACGACCGGCAGGACGCCCCGGTGGGTTTTGTCCGCCTGATCAAGAACGGCCCCAATTGCGAGATAGTCCTGGCCATCGGAGACAGCAACAAATGGGGGCAGAACCTTGGCGCCCGTGCGATCCGCGAAGGCATGAAACTGGCCTTCCTCGACATCCGGGCCGAGAAGCTCATCGCCAAGATCCATCCGGACAACACACGCTCGCTGAAAGCCTTTCAACGCAGCGGTTTTCTGCTTGAGAGCGAAACGCCGACATTGAAGTCATTTGCCATGACGGCGGGGCGCTATTTCCAGTTACTGCGCGCAGGTGCCGTTGGCGACTCCAAGGGGATCCATATCACTGAAATCGACAAGGCCAGGCTCGAATGCCTGATCGCGCTTGAACAAGGCCCGGCCGTTGTTGAACTCGAACATGAGCTTGAGCGGGCCATCTTAGTCAAGCCGCAACAGGTGGCGTGCAATGTCGTCACGATGAACTCCAGGGCCTTGTTGCAGCTGGATGACGAAGAGATCGAAGTGGCCTTGGTTTACCCTGAAGACGCGGACAGCAGCGCCGGCAAGCATTCCGTGTGTTCCGACATCGGCGCCGCCATCCTGGGTTATCAGGAGGGAGACGCCATCGACTGGCGAGTGTCTGATCGGACTCGCCGGATCGAGATCAGGAAAGTGCTATATCAGCCGGAGGCCGCAGGCGATTACCACCTGTAATTGCGCCTTCAGCTAAGGATTCGTTCATCAGGCATGAGGATCACCCAAAAGCGGGGGATCGCTTTACGTGCCTGATGCGAACCAGCTGTCACAGTGGTTCACCGCATACTCAAGCTAATACGTAATTTAACATAATATACATTATGCGAACCTATGGCTTATCCAATGTAGGGCTCTTTTGTCGGTTTAACTAAATGGCTGGAATTTTCACATTAACGACAGGAATGCATTTGGATCAGTTACTTGGCGCCGTTTCTTCTCATGTGATCTGCGCAAATTCCTGCAATTAACATGAAAATCTGCCAAGAGGTTTCGAGCAGCGATAGTCATACTGCGGCTTCACTGACTACCTCGTCTTTATACTAGGCAGTCCGACCGCAGCCTTCAGCGTAAGACTCATGAGCTTCTGTCACGGTCGACTTCGTCATCACAAAACATCGGGTCACTCAGGAGCCAGCTAACTAGCACCGGATGTATAGGACCATACTTGTCTGCCAACAGCGAGAGTTCTTCCTTTGATCGCTCTTCTACCCGACCCGCCAACCAGACGGACTCTGCCGTTGGGTAATGTCTCAGTAGATTTTCTGCCTGACGTCGTATGTTTTCAGAAAGGCTCTTATCTTTGGACAGAATCTGCAAAAATTCCCGTGTCTGCACAACGCTACGGGTGCGTTCGTATGCCATCGTCATGGTTCAGCTCTCAGGCTTTCTGTGGGGGGATTCCCGCTTATTTTTAACACTCCCCACTGCTTGCTGCAGAGCTTGCCAATTTCTTTAAGCTCTGATTCGGCTCGGGGGCTTGGGCTGTCGCCTGGACATGTAGCGGAACGGGGGCATCAGCCTCCAGTCATAGAGCGATGCCCACTCAGGCAATTGGCGAGGAACCAGATCCACCGTGGGTTCTAGGCACTCCAGTTGGCTGTTTGCCAGGCCACTGCGTAGAGGCGACCATAGGTGACGCACCGTTCACGTGAACGCATCAATAATTGGATTTATCAAGGGGTCCCGGGCCAGCAGACTGCTCTGGAACGCGGGACTTTCGACAACAGATCGCAAGCCTGCCTCTGATACCCTTGGAGAATCCCATGACTGCCCAATTTATCAAGCCAGTTGCAATCACCCCTTCCCTTCCTGGCGTCACCAGCTCGACCCCGGAGCACATCCTGCTGAGCGGCAATGGCGACACCACGGCCTGGATCCCCTTCAAGTCCTCCGACGCCAACGTCATCAGCGGCATCTGGGCCTCGGAGCCCTTCAGCAAGAAGAAGTTTCACCCTGATGAAATGGAGTTCTGCTTCATCATTGAGGGCCGGGTGAAAATCTCCGATGTCGACGGCAACAGCAGCGTGTTTTCTGCAGGCGAGGCGTTCGTGGTCGAGCCTGGCTTCGACGGAGTCTGGGAATCGGAGACCCCGGTGCGCAAATTCTTCGTGATCGCCAAATGCCGTTGAACTGACGTGCAGGAGGTCTTTGAGATTTCGCGCTGACGCCCCATCTCGTTGGGGGAGCCGTGACATACCTAACGGCGTGCTCACGGAGCCCTCCTTTTTACGGATCCGACGCTTTAGCGCGTGAAAAGATTCGGGCCAACGCTCCAATCCTCGAAGACACCGCAACGCCAGGCAATTTCTCTTCTTAAGGGATCTGCCATGAACAATTACAAGAACACCAGTTTCTGGTTCAACACCATGGACCAGGAGCCTAACGTACGCCCTTCTCTGCCTAGCGACACCAACGCTGACGTGGCCATTGTCGGCGCCGGTTATACCGGTCTCTGGACGGCCTACTACCTGAAAACACTCGCACCTCATCTCAAGGTCGTCATCCTGGAAGCAGACATCGCAGGCTATGGCGCCTCCGGTCGAAATGGTGGCTGGGTTGCCGGCTATGTGACCGGCCTTGAAAAATATCTCGCCCCGTTGACGATGGAAGAACGGAAAGCATGCTGCCGTGTCCTGTTCGAGAACGTCGACAACATCGGCGAAAGGCTGCAGCAGGAAGGCATCGACGCTAGCTTTCACAAAGGTGGCGTCCTTTATGCCGCAGCTCGATATCCCGAACAGATTGCAATGCAACGCAAGGTTCTCAAGGGCCTCTATCAGGCCGGGCATACCGAGGATGATTGCTGGTGGCTCGACGCACGGGAGCTGGCGGAAAAAGTTCGCTTGCGCAATGGCTATGGCGCGATCTTCAAACGCCATTGCGCCACCATCAACCCGGCCCGGATGGTTCGCGGGCTTGCCGAGGCAGTGGAACGAAAAGGCGCGCAGATCTATGAAAAGACCAGGGTCACGGCCATTCGCCCCGGCGAGGTCGAAACTGAGCACGGAACAGTCCGGGCTTCGATCGTCGTGCCGGCTCTCGAAGGCTACTCCTCGACGGTCGGCAATCTGGGACGCCTTATCATCCCTGTGCAGAGTCTGATTGTCGCCACCGAACCGCTGAGCCAGGCACAGTGGGACGAGATCGGCCTCGCCGAGCGTCCAGCCTTCTGCGACGGTAGCCGGATGGTGAGCTACGGCCAGCGTTCGGCTGATGGGAGAATGATCTTCGGCGCTCGCGGCGGCTACGTTTATGGCGGCGTCCCTCGCAGCGAGTTCTCTCTTGGCGATGAAGAGTTCCGCGTCCGCGAGGAGCTGATGTACGACCTGTTCCCGATGCTCAAAGGCGTAAAAATCACTCACGGCTGGGGTGGTTCACTCGGCATGCCGCGTAACTTTGCGCCCCATGCGGTTTTTGACCCCAGAAGCGGTATAGCGACCGCCGGTGGCTATGGTGGTCAGGGTGTAGGCCCATCGCACTTGTTCGGGCGAACGCTTGCCGACCTGATCTTGGGTCGTGAAACGCAGTTCACACGGATGCCCTGGGTGTTCAACAACGCCAACCCATTGCACGCATTGAGGAAATGGGAGCCGGAGCCCTTCCGCTGGCTGACCTCGCAGACCATCGTCAAGGCATTCACCTGGGAAGAGAATCTATACCAATCCAAGGAGAACGCAGTCTGGCGTAAGTCGCTGGCTAACAACATCAGCAGCTCGCTTTCGTTGCTGATGCGCTAAGTCCAGGGTACAAGGTCATCGGAACTGCTCCGATGACCTTGTCCCAAGATCATCAATCCGCCACCACAACCATCGTGTTTGCACACGACACCGTTGGATCAGCACCCGTGCGAGTCAACCACAACTCCGGTGAAATCCATCATCACTTGCCATTGCAGATCCACGCGCCGCATCTTTTCGGTCTCTTTCATCGCCTGCCATAGCTCGGTAAAGCTTGTCCTGGTCTGGGGATGTAGATGATCGGGTGCGAGCGTCGACAAAGGCAGTAGCACGAAGGCATGTTCGAGAATCGCCTGACGCGGCAGCAGCATTCCCTCGAAGCACCCTACCAGATCGCCATAAAGCAAGAGATCGATGTCTATGGTAATCGTCGCGCATCGCATGCCAGCACGACGCCCCTGGATTAACTCAAGCTCCTTCAACCACGTATTCAACGCACCCAGGCTCATGTCTGTTCTCGCCGACACGACCATATTGAAGTAATGCGGCCCTGGATAGCCGACGGATTCACACTCATAGACCGAAGAGCAACGCATGTCGACCAGGCGCGAGGCGAGCGCCTCCACGGTGGCCCGCAGATTGAACTCACGCTCAACATTACTGCCCAGCCCGAGAAAGATCGGTGTCCGCGCCACATTTGATAGAGGCTCCATTGGCGACTCATCTTGCAAAGCCATCTGATCCAAGTCGGCCACCTATTGGCTCAGCCAGCGATTCCAGCGCGCTGAAATCTCCTCGCCGTGCTTGGACCAATACTTGAAGTCCAAGTTGATCTGCTCGTCGCGATAGCTGGTGGGCATATTGCGTAGCGCATGAGCGTCCAGGAGTGCACTGCTATTGATATTGACCGGGCCATAACCGGTCAGGTCAGCATGTACCGCCTGACGCTGTGCCGTAGAGGTGAACCCCAGAAACTGCTGGGCCAATGCCTTATTTCTGGCGCCTCGAGGGATCACTAGAAAATCGCCGCTGACGAGGTTCTGCTGCCAATTGACCGCCACCCTGGCACCGGACTGCTGCAGTGCGAATACCCGGCCGTTCCAGAGCATGCCCATCACTGCCTCGCCAGAGCTCAAATGAGCCTTGGACTCCTCGCCATCACTCCACCAAAGGATGTGCTCCCGAATGCTGTCAAGCTTGCGAAACGCTCGATCCAGATCGAGAGGATAGAGGTCTTCCACCGCCACACCATCGGCCAGCAAGGTCATTTCAATCAGGCCCGGCCGGGCCGGTTTATAGAGCGCCCTCTTCCCGGGATAACGCTGTAGATCGAACATGGCGCTCCAGCCACTCGGCGCTGGCGCCACTTCGTCGAGGTTGTACGCCAGCACGAAAGAAATGTAGTAGGCCCCCACCGCATAGATCGTGATAAATCGAGGATCAATGTCCCGCTGTGCGACCACCTTTAGATCCAGGGGCTCCAACAGCCCCTCGCGTCCTGCGCTCAAGGCGAAATCCGCCTCGACGACCACGACATCCCACAGGACATCTTGCCGCTCCACCATCTCCCTGAACTGACCGTAGTCCACGGAGTTGAGCATCTGAACCGGCACCCCCGTCTGCTGGCTGAACGGTTCAGTCCACGCCTTGGCCTGGGCCTCTTGGGTCGACCCTCCCCAGCCCATGAACACCAATGGCTCTTGCGCTACCGCGTATGTAGTAGCAGCAACACAAAGCCCCCCAATAGCAGCTATTCGTCCCAACATTTGGCGATACCCTTGAAGAATAAAAAGCCCTCGATTCTCACCGAGGGCTTTCATTGGCAGATCGGGTGTGGCGCTGAGTGGCCGGTTACTTGGCCAGCCAGGCGTTGAAGCGCTCGCTCAGTTCATCGGCATGATCGGCCCACCACTCGGAGTCAACCTGCAGTGCGGTGGCGAAGTTGGCCTCGGTGGTCGGCAGGTGGGGTTTCACCTCATCGCTAACCAGAGGTTGAGAGGACTGACGGGTTGGGCCATAGGCAATGTACTTGCTCTGGTCAGCGAGAACAGAACTCTGGGTGGCGAAACGCAGGAAGGCCATGGCCTGTTCTTTTTTCGGCGTTCCTTTAGGCACGGTCCAAACGTCCATGTCATACATCTGACCGTCCCAGATAATCTGGAATGGCTGCTTTTCCTTAACCTGAGCATCGTAGATACGACCATTGTAGGCGGACGTCATCACGACCTCGCCATCGGCCAGCAGTTGCGGTGGTTGTGCCCCGGCCTCCCACCAGATGACCTGATCCTTGATGCTGTCCAACTTGGCAAAGGCCCGCTCCAGCCCCTCCTCCGTTTCCAGCGTCGAGTACACCTCATCACGAGGCACACCATCGGCCAGCAGTGCCCACTCCAGGTTTACCTGCGGCGCCTTGCGCAGCGAGCGCTTACCAGGGAAGCGTTGCAGATCGAAGAAGTCCTTGAGTGCGGCCGGTTGGTTATCCTTGAAAGCCTGGGTGTTAAAGGCGACCGCGGTGGACCAAACGATGTTGGCCACCCCGCACTCGGACAGCGCACCAGGAATGAAATCCTCGCTAGCCCGGCTGCCGTTGGCGCCGACGGCAAGATCGCGGTCAGGCTCGATCTGCTCCAGCAACCCGGCATTGCAGGCGCGTACGGCATTGGGCAACTCCATGTCGACCACGTCCCAGATAATCTTGTTGGTGTCGACCTGCGCTTTGATCTGGGCGATGCCACCCGAGTAGTCTTCCGAAATCACCCGGATACCGCTCTCCTTCGAGAAGGGTTTATGGGCGGCTTCGATCTGAGCGGTAGCGAGGCTACCGCCGTAGGACACGACGGTGATGCTCTCGTTGGCCATGGCAACACAGGAAGCGACGGCCGAAAGGGCAAAAAGGACTGCGTTTTTCATACTGTCATACCTTTTGTTGTGGATGGGGTTGGCAGAAACCAGATCATTCCTTGATGCCACGCAGACGCAGCGAACGACGCCGCAGCACCTCGATGGCCACCAGCAGCAGTACCGAGCCCAGGATGAGCAAGGTGGCCGCTGCGAGGATGGTCGGGCTGATCTGCTCACGCATGCCCGACCACATTTGCCGTGGGATGGTGCGTTGCTCCACACCACCCAGGAACAGCACGACTACGGCTTCGTCGAACGAGGTGACCAAGGCGAACAGAGCGCCCGAGATGATCCCGGGACGAATGATCGGAAAGGTCACTCGGAAGAAGGTGTAGGTTGGCGAGGCGCCCAAGCTGGCCGCCGCACGGGTCAGCGAGTGATCGAAACCGACCAGGGTGGCGGTAACCGTGATGATCACGAAAGGCGTGCCCAGCACTGCATGGGCCAGGATGATTCCCCAATGGCTCTGGGCGATACCCAAGGTGCTGTAGAAGAAGTACATCCCCGCCGAGGAGATGATCACCGGCACGATCATCGGAGAAATCAGGGTGCCCATCAGCAGCCCCTTGAACGGCAGGTTCGAACGACTCAAACCAAGCGCCGCCAGGGTTCCCAATGCCGTGGCAATGACCGTTGCGCAGACGGCGATCAGCAGGCTGTTCTTGAACGACATTATCCACAGCGGATCCTCGATCAGCTCGCGATACCAACGCAACGAGAAGGCGTCCGGATCCATGCTGAGCATGCCGCTGGTGAAGCTGAAGTAGGGTTCGACGTTGAACGACAGTGGTGTCACCACCAGGATCGGCAAGATCAGGAACAGCAGCACCAAGGTGGCGAAGCCGCGAACACTGTAGAACCACATGCGCCCCAAGGGGCCGGTATAGCTAGGAAGGCTCATCTTGATTACCCCAGTTTCATGTTGCTGATGCCGACGACCCGGTCGTAGAACCAGTAGAGGAGCAGGACGATCAGCAGTAGGATGCTGCCGATGGCGGCTGCCAGCCCCCAATTGAGGGAGGTCTGCATGTGATAGGCGATGAAGTTGCTGATGACCTGGCCGGTACGGCCGCCCACCAAGGCCGGTGTGATGTAGTAACCGATGGCCAGGATGAACACGAGGATGCCGCCGGCGCTGAGGCCTGGTAGGGAGAGCGGGAAGTAGACGCGGAAGAAGGTGCGCAGCGAGCTGGCGCCCATTGAATGCGCAGCCCGGATGTAGGTGTTGTCGATGCTCTTCATGACGCTGTACATCGGCAGCACCATGAACGGCAGCAGGATGTGCGTCATCGCGGTGACGGTGCCGAACATGTTGTACATCAGGTCCAGCGGCTGCGAGATGAGCCCGAGATTTTGCAGGGTGCTGTTGAGCACTCCATTGGACTGCAGGATCACGATCCAGGCGCTGGTGCGTACCAGGAGTGAGGTCCAGAACGGCAGCAGCACCATGATCATCAGCAGGTTGCTGGTCTTGGCGGGCAAGGTTGCCAGCATGTAGGCCAGCGGATAGCCCAGTACCATGCACAGCAAGGTGATGCCCAGCGTCACAGTCAGCGTTTTGATCAGCACGCCCACATAGATCTGCCGGCTTTCCGGTTGCTGAACGATCTGTCCTTCATCGTTGTATTGCAGATCGAGCGCGGCCAAGTAGTGCACACCGGAGTAGGCCGGCGCCATGACCTTGAGCTGAGTCCAGGTGCCGAGCTGCCCCCAGCGTTTGTCGACCTGGATCAGCGCCGCCTTGTATCCACCCTCGGCTGGAGCTGCCTTGGCCAAGCCACGCGCAGTCTTGGTGATCAGGCTCTTCATGCCGCTCTTTACACGATTCAGGTCAGAGCCGACGCGATCAAGCTGGCGAGATTGATGAAGGTCGAGAATCTCGCTACCCAATGCAGCGAACACAGGCTCATCCGGCACAGCCTTTCCATCCCACTCACTCAATGCCTGGGCAGTTCCCGGCATGTAGGTGGAAAGCGTCGGGTTCTGGAAACTGCGAATCAACATGTCGCCAATGGGCAACAGGAAGAACACCAGAATAAAGGCCAGAAGCGGTAGGACCAGCAACAGAGACTTGGTCTTGTTCAGGCGTTCGGCCTGATCGAGTTTTGCCTTAAGGCTCTGGCCACCGGGCTCCTCGCTCAAACCGTCGAGCGGGGCATTGGCTGAGAACAAACTGCTCATACGTAACTCCAGAAAATCAGGAATGGCACGGGTAAGTGGTTCAGGCGTCCAGTGCCCGGCAATCCTCAGCGGCCCAGCCGACATCAATACAGGTGCCCGGCGCTGGTCGTACGCGGCCGGCGGCATTCGCCAGCTTGACGATGAACTCGTCGTGTCCCGCGAGCTTGAGGCGTGCGCGCAGGTGGTCGCCGTGGTAGATGATTTCCTGGATACAGGCGGGAACCCGGTTATCGCACTCCCCTTCGCGCGGTTCGATCGTCACCCGCTCGGGGCGAATAGACAGCGTTGTCGCATTGCCATTGGCAGGCACGTTGACTGCCAGCGCCTTGAGCAGGTGATCACCGACACGAACCTTGCAGTAGCGGCCATCGTGATTCACAACCTGGCCGTGCAGACGATTGTTCTCGCCGATAAAGCTGGCGACGAAAGCTGTTTCCGGCTTTTCGTAGAGGTCGGCTGGATTAGCCAACTGCTGCACGATGCCCTCGTTGAATACGGCAATGCGATCCGACATGGTCAGCGCCTCGCTCTGGTCGTGGGTGACGTACACCACGGTGATACCCAGCTGTTTCGAGAGTCGCTTGATCTCGTACTGCATCTGCTCGCGCAGCTGCTTGTCCAGCGCCCCTAGGGGCTCGTCCATCAGCACCAGTCGCGGTTCGAAAATCAGCGCGCGGGCCAGTGCTACCCGCTGCTTTTGGCCACCCGAGAGTTGCGCCGGCATCCTGCAGCCCAACTTACCCAGGGCCACCATGTCCAGGGCCTTGCGTACACGTTCCTGAGTCTCGGTGCGGGAGAGGTTGCGGACCTTCAACGGGAACGCCAGGTTCTCCTCGATGGTCATGTGCGGGAACAATGCATAGTTCTGGAACACCATGCCGATTCCGCGCTTTTGCGGCGCGATATCATTGACCGGTTTCTTATCGATGCAGATCTGTCCATGGGTGACTGTCTCGAAACCAGCCAACATCATCAAACAGGTGGTCTTTCCCGAACCGGACGGCCCCAGCATGGTGACGAATTCGCCGTGCTCGATCTCCAGGTTGAAGTTCTTCACGACGAGATGCTCGCCGTCGTAGCTTTTCTGCACATTGCGGAAGCTGACAAATGATTCTGCGCGCATGGTTACACCTACTTCTTGTTCGATTTCATGAGGGGGTGAGATGAGCAGCGACTGGCCGCTGGAGCACCAGGGTCAGGTGTCGGATCGTTTTCTGTAGCGCTTGGAATCGCGATGCGTCCGGCGCAGAAACTCGCTGACTCCCGCAAGCCTGAGAACCGGCAGGAGCACGATGGAGAGCAGTTTGGGATTGACGTGTCGTGCGTAAGTCGCACGCGAGGAAGGTGCAACGGCAAGAGGCATGCACTGGCTTGAGTACATGGCGACTCCGCGTTGAGGAACCTGATGGCTCCCGAAGACTGGACGAAGCTTCATGGTTATCCTCCTGCGATACATAGGTGCCGTCATACTTTTCGTTCTCTTGAAGCGAGGCAGAAAAAAGCGGATCTATGTAGCGGCCTGGGCTCTTGTTGTTTTCAGCGACTCTAAGTCCCGAGGCGAAAGGCCTTAAACCCTTAGTTGTTCATGTTCAAGCAAGCGCTGAGTCACCTATGCGCAAACGGGCCATGGCCCGCCAGAGCGACTCGCAAGTTCTTAATCCGGCGTGCAGGCTGCCCTCTCCCTAGGGGGAGAAGGGCAGTGTCCAGCGGAGAGTCTTCATCTTCGGGCTGGCTGAGGGTTCAACGCCCGGCCCTCGATCATGGGGGCAGCAAAACTTTCCTCAGCGCGCCAACCAGGCGTTGAAGCGCTCGTTCAGCTCATCGGCATGGTCACTCCACCACACGGAATCAACCTGCAGTGCCGTGGCGAAGTTCTCCGGGCTGGTGGGCAGATCAGCCTTGACCTTGGGATCGACCAGCGCCTGAGAAGACAGCCGGGTCGGTCCATACGCGATGTAGTTGGTCTGATCGGCCAGCACGGCGCTCTGGGTAGCAAACTTGAGGAAGTCAATTGCCTGATCCTTCTTCGGATTGCCAAGCGGGACGACCCAGGCGTCCATGTCGTACATCTGGCCATCCCAAATGATCTTGAAGGGCTGCTTCTCCTTCTGTTGGGCCACGGCGATCCGCCCGTTGTAGGCGGAGGCCATGCTGACCTCACCATCTGCCAGCAATTGGGGCGGCTGCGCTCCGGCCTCCCACCAGACGATGCTCTGCTTGATGCGGCCTAGCTTGGCGAACGCTCGCTCAACGCCCTCCTCCGTTTCCAGCACGGTATAAACCTCGTCACGAGGTACGCCGTCGGCCATCAACGCCCATTCCAGGTTGACCTGTGGTGACTTGCGCAGCGCACGCTTGCCAGGGAAGCGCTGAACATCGAAGAAATCATTGAGGGTGCTGGGCTGAGCACCGTTGAATGCCTTAGTGTTGTAGGCAACCACTGTCGACCATACGTAGTTGGCCACACCGCACTCGCTCAAGGCTCCAGGGATGAAGTCCTTCACCGCAGGCGTACCGTCCGGAGCGGGAGCCAGCATTGCCGGGTCGATGCGTTCCAGCAGGCCCGCGTTGCAGGCGCGCTGTACGTTGGGCAATTCGGCATCCACGACATCCCAGGTGATTTTCCGGCTGTCCACCTGGGTCTTGATCTGCGCGATCCCTCCGGAATAGTCCTCCGAGATGACCTTCATTCCGGTCGCCTTGGTGAAAGGCTTGTGTGCAGCCTCGATTTGCGCGGTGGCCAGGCTCCCTCCATAAGACACCACGGTCAGGCTCTGCTCGGCGAACGCGCCGCAAGATGCCAGCCCAGAAAGCAAAAACACCATTGCCCTTTGCATGCTCTGTACCTCTTGTTTGCGTTGTTGAAGTTTCAGTAACGAAGAACCCGGGCTCAGCACGATGCGCCAGCTAGAGAGGCGTGAGTCGCCACAGGACGGCCGGATGGCCAGCCTGGCAGTTGCTGCAGGTCGGAAGCGGTAGGAAACGATACTCAGAGGCAGGGTGCGGGCGGCAGGCACAGGCGATGACGCTGGCCGGATGCACCTGGATGAGATGAGAACGGCCTTGCATCAGGCCCTGCATTAGTCCCGCCAAGTGATTTTGCTCGCCCATTTTCCCTCTCATAACGCATTGGTCCGCGTGTGCTTGTCCGCAGTAGAAAGAGGCAGATAAGTTCAAGCGATGCGCCGGATAGGCTTCTTGTTTTTCTCGACATTACAACCCAAAGGAGGTGATTCAAGTATCGAGTTGCTTATGTACAGTTGACCTGCGACTGACGTGAAGAAGCCTGGAAAAGGTGCCGGATGGCCAGACGTTTGGCGGGAAACAGCAAAATGCAGACGAGCCGAAGCGCCCGGTCTACTGGGACGTTTCGGCCCGCTGTAAGAATCGCCTGCGGATATAACGCAGGTGTGGTCAGATCAGCACTTGATGCGCTTCATCTCAGGGTCGTAAAAGGCGCGCAGACTGGCTTCGACCTTGTAGCGCTTGCACGCGATCTCGATCTCGTACTCACCCTCCTTCACCCAGTCCGGCGTGGCGCCCTCCTCGTTACGAACATAGCCCATCGCGACGTTGCCGCCGATGGTGTGACCATACATGCCGGAGGTGGTGCGACCGACGATCACGCCATTCCGATAGATCGGTTCTTCGTGATAGCTGGTACCTTCCGGGTCCAGGAACTTGAACAGCACCATACGGCGTTTCACTCCCTGCTCCTTCTGCTGCTGAAGCGACTCCTTGCCGATGAAGCCGCCCGGCTTGTTGAAGTCGGAGGCGAAGGCCAGGCCGGCTTCCAGCGGGGTGTCCTCATCCATCACGTCGTGGCCGAAGTGGCGGTAGCCCTTCTCGATACGCAGCGAGTTGAGCGCATGGTAGCCGCAGAGCTTGAGATCGAAGGGCTTGCCAGCTTCGACGATACGGTCGAACACATCGGGGGCGAACTCAGTGGGGATGTAAATCTCCCAGCCCAGTTCGCCGACGTAGGTGATGCGCGAAGCACGCACCTTGGCATAACCCAGCTCGATCTCCCGCGAGGAGGCGAAGGGGAAGCCTTCGTTGGACAGGTCATCCGCGGTCATGCTCTGCAGGAGCGCACGGGCGTTGGGGCCCATGATGCTGATGACGGCCATCGAAGAGGTCACGTCGGTGATCGCCACATTGGCCTCGGCCGGCGTGTTGCGCTTGAGCCAGTTGAGGTCGCGGGTCTGGGTGGTCGGTCCGGTCACCACGAGGTAGGCGTCCGCCGCGAGACGGGTCACGGTAAGGTCGGCCTCGATACCGCCGCGTTCGTTGAGCCACTGGGTGTAGACGATCCGCCCCGGTGCCACGTCGATGTTGTTGCTGCAGATGCGGTTGAGCACCGGCATGGCGTCGCGCCCCTGCACCAGGATCTTGGCGAAGGAGCTCTGGTCGAACAGGCCGACATTCTCGCGCACCGCGCGGTGTTCTGCAGCGGACCAGGCGAACCAATTCTGCTTGCCCCAGCTGTACTGGTATTCCGGTTTCACGCCCTCGGGGGCGAAGAAGTTGGCGCGCTCCCAGCCAGACACTTCGCCATAGCAGGCATTGGCCTTGACAAGTCGATCATGCAGGATGCTCTTACGCGCGTTGCGCGCCGTCTCGAACTGGCGGAATGGCCAGTGCATGGCGTAGAGCAGGCCGAGACCTTCGGTGGTGCGGTCATAGAGGTACTTCGAGGTGCCCTGGAACGGCATGTTGCGGCGGATATCCACGTCCCACAGATCCATCGGCGCATGGCCCTTGGCGATCCACTCGGCGAGGACCTTGCCAGCGCCGCCAGCGGACTGGATGCCGATGGAGTTGAAGCCGGCGGCGACGAAGTAGTTGCGCAGCTCCGGCGCCTCGCCCAGGTGGTAGCGGTCGTCCGGGGTGAAGCTTTCCGGACCATTGAAGAACACCTGCAGGCCAGTACGCTCCAGCGCCGGCACACGGCGGATGGCGGCCTCCAGGTAGGGCTCCAGGTGGTCCAGATCCGGTGGCAGCTCGTCGAAGCTGAAGCTATCCGGGATGCCCTCATGGCCCCAGGGTTTGGCGTTGGGTTCGAAGGTGCCGATCAGCAGCTTGCCGGCATCGGTCTTGAAGTAATTGCAGTAATCCAGGTCGCGCAGAGTGGGCAACACCACACCCGACACTTCCGGCATCGGCTCGGTCACCACGTAGTAGTGCTCGGCGGCATGCAGCGGGATATTGACGCCCGCCTTCTTGCCGAAATTGCGCGCCCACATGCCGGCACAGTTGACCACGAACTCGGCGTCGATATCGCCATGCTCGGTGACCACGCCGACGGCCTTGCCGTCCTTGATCTTCATGTCGATAACCCTGGTGTTCTCGATGATACGGGCGCCGCCCATGCGTGCGCCCTTGGCCAGTGCCTGTGACACGTCCACCGGGTTGACGATGCCGTCCAGCGGCAGATAGACGCCGCCGACGATGTCTTCGATGTTCAGCAGCGGCCACAGCTCGCGGGCTTGCTCCGGGTTCACCACTTCACAGGGAAAACCGCAGAGCTTGGCCATGGAGGCGCCGCGCTTGAGCTCGGTGAAGCGCTCGGCATGGGTGGCGATACTCAGGGAACCGTTGCGGACGAAGCCGGTAGCCTGACCGGTCTCGGCTTCCAGGGATTCGTAGAGGCCCGCGCTGTACTTGGCGAGCATGCTCATGTTGTAGGTGGCGCGTAGGGTCGGCACCAGGCCTGCGGCGTGCCAGGTGGTGCCGCAGGTAAGCGTCTTGCGTTCCAGCAGCACCACATCCGTGATACCGAGTTTGGTCAGGTGATAGGCGACACTGCAGCCAATGACGCCACCACCGACGATGACCACGCGAGCCGAACTAGGGACGGGATTGTTCATGGTAAGACTCCAATGCGCGGCGAGGAGGCGCGCATCGGGCGCCGTCCCGTCGCGGTTTCGTTGTGTTAGAAGACGACTGTCTTGTTGCCGTAGACCAGTACCCGGTCTTCGAGATGATTGCGCAGGCCGCGTGCAAGCACGGTCTTCTCCACATCCTTGCCCAGGCGCACCAGGTCATCGACATTCTGTTGGTGGCTGACGCGCACCACGTCCTGGTCGATGATCGGGCCCTCGTCCAGATCCTCGGTGACGTAGTGGCAGGTCGCACCGATCAGCTTCACCCCGCGGCGGGATGCCTGGTGGTAGGGCTTGGCGCCGATGAAGGACGGCAGGAAGCTGTGGTGGATGTTGATGACTTTGTGGCGGTACTTCTCACACAGATTCTGCGGCAGGATCTGCATATAGCGGGCGAGCACGATGCAGTCGGCTTGATACTCGTCGATCAGCGCCTCGGTCTGTGCAAAGCCCGGTGCCTTGTCGTCCTTGTCGACCGGGACATAGTGGAACGGAATACCGTACCACTCGGTGAGTCCGCGAAGATCTTCATGGTTGGAGATGACGCAGGCGATATCGCAACTGATGTCCCCACTCCTCCAGCGATCGAGCAGATCCGTCATGCAATGCGAGCCCTTGCTGCACATCAGCACCACGCGCTTCTTCTGCGCACTGTCAACCAGGCGCCAGTTCATTTGCAGCTCCTCAGCCAAGGGGGCCAGCTTGCGCTTGAGGGCGTCATAGTCGAACGGGAGAGTATCGGCGCGGACCACGATACGGCTGAAGAAGCGACGGCTTTCCTCATCGGAATGGTGGGAGGCTTCTTCGATCCAGCCGCCATGGCTGGTGAATGCGCCGGAAATGCGGGTAACGATCCCGACTTTGTCCGGGCAGTCGAAAGCAAGGCAATAAGTGCGTTTCACGGTATCGCTCCAGATATCAGGACAGTTCGGCTTCGAGGGCCGGCATGGCCTCGAATAGGTCGTCGACAAGGCCGTAGTCGGCAATCCGGAAAATCGGCGCCTCCTCGTCCTTGTTGATCGCGACGATGATTTTCGAATCCTTCATACCGGCCAGGTGCTGGATGGCACCGGAAATGCCGACGGCGATATACAGCTCCGGCGCGACGATCTTGCCGGTCTGTCCCACCTGCATGTCGTTGGATACGAAGCCGGCATCGACAGCCGCGCGGGATGCGCCCACAGCAGCGCCGAGCTTGTCGGCAACTTTTTCCAGCAGGGCGAAGTTGTCCCCGCTGCCCATGCCGCGGCCGCCGGAAATAACGATTTTCGCGGTGGTGAGGTCGATACGCTCGGAGACCTTGAGTTCCGAATTCAACAGGGACGATAGCCCACTATCACGGACCTCGAGCAGTCGCTCGATGGGGGCTGCATCCGCACCCTGCCCTGCAGCCGCGAAGGCTGTCGTGCGGATACTGATCACTTTCACGGCGTCCCGGCTTTGCAGGGTGGCCAGGGCATTTCCGGCATAGATCGGGCGTACGAAGGTATCGTTCGAGACGATCTCGATCACATCTGAGAGCTGCGCCACATCGAGAAGCGCCGCGACGCGCGGCAGCAGGTTCTTGCCGGCCGCGGTGGACGGTGCGAATACGTGCTCGTAGCCTTCGGTGCGGACCAGCTCCACCACCAGTGGGGCAAGGTTCTCCGCCAGCTGCGCGCCGTGGGGGGGCGCATCGGCCAGCTTCACCAGGCCGACGCCCTCGATGCGCGCGACCTGCTCGGCCACGGCGCCGCACTCGTGGCCCGCCACCAGCACGTCCACACGGCCGCCCAGTTGGCTTGCCGCCCCCAGAGCATTCAACGTGGAAGGCTTCAGCGCGCGGTTGTCGTGTTCGGCAACAATCAGCACAGTCATCAGATCACCCCCGCTTCGCTTTTCAGTTTTGCCACCAGTTCCTGCACGCTGCTCACGCGCTTGCCGGCCTGCCGCTCCGGCGGTGCGGTGACCTTGAGCACCTTCAGGCGCGGCGCCACATCGACGCCCAGCGCCTCGACGGCAACCGTATCCAGCGGCTTCTTCTTGGCTTTCATGATGTTCGGCAACGAGGCGTAGCGCGGCTCGTTCAGGCGCAGGTCGGCGGTGATCACCGCCGGCAGCGACAGGCTCAGGGTCTCCAGACCGCCATCGACCTCACGGGTGACATGCACGCGCTGGCCGGCCACTTCGATCTTCGAGGCAAAGGCCCCCTGGGCGCTGCCCAACAGCGCAGCCAGCATCTGGCCGGTCTGGTTGTTGTCGCCGTCGATGGACTGCTTGCCCAGCAGCACCAGATCGGCGGCCTCCTGACGAGCAATCGCCTGCAGTACCTTGGCCACGGCCAGCGGTTCCAGGCCCTCCTCGGCCTTGACCAGCACGGCACGATCCGCGCCCATCGCCAGGGCCGTGCGCAGTTGTTCCTGGCAGGCATCGGAGCCGACGGAAACCGCTACCACCTCGCTGGCCTGACCCGCCTCCTTCAGCCGAACCGCGGCCTCGACCGCGATCTCGCAGAACGGATTGATCGCCATCTTCACGTTGCCGAGTTCAACGCCGGTGTTGTCGGACTTGACCCTCACCTTGACGTTGGCATCGGCGACGCGCTTTATCGCCACTACTACCTTCATCGTCACCTCCACACAGAAAAATGCCGCTGCACACCGCAGCTCGCGACTCACATGCTGATGTAGTTGGGTCCGCCGCCACCCTCCGGGGGTCGCCAGACAATGTTCTGATTGGGCTCTTTGATATCGCAGGTTTTACAATGCAGGCAGTTCTGCGCGTTGATCTGGAACACCGGGGCACCATCGGCCCCATCTAGTACCTCGTACACGCCTGCCGGGCAGTAGCGCTGAGCCGGCTCCGCGAAACGCGGAAGATTGATCAGCAGCGGGACCTCGGGATCACGCAACGTCAGATGGCAAGGCTGGTCTTCTGCATGGTTGGTGTTCGACAGAAAGACCGAGGAAGCCTTGTCGAAACTCAGCACACCGTCCGCCCGTGGGTAGTCGATGAGCGGAGCGTGCACCGCATCCACGAGGCCCTCGTGATCCGGCTTGGGGTCGGACAGCGTCCAGGGCAGGCGGCCTCCGCACAGGTTCAGATCGAACCAGGCATAGGCTGCGCCGATGAGATTGCCGAATCGATGCATGGCCGGGCCGAAATTGCGCTGCTCGTGCAGCTCCTCGTACAGCCAGGACGCCCGGAAACGTTGCGCATAGGACCTCAGGTCCTGGCCGGGAGAAGCGTCAGCACCCAGCGCCTCGAAGACGGTTTCGGCGGCCAGGAGTCCGGATTTCATCGCCGTGTGCGAGCCCTTGATCTTGGCGAAGTTGAGGGTGCCGGCGTCGCAACCGATCAGCAGGCCGCCCGGAAAGTGCATCTTCGGCAGGGATTGCAGGCCGCCCTTGGCGATGGCCCGCGCGCCATAGCTGATGCGCGTTCCACCCTGCAGGTAGTCCGCAAACAGGGGGTGGTGTTTGAGCTGCTGGAACTCGTCGAAGGGCGAGAGATGGGGATTGCGGTAGTTGAGATCGAGCACCTGACCGATCACCACCTGACGCCCCTCCAGGTGGTACATGAAGGCGCCACCCTGAGCCGCCTTAGCCGCCAGCGGCCAGCCTGTGGAATGCACCACCAGGCCAGGCCGGTGCTGCTGCTCCGGCACTTCCCAGATTTCCTTGATACCCAGACCGTAATGCTGGGCATCCGCCGCGGCATCCAGCTCGAAGCGTTGGATCAGCGCCTTGCCGAGATGACCACGGCAGCCCTCGGCAAACAGCGTCTGCCGGGCATGCAGCTCCATACCGGCGACGAAGCCTTCTTTTTCCGCACCGTTGCGGTCAACCCCCATGTCGGCAGTGACCACACCTTTGACCCTGCCCGCCTCGTCATAGAGAACGTCAGCAGCAGGGAATCCAGGGAAGATCTCGACACCCAGTGCTTCGGCCTGCTCCCCCAGCCAGCGGCAGAGATTGCCCAAGCTGATGATGAAGTTGCCCGCGTTATGCATGGTCCTGGGAACGAACAGACCAGGGACAGGTATGGCAGTGCTGGAAGAGCTTAGATAAAAGATTTCGTCAGCTGCCACTGGAGTGTTCAGCGGTGCGCCCATTGCTTCCCAGTCTGGGAACAACTCATTCAACGCACGTGGTTCGAAGATCGCACCTGACATGATATGAGCGCCGATTTCGGCGCCCTTCTCCAACACGCAGACACTCAAATCGCGCCCTTCTGCGAGTGCCAGTTGACGAAGCCTGATGGCTGCACTCAAGCCGGCCGGCCCGCCACCTATGACGAGGACGTCGAACTCCATGAACTCCCGCTGCATGCCAGCCTCCCAACTTTTGCGTTCAGCAATGGCAGCGATCCTAGAAAGCTTGGCGATAGCACACAAACGATGAATAACTATTAAATTAATAAGCCACGCTTATTCGTTTATGAAGCCTACCGCCCCATTGCGGTGCTGGCAGAGAAGGCATTTTCGGGAAGGCGCTAATAGTGATTGCCCGCAGCGGCGCAGCAAAATGCCTCTGGAGCGAGATAAAAAGACAGCCGTGCGCCGTACGCGTAACACGGCTGTTAAGAGGGTATTTTGAGCTGGTTAGCTCACAGCGAAGGTGTAGCTAGGCCCTCGATGGCACATGCTGCAACCAGTGTATTGCGCATCAGGCATGCAACAGTCATCGGTCCCACACCACCCGGGACCGGGGTGATGGCGCCGGCCACGGCACTCACAGCCGCGGTATCCGCATCGCCCACCAGGGCGGAGCTACCATCCTCGCGGAGAATCCGGTTGATCCCGACATCAATGACAACCGCGCCGGGCTTTACGCTGTCCGGGCCGACCATGTTCGGTCGCCCGATCGCCAGCACCAAGATATCGGCCTGACGGCATTCCTCCTCGAGGTTTCGTGTGCGGGAGTGCAATACGGTGACGGTGCAGTTTTGCTGCAACAGCAGGTTGGCCATGGGCTTACCTACGATATTCGAGCGTCCCACGACTACCGCCTTCATCCCACTCAAATCGCCAAGCTGGTCCTTGAGCATCAGCAGGCAGCCCAGCGGGGTACATGGAACCAAGCTAGACGCCCCCAACCCCAGCCGGCCGACATTGACTGGATGAAACCCGTCGACATCTTTCGCGGGATCGATGGCTGCGATCACGGCGGACTCGTTGATATGCGCGGGTAACGGAAGCTGCACGAGAATGCCGTGGACATGCCGGTCGCTGTTCAAGCGCTCGATCAGAGCCAGTAATTCCGCCTCGGGGGTGGATGCTGGCAACAGGTAGGGAAAGGACTCGATGCCCGACTCCATGGCCTTCTTCATCTTCGTGCGGACATACACCTGACTGGCGGGGTCGTCTCCTACCAGTACCACCGCCAAGCCAGGCGCCTTGCCGACTTGCTCGCGAAACGCCCGGGCATTGACAACGATTCTCTCCCGCAGACTTTCAGCGAAGGCCTTACCGTCGATCACTCTCGCCCTCGTTGCCTGTGGCGTTTCAGGACTCTGCATGACACTCATTCTTCACACCCCTACAGTTACTTAAGAAATCTGCGCTGGACTCAGGCCTTCAGCCGTGCTCCGGACGGATCGTATACACAACCCCTGGTCACCCTGGCACCCCGGGCTTCGCCGAGAATCATGATGCTGAGATTGACTCCCGTAACAGCGTGCTCTCGCTTGATGAATCCAAGCGCCAGGCTTTTCTCGACCCGATAACCGTAACCGCCGGATGTGGTGAGCCCGATCAGCTCACCGCCTTTGAATATCGGTTCGCTACCCAGCGCATCGGCGGGACCACTCTCCACCTCCAGCAGGACCAACCGATAGGTGCTGGGCTTGCCCTGTTCCGCCAATACCGCTGCCCGCCCCTCGAACTCGCCTTTCTCGCTCTTGATGAAGTAGCCCAGGTTAGAGGCCAGGGCGCTGTACTCGGTGCTCAATTCACGGCCCCAAATCTGATATCCCTTTTCCAGGCGCATCGCGTCCATGGCACGCAGGCCAAAATCCTTGATACCGAAGGCGGCGCCAGCCTCTGTCAGCGCCAAATAAAGCTCTAGCTGGCGCTCGATAGGATGGTGTAACTCCCAGCCCAGCTCGCCGACGAAATTCATCCGTAGCGCTCTCACGGGAATGCCCGCGACCTGAATCTCCTGCCCGCTGAACCAAGGGAAAGACTCGCTGCCAAGGTCGACGTCGGTGAGCTGGGCCAATACGTCTCGCGACCGAGGGCCTGCCAGGATCAACGCGCCATATGCACGGGTAGTGTTGAGCACCTGGAGTGCCGGATAGCGCTTGGCCCGATGACGCAGCCAGTCCTCGATCATCAGCTCGGCAGCGGCCGGGCACATCAGGTAGAAGCTGCCGTCCTGCAGTTCGGTGACGGAGAATTCCCAGGCCACGCTGCCCGATTCGGTCAGGACATGGGCCAGGGCCACTTCTCCAGCCTTGGCCGGTAAGCGATTGGGGCTTATGCGATCGAGAAAGGCCCGCGCGTCCGTCCCCGATAGTTCGAATTTGCTGAAGGCACTCAGATCCAGAATTCCGACATCCTCGGCAACGGCCTTGCACTCGGCACGAACCGCGTCATCCCAATGACCGCGACTGAAGCTGTGTTGCTCAGCCGGCTCGTCCCCAGGCAGGGCGAACCAGCTCGCCCGCTCCCAACCATAGAAGGCGCCGAAAACGGCCCCCTTAGCTTGCAGCAGGGAATGCACCGGACTGCTTTTCTGTCCACGCCTGGCGGGCCGCATCGCATATTCATTAGGGAAGCCGAGCTGATACTCGTTGGCGTACACCTCCAGTGCCTTGTCCACGGTGAAGGACAGGTCTGCGTCGTCACCGAAGCGACGAGAGTCCAGCTCCCAGAGCTCGACCTCCGGGTGCCCTTGCATGATCCATTGCGCCAGATAGCGACCAGCACCACCACCTTGGGTAATACCGAAGCTGAAGCCGACACAGGCGAAGTAGTTGTCGTAGCCATGCACGGGGCCGAGTAGCGGTAGGCCGTCCGGCGTGTAGACGATGGGGCCGTTCACCACCGTCTTGATGCCGCCCTCGCCGATCAGTGCGATCTGCTCGATGGCCTGGCCGATGATGTCTTCCAGCCGGCCCAACTCTGGCTGCAGCAGCTCCTGACCAAAATCTCTGGGCACCCCGTCCACCGCCCAGGCCACGGGGTTGCGTTCATAAGGCCCGAGGATGAGTCCTTTGCCCTCCTGGCGCAGGTAGTAGGAGATGTCAGGATCACGCAGCAGCGGCAATAACCCCTGACGCTGTTCCAGTTCCGGGATGTTGTCGGTAACCAGGTATTGATGTTCCAGGGAACAGATAGGGAACTGGTGGCCGATCATGGCTGCCACCTCATTGGCGCGGAAGCCGGCGGCGTTGACGATGATGTCTGCCAAGATGACGCCCTGCTCGGTCGTCACCTGCCACCGGCCATCAGACAATTGTTCGATGGCCGAGACCGGGTTGTGCCGCACGATGGTTGCGCCGTAGCCCCTGGCCAAACGTGCCATGGCGTTGGTTACGCTGGTGGGGTCGATATGGCCGTCGTAGGGGTCCCAGAGCCCACCAAGCAGGCCGCTGGTATCGAGGTAAGGATGCAGTTCTTGCAAGCGCTCGTTGTCGACCACCTCAACCCCGGTCATACCTGCCAGCCGCGCCAGCCCAGCCACCCGCTTGAACTCGTCCAGCCGTTCCTTGCTGTGCGCCAGACGCACCGAACCGGTCTGATGATGGCCAACGGACTCGCCTGTTTGCTCTGCCAGTTGCTGGTACAACTCGATGCTGTGCTTTTGCAACTTCATGATGTTCAGGCTGGTGCTGAAGGATGGCAGGTTACCGGCGGCATGCCAGGTAGAGCCTGAAGTCAGCTCCAGTTTTTCCACCAACATCACATCGGTCCAACCGGCCTTGGCCAGGTGGTAAAGCGTACTGACTCCGGTAATGCCTCCACCAATGATGAGCACCTTGGCTTCCGACTTCATGGTCCATCCCCCTACGAAGCAGCTATCAGCGAACGCCCGTTGATGCGGGCAGTGAAGCCGCTTGAACCATTCCGAGTGGCCTCCTCCAGGAGGTATTGAGGATGGAGCGGCGGCTGTTCAGCGACTACCTGGGATGATCCTAAATAGCTTGTATGCTTCGTACAAACGATGTAAAAGCCAAAAATTAATAAGTCGTGCTTATGCGTGGATTCCATGGCCCTGACCAATCTGCAGCTCAACTGGCTGCGCACTTTCGAAGTCGTAGGACGCCATTTGAGCTTTTCCAGCGCAGCGGTCGAACTCAACATGAGCCAGTCCGCCGTCAGTCAGCAGATCAAGTTGCTGGAGCACAAGCTGGGTAAGAGCCTGTTCCAGCGTCAAACCCGTTCGATCCAGCTGACCGTCGCCGGACGCGCCTACCTGGGCGTGGTGCAGGAGGGGCTGAAACACATGGAACAGGGGATGAACAGCATCTTCAGCTCCGTGGCCCAAGGCGTGCTCGAACTGAGCGTGAACAATACTTTTGCCCAACTCTGGCTGGCACCACGAATGGAGCGCTTCGCGACGCTCTATCCGCAGGTATCGATCCGTATGTATGGCGTGAACTGGGAGGCCGACGCGCCCCCCAGCAGCGCCGAACTAGAGATTCGTTACGGGAGTGGCAATTGGATGGGGATGGACTCGCTAAAGCTGCTTTCTCAGGAGTTGCGCCCCTACTGCTCGCTGAACATGGCCAACCGTCTCCGTGATGCCGGCGGGCTGCTCAGCCTGCCACTGATCGATGTACTGGGCACACCCAATGGCTGGAGCGACTGGCTGGCACAGCACCCGCAGGGAGAACCGGAACAACTCCAACGCTTCTACGTGGACAGCTACTCCATCGCCGCGAACATGGCTGTGGAGAACGTCGGCGTCTGTCTCTTGAACGACGAACTGGTGCAGGGCTCCCGCCTGCGCGAGTTCCTGGTGTGCCCCCTGGACCAGCGTATCGATTGCCAGGCCAGCTACTATCTGGTGAGAAAGCACGACAAACCTCTCTCCGGGGCCGCCCAAGCCTTCAACGACTGGCTCGCCAGTGAACTGAAATAATCTCGCAGCACCAAGGGTTCATATCGATGGCAACCTCCAAAATGCACTTCACAGGCCAGGTCAGCGATTTTGACCTTCGTCTTCTGAGGGTCTTCAAAACGGTAGTGGAATCCGGTGGATTTACGGCCGCGGAAGTCGAGCTGAATGTCAGTCGATCGGCGATCAGTTCGAGCATGTCAGACCTCGAACAGCGGCTCGGCTTCAAGCTGTGCCATAGGGGGCGTACGGGGTTCTCGCTGACCGACGCAGGTCGGCAGATCTATGACAACACCCTGCAGTTGCTCGGTTCGCTGGATACCTTCCGTAGCCAGGTCAATGCCATTCATTCCTCGCTCAAGGGGGAGCTGAGCATTGGCATCACCGACAACCTGATCACCATGCGCCGCATGCGCATTGTGAACTCCTTGCAGAGTCTCAAACGCCATGCACCGGACGTCACCATCAACATCCGCATGCTGCCACCCAACGAAATCGAGAAAGGCGTGCTCAACGGACAGTTCCACATCGGCATGGTCCCCCGGCTGCGCCCTTCTCCCGGTCTGGACTACTTCCCGATGTACGATGAGGAATCGGGGCTGTACTGCGGCGAGCATCATCCCCTATTCAGTATCCCCGATGAGGACCTCACCCCCGACATCATCCTCGAGCACGATGCCGTAGCCCCAGCCTATGCGCAGCCGGAAAACATCCAGCAGATATACCAGCGCCACAAGATTGCAGCCACCGTGAGTGACCGCGAAGGCGTCGCCTTCCTGCTTATGACCGGCTGCTTCATCGGCTTCCTGCCAACCCACTACGCCGAGAGCTGGGTGCGTGAAAATACCTTCCGCCGCCTGCGCCCCGAGGATTTCGGCTACACGACGCAGTACACCGCCATCACCCGCAGCGGCAATCGCAGCAATCTCGTGCTGAACAGCTATCTGGAAGCTCTGCGCGGTACCGTGTAAGCCCTCCGGCCGACTCTTCGGCCAGCCCAGGAGCAGCAATTTGCTGCTCCCCCCTCCTCCGCCTCAACCAGGTCAACCGCCTCTCCCGAGCCTTCAGCTGTGTTGCCATGCGCAACCGGGAGATCAACTCAACATGAAGAGAATTGGGTTTAACCAGCGCATGGCCGATGTGAGGCTAAGCCCATGGCAACTGCCTGCTTGCCAGGGTGCGCTTGGGTTACTCGTTCGACTCTTCGGCTTCCACGACTACGAGCTGTAGTTCGAACAGATACCCAGCATCGCCGACTGCGACTCCGCCAAGGCTCAGGTACCTGAGTCTGAAACGGAACTGGATTGCCTGCCCAGGCGGTCGGCGATAACTGCCTTGGTAAAAGACCCGCGATCTCAAGAACAACAGGAGTCTCAAATGAGCGTCATTCAGCATCTGATCAATGGCGAGTATGTCGCCGACGCCAGCCGCACCACAGACGTGTTCAACCCGTCCACTGGTGAAGCTATCCACAAGTTGGGACTGGCCAGCCGTGCCACAGTGCAACAGGCCATCGACGCCGCCAAGTCTGCTTTCCCGGCCTGGCGCAACACTCCGCCGGCCAAGCGTGCTCAGGTGCTGTTCCGCTTCAAGCAACTGCTGGAAGCCAACGAGCTGCGTATCGCCAAACTGATCAGCGAAGAGCATGGCAAGACCCTCGAAGACGCTGCCGGCGAAATCAAACGCGGCATCGAGAACGTCGAGTTCGCCTGCGCCGCCCCGGAAATCCTCAAGGGTGAATACAGCCGCAACGTCGGCCCGAACATTGACGCCTGGAGTGATCTTCAACCTGTCGGTGTGGTTGCCGGTATCACCCCGTTCAACTTCCCGGCCATGGTACCGCTGTGGATGTACCCGCTGGCCATCGCCTGCGGCAACACCTTCATCCTCAAGCCCTCCGAGCGTGATCCGAGCTCCACACTGCTGATCGCCGAGCTGCTGCATGAAGCTGGTCTGCCCAAGGGTGTGCTGAATGTGGTGCACGGTGACAAGGAAGCGGTCGACGCGCTGATCGAAGCGCCTGAGGTCAAGGCCCTGAGCTTCGTCGGCTCGACCCCGATTGCCGAGTACATCTACAGCGAAGGCACCAAGCGCGGCAAGCGCGTGCAGGCTCTCGGTGGCGCCAAGAATCACGCCGTGCTGATGCCCGACGCCGACCTAGACAACGCCGTCAACGCGCTGATGGGCGCCGCCTACGGCTCCTGCGGCGAGCGCTGCATGGCCATCTCGGTGGCCGTGTGCGTGGGCGAGCAGATCGCCGACGCGCTGGTCGATAAGCTGGTGCCGCAGATCAAGGCGCTGAAGATTGGCGCCGGCACCAACTGCGGTCTGGACATGGGCCCGCTGGTCACCGCCGCGGCGCGCGACAAGGTGGTCGGCTATATCGACGACGGCGTCAAGGCCGGTGCCGAGCTAGTGGTGGATGGCCGCGGCTACCGTGTCGCCGGCAATGAAGATGGCTACTTCGTCGGCGGTACCCTGTTCGACCGCGTGACCTCGGAGATGCGCATCTACCAGGAAGAGATCTTCGGCCCGGTGCTGTGCATCGTCCGCGTCGGCAGCCTGGAAGAGGCCATGCAGCTGATCAACGACCACGAGTACGGCAACGGTACCTGCATCTTCACCCGCGACGGCGAAGCGGCGCGGCTGTTCTGCGATGAGATCGAAGTGGGCATGGTCGGCGTCAACGTGCCGCTGCCGGTGCCGGTCAGCTATCACAGCTTCGGCGGCTGGAAGCGCTCGCTGTTCGGCGACCTGCACGCCTATGGCCCGGATGGCGTGCGCTTCTACACCCGCAAGAAGGCCATCACCCAGCGCTGGCCCAAGCGCGCCTCGCACGAAGCGGCGCAGTTCGCCTTCCCCAGCAACGGCTAAGGCGATGAAAGAGGCATGGTCGGAAACGGCCATGCCTCTCGCTGCATCTCGGTCTCCCATTCCCAGCACGGGAAGGACGCAACGGCGCTCATGCATCGGACGGAAGCGAACAGGGCTTCCTGCACATAACCGGCCGATATTCGCTCGCCACGGACTACACGAAGTACCAAGAACAATTACAGAGCCTTATCGATGTCCAAAGTCATCCTCGCCTCGCAACTGCCGAATCAGGGTAAAACCTCGCTTGCCCCCGGACTCAAACAACGCCATGTCACCATGCTTTCGATTGCCGGCGTGATCGGTGCGGGCCTCTTCATCGGCTCGGGGCACGCCATCGCGGCTGCCGGCCCCGCCGTCCTGTTGGCCTATCTGATCGCTGGCACCCTGGTTGTGCTGGTGATGCGCATGCTTGGGGAAATGGCGGTTGCCTCCCCCGACACGGGTTCATTTTCCACTTACGCGGACCGTGCCATCGGCCGTTGGGCCGGTTTCACCATCGGCTGGTTGTACTGGTGGTTCTGGGTGCTGGTCATTCCGTTAGAAGCCATTGCTGCAGCGGCTATCCTCAACGCCTGGTTCCCTGCAATCGATACCTGGCTCTTCGCCCTGGCGGTGACCTTCGTACTCACGTTCACCAACCTCTTCAGTGTGGCCCGCTATGGCGAGTTCGAATTCTGGTTTGCTCTGCTGAAAGTCATCGCAATCATTGCGTTCATCGTTCTGGGCGCAGTAGCGATTGCGGGCGGCCTGCCTGATCGCGAAGTCAGCGGCATCAGTTCTCTGATCGCCAACCATGGCGGCTTCGCACCCAACGGATACGCTGCGGTACTTGGCGCGCTGCTCACCACCATGTTTAGCTTTATCGGCGCCGAAGTGGTCACTATCGCGGCCTCGGAATCTAAGGATCCGGCCCGACAAATCACTCGCGCAACCAATTCGGTAGTTTGGCGTATCAGCCTTTTCTACCTGGCGTCTATCTTCGTAGTGGTCTCAATCGTGCCGTGGAGCGATCCCCGTTTGGCGGAAGTCGGCTCCTTCCAGCGTGCACTTGAGCTTATGGATATTCCCTATGCCAAGATGATCGTCGATCTGGTAGTGCTGATCGCCGTGGCCAGTTGCCTGAACTCCGCCATCTATACCTCTTCTCGGATGGTGTTCTCTCTGGCGGATCGCGGTGACGCGCCAGCCCAACTCAAGCGCACCAGTAGCAGCCAGGTGCCCCGCGCTGCGGTATTGGCCAGCACCGCAGTCGGGTTCCTCACCACCATCGTCAATTATTTCGCACCGGAGAACGTGTTTGCCTTCCTGCTGGCCTCGTCCGGTGCAGTGGCCCTGCTGGTGTACTTAGTGATCGCTATCGCTCAACTGCGCATGCGTAAACAATTACTGGCGAGCGGCAAGCCTCTGCAGTTCCGTATGTGGCTGTATCCGTGGCTGACCTGGGCAGTAATCCTGTTTATTGGGGGCGCCTTCACCAGCATGTTGTTCCTTCCGGCCCATCGCCATGAGGTGCTCGCCACTGCGCTGCTTACGGTGCTCATCGTTTGCCTGGGTTTGCTAAATGCGCGGCGTAAACCCCGTGAAGAACAAGGCTACGAGGGAAGAGCAGCCTCCTCCGTCTGACATTTGCAATTCGAGCAATTGCGCCCCAGTCGGTAAAGCCGGCTGGGGCGCATCGCAACTCAATCCATGAAGGCTTCTCTTCACGACTAAATCCCTGCCATAAAAATCACAAGAAACAGGTGCAAGCATGACGATCAAGCAAAAGCTGAGGTGGGCATTTGCCCTTGTCGCGGGCCTGCCGGTGCTGGCGGTTGCCACCCTGGTGATCCTCAACCTCCGAAACGAAGCGACGGCCAGTTTCCTTGAAAGCAGCACACGGGAGATCCGTCAGGTCGACAATGCCGTGCAACTGTTCTTTGAAAGCGTCAACCAGAGCGTGGAATACCTCGCCAATCATCCACTGCTCCGGAGCATCGACGGCAGTCTGAAGAAGTACACCGGCCAGGCAGCGTTGCAAGATCCTCCTGGCGAACAGGATCGGCAGATCCATGACCTGCTCAGTGGTTTCGCCGCCAGCCACCCCGACTATGCCTACATCTATGTGGGTACTTCCGCAGGTGCCACGGTCCCCTGGCCCGCCGATCCGGGACTGGAAAAATACGATCCACGCACTCGCCCCTGGTACCAGACAGCAATGGCGAACCCCGGAAAAGTGATCCGGACAGATGCCTATTACTGGGCACAGGATGATGTGGCCCTCATTGGAACCGTACGCAGTTTTACAAACAAGCTAGGTCCCCAGGGTGGGGTGATCGATATCGACGTTTCGCTCAAGCGCTTAACCGACATGGTCAGCCTGATGCGTCTGGGCAATACCGGCTACGTCATGCTCCTGGAGTCGAACGGCACCCTACTTGTTGATCCAGGCCAGCCTGAAAACAACTTCAAGAAGCTATCCGAGCTGGGAAACGAGTACCAATCACTGGCAGCGGCAAAAGCGGGCTTGACCAACCTCGAACTCAGGGGCATTCGCTACATGGCCAACATCTGGCACTCGGAAACGCTGGGATGGACCTTTATCGGGCTGGTTCCACATGACGAGGTCATGGCCAATGCGACGCGACTTACCTGGCTGGTGGCGGCAATCGCCGCGGTGATGGCCTTGGCCTTTGCTGTGATCGGTGGAGGATTTGCACGCGTGGTAGTCCGCCAAATCCGGGATGTAAGCAATGGTTTGGAAGACATCGCCCAGGGCGACGGCGATCTCACCAACAACCTCGATGTACGAGGACGAGATGAAACTGCGGAGCTCGCCAACTGGTTCAACCAGTTCCTTGGCGTCATTCGCGGTCTGGTTCAGCAGATCAGTCATGCGTCACGGCAAATCCTTGAAAACTCCACTCAATCTGAGCAGGTGTCATCCAAGATGGCCGACGCCGCAAACCGCCAGCGCGACGCAGTCGACATGGTTTCGACGGCCTTCCATGAGATGACGGCCACGACAAACGAAGTTGCACGATCCTGCAGCCAAGCTGCAGACTCCGCTGAGAATGGCCAGCGCCAAGTCACTGTTGGGCAACAACAAATTGATGCGGCCGTGCAGAGTGCCAACCAGCTCAGCGCTGAGATCGACCAGGCAGCCGCATCAATGCAGCAATTGGAGCAGGACAGCTGCGGGATTCAATCCATTCTTGGAACCATCCGATCCATTGCCGACCAGACCAACCTGTTAGCGCTGAATGCTGCTATCGAGGCCGCCCGCGCCGGAGAACAGGGCCGCGGCTTCGCCGTGGTCGCCGATGAGGTGAGGGCCTTAGCTAAACGAACTGCGGACTCCACGGAGGAGATCGATTTGTTGCTGGGTAATCTGGCATTGCGCACCAGCCAGGTCGGCAAGCGAATGCATGCGAGTCGGGAAGTCTCTCAAGAATCGCTGGTCAGGATCAGCGAGGCGAGTTCAAGTTTCGAAGTCATTCGAAATGCAGTGGAGGTCGTGCGGGATATGAACGCACAAATCGCGACTGCAGCCGAGGAGCAGCACCAAGTCGCAGAAGATATCAGTCGCAATATCAGCCAGATTCACAGCGATGCGCAGTTGGTCGCAGAACTGGCAGACGCCGCAAGGAATGGTTCACAGTCACTCGCGCACCTTTCGAGTGAGCTGAGTGGATGGGTGAATCGCTTTCGAGCGTGAGTATGTCGTAGATTAACGACTATTGTGGTCGCTGGATTTCAAGCCCCTTCAGTAGCGGAAGGGGCACATTTAGCTCACGGATGGCCCGCGCTGCCGTCCAATCGCCCATGACCCGCCACCGCCTCGCACCGTTGCGGCAAGCTGCTGCCCCAGCCGCTGCTCAACCATCGGCTTCCACGATATCAGGCTGCCCCCCAGGCTATCATCGAGCATCACGTAGCGCTCACTGGTGAGCACCCCGTCAGCTTACCGCTGGCAGGCCCGGATCGATCCCCGTCATCAATATTGACTGCTCCCAAAGCCGCCGTGCCAAGGTCGGATCTTGCGCATCGTTGGACCGGAGCGCCTCCCCGGAAACACCTCTCACTCCACGAAACCCGATCGGGCCGTAGTAGGCACCAGGCTTCACCACGCCGGTCGCGGCTTGCAGAGCGGGCCACGCGCCTTTATCCGCGCTGTTAAGCAAGACGTTGACGATGGGATTGAGAACCTGCAGAGCGCCCATGTAGCGCCCCAGGTTGGTCGAGGCCATACCTGGATGACAGCCCAGCGACGTGACCTGCGAGCCGGCGGCGCGCAAGCGCCTGTCCAGTTCGAAGAAAAATAGTGCATTGGCCAATTTACTGGCGGCGTAGCGCTGCATTCGGTTGTAGCTTTTGTCGGCGTTGAGGTCGTCCCAATCGATCTGCGCATTGTTGTGCGCAATGCTGGAAGTAGTGACGACGCGGGCACCCGGTGTCGCGCTCAGCTTGGGCAGTAACAAGGCCGTCAGCGCGAAGCAGCCCAGGTGGTTGACGCCGAACTGCAGCTCAAAGCCCTGCTTGGTGCGCATGAGCGGCGGCGTCATCACCCCTGCGTTGTTGATGAGCGCGTCCAGGTTCGGTTCGCGGGCCACGCGCTCGGCCGCGGTCTGGATGCTGGTTAGGTCCGCGAAGTCGGTCGGAACAACGACTAGGTCCGAGTGCCGCGCGATCTGCTTGATCCGCGCGATTGCCTCCCGTGCTTTGATCTTATCGCGGCAGGCCAGCAGCACACGGGCACCACGCTGCGCCAGCACCCGCGCGATCTCAAAGCCGATGCCGGTATTGGCGCCGGTGACGATGAAGCACTTTCCGGACTGGTCCGGCACATCGGCTTCCGTAAAGCCTGCGGATTTCAACATGGGGGTTCCTTTCAGTGGCAAGAGCGGATGGGCCGGCCTACTCCACTTGTCACAGGCACGACACATTGCTCAGTCTGATGACAGAATTTAAAATGAGGCAGCCTCCGCATAATAAACGGAGGGACCCTCCTAATACAACGGGATCGAATTCGCGTGCCTGAAAAAGCCATGAAACGTAAGCCCCGTGCGGACGGTGAGCGCAATCGACAGCGTTTGCTGGATGTCGCTCGGGGGGCGTTCGCAGAACGGGGGACGTCCGTCAGCCTGGAAGAGATCGCGCGCACGGCGGGCCTGGGCATTGGGACCCTTTATCGGCACTTCCCCACGCGCGAAGTGTTGATCGACGAGATTTATCGCGAACAGGGCGAGCAGTTGGCGGCCGCCGCCGTGGCACTGAGTCAGTGCCACACACCCACCGAGGCCGTGCGCGAATGGATGCTACTTTTCACCCACTCGTTAGAGAACAAACAGATCATGGCTGGCGTGCTTGCCTGCATGTCCAAGGACGGCGGCGAGGAATACTGCGCGCTGTCCGGGGAAACACTGGTTACCGCACTGGAAGGCCTGCTGGAAACCGCAATCACAGCAGGAGAGATCTCGCCAGAAGTAAAGGCCTTGGATTTGTTGTGCGCCATTACCGGCATCGCAAGCTTCAGTCCGGAAACCGATTGGGGGGTCAGCGCTAAACGGCTCCTGGATGTACTCATGACAGGGTTAGCCAGAACATCTGCGAACAAACGCTAGTTTCCGAGATAGTTTGATGCAGCCGCTCAGAGTCCCCATATCTGACGCGTCGGCGTCCATGGCCACCGTGGCATAGCGGTGACCTTTGTGGAGGGCGAACTCACCCATCACCAGACGGCGAAGGCCTCTACAGTCTCCAAACTACGTTTGTCGAGTGCCATCAGGGTGTGCCAGAAACCAGCCAGTTGGCTGACATAACTGATGAGCAGTATCCGCAGCTCGCCCTAGCTTCGCAGCAAGCATTACCATAGAGCTGAACAATGAATGATCGCTATCCTTCCTCAACCGCAGAAAGCAGCGATGAGCTTCATGCGCTAGCCTTGGAAACCGCAATGTCGAGTGACAAATCCCAAACGACATCTATCCGTATTGCTCAGCGGGTCAAGCGCCTACCGAAAGGACAGCCCTTCTCTATCAGGCGCTTTGCGGAAATTGGAACACGCAACGCGGTTTACAAGGCAATAGCACTGCTGATCGACAGAGGCGAACTAGAGAGGCTACATCGAGGCATCTACATGCGCCCCAAACCCAGTCGGTATGTGACGCGGTACCGTCCTAGTGCTTGGGAGGTAGTGAGCTTGATTGCCAGGCAGAACCGTCAAACCCTCCAAATTCATGGCGCCAATGCTGTACGAATGTTTGGTCTCAGCACCCAGATGCCATTGGTCCCGATTTACTACACCAGCGGGCCAAGTCGATCATTCTATTTCGGGAAAGGTGAGGTCCGCCTGATACATGCCCCGCCATTGGTTATGCAGCATGCCGGAACCGAAGTTGGGACAGCAATCAGTGCCCTCTTTTATCTAGGCAAAAAGGGTGCAACCGCAGGATGCATTACAGCCATCCAGAACGCGCTCAAACCTGCAGACCAAATCACCCTGATGACCTGCAAAATGCCTCGGTGGATGCGCAGAGCGTTAGAGCTTAGCTTAGCCACCAAGACTAGCCCCCCAAGGAGTACCGTGCTGCGGACATAACCTTCCACCCGAGTACTCTGGCAGTAGACCTCACAAGTAATGTCCGAAAGGCCCCGTCGGGTTCAGGGATTGCGCTCCATTTCAAATCGTGTCGCGTGGCTGATCGGCCGGGGGTTGAATTATAAATGATCCGCATTCTCAAGTCGTTTGAGCTCCGCTTCAATCCGCAGAACGAGGTCACGTCGCTCGACTCCGCTCTCTTTGATTAGATAGGCGGCAGCCAGGATGGTAGCCGGGTGGACATCGAGCAAGCTGGCGAGTTGCTCAACCTTCTCGATGGTCGGCACCTTAATGCCGCGCTCCAGGCTGCTCAGATAAGTTCGGCTACTGACGTTGGAAAAGTCTTCCTGGGTAAGGCCCTGCTGCTTGCGTAACCTTTTAAGCGCCAGCCCGAATGCTGTGCTCAGCTCCATTTTTGCCGATCCTGAAAAAGGATCGATGAAGCCTTTTCGAACACTATAGGGCTACAATCTATAGGGTTCATTTTTAGGTGCAGGGCTATGTTCACGACTTACCGGAGTGCGGAGATCCACTTGGATACCGCGGAGGGCGCCACCACCCAGCTGTGGAGCTATGTTGAGCAGGAGATCAGCTGGCCTTGGTTCTATCTGCAAATCGTTCGACGCCACGGCCGCCAGGACTATCGAAGCATGCTGATGCTCAATCACGCCCATGATCTAAAGAAGATCATTGAGGATCAATCGAATCTGGCCTGGGTGGAGGAAGCGCAGTTGGTCACACCGGCACACGTCAATGGCCACTCAACGTGGCTGATGGAACCACTGAAAGAAATTTGCATCGTTCGAGATGGGCCCACCGGAGATCCGGGCTATCTCTATAAAGTCGCCAATGGCGCCAGCTACTCAATGCATCACCGGAGAAACCTGGAGGTACTGATCGTCACCGATGTTATTTTTTCGGCCGAAATGCATCTGCGGCAGAGTGACATCAATGCTTAGAGCTGGATCTCATAACGGCAGAAGGGGCGATTCAATTGAGTAATATGGCAGATGGACATCGGGTGTCAGTTTCTGAGTTAGGAATTTTTCTGAGGGCCTGCTTCAAATTACCGATCTGATATCGGACGCCACCAATTTTGGATAGAGTTTCGTGTGCTCTGCTAATTTAGTACGTTGGCTGTGCCAACAGAGGGTTCGATAGATGACCGTAACGCAGGTAGTGATTGAAGACTGGAACGGCGATGGTGCCATTCGGGTTCCCAATGAAGCTCTCCAAATAATGGGAGTTGACGTCGGGGACATCCTCTACCTCATTGAAGAGTATGTCGGAACTACACGCTGTATTGTCCTGAGCAAGACTCCCCGCGTTCCAGACCGAATTGACGAATTGGTTGAGTACATGGACTCCGCGACAAAGCGAAAAGTAGACTCTCCGACTTAGCCTTGCGCGCCTGGCTCATGCAGGCTTTTAGGCGTGCCGAGATAACAGAAATCCGGCTCGTCAAGCCGAGTGACTTATTCCTTCAAGGCATTGCAGGGCTGCCGCAAGGTGTCATTCGTATGCGCCACCTCCAGGACGACCTTTGAGGCCATGAGCTTTATGGGTGATCACATAATGCTTCGCATGTTGCTCCTTATGCGACTTTCATGCATCAGAGATGCAAGCGCGTATTGCCGGGATTAACTCAGGCCTAACCTATTGCTGATCGAGTATTTTCTAAAGTGAAAGAGTACTGTTGGTGTCGGCCAAATTATTGGTGCACTTGTCTTAATTTCCTAGCTTTATTTTTTCAGTTGTGGTGGAAAGAGGAAGATTCTTTGTGGTGGCGCTATCAGTATGTCTGTAGATCTGATACTGGTGCCTTTTCGGCGTCTGGTCTTGCCATCCTTGTCGATAGCCTGAAGATCACCATTAGCGACTGCAACGTCTAGGGCCTGCTTCACCCTAAGTTCGTCGGCCATGGTGTAGTTGGTTAACCCACTCATCAGATTCAAAAAGGGTTGTCGTTCGACTTCAAAAACCTGCCTGGGTAGCAGTTCGGATAATTCGCCGCGAATTCGCTCGTCGGACACGCTGTCGAATTGATGCTCCTCCCCGCACAGCAAATCAGGCTGCCCGGTCACCCCAACATCCTTGTTGGCGTCGTAACCAAAGAAATAGGTTGGTGAGAGCATGTGCGAGAAGTTGTTACCGTACTTCCAATGGATGGATTTCATCACTGCATTGGCTCTGTAGTTATTCGCCATGTGGATGAACCAATAGGCCATGGGATTACTGCCGAGCGGGCGGATGAAAAAGACTGTCATATACTTCGCGCCACTCTCCTGCTTGATTCCATCCGACAGGTAGCGCTGGATCAGGTATTGCCAGTTACGCGGATTGTGCGCTTTTAAATAACCGATCATGTCCCAAGGTATGTGCTGCTCTAGGCCGATGTTAGCCACAGCCTTGCGGTTAGCCTCGCGATCCGCCAAATAGGCTACTAAAAAATCCACATTGAACGTCAGTAGCACTTCAGCGTTACTGAAATTCTCGAAAATCCACTTGATCCTAGGAAACGGCACATCACCATAGCCGTACTGATCGAGAAGAAACAGGACTCGCTCGCCCATGCCAAAGGTTCGGAGCTTGTTGGCAATGACTGGCAAGGCTTGGGTGAACTCAGCGGTGTGGAGGTGGACATCGCGTCCAATGCGCTCGGCGTGACCACGGGTTGCGAGTACGGCGTGTAAACAGTCGATGTTCTCTCGCTTCACATCAACGAAATAGTGCTGCGAATGGATTGGGCGTTGCTTGTTCCGCCCAATATTGTTACGAACCTCGGAAGCCTGGATAGCCTCAAGCGCGATCACAGGCGAGCCGAAGTGCTGCCCACCGGTGCCATCGTGATAGATACCACCGCCGCTGAAACCATCGACAATGGACAACCCCAGCTTGGGCATTAGCTGGTTGCGCATCAGCACATCGATGTAGGTTTGAATGTACTCATCAATGATCTGATGCTTGATTTTACTGTGGGGATCGATAGTGGGAAAGCTTTGGGTTACCCAGTCCCAACGGTACTTCTCGTCATCCTTGGCCATAAACTATCCTTCTTATTTCTGGTTTCAGGCGAGATTTAGCAGCGGAATCTCATCCCAAGTCTGGCCATTCAGTAGTCGACCGTTGGCTTTTTTCGAGCGCTTCACGCCATCAGCTCCCCAGCCGCCCCATTGCTTGAAGAAAAAGGCCGAACCAAAGTCATCGCACTGGCGATGGATGTTGTCGACCCACTCTTGTTGCATCGGCCGCGCTTTGGCGCCGGATTCACCGCCGACAATGACCCAGTGGATATCGGTGAGATCCAGCTCGCCCAGATCCTCCAGCAGCGGCTCAGCGGAAAGAAAGCGGATGGTCGCGTCGACACGGCGCAGGCAATCAATACGCGGTACGCCGTAGGCCTTGTCCTCGACCGAGACTCCCAGCCAGGCATTGACCGGAGGCGTGCGCCGGCTGAAATAATCGGCGAGACGTTCGGCGCGCTTGGTGAGAATCTGGAACGTGTGCTGTGAAGCCTGGCGAATCACTTCGAACACTTGGTCGATGTAAGCGTCCGGCACGTGTTCATGGAACAGGTCTGACATGGAGTTAACAAAGTAAATGGTCGGCTTCTTGCGCTGCAGTGGCTCCTGCAATTTCTCTGGCCGCAAGCTGAGGCGGAAGCCATTCTCGTAGCCGGACGTGCCCATGGCCTGCAGGCGTCGAGCCATGTTCTCGGCATAGCAGTGTTTGCAGCCCGGCGATACCTTGGTGCAGCCCACCACCGGATTCCAAGTCATCTCAGTCCATTCAATGCTGGTCTGCGTACTCATTGCACCGTCACTCCTGTCGTGCGTCGATGTTAGTGAGAAACTGGCAGTTGCGTCAAAGTGCCAGCCCCTAGGTCGAGAGCGGGTTTAGCCGCCATCCCGCCAAAAGAAATGGCGGGGTCGATGTAGCGCATGGCTGACTTGATGTCCCTCCAACCGACATAGGCCATCAGCGCTTTAAGATCCCAGCCGTTGGCCGTCGCCCAGGTGGCAAAGCCTCGGCGCAGAGAATGGCTGCTGTACTGCTCAGCCGGTATCCCGGCACGTCGAAGGATATGCCGCAGCAAGCTGATCAGACTGCCGGGGTTGAGCGACCTGTCGCCCAGGTGCCCCCAGCGATCGAGGCGGCGGAACACTGCCCCTTGAGCTATGCCGGCAGCACTGATCCAGTCGAGATAGGCCTGCACCGGGCATAGGCGTTTCAGCGCTGGCGCATAATGAGTTGTGCCGAGATTTTCTCGGTCCCCCTTGCTCTGCGCTAGAAACAACCGGATCCCAGCACCAGGCTCGGCCTGGATATGTTCGACCTGCAAACGACACAGTTCGTCACTACGAAAACCTCGCCAGAAACCTATTAGAAGCAACGCAGCATCACGCCGGCTACGCAGCAGGCAGGCTAAATCACCCGCTTGCCGAGCCCTGTCGGCTTCCAAGCTTAGCCACTGAATTGCCTGCTCCAAGTGCAGCAGTTGCAACGGAGTTGCTTGCTTAGGTTGTACGGGATGTAGGGTTCGGATCCCTTTGAGAACCTGCCGCACCGTAGGTGTTTTGGTCGGATCAGGGAAGCCCTGACTGATGTGCCATTGCGCCAAAGCGGCTAAACGCTGTTTGAGCGTGCTCAGGCTCAGTGTGCCGGCGTAGTCCACGAGGTAACGTACGATAGCGTCGCTGGTCGCAGGCAGGAACCCACCCCAAACCACTTCGAAGTGCTCGACGGCCGACTGATAACTACGCCGGGTATTGGCCCGGGTGCCAGCTTGCAGGTAGCGCTCGATCGCCTGACTCAAGACCTCTCCTCCGATTGATGTACTGCCTATTGGTCAGGGTTGGGCCAAAGAGCACTCTATTATCGAATAACACCTAATTATTCTATCAGAAAAACTGACGACATATCGGGCGTATATACTTCATAATAGGCATGTAAATACGTGGTATGTAATCTAATACGAAATCGTAGGGCGGATCATGGCCAGAGGCGGGATCAACAAGGCGCTGGTTCAGAAGGCACGGCAGGCCCTCCTGGCGCGGGGCGAGCATCCCAGCATCGATGCCATCCGGGTTGAACTGGGCAATACCGGCTCGAAAACCACCATCCACCGCTATCTGAAGGAACTGGAGGGAGCCGATCATGGGCGTGGCGCAGCCCCCGTACCGCTCAGTGAACAGTTGACCAACCTGGTGGCGCACCTGGCCGAGCAACTGAGAGAGGAGTCTCAAGCGGCCGTAGCCCAGGAGCGCGAGCAGTTGACCCACGAACGCCACGACTACCTGGACCGCATCAGCCAAGCGGAGAGCCGGAGCCAGCAGTTGGAAAGTCAGTGCAGCGGGCTCACGGAACAGCTCCAGGCCACCCAGCAAGCGCTACATCAGGAGCAGCAGCAGCGCCAACAGGCCGACATCGAGAACGCTCGCCTGCTGCAAGCCAACCTCGATAAGGACGCGCGCCTGCAGGATCGCGACAACCAAATTCGCTCGCTGGAGGAAAAGCATCAGCACGCCCGTGATGCTCTGGAGCACTACCGCCAGGCCAGCAAGGATCAACGAGAACAAGATCAACGCCGGCACGAAAGCCAGGTACAACAACTTCAATTGGAGCTGCGGCAGTTGCAGCAGACCCTGATCATCAAACAGGACGAACTGACCCAGCTGAACCGCGACAATGCGCGCCTGCTCGCCGAGGCGCGGCAAGCGCAGAAAGAGCAGCATGCGCAGCAACAGCTTCTGGCGCAGAAGATCCAGGCCTTGGAAACCGCCCGGAGCGCGCTGACCGGCGTTGAGCGCACGAATGAAGCCCTGGAACAGCGTTGCCGCATATTGCACGAGGAAGTGGCCCAGCTGGGTGAGGCCGCCGCGCTCCAAGCCCACCAAGCGCAAAGCCTGCAGGAGCGGCTGATCGAAGCCACCGCGCAACTGAAACTGCTCGGGTATGTGCCACCCTCGGGCGGTGGTGGTGCGCAAGGTGCCTGATCCGGCACGCTGAGCAGATGCCGAGCGGAGGAGCAGATGACGGCGAATCCTATTCGCTTGACCACGCCGCTGGGCCAGACCATCGGCAAGCTGTTCGCGCGGGCGCTGCCGCTGCTGGAGGGCAGCCCACCAGCCACGCTCAAGATCTACCTCTTCGGCGGCTGCGCGGTGCCGCATCGGTACCGATAAGACCGATGCTGGGCTGAAGGGATTCCGGGGCCCCTACCCCGCTGCACCGATTGCCGTCGAACTGCGCCGGTCAACCGAGGGGCTTGTTCTGTCCGGGTGACCCCAGGCCATCCGGCTGCAGTTGCTGGAAGTCGCCTCCTGGGTCACCTTGAGGGGGCGGAGCCGGCAGCTGCTTAAGCCTTCAGCACCCAGCGCTCACTTTTGTTTGGCCAGTTAGGCTTGACAGGTTTCTTGCTTCTTCGCTGCACTTTGGCATCGAGATTTTCTATCATGCCGTCGCTAACAAGTTCCTTGAAGGCCAGCTGGAAATCGGACGGGTAAAGATCCGTTTCTTCCATGAAGCTCGCCCAGCATGCGTAATCAATTAAAAGTGGTATGTTAGACAGGCGCTGCATCAAATATTTCTTTGCTGAAAGACGGTTATCATTAATTGCCATTTCGCCAGAAAAGGTGACTTCCGTATCAATGGTAAAGAGATCGTGAGTGACAGAGCCCTCTATCTGCTGCCGCAGCCTAGTTTCGAACTGTGTAACACGCTGCACGACCAACATCTCTTCCGCTGCCTCCTTGAAAACCATGATCCCTATAGGGTGCCGCGTTAAATAAACTAGAAAGTACAGCACCCGATCCTTCCCTGGGCGCTCTACTGGAACATACGCCGTTCTACCTTTATATGTTTGATTGATTACTTCTCTATAGCTCGAGATAATTATGCTCTGGCGCTCAACACTGGTTTCGGTGCCGCTAAAAACTATTGGCTTCCCTAGCAACTCTGCGACATCAGCAGCATGCTCCTCCATGTTCGCTGCACGGTTAAAAAAGTCGTACATAAGATTGACTAGGAACTCAGCTTTTTTAAGCTTTAGCAGCGGGGCAAGTGTCGGAGCACTGATCACCCTCTTCCAGCCCTTAGGGTCAACAAAAAAGAAAGTGAATGCCCCTTCAGTCCATTTAGCGATTTCCCCTAGGTGTGCTGTATAGTCACCGTGTATGCACTTTACCTCAATTGGATAGTGGTTCTTCCCAGTTAGAAATTCATGGAGCTTTTCGTAGGCTTTCCTGTTCTTTTCGATATAAAGCGCACGAAACCTTACCTGCCGCCCGAATTGCGCGCTCAGGCTGTCGGCGGCTTGTTTCATCTGCTGGAGTGAGATCCCGATAGAGGTGTCCTCTAACTCTCTTGACTCCTCTGACCATGGACCAGAGAAGCAATCTACATAATTAATGATTGCTTCATTACGCCCAATAATCATCAGAAGGCGCTGTAGATACGTACGCAGTATAGTGTGCTTAATAAACGCTTGCTCACGGTTTTTATATTCTTTAGGGAGAACCGTCATGTCACACCCTCAATATTAAATTGGCTGAAACAGCAATATATTGACAAAAGCCCTATCAACCTCGAATGAATTATTAGTCATATTCAGTCTATGTGCAAGGCGTATTGCCATCAGTCCGCCCTAATGCACCGCCGGCCTTCCAAATTTAAAATCCATCATCAGGAGAAGCCCACCCCAACCCAACGCCAATCTGCTCATAGAGCGCTCAATGCATTTAATGCCGCACTCAGTCTACTGACTGAGCCAGAAAACCAATATATGCCCTGACCTCTGTTTTTACTATCTTGCATTGGTCAATAAAGATTTGCGGCTATCAACAGATTCTATTGCGCAAACAGCATTATCAAATGTGCCGCACTCTCGGCCAACCCGAATAAACATACCTTGGTGCAGCAGAATTAACGCTTTATAACCCTAGAACAACTATTCGACCCTGGCGCACACCCGGGCCCTGGCTATCCTGGTTCGCCCTTCCCTCCGAGCTATTGAGTCCACACCCAAGCAAAGCAAGAGCATAGATGCCTGACTAGAATGAGCCTTACCGGCACACAGAAAGATAGGTATCCAAGTAAACTCTCGCTGAGCAATCGACTTTCCTACATATGGACTATACTCCAAGCACTACACCCTTGCTCGGAGGAAGGCTTCTATGGACAAAGATATTCAGGACTATCGCATCCGCTCACCGCAGCGCGAAAAACCTATATCTACTGCCACAGAAAGAGCTTACAAACAGGCTAAATATCACTTCATATTCAGCGGCGGCCTCTTGCCAGCAAGCGAGAACATGATTCTTAATTATATAGCAGATTTATCCTCAGCGTATTCATTCAACACAATCTCACAGCGAATAGCTGCACTATCACGATGGCACCATGATCAAGGGTTTAATGATCCGACTAAAGCATCAGTTGTGAGGCAGGCTCTAGTTGAGGCCAGGCGAATCTGCAAGATCGCAGCTAAAAGCCACCTGCCACTAGATTTCAATTTATTTGATATCATCATGGATACTCATGAGAGCAGTCTTCAACTAAGCATCCGCAAAAGCCAGGATGAGCAATTGCTGCGCATGCGTCGAGACAAGGCTATATTCTCGCTTGGCTTTTGGGGTGGACTCCGTTCCGGCAACCTAAACAGCCTCATGATTGAGCATATATCAATAACTAATACCGGGATCAGCATCTATAGAGGCAGCGGACAGCAAAAGAGCATTCTCAGTATCCCGCCAATGGAGAAACACTGCCCCGTTCAGGCAATGGAGCAATGGTTGAACGCCTCAGGACTGACTACGGGGATTGCATTTCCAGCTATTAATCGCTGGGGAATTATTGACAATACAAAGCGCGCCCACATAAACGAAACGCTAAGGAGGCTTGCTAAACAGGCGGAAGTAAACATTGACTTCACTAGCAATAGCCTTCGCGCCGGCTTTGCAGAGTGGGCATATAGTCAAGGATGGAGCTTCATGGACATAATGAACCATGTCGGCTGGACGCCTGCACTGGCGAAGCTCAAGTACGCCAGATGAAATTTACTCTCCAATAGGAAAATATAAAGTATCACGAGAAGCAGCTTTCAACTTGGCGCTCGGCATTGAGCTATTAATCAATTGCAGAAAATGATCTCTGAATAATGGTGGGTATTCCCTAATTCTATTCAAGTGCCACCGTCTCGCATGGGATCCCACTGGTCCCAGTGCTGCGCAATAAAGCCAGTCAGGGCTATCTGCGACCAACATACCGCATTGTCTACTAGCAACCACAAAGTCATCCCAGTACTGATAAGCTGAATCAGCCTCCAAAATACAGGCTGTCAATGCAAGGGCGATCATTCGCTTATGAGCACTAGGGGTTTGAGCTGATTGTTCGAGATACATACAAAACTGCTCATAATCTACATTAGTTATTTTTGCAGGTACATCGAACGCAGCTAGAGGCTCTCGACCAAATATTTGCCGACAAATCCACTGAACGTAAGTTTCGCCCTCTGCACCAGGTGTATAAAATCGAAGCATGGCACCGCACATATCCAGCACTATCTCGAAAAATTGTTGATTGTGACCACCAACTTCAGTTGTCGGAAAAAACAGCCTCTGTAGACTCCAGGCCATGCCGACAAGCGCCTGTATCTGCCTTGAGTGACAACTTGAATCCTTTACTGAAATCTCGCGATTCTCTGCCGAGCGTGTGCGCCTATCTCGGGACTCAAGAAAGTAACGACTAACCGACTTGTGTCGGTCTTCTGTTCTAAGTACTCCATAGAGGCCTTGGAGTGTGGCCATAGGAATTTTGTGTTCGGGACAGACAACGCACCATCCAGCTGACCAACTCCGCCTCCATACTGGCACTCTGAATACCAATAGATCCCTCTCCACGCATAAGCTGCAGAACGAGACGCGACTTCGGTTATCAGACAGCAACCAGAGCGGAGCAGATATACCTTGATCGAGAAAATTGCTCGGTAGTACATTAACAAGCCTGCTTACTACCTCAGCATCCTGTTTGCTGTAGTGGAAGTCAATATCACCCGTGAGTTCCTTTTCACGAAGAAAGCTCAATAGCAACGGCCAGTCTGTCGTGGCAGTTGTCTGCCGGGCATAGACTGTTTGCCTATAAATCCATGATGAAATTGATTCGTCTTCGGCAAAATCCGTCATACAGATAACCTAAAATATAGGTCGCATTTTAGATTTCCTTAGAAGATCTATTGTAACCTTCTCTCCACCCTCTAGGACTGCATAAGCAGCTGCATTGCATATTCTTTTTAGAATATCATCGAGCACTCCATTTGTTTCCTTCAGTAAAAAATTAATCGTGCTGCGAGAATACAATTCGGACGAATACTTTAATGGCAATACAGCCTCAAAGCTCGCTAAGAATCTTTCAAGTTCCTCGCCGGCTTGCCAAGGCCTTAGATGAATTCTTTCAAAGCGACGCGCCATCTGTTTTTCATAGGCAATGACTGACTCACTATCATCAATACCCAAGCCGATTATTGATAGGCAAAAAGGCTTGCCAGAGAGCTTTTTCAAAAGCTTGATGTTCTTACGAACCTCCAATGGCGAGCAGAGCAGCATATCGTTAAACTCATCAATAGCTAAGGCCTTGATATTCAGTGATCGGATAGATGCGAGCAAGATCTCGTCCGCCAAGCCTGGGTTGCTATAAACTCCTGCCGTCAGTGATCGAACAACCAATGACCGGAAGGCTTTGCTGTTTTCCGGATTCTCTTCTGCCAAAGTTAGGCACGCAATGCATTTTTCTGCGCCAGAGCTAAAGCCGTATGCCCGAGCGATCCTTTCGAATAACGCCGTTTTACCCATCCCTGGATCGCCATATATTAGAACGCTTGGCGCCTGGATCTTCTCTGGCATTTTCAAGAGTGTACCAACCATTTTCAAGGCATAATCCGCGATAGGATAGTTGATCCAGACGTCTTCATAGATTACGCTCAGTCGAAGAGGCTTCTCGGCTTCTATAAAATGCCGACGCTCTTCTATGACATGATCAAAACTAGCCATCTAACAGCCCACTCAAGATAGATCTATATCATATCGCTTTGGCTTTTCAGGTGACACCGAATCAGCGTTATCACTCACGCAGGGATGATCTACAGCCTCAAGCGGCGCCACTTCGTGAAAAAACTCTCCTTGCTTCAAATTTTCGCGTGCCTTCCTCGCCCTTTTAGTTGCCAACTTAGCATGCTCGACCAACTGACGATTTTTATTTATCTGAGTAATCATCAGCCGTGAATAGGCTTTCGACGCTTGATGAGGGTACTGTTTCGCCTCTTCAGCCACCTGTCTCTTAGCAATATTCAATTCTTCTAGGGTGATGTCTGGGGCAGACATATCAGAATACGGAACCTCAATATACCTGCCACTAGGTATCCACACCCATATCTGCTTTAACGAGAGTGGGTTATACTTTATTTTAAACTTGCCAGAGTTCACATAAGGTGCGAGCGCCGGAGACCAGTAATTAAATTTTTTAAATACAATGCCGGACCTATGTATGACTCGATGATCTTCCGGTAAAAAATCCAATAAAAACCCTGCAGGGTCATCCAGAAGTGCAGGATGAGTTAGGGTTCCGTTGTTAGTGAACGCCTCCATCCACCTTTGATGCGGAGTCTCACCTAATATTCTATGTTTCTCATGATGATAAACTTGGATAGCCCTTGCAAACCACAACCTGAACTCGGAGAATGTAAGACAGGCTTCCTTCTCACTATCATACTCTCCTTTCATTTCGACATTTGATAGTGTAGTCCCAGGTAGATAATGAACGTACCCCATGGATAGCGTACCATTAAGGCGTTCGATGTGGCCGCCCCACCATGGCCTGCCTTTCGGGCGCCAACAAAGCTTGATGCGATTAGATTCTGCCGCTCGCCTGAATGATTTTGACTTGAACTCCTTGGCGTTATCCATGTGTAATTCCACAGGTCGCCCGTAGTAAGGATGACTTAGATCTGGATCATTTAGCGCGGAGAGCCACTTATTTTTAGGGAGAACGGCGTGAGTGAGCGCCATTGCAACACTATAAGTATTAGGTGCGTGTATGGAGAGGTAGTACCCCATAACCACGCGTGTAAATACATCAATTATTAATGTAACCCACGGCCGACAGAGAGGTTTTCGGGTTACCTCATCCACAATAATGCAATCAATTACCGTATGGTCCATCTGCCACCGGTGCAATGGACTACTAGCCTTATTCTTACCAGGTCTGGCTTGATGCAGGTCATTTGCTGTCTTTAGCCCTACCCTCAACTTGTCAAGCTGAAACTGCCCTCTGTCTTGCACGCGCGCTTTAATCGTTATAAATGCTGGGATAGGATACCCAGCAGCGCTGCATACTCTTTTTACTTCTTTCCAAACTTTCGCCACGCGTGTTCCAGGGCCAGTCCACTCACTACATATGACGTTATCGATAATCGACTCGACACGGGGGTCAAGCTGTCGACATCCAACCGGCCTCCCTGACTTTTCACTTAAATAACATCTGCCCCCCATGCTTTCATCGAATTTTCTAATTAATACATACGCCCTGCTTGAACTAACTCTCAACTTTTTAGATAGCCTAGCGACGTTTTCACTCGTTCTATCTCCGTTGAGATACTCTCTTATTGCCTCAAATCGAAACTTCGCTAAGCGCCATTCTTTTTCACCAACCTCAGAAATATCCGCAGGCACACTTTTATTTTGATAACACGCGGATGAAATCACTGCTAACTCACCGACAGGCACAGACAGATACCTATTCTCAGCCTCTATGTAGACCTGCACCAAGTCCGGCCCTAAGGACGTTTCATATTTACAAATTTTACCGTCCCATAGGACACCTTGCCCTTTATTCAAAATTTTCATAAAAATCTACACAGTAATGCTCTCCGCCGATTTACGTTAACCACAGTAAATCAAGCACAACTCACATTAAATGCAATAAATCTTCAGGGATCGGATGAGATTTCGCTTTACGTGAAATATTTCTTACAGAAAAACAACGACTTAAGATTTCTTGAAATTAACTGAAATCGACATCTCGATTTGGCCAGACTGAATCACCTACGTTGGCTCCCAGACACTTGAAACGCCGGGCTTCATCGTTCCCATGATCCATATACTCCCATGGGCTTTGAGACCTTTCGCTTGGTCATTCTCTCAACCGCATCTGCAGCTTCGCTTTGCGGTCGACAGTCCTAGATGCGCGCTGCGATAAATTTCCGAGACGCCATATGGGGTCGCTTCGAGTCAGTGTCTGCACAACACAACACAACACGACGGATCGTATGGGTTGGTTGTACGTAGATCGCGATTTCCTGGATCGACACGATTCTCCGGACTGATTTATTCGGCTGACTCGGCTGCGTCTCGGTAACCAGGTTGAGCACCTTATCGCGATTCTCTTGACCCATGCGTCGGCTCAAACAATACTGTATTTATATACAGCATTTGGTTGTTACCTCCATGTCATCCGTGGTCGCGCTTGACCGGTTGATCGACGCTCGCCGCGTATGGCGAGGCCAGGTCGTTTCATCGCCATCGGGCGTAAATTTCTCAACTGGACATCATTTTCTCGACGCCGTACTGCCAGGTGGCGGCTGGCCTACGGCTGCACTCAGTGAAAT